>Ga0210384_10001211_pt1 | contig 36018 bp, 32 predicted proteins | sample IncBWH2MmetaG_FD_160574 | JGI IMG/M metagenome (GOLD analysis project Ga0210384, IMG submission 160574) | Forest soil microbial communities from Barre Woods Harvard Forest LTER site, Petersham, Massachusetts, United States - Inc-BW-H-2-M | ecosystem: Environmental > Terrestrial > Soil >...
ACGCACGCTTTCTTCAAGGCGCTGCTGTTCCTTGGCGCCGGTTCCGTGATCATCGGCATGCACCATGACCAGGACATCCGCAACATGGGTGGCCTGCGCAAATACATGCCGATTACCTGGATAACGTCGCTGTTGGGTTCGCTGGCACTGATCGGCACACCGTTCTTCTCCGGTTTCTACTCGAAGGACAGCATCATCGAAGCGGTGCAGGCATCGCATCTCGCAGGCTCGGGGTTCGCCCAGTTTGCGGTGCTGGCGGGCGTATTCGTCACAGCCTTCTATTCCTTCCGCATGTATTTCCTGGTATTCCATGGCAAGGAAAATTTTGGGCAGGAACATCATCACAACCACCACGACGTGGACGAAGAACATGCGGATGATGATGCGCATCATCATGGCCTGGCTCCCGGTGAAAAACCGCACGAATCGCCTTGGGTAGTGACGGTACCGCTGATATTGCTGGCGATCCCTTCCGTGATCATTGGTTTCTTCACGATAGAGCCTATGCTGTTCGGCGATTTCTTCAAGGGCGTGATCATCGTCGATGAAGCCCATCGTGCGATGGAGGAGTTGACGCATGAATTCCACGGCCCGATCGGCATGTCCATGCACGCGCTGACTAGCCTGCCGTTCTGGCTGGCGGTTGCAGGCGTCGCATCCTCGTATTACTTCTACATGGTCAAGCCGTCGATTCCGACCGCGATCAAGAAGAACGCCCATGCGATCTACACCTTGCTGGACAATAAATACTACATGGATAAATTCAACGACATCGTGTTCGCCGGCGGCGCGCGCCTGCTGGGCGGCGGTTTGTGGAATATCGGCGACAAGGGCCTGATCGACGGCCTGATTGTGAACGGTAGCGCCAAGGTGGTTGGATGGTTCTCGCGCGGAGTTCGCCTGTTCCAGACCGGTTATCTGTATCACTATGCGTTTGTAATGATTCTTGGGGTAATGGGCTTCCTGGCCTATATCATGTTTCCTTTCATGTTCCCTTTAGCCAAATAAGCAATTCATAAAAAAGTAATCATGATGCAGTCAACTTCTATCTTGTTAAGCCTGGCCATTTGGTGCCCCATTGTTTTCGGCGTCTTTGTGCTGATATTCGGTCGCGACGATAATCCCGGCCTGGTGCGTTGGGTTTCCCTCATTGGTTCGCTGGCCAGTTTTATCGTTACCCTGCCTTTGCTGCAGCACTTCGATAATTCTGCGCACGGCATGCAGTTCGTCGAAAAAGGTGCGTGGATAGAGCGCTTCAACATCTTCTACTCGCTGGGTATCGACGGTATCTCGCTGTGGCTGATTTTGCTGACTGCTTTCATCACGGTCGTTGTGGTGATCTCGGCATGGGAAGTGATAGAGAAGCAGGTAGCCCAGTACATGGGTGCTTTCCTGATCCTGTCCGGCTTGATGATAGGCGTATTCTGCGCGCTGGACGGCTTGCTGTTCTACGTCTTCTTTGAAGCGACGCTGATCCCGATGTATATCATCGTCGGCGTCTGGGGCGGCCCTAACCGCGTGTATGCGGCGTTCAAGTTCTTCCTGTACACCTTGCTGGGTTCCTTGTTGACGCTGGTTGCGATCATCTACTTGTACTTCAAGTCCGGCAATTCCTTCGACATCCTGGCGTGGCATCAGCTGGCTTTGCCTATGCCGGCACAGATCCTGATTTTCCTGGCCTTCCTGATGGCGTTTGCAGTCAAGGTGCCAATGTGGCCGGTACATACCTGGTTGCCGGACGCCCACGTGGAGGCGCCCACCGGCGGCTCCGTGGTACTGGCGGCGATCATGCTGAAGCTAGGCGCTTACGGTTTCCTGCGTTTCTCCCTGCCTATCGCACCGGATGCCAGCCACTATCTGTCGGGCTTCATGATCACCTTGTCGCTGATCGCGGTCATCTACATCGGCCTGGTTGCGCTGGTGCAGGCGGACATGAAAAAGCTGGTGGCGTATTCTTCTATCGCCCATATGGGTTTTGTCACGCTGGGTTTCTTCATGTTCAATGACATGGCGATGCAGGGCGGTATCGTACAAATGATTTCCCACGGCTTTGTCTCCGGCGCGATGTTCCTGTGCATAGGCGTGCTGTATGACCGCGTGCATTCACGCCAGATCGTCGACTACGGCGGTGTCGTCAATACCATGCCCAAGTTTGCAGCCTTGTTCATACTTTTTTCGATGGCCAACAGCGGTCTGCCGGCGACTTCCGGTTTTGTCGGCGAGTTCATGGTGATCCTGGGTGCCGTCAAGTTTAATTTCTGGATAGGCATGCTGGCAGCGACAGCGCTGATCTTGGGCGCGGCATATTCCCTGTGGATGGCCAAGCGCGTGATTTTTGGTGCGGTAACGAATGATCATGTGGCAAAACTGGCCGATCTGAACAAACGTGAATTCTTTATGCTCGGCGTGCTCTCCATCGCCGTGATAGCAATGGGCTTGTATCCAGCGCCTTTCACCGATGCGATGCAGGTTACTGTGAGTGATTTACTGAAGCACGTAGCAGTCTCCAAAATAGTACCTTGAGTTGATTGTTGAATTAATCATTAGCCCTGGGCACGAAGAATAGTAGCTAATCGTAGCTTATTGCATCTTGCGTCAAGGCGCGGACGCAGATAAACGGTAGTACAAATGAATAATATGAACCTGATACCACTCTATCCTGAGATTTTTTTGTTGCTCGCCATCTGTGCGATCTTGTTGATCGATATGTTCCTGGCGGATAACAAACGTCACATCACTTATGTCATGTCCCTCGCGACACTGGCAATCTGTGGCGTGCTTACCGTGACCAATTTCAACGATGGGGTATCGGTTTATCTGACAAATAATATGTTTGTCGCCGATCCCATGTCGGATCTGTTGAAGGTGTTTTCTTACATCGCGGTCGGCATGACTCTGGTGTATTCGCGCCAGTATGTGACCGACAGGGAGATGACGAATAATCAACTAGGCGGCGAGTTTTATTCGCTGGCGCTGTTTGCCTTGCTGGGCCAGATGGTAATGATCTCCGGTAATAATTTCCTGGTGATCTACCTCGGACTGGAATTGATGTCGCTGGCATTGTATGCGCTGGTTGCCTTGCGCCGCGACCATACCGTATCCACTGAAGCGGCGATGAAGTACTTTGTGCTCGGTGCTTTGGCCTCCGGTTTCCTGCTGTACGGTATTTCCATGTTGTACGGCGCGACAGGTTCTCTGGATTTGACGGAAGTGGCAAGGGCAGCAGCTTCGCCCCTGGTGAATAAAACCATCCTGGTATTCGGCGTCGTGTTCCTGGTTGCCGGTCTGGCTTTCAAATTGGGCGTGGTTCCATTCCACATGTGGGTGCCTGATGTGTATCAGGGCTCCCCGACTGCCGTTACCCTGTTGCTGGGCGGCGCTCCCAAGCTGGCCGCGTTCGCCATATGCTTCCGGCTGCTGGTGGAGGGCTTGTTCTCGCTGGCGGTGGAGTGGCAGCAAATGCTGGTAGTCTTGGCTGTCATGTCGATGGCGATAGGTAATATCACCGCAATCGCGCAAACCAATCTGAAGCGCATGCTGGCCTACTCGACCATTTCGCAAATGGGCTTCATGTTGCTGGGCTTGCTGTCCGGCGTCGCCAACGGCGATTCCAGCCATGCGGCGGCAGCCTATGGCGCATCGATGTTCTACATCATCAGCTATGTTTTGACCACGCTGGGTACTTTCGGCACGATCTTGTTGCTGGCGCGCTCCGGCTTTGAGGCCGAAAACCTGGACGATCTGAAAGGCCTGAACAAGCGCAGCCCATGGTTTGCTTTCCTGATGATGCTGTTGATGTTTTCGCTGGCAGGCATCCCTCCTTTCATTGGCTTCTGGGCAAAACTATCCGTGCTGCAGGCGGTGCTGGCGACAGGCCAGGTCTGGCTGGCCGTGGTTGCGGTGCTGTTGTCCCTGATCGGCGCGTACTACTATATCCGCGTCGTGAAGCTGATGTATTTTGATGAGCCTGTGGACCATAGCCCGATCAAAGTACACGGCGACATGCGCGTGGTACTGAGCCTTAACGGTCTGGCGGTATTGGCACTCGGTTTGATGCCAGGCGCCTTGATTACAGCCTGTTCGCAAGCAATTATCAAAACCCTGGCCTCCTGATTTTTGTGGATGTCTCGGTTTCCAGCTGGTTGGTCATACTATTGGCGGTGCTGGCCGCTAATCTCCCTTTCTTCAACGAGCGCTTGTTCGCGGTGATCCCGGTAGGCAGTTTTACGCCGGCCAAGCCGCTTTGGGCGCGCCTGTTAGAACTGATCATCCTGTACTTTGTCGTCGGCGCAATTGCCTTTGCACTGGAGTCGCGCGCCGGCAATCGCTTTGAGCAGGGTTGGGAGTTTTATGCGATCACAGCCTGCATGTTTATCGTGCTGGCCTTCCCGGGTTTCGTAGTTCGCTACCTGAAAAAGCATCATGGATAAGCTGGATCTGCATCCATCTGCAAATACCCATCTGGCAGAAACCCGCCAGGACAGCAAGCTGGCCTACGACGGCGCATTCCTGAAAGTCCAGCAAGACCGGGTGCTCCTGCCGGACGGCAAGACTACCATCAGGGAATATGTCAAACATCCGGGCGCGGTCGTCATTTTGCCGGTGTTTGATGACGGCTCCGTGCTGCTGGAGCGCCAGTATCGCTACCCGCTGGACCTGGTATTCATTGAATTCCCCGCCGGCAAAATTGATCCGGGCGAAGAGCCCCTGGTCACGGCCAAGCGCGAGCTGCTGGAAGAAACCGGCTATACAGCAACAGACTGGCGTTACCTGTGCACCATCCATAATGCCATTGCGTATTCGGACGAACACCTGGATATTTTCCTAGCGCGTGGGTTGACCGCCGGCGTAGCGGCACTGGATGACGGCGAATTTCTGGAAACCTTCAAGGCACCGCTTGCCGATCTGCTGCAGTGGATAAAGGCAGGCAAGGTCACCGATGTGAAAACCGTGATCGGCAGTTTTTGGCTGGAAAAAATCCTCGCTGAAAAATGGTAGGGGAAGTAGGGGAAATTCCTCCTCCATCAATTCCTGCCTTTGCGCAGAACGATGAAAAAAGCCGCTTTTCTGAAGCGGCTTTTTCATTTTACATGTTGGGGTAGTTTGGCCCGCCGCCGCCTTCCGGCGTCACCCATATGATGTTTTGCGTAGGGTCCTTGATGTCGCAGGTTTTGCAGTGCACGCAGTTTTGCGCATTGATCTGCAAACGATCTGCGCCGGCATCCGTTTTTACAAACTCATACACGCCTGCCGGGCAATAGCGCGCTTCCGGACCGGCATATTTTTCCAGGTTGATCCCTACCGGCACATTCGCATCTTTCAGTGTCAGGTGAATAGGCTGGTCTTCCGCATGGTTGGTATTGGAAATGAAGACCGAAGACAGGCGATCGAAGGTCAGCTTGTTATCCGGTTTGGGATACGTAATGGGCTGAAACTGCGCAGCCGGCTTCAGGCATTCGTGATCGGCCTTGTTGTGGTGCAAAGTCCATGGCGCTTTGCCGCGCAGAATCACCTGGTCGATCCAGACCAGCGGTGAACCGTAGGTTCCCTTTTTCAACAAAGGCTTGACGTTGCGTGCGGTGTGCAATTCTTCATGCAGCCAGGATTGCTCGAAGGCCTGCGCATACGCCGTCAGTTCATCGTACTGGCGTTCGGCGGCCAATGCGTCGAAGGCGGCCTCGGCGGCCAGCATGCCGGTCTTGATCGCGGCATGGCTGCCTTTGATGCGGCTCATGTTCAGGAAGCCGGCGTCGCAGCCTATCAGCGCGCCGCCCGGGAAGGTCAGCTTGGGCAAAGACTGCAGGCCGCCGGCGGTAATCGCGCGCGCACCGTAAGAAATACGCTTGCCGCCCTCAAAGAATGTGCGGATGGCGGGGTGGGTCTTGAAGCGCTGGAATTCTTCGTACGGCGACAGGTAGGGATTTTCGTAGGCGAGGCCGACGACATAGCCCACCGCCACCTGGTTGTTTTCCAGGTGATACAGGAAGGAGCCGCTATATTGATCCATCAACGGCCAGCCTGTAGTGTGTATCACCAGGCCCGGCTGATGCTGCTTGGGATCGATTTCCCACAGTTCCTTGATGCCTATGCCATACGATTGCGGGTCCTTGCCCTTGTTCAGGTCGTATTTCGCCATCAATTGCTTGCCCAGGTGGCCACGCGAGCCCTCGGCAAACAAGGTGTACTTGGCATGCAGTTCCATGCCGAGCTGGAAAGCGTCCGACGGTTCGCCATGGCGATTGACGCCCATGTTGCCGGTGGCGACGCCCTTGACCGAGCCGTTATCGTTGTACAGGATTTCAGCTGCGGGAAAGCCCGGAAATACCTCTACGCCCAAGGCTTCGGCCTGCTGGCCCAGCCAGCGCGTCACATTGGCCAGCGAGACGATGTAGTTGCCGTGGTTTTCAAAACAGGCCGGCAGCATCCAGTTCGGGGTTTTATAGGCCTTGGTTTCTGTCAATACCAATACCCGGTCTTCGGTGACTTCGGTATTCAGCGGTGCGCCAAGCTCTTTCCAGTTTGGAAATAATTCGGTCAGGGCCTTAGGATCCATCACGGCGCCTGACAGGATATGGGCGCCCACTTCCCCGCCTTTTTCCAGCACGCAAACGGAGACCTCTTTACCCTTTTCGGCGGCGAGTTGTTTTAGCTTGATCGCAGCAGACAAACCGGCAGGGCCGCCGCCGACAACGACGACGTCATACTCCATCGCGTCGCGCGGGCCGTATTGTTCTATGAGGCTTTGTGTCATGGCTATAATCGCTTTCAGATAATTTCGAACGAACGTGCTTATTTGTTGTCAGCATGGTATATGCTGTGACTTTATTTCGCAAGCGGGGCGCTTGCTGGTTATGTCTTTCGATCGCTGGGGACAAACTTTTAGAATTATCGCAGAGCGGTAGCCAAGATGCAGCAATTTCATGCTTTGCGCGTCTATGTGTCCACAAAAAAACACCGCCGGATCACAGAATTTGTGGAACATAGTGATGGCGATTATGTCATCATAGCGGCACGTTTAGAGTAGAACCCATTTTCTAAATACCGGCGGCGCGTTCCGGCCGGAAGCGCTGTACATTGCTTGAATGCGCTGCTATTTATCAAATGAGTTCTGGTACTGTTATTCAAATAAAGAAGTCGGAGAATCAGATGGGTATCGAAGTCAATTTTGAAGGAAAAATCGCGCTGGTGACAGGCGCGTCCAGCGGCCTTGGTGCGCGCTTCGCCAAAGTGTTGGCGCAGGCCGGTGCACAGGTCGTGCTGGCGTCGCGCCGTATCGACCGCCTGAAAGAATTGCGCGCAGAGATCGAAGCCGAAGGCGGAGCAGCACATGTGGTGACGCTGGACGTGACCGACTATGCCAGCATCAAGTCAGCGATTGCGCATGCAGAAACCGAAGCGGGGCCGATCGACATCCTGATCAATAATTCCGGCGTTTCCACCACACAAAGACTGATCGACGTAACGCCGGAGGACTATTCGTATGTGATGGATACCAACCAGCGCGGCGCATTTTTTGTTGCGCAGGAAACGGCAAAACGCATGATCGCCCGCTACAAGGGGGATCCGAAGAAGCAGCATCGCATCATCAATATCGCGTCGGTCGCCGGCTTGCGCGTGTTGCCGCAAATCGGCATCTATTGCGTCAGCAAAGCGGCGGTGGTACACATGACCAAGTCGATGGCGGTGGAGTGGGGCAAGTTCGGCATCAACGTCAATGCGATCTGCCCCGGCTATATTTCCACCGAAATCAATGCTGAGCACTTCGCCACCGAGCAGGGGCAAAAATTGATCGACATGCTGCCGCGCAAGCGCGTCGGCAATCCTGAAGACCTGGATGGCCTGTTGCTGTTGCTGGCAGCGGAAGAGTCGCGCTTCTTGAATGGCGCTATCGTGACCGCTGATGACGGCATGAGTGCGCAATGAGCCAGCTGCTCGCCACTGAAATTAAAGTGACGGAAAAAAAGCTGGTGTACACCGTCACCATTCCCATCCGCTGGGGCGATATGGATGCAATGGGCCATGTCAACAATACCGTCTATTTCCGCTTCATGGAACAGGCCCGCATAGAATGGCTATCGATGATGGGTTGTCTGCCGGACCAGGACGGCAACGGACCCGTGATTGTCAACGCCCACTGCACTTTCAAGAAGCCGTTGAAATATCCGGACCAGGTTGAAGTCTGCACCTATATAGGCGCCGCGGGGCGCAGCAGTTTTGAGACGATACAGGAAATGCGCAGCGTCAATAACAACTACGCTATCTTTGCAGAAGGCGGCGCCAAGGTGGTCTGGGTGGATGCCAAGACCGAGAGGTCTGCACCCCTGCCCGATGAAATCCGCCAGAAGCTGCTGGAGCTGAAGGCGGCCGGCAAGAAAAAGAAGTAGGCTGGAATAGGCCTAACGGATTATTCCCAGCAATTTATGCACCAGTTCGCTAGAGGTCGCCGCGCTGAACTTGCGCATCAGCTTGGCGCGGTGCATTTCTACCGTGCGCGGACTGAGGCCAATCTGGCGTGCGATCAGCTTGCTGGTTTTTCCCTCCACCAGCAGTGCCGCAATTTCGCGCTCACGCGGTGTCAGTTCCGCCGTGACCGGCCGTTTGGAGCTCAGGTCCTCAAAGGTCCAGATGCCTTCCGCATGCGCATCCTCCTTATGCAAACCCCGGCCGGACACGTGGCACCAGAATAACTCCTGGTTGGCCCGCTTCATGATGCGTTCGTCCGAATAATAGCCCTTGGCGTTCATGATGGGGGTGATGCGGGCGCCAGTGCGCTCAAACTCGTCCGGCGTTGGATACAGCACCAGGAAGGATTGCCCCAGCAACTCTTCCTTGCGATAGCCGAACATCCTGGCCAGGTCTTCATTGCAGGCTCTGATGATGCGGTTTTGGGATACGCACATGCCGACGGGGGCAAACTGGAATATGGATTCGAAATCTATAGCCTGTGGTGCATTCATGTCGTCGATAACGTGGCGTGGGTCGATGGAGGAAATCTCAGGTATTTTTACGGTATTGCGCAGTATAGCGTAGCATCTTATCCTGTACGATAGATAAAATTGCCATGCCTCATCCACTGCAGCTGGTCGGATATCCAGGATGGCTCCAGGAATTGAACAATAACGAAAAGGGACAGGTATGAACAAGGTATATCCTGACGCTAAAGCCGCTCTGGCAGATATAGTGAAAGACGGGCAGACCATCGCCGTGGGCGGATTTGGGCTGTGCGGCATTCCGGAGGCGCTGATCGCTGCGCTGCGGGATTCCGGCGTGGGTAATCTGACCGCGATTTCCAACAATGCCGGCGTAGACGGTTTTGGCCTGGGGCAACTTTTGACCACGCGCCAGATCAAGAAAATGATCTCTTCCTATGTGGGCGAAAACAAGGAGTTCGAACGCCAATACCTGGCTGGCGAACTGGAACTGGAATTCACGCCGCAAGGCACGCTGGCCGAGAAGCTGCGTGCGGGCGGAGCCGGTATCCCGGCTTTTTTCACCAAAACCGGCGTCGGTACGATAGTGGCCGACGGCAAGGAAATCCGTGAATTCGATGGTCAGCAATATGTGATGGAGCGCTCGCTGGTGTCCGATGTATCGCTGGTCAAGGCCTACAAGGCGGACAAGGCGGGCAATCTGGTGTATCGCAAGACAGCGCGCAATTTTAATCCCAATGTAGCGATGGCCGGCAAGGTCACCGTGGCGGAAGTCGAAGTGCTGGTGGAAATCGGGGAGCTCGATCCCGATGAAGTCCACACGCCGGGTATCTTTGTGCAGCGCATTGTGGTGAACGCACATCCGGAAAAACGCATAGAACAGCGCACTGTTCGCCCATCCTAATAAGAAGGCAGGAGAACCAACATGGCATGGAATCGTGATGAAATGGCCGCACGCGCGGCGCAGGAATTGCAGGACGGCTTTTACGTCAACCTGGGCATAGGCTTGCCCACAATGGTGGCCAATCATGTGCCGCAAGGGATGGAAGTCTGGCTGCAGTCGGAAAACGGCTTGCTGGGCATAGGCCCGTTCCCGACCGAGGACGAAGTTGACCCGGACATGATCAACGCCGGCAAACAGACGGTGACGCCTTTACCCGGCTCTTCAATCTTCAGTTCTGCAGATTCGTTTGCAATGATACGCGGCGGCAAGATCAACCTGGCGATCCTGGGAGCGATGCAGGTCAGTGAAACCGGCGACCTGGCCAACTGGATGATACCCGGCAAGATGGTCAAGGGCATGGGCGGCGCGATGGACCTGGTGGCCGGCGTCGGCCGCGTTGTCGTGTTGATGGAGCACGTTGCCAAGGGCGACGCGCACAAGATACTCAATAAATGCAACCTGCCTTTGACCGGTGTCGGTGTCGTGAACCGTATCGTCACCGACCTGGGGGTGATTGACGTGACGCCGAAGGGCCTGAAGCTGGTGGAATTGGCGCCTGGCGTTACCAAGGAAGAGATTATTGCGAAGACCGAAGCGCAGCTGGATGTCAGCGCAGTCGCTTAGTTATTGAGTCGCTTTCAAGTAAAACGCCTGGTGCAAGCCCAGGCGTTTTTTTTGCGGAACTGGTTCCGGGCAGGGCTATTTTTTTGCTGTCGGGTCTGGCATGGGCTTTATCTCGCCGCAGTCTGCGCCCAGCCATTTGCCGCTGCTCTCATGATGCTGAGAGATAGGCATGCTGCGCGCGGTGCCTTTAAAATCATAGACGGACGTAAAATTCTCGGCGTTGACGAAGGTGCCGCGGGTTGTACCGGTACCTTTGAAATCGGGGCTGTCGCAGACGATATCCATCGAATAGCCGCTGCTGTTCTTGGAGAAATTTTTAAGCTGGCACATGGACTGTTCTTTAGGCATGACCGGCGGCTGATCGCGCTCCACCATTTCCTTGGTCAGGCAGACTTTTTGCACCATCGCGCTGCCCTGGATCTGCGGCATTTTGACGCCCATCTTGTTCATCTGCTCAATTTGTTCAGGCGAGAGCTTGGGCATCTTGGCGATCATCTGCGCTTGTGCAGGATCGATTTCCATTTTCACCTCCCATAGGCCGGGTTTAATGTTGCCTGCTGCATGGCTGGCAGCGGCCGCGAGCAGCAACGGCAGCAGGAGAATGTGGGAAGTTTTGAATTGCGTCATGCCGGTCTCCTTGGAGCTGATTGAAATTTGCGTCAAATATTGCAAAGTGCAATTTTATGCCGTTGCCATAGGTTTGACAGTTAAATTTTCCTTACGCAGGCGAATTGCGAAAAGTGCCGACAGATACCCGGCATCGCCAAGTGGAGATAAGGATTTATTGCGCGACCCAGCCGCCATCCATATTCCACGCCACGCCGCGTACCTGGTTTGCCGCCTCGCTGCAAAAAAACACGGCCAGCCCGCCCAATTGCTCGGGCGTGACGAATTCGCCGGATGGCTGCTTCTCGGCCAGCAAGGCTTTTTTCGCTGCCTCGTTGGAGATATTTTCCCTGGCTGCACGGTCGTCCACCTGTTTTTGCACCAGCGGCGTCAACACCCAGCCGGGGCAGATCGCATTGCAGGTAATCCCGGTCTGCGCGGTTTCCAATGCCGTGCTCTTGGTAAAGCCGACCAGGCCGTGTTTAGCGGCGACATAGGCGGACTTCTGCGCGGATGCCACCAGGCCGTGGGTAGATGCGACATTGATGATGCGCCCCCAGTTCCTGGCCCTCATCTGCGGCAGCGCCAAGCGGGTGGTGTGGAAGGCGGACGTCAGGTTGATGGCGATGATCGCATCCCATTTTTCTGCCGGGAAATCCTCTATATTGGAGACATGCTGTATGCCCGCATTGTTGACGAGGATATCCACGCTGCCGAATTTCTGCTCGGCAAATTGCATCAGAGCCTCAATTTCGGCAGGTTTACGCATATCGGCGGGGTGATAGGCCGTTTGTATGCCGAACTCTGTTGTCGTAGCGGCTTGCAGCGCTTCGATCTCGTGGGTATCGCCAAAGCCGTTGAACACGATATTGGCGCCTTCTGCCGCCAGGGACCTGGCAATGCCCAGTCCTATGCCCGATGTTGATCCTGTAACAAGTACAGTCTTACCCTTGAGTGTATTGCCCGCCATGCGGCCTCCTTAACGATGTAATTTAGCTAAAATATATGCTTATGACAAAGACATCAATGATTTTAAGCGCAACGACCGGTAAAATGGCGGGGTACGCCAACTAGTAAAACTACTGACCCAGAGTTTCTTGTCAGCACCCAAGCTTGTAATTTTGCAGCAGCATTTTGAAAGGTATCCCATGCAAGTTCAGCGCAAGTCGGTCCAGTGTCTGTCACCTTCAGGATTGCATCGGCTTTCCTATAAGGAATGGGGCAACCCGCGAAATCCCAAAGTATTGGTCTGCGTGCATGGGGTAACCAGGGTAGCCGACGATTTCGACGCGCTGGCTGCCGCCTTGGGCGGCTCGTACAGGGTGATTTGTCCGGATATCGTTGGGCGGGGGCAATCCGGCTGGCTGCGCAATCCGCAGCACTACCAGATTCCACAGTATGTGAGCGATATGGTGACCTTGCTGGCGCGCGTCGATGCCGAAACCGTGGACTGGTTAGGCACTTCGATGGGCGGCCTGATAGGCTTGGGTTTGGCGGCAGTGCCGGATAACCCGATCAGGAAATTGATCCTGAATGATGTGGGGCCGACGATCAATGCCGCGGCGATCGCGCGCATAGGCGAATATATCGGCCAGGACGAGCGCTTCCCCAGCTTTGAGCAGGCGGCAGCGTATATCAAGATGATTTCCTTGTCTTTTGGGCCGCATAGCGAGGCAGAGTGGCATAAGCTGGCCGGCGATGTGTTGAAACGGGACCGCGACGGCCAGTGGATGCGCCACTATGATCTCGGCCTGGCTGTGCCGATCAAGGCCACCACGCCGGAAATGGCGGCGGCTGCGCAGGCCGCGTTGTGGACTGCATACGATGCAATCCGTTGCGAGACCTTGCTGATACGCGGCAGCGAATCGGACTTGTTAAGTCCGGAAGTTGCGCAGCAGATGACACAGCGCGGGCCAAAGGCCAGGCTGGTGGAGATTGCCGGTGTCGGGCATGCGCCGACCTTTGTGCATCAGGACCAGATCGCGATAGTCAAAGATTTTTTGCAGGTGTAGGACGCCTGGCGGCGCGCAGCGTGAACATGGAGCGGCATGCTCCGTGCCCAGTTGGGTTCCGCCAAGGCGACATAAAATGAGTTAGAGAAACTATGAACATACAGCGTTTGCACGTAGGACCAAGATTGTCGGAAGTGGCGATCTTTAACCGGACAGTTTATCTCGCGGGACAAATTGCCGAAGACACCAGTCAGGATTTCGCCGCCCAGACCAGGGAAGTGCTGGGCCATATCGACAGATTGCTGGAAGAGGCCGGCAGCGACAAGTCGCAGATACTGATGTGCCAGATTTATATTACCGATGTCAACAACATGGCGACCATGAATGAGATATGGGATGCCTGGGTTCCGGCCGGGAATACGCCGCCGCGCGCTACGGTGCAGGCGCAATTGGTCAGGCCCGAATTATTGATAGAAATCGTCGTTACCGCCGCGCAGAAATAGTCTATATGGTCTCAACATTGGCAATGGCCACGCAGTCGCAACTGCTGGAAGGCCTGTCGGAAGCGGAATGCGAACGTGTCTTTGAGGCACTGAAGTTTGTCGTCCCCGTGTATGCGACAAAGCAGGTCGTCACGCAGCAGAATGCGCTACAGTTTGTCGAGGGCGTGGTGTCCACGCTGGCGATGTTGCGCACCGATGTTGATACCCGCATCGCCGGCTTGTTATTTGAATTGCCTGATCTGGCGCCGGTAGCGGCGGAGCAGATAGAAGCCAAGTTCGGCCGCGAGATTGCCGACCTGGTGTCCGGCATACGCCGGCTGATGCGTTTACGGGAGGCTGCGTTGACCCAGCGTGAATTCAGCCGCGGCAAAAACGCTGCAGAAAAAGCGTCCACGCAGATGGAAACCTTGCGCAAGATGGTATTGGCAATGGCGACCGATATGCGCGTGGTCCTGGTGCGGCTGGCTTCACGCGTGACAACCCTGAGGTTTTTCGCGGAAACCAAGCGGGCAGACGGCGCTGCACAGCAATACGCCAGTGAAACGATGGATTTGTATGCGCCGCTGGCCAATCGCCTCGGCGTCTGGCAACTGAAGTGGGAGCTGGAAGACCTGTCTTTCCGCTTCCTGGAGCCGGAGCAGTACAAGCGTATCGCCAAGATGCTGGAAGAAAAGCGCCTGGAGCGCGAGAGCTTTGTCATATCGGCCATCGAACGACTGAACAAGGAATTGGCAATTGCCGGCATCAAGGCCGAAGTCAGCGGCAGGCCCAAGCACATCTACAGCATCTGGAAGAAGATGAAGGGCAAGGAGGTCAATTTTGATGAGCTGTACGATGTACGCGCATTCCGCGTCATTGTCGACGACATCAAGGATTGCTATACCGTGCTGGGCATCGTCCACAATGCCTGGACCCCCATACCGAAAGAGTTCGACGACTATATTTCGCGCCCCAAGCCCAATGGCTACAAGTCGCTGCATACGGTGGTCGTCGTGGAGGACGGGCGGCCGCTGGAAGTGCAGATACGTACCAGGGAAATGCATCAGTTCGCAGAATATGGCGTTGCGGCCCACTGGCGCTACAAGGAGAGCGGCGGCTCCAATTTTTCGGCGCAGGAATATGATGAAAAAATTGCCTGGCTAAGGCAATTGCTGGCTTGGAAAACCGAAGTTGCAGATAGCGTGGTGGGACAGGATCAGCTACAGCGCGAGTGGGTGGAAAAGCTGAAGTCGGCAACGCTGGACGATCGTATTTATGTATTGACGCCGCAGGCCAGGGTGATAGAGCTGCCTTGTGGCTCCACGCCGGTCGATTTTGCCTACCACCTGCATACCGACGTCGGTCATCGCTGCCGCGGCGCGCGCGTCGACAATGTGATGGTGCCGCTGAATACGCCGCTGCGGAATGGTCAGACGGTGGAGATCATTACGCTCAAGAGCGGCTCCAGCCAGGCCGGCCCGTCGCGCGACTGGCTCAATGCCGACTACTCGGCCAGTCCCCGCACCCGTACCAAGATCCGGGCCTGGTTCAATGCGATAGACCAGCAGGAAACCTTGTCCAATGGCCGCGCGCTGGTGGAAAAAACCTTGCAGCGCGAAGGCAAGACGGCGGTCAACCTCGAAGAGCTGGCGCATAAGCTGGGCTTTGCCAGCGTGGATGAGCTATTCCTGGCAGTGGGCAAAGATGAGTTCAGCTTGCGCCAGATAGAAAACATTTTGCGCGATACCGGCGCCGAGCCTGAGCCGGATGAGTTGAGCATCACCAACAAGAGCCGCGCTTCCAGTGTGATCCAGGGCGCCAAGTCCGGCGTGCTGGTGGTGGGTACGGAAGGGCTGATGACCCAGCTTGCCCGTTGCTGCAAGCCGGCGCCGCCGGATGAAATTGTCGGTTTCGTCACGCGCGGCAAGGGCGTCTCCATCCACCGCCTGAGTTGCAAAAATTTTGCCGAAATGCGCAGCAAGGCGCCGGAGCGCGTCATCCAGACCACCTGGGGCGAGCACGGCAAGGAGACGGTGTACCCGGTGGATATTTTTGTGCTGGCGCAGGACCGGCAGGGCTTGCTGCGGGATATTTCCGAGGTGTTTTCTCGCGAAAAAATCAACGTGATCGGCGTCAATACCCAAAGTTCAAAATCACAGGCGCGCATGTCTTTCACTGCCGAGATAGGCGGCACATCGCAACTGCAAAAAGCCTTGACGGTGATTCGCGAGGTGAGCGGGGTGCTGGAGGTGCGCAGGCAATAAGGATTTGTTGAATCGTCGTGGCGTTGCGCGCCGCCTGGCCAGGCTAAAATTTTGCAACAAGTTCTAGGCGAAAATGCCAGCCTAGCGTGACGACAGTTTTTTTAGGCTAGCGATTTTCCAGTAGCGGATGGACCCAGGCCTCGCGGTCATCCGCCATCTGTGGCGTCTCCGCCTGCAAAGTGATGTGATCAATGCCATGGCTGTCCAGCAGCATGGCTTTGACATTCGCCAGGATTTCCGGCCACATCTGCAGGTCGCGTATTTCCAGGTGGCCGATCAGCGCCGGATAGCCCGGCGACATTTCCCATACATGCAGGTCATGCACCGACATGACGCCGTCGATTGCCTTCAGGTTCTGGCCGACTTGCACATAGTCTATTTTGTGCGGCACCCCTTCCATCAGGAAGTGATAGGAATCCAGCAACACGCCAAACGTCGATTTCAGGATCAGCAGCGATACGAAGATGGATAGCAATGGGTCAATCTGCATCCAGCCGCTAAAGTAGATCACCGCGCCGGAAACGATCGCCGCGACCGAGCCCAGCAAATCGCCCATCACATGCACCATTGCGGCCTTGGTATTCACGCTGTCCTGATCGTGCGACAGCACCCAGGCGACGATAATATTGATGGCCAGGCCGATGGAGGCGACCAGCATCACGGCGCCGCCTTGTACGACTTCGGGGTGGGACAGCCTTTGCACTGCTTCATACGTGATCCAACCCACTACCAGCAGCATCGCCATGCCGTTGACGAAGGCCGCCAGGGCCTCTGCACGGCCAAAGCCAAAAGAATTTTTTGCCGTAGGAGGGCGTTTGGCGATCATTTGCGCCAATAGGGCCAAGCCCAGCGCCGCCGCGTCGGTGACCATATGGCCGGCGTCGGAAATCAGCGCCAGCGAATTGGACCAGAAGCCGAAAGCCACCTCGACCACTGCAAATCCCAGCGTCAGCGCGAGAGCCCACGCCAATACCGCCTGGCTGCGATGTTCAAAGAAGTGATTGTGCTTGGCGTCGCCGTGACGGTGTGCATGTAGTTCTGCACTTTTATCGATGGAAGGTTTTGCGTGCATGAATTCTTAAATTGACTGCGTGAATGGGCGCTGGCGTATCGCCGGCATTGGTTGGGTTGATCATCCGGCTCATCGGACTAATTAGCCAGGACTTGTCATTGAAATGCGTATTTGCAATAGTTTAGCCGCTTAAAGTGAAAGCCTGATGAAAATCCACATCTGTTCCATGACTATTTTTGCTAAAATAATAGGCAAATTGAAGCTGGCTCTGGCGCCGGAGAAATATTTTGCTAAAAATTGCCTGAAAAAACTTTACGCACCGGATGATCTTTGCTATAGTTTCGGCTCTTCGGGCGGTTAGTTCAGCTGGTTAGAATACTTGGTCGACATCCAAGGGGTCGCAGATTCGAATTCTGCACCGCCCACCAGAATTTTTTTGTAATTCATTGCATATATAAGAGCGAGAAAGGCATCATGGTTATGACACCGCGAACTACGATCACTGCAACTTGTGAGCGACGCTAGTCGAGGTTCTTTTTCGTTTGTCTGTATTGAAAAAAACGCGGCTATGCCGCGTTTTTTTTCGTCCGCATTTTTTTGAATTATATTTTTCAGCAAGACTGCATTGCTGGCATGGAGAGCAAAATGATTTCAGTTCGACTTCCCGATGGTTCGCAGCGTCAATTTGAAGCGCCGGTAACAGTTGCCCAGGTGGCTGCCAATATCGGCGCCGGCCTGGCCAAGGCGGCCTTGGCCGGCAAGGTCAACGGCAAGCTGGTGGATACCTCTTATCTGATTGAGTCGGATGTGGACCTGGCCATCGTGACCGACAAGGATGCGGACGGCCTGGACGTGATCCGTCACTCTACTGCCCACTTGCTGGCGTATGCAGTCAAGGAATTGTTTCCGGATGCGCAGGTGACTATCGGTCCAGTCATTGAAAACGGCTTTTACTACGACTTTTCGTACAAGCGCCCGTTTACTCCCGACGACCTGCAAGCCATAGAAAAGAAAATGCTGGAGCTGGCCAAGAAGGATGAGCCTGTCACTCGCAAGGTGTTGCCGCGCGATGAGGCGGTGGCCTACTTCAAGTCGATAGGCGAAGCCTACAAGGCGGAAATCATCGCCTCCATCCCGCAGGGCGAGGACGTGTCGCTGTACACCGAGGGTAGCTTTACTGACTTGTGCCGCGGCCCGCACGTGCCTTCCACCGGCAAGCTGAAGGTATTCAAGCTAATGAAGCTGGCCGGCGCCTACTGGCGCGGCGACTCCAAGAATGAGATGCTGCAGCGCGTGTACGGGACTGCTTTCGCCAAGAAGGAAGACCAGGAAGCCTATCTGCACATGCTCGAAGAGGCGGAAAAGCGCGATCACCGCAAGCTGGGCAAATCGCTGGATCTGTTCCACTTCCAGGACGAGGCTCCCGGCCTGATTTTCTGGCATCCGAAAGGCTGGACTATCTGGCAGCAAATTGAACAATACATGCGCAAGGTGTACCAGGATTGCGGCTACCAGGAAGTCAAGGCTCCGCAGATACTGGACCGCACTTTGTGGGAGAGGACCGGCCACTGGGAGAACTATCGCGAAAACATGTTCTCGACTGAATCGGAAAATCGCCACTACGCGCTGAAGCCGATGAATTGCCCCGGCCACGTACAGATTTTTAATGCCAATATGCGCAGCTATCGCGAACTGCCTTTGCGCTTTGGCGAATTCGGCCAGTGCCATCGCAATGAGCCTTCCGGCGCCTTGCACGGCATCATGCGGGTGCGCGGATTTACCCAGGATGATGGGCATATCTTCTGTACCGAAGAACAAATCCTGGCTGAGGTAACCGCCTTCCATCCGCAGGCGATGAAGGTGTACTCTGACTTTGGCTTTGAAAATATCTTTATCAAGATTGCGCTGCGTCCGGATAATCGTATCGGTTCCGACGAGGTCTGGGATACTGCGGAAGAGGCGTTGCGTTCAGCACTGCGTCAATGTGGCGTGACTTGGGAGGAGTTGCCGGGTGAAGGCGCATTCTACGGTCCGAAGATCGAATATCACCTGAAAGACAGCCTTGGTCGACCTTGGCAGGTGGGTACCATGCAGGTGGATTTCTCGATGCCGGGTCGCCTGGACGCGGAATATGTATCGGATGACAACTCGCGCAAGGTGCCGGTGATGTTGCACAGGGCGATTGTCGGCTCCATGGAGCGCTTTATCGGCATCTTGATAGAAAATCATGCCGGCGCGATGCCTTTGTGGTTGTCCCCAGTGCAAATCGCAGTGCTGAATATCTCCGAATCGCAGGCGGAATATACCAAATCCGTTGCGGAAAACCTGAAGAAACAAGGGTTTAGAGTGCACACAGATTTGCGTAATGAGAAAATAACCTATAAAATACGCGAGCATTCAATGCAGAAATTACCTTACATCATCGTTATTGGTGATAAGGAAAGAGATGCAAACACAGTGGCTGTGCGTACGCGTGGCAATCTGGACCTGGGGGTTATGCCTCTGGATGCCTTGGTGGACCGCCTGAAGGGCGAGATAGAATCCAAGGCCTGACCGGATAAAGCCTAGCGGGAGAGCACAGCCAATTTATTTAATTTTTGAAGGAAACTGCAATAGCTACTGACAAGTCACATCGCATCAACGGTGAAATTACTGCGCCAGAAGTGCGCTTGAGCGGCGTTGAGAATGAGCCTCTGGGCATTGTTAAATTGGCAGAAGCCTTTCGCCTGGCTGAAGAGGCCAACGTCGATCTGGTTGAGATAGCGCCAACCGCGCAGCCTCCTGTTTGCCGCCTGATGGATTACGGCAAGTTCAAGTACCAGGAACAGAAGAAGGCGCACGAAGCCAAGCTGAAGCAAAAAGTCATCCTGGTCAAGGAAGTCAAATTTCGTCCGGGTACGGATGATGGCGATTACAACATTAAGTTGCGTAATCTGACCAAATTCCTGGATGACGGCGACAAGACCAAGATTACCCTGCGTTTCCGCGGCCGCGAGATGGCCCACCAGGAAATCGGTATGCGTATGCTGGAGCGTCTGAAGCTTGATCTGGAGCCGTATGGCCAGGTAGAGCAGTTTCCAAAGATGGAAGGTCGCCAGATGATCATGATTCTGGCGCCGAAAAAGAAAAAATAAGATTTGTGATCGCTGCGGGTAAAACTGCAGCTGTCCAAATGGCGGTGGACTAGATTTCATCGCCCAACAAGTGAGAGTAGGCATCCAAGTGCATCGTAATCGTTGCCACCTACAATCATGTTAAAAGTGGAGCTGTCGTAAAAGACAGATAGTGTTATGCCAAAAATGAAGACGAAAAGCAGCGCGAAAAAGCGCTTCCGTGTACGTCCAGGTGGAACTGTCAAACGTGGTCAGGCTTTCAAGCGCCACATCTTGACCAAGAAAACTACCAAAAACAAACGTCAGTTGCGCGGTGCAGTCGGTGTCCATGATACAAACATGGCTTCCGTAACTCGCATGATGCCAACAGCTTAACCTCATACTCAATATTTAAGGAGTTACTATGCCTAGAGTAAAACGTGGGGTTACAGCTCGTGCCCGTCATAAGAAAGTCCTCGATTTAGCCAAAGGCTATCGTGGTCGCCGCAGCAAGGTATACCGTATTGCCAAGCAAGCAGTTATGCGCGCCGGCCAATATGCATACCGCGATCGTCGTAACAAAAAACGCGTATTCCGCGCTTTGTGGATTACCCGTATCAATGCAGCAACCCGTGAACATGGCATGACTTACAGCGTGTTCATGAACGGCCTGAAAAAAGCTTCTATCGAGCTGGATCGTAAAGTCCTGGCCGATATGGCTGTGATGGACAAGCCAGCATTTGCTGCGATTGTTAATCAAGTTAAGGCTAACCTGGCTGCGTAATTGTTGTTATCAGATGTCGATACGCCATAGGCGTATCGACAATCAGTGAGCGGGGCAGAGGTTGAATCCTATGCCCCGTTTTATTTTTAGCCAGAGGCTGTTGCGGAATTACCCTTGCAAACTATTCGCCAGGCTAATCTCTCAACAACTTTTTGTTTTCGGCTCCCCGACGCGGGAAAAAAACGCATGAATCCCTTAGATCATCTCGTAACTCAAGCACGCGCAGATTTCGCTGCTGCCCAGGACGCCGCCGCCCTGGAAAATGCGAAGGCGCTTTACCTGGGCAAGACCGGGCAAATTACCGAGCAAATGAAAAGCCTGGGCAAGCTGGCGCCCGAAGAGCGCAAGGCGCAAGGCGCGATCATCAATGCCATCAAAGAGCAAATTGAAAACGCGCTGACGGACAGGCGCGAAGCGCTTGCCAATGCACAGATGCAGACGCGCCTGAATGCAGAAGCGATCGACGTCAGCCTGCCGGGCCGCGGCCGCAGCATGGGCGGCATCCATCCGGTGATGCGCACCTGGCAGCGCGTGGAAGAAATTTTTCGCTCCATCGGCTTTGACGTCGCCGACGGTCCTGAAATCGAGACCGACTGGACCAACTTCACTGCCTTGAACAGCCCGGAAAACCATCCGGCGCGCTCCATGCAGGATACCTTTTATATCGATGGCAAGGATTCGCAGGGCAAGCAGCTGCTGCTACGCACGCATACCAGTCCGATGCAGGTGCGTTATGCGCGCATGAACCAGTCTCCCATCAAGGTGATTGCTCCCGGCCGCACCTACCGCGTGGACAGCGATGCAACGCATTCGCCGATGTTCCACCAGGTAGAAGGCTTGTGGATCGATGAAAATATCAGCTTCGCCGACCTGAAGGGCGTGTACCTGAATTTCGTCAAGGCGTTTTTTGAAACCGACGACTTGCAAGTGCGTTTCAGGCCATCGTATTTTCCGTTCACCGAACCGTCTGCCGAAATCGATATCGCTTTCGGCAGCGGCCCGCTGAAAGGCCGTTGGCTGGAAGTATCCGGCTCGGGCCAGGTGCATCCTACTGTCGTCAGGAACATGGGCCTAGATCCGGATAAATACATAGGCTTTGCCTTCGGTTCCGGTCTGGAGCGTCTGGCGATGCTGCGTTACGGCATCAGCGACCTGCGCCTGTTCTACGAAGGTGACCTGCGCTTCCTGAAGCAATTCAATTAAATAAATGCCGCGCATGCAGGGTGCTATGCCCTGCGGTGGCGCGATATGTAAATCAAGCACATTTCCACGGCTGAATCATGCAATTTTCCGAAAACTGGCTCCGTACCATGGTAGATCCGAAGATGACTTCGGATCAATTGGCGCATCTGCTGACTATGTCAGGACTGGAAGTAGAGGAGCTCGACCCCGTCGCTCCACCGTTCTCCAATGTCGTAGTGGCCGAGATACTGGAAATCGCCAAGCATCCGAATGCAGACCGGCTGAACGTATGCCAGGTCAACGTCGGTACCGGCACCATCCTGAACATCGTTTGCGGCGCACCGAACGTGCGCGTAGGCATGAAAGTGCCGTGCGCGGTGGCCGGCGCTATTTTGCCGCCGGGCGAAGACGGCAAACCTTTCGAAATCAAGACAGGCCAGCTGCGCGGCGTGGAGTCGCAGGGTATGCTGTGCTCCGCACGCGAGCTGAAATTGTCCGAAGACCACGGCGGTTTGCTGGACCTGCCGGCCGATGCGCCGGTAGGCCAGAACTTCCGTGACTACTATCAGCTGAACGACCTGAAATTCACGATCAAGCTGACCCCGAACAAGGCGGACTGCTTATCCGTTTTAGGGGTGGCGCGTGAAGTCGCTGCGTTGACCGGCACGCCATTGACCTTGCCTGAAATCAAGGAAGTCGCCGTCACCTTGCAAGACAAGCTGCCGGTGAAAATCTCCGCGCCTGATTTGTGCGGTCGTTTCAGCGGTCGCATCCTGCGCGGCGTCAATGCCAAAGCGCCGACGCCGGACTGGATGAAACAAAGGCTGGAACGCAGCGGCCAGCGTCCTATTTCCGCGCTGGTGGACATTTCCAATTATGTGATGCTGGAAATGGGGCGCCCCAGCCATGTGTTCGACCTGGACAAGATCCACGGCGGCCTGGAGGTGCGTTGGGGCAGGCAGGGCGAATCGCTGAAACTGTTGAACGGCAATACCGTTGCGGTGGATGACTGGGTCGGCGTGATCGCCGATGACAAGGAGATTGAATCCCTGGCCGGCATCATGGGCGGCGATTCCACGGCAGTGACGCTGGATACGCAAAACATCTACCTGGAGGCGGCATTCTGGTGGCCGCAAGCAATACAAGGCAGGGCGCGTCGCTATAATTTCTCCACCGACGCAGCGCACCGTTTCGAGCGCGGCGTGGACTATGCTACAACGGTAGAGCATCTCGAGCGCATCACCGCGCTGATCGTTGAGATTTGCGGCGGCGCCGATCAGGTGATGGTCGGGCCGATGGACGACCATATTGTCAACCTGCCGCAACGCCCGGCGGTGAAATTGCGCACAGCGCGCGCGGTCAAAGTAATCGGCGTGGCGCTGACGGATGCAGTGATTGCCGATATCTTCAGCCGGCTGGGCCTGGAATTCACGCAGGCTCCGGGCGAGTTCATGGTGACGCCGCCTTCTTACCGCTTCGACATTGAAATTGAAGAAGACCTGATTGAAGAGATTGCGCGCGTCTACGGTTTTGAAAACATCCCGGCTTTGCCGCCGGTAGCTGCCAATGCGATGCGCATAGAGCCGGAAAACCACCGCTCGCTGTTCACGATACGTCGCCAGATTGCCGACCTGGATTACCAGGAGGTGATCAACTTCAGCTTCGTTGAGGAAGCCTGGGAAAAAGATTTCGCCGGCAACAGCAACCCCATCAAGCTGCTCAATCCTATCGCCAGCCAGATGAGCGTGATGCGCTCCAGCCTGATCGGCAGCCTGGTTGCCAATGCACGCTACAACCTGAATCGCAAGATCAGCCGCGTTCGGGTTTTTGAGATCGGTGCCGTGTATTTGCGCAATGCCGATGTGCCTGACGGCCCATTGACGGTCGCCGGCTACGAGCAGCCCAAGCGCCTGGCGGCGCTGGCCTACGGTCCGGTGGCGGAAGAGCAGTGGGGGCAGGATACGCGCAACGTGGATTTCTTTGACGTGAAAGCTGACCTGGAGGCCTTGTTTGCTCCAAGGACATTGCGCTTCATCAAGGCGGAACACGCTGCACTGCATCCTGGCCGTTCTGCGCGCATAGAATGCGACGGCCAGACCGTCGGCCTAATAGGCGAACTGCATCCGCGTTTGCAGCAGAAATATGACTTGCCGCTGGCGCCGGTGGTATTTGAAGTGGATACTGCGGCATTGCAAACAATGCAAGTGCCCGAGTACCGCGAGATTTCCAAGTTCCAGGCGGTAACGCGCGACTTGGCGCTGGTGGTCAGGCAGGCCGTCTCCGCTCAGGATTTGCTGGACGCCTTTGCGGGTGCAGCAAGTTCCAGCGAAGCGTGTAAAATCATGCAAGCCGTTGTTTTATTTGATGAATATCGCGGCAAGGGTTTGGAAAATGACGAAAAAAGTCTTGCTTTCCGCTTTACCTTGCAAGATACTCAAAGTACCTTGCAAGACGATAAAGTGGAGGCCGCAATGGCTGCCTTTGTTGCCGTGGCAAGCGCCGAGTGTGCAGCAAGATTGCGCTGATAGAGGAAGACTTGATTTCCGGCGGTATCGATAATCCGGGTCAATGAATCGAGCCAATAGGCAAAAGGGCTAAGAGCCAGCTTCAACAGTATTCCCGAGCCGGAGTGCTGTTGAATTAAACACAAGTAAGTAGGGATTGAAAATAATGAATGACGTGACTTCCGCTGAGCTTCAATCGGTTCTGGATGCAGATTTGAACCGTGCGATGCGTGAAGCCAAAGCGCGCTCACAAGCCGAAAAAGACCTGCCGACCCTGACCAAGGCCGAGTTGGCAGAGCTGCTTTTCGAGCAAGTGGGCCTGAATAAACGAGAAGCCAAAGACATGGTGGAAACCTTCTTTGACGAGATACGCAATGCGCTGGAACGAGGCGAAGCGGTCAAACTGTCCGGCTTCGGCAATTTCCAGTTGCGCGACAAGCCGCAGCGACCTGGCCGCAATCCTAAAACCGGTGAAGAAATTCCCATTACAGCACGCCGTGTCGTTACCTTTCACGCCAGCCAGAAACTGAAAGGCATGGTCGATGACGTTGGTAATCAACCTCTTGCCCATGCTGCCTGATCTTATCCATGAATGAACATAAGATAGAAGCTTTTGTTTTGCCGCCGATTCCGGCGAAGCGCTACTTCACCATCGGTGAAGTCAGCGATTTATGCGGTGTCAAGCCACATGTGCTGCGCTACTGGGAACAGGAATTCACTCAGCTGAAACCTGTCAAGCGCCGGGGTAATCGGCGCTACTATCAGCACCACGAAGTCTTGCTGATACGCCGCATACGCGAGCTTTTGTATGAACAGGGCTTCACCATCAATGGCGCCCGCAACAAGCTTAATGTCCACGCGAACGGCAGTGCCAACGATGCGCAGATCGACGCCGTAGCGCCTCCCATAAACCTGCTGGCCATACGCGACGAACTGACGTCCATCCTGTCGCTGTTGGCAAGGTAAGCCGCTTGTAAATTGCCCCTGCGCTGTGAAGCGAGGGGCGCTCTCTGCTGCGCAGCAATACCATCATATGCCCGCTGCTTTTCCCCCGCTTCCGGACACTGTTCCGGCATCACTTCCTCCGCTGTTGACGTACTCCTCCTGAACTTGCCGACGTCCTTTCGGGGATTTGATCCGCGTGACGATTCTTGCAAGAAAAATTAAAATGATATGAATTCGAAAATGTGTGGGTTTAATGTCGCAAACTGCGCATAGCTGCCCTGCGCGAAGGCGTATCCAATTTGTATTTATGATATAAAGACTTGTACTCAACAATTAAGGAGTGCAATTTGTCTACTTCAACGACAGGAGAATGATGATGAAAAGAATTTTGCCGATTCTGGCGGTTCCTCTCGCGCTGGCGGTCAGTTTGCCGGTTTTCGCTCAGGCTTCTGCATCCGCAGACGCCATGAGCTCTGCTTCGGCCAGCGCCAAAACCAGGGCTGAAGTAAAAGCCGAAACCAAGGCGGCGGCCAAGGCTGGGGAGCTGAATAAAAATGGGGCCATGCTAGTGACGCCGAAAAAATCGGACGGCTCAGGCACCACGCGCGCAGAAGTGAAAAGCGAAGTGAAAACTGCCCGCAAGGCAGGTGAACTGGACAAGAATCTTGATCTCGACCCTGTGCCGGTTCAAAAAGGCGACAAAACAAAAGGCAAAACACGCGCTCAAGTAAAGGCTGAGGCAAAGGCTGCAGCCAAGGTCAAGGAAGGTGTAGACCTGCCGGGCAAGTAAGGCCGGCGCGTTAAACGCCGCCTGCCAAGCAAGGCGCAATGCAAGTACAAAGACGGGCCGCTGCATGCGGCCCGTTTCTATTCCGCCTGGCCCACCTGGCGTTGCGAACAACCTCTCCACTCGGACATCATTCATCCTGATAGCGCAATGAGGGCGGTATTTGATGCTTTATCAGTGATGAACACTATCTATATGAATCCGGCACAAGAGGGCCAACGGACATTGATGAATTGAAGTGAAACGCCATACAGTAAAAACCACCTGTTTTGTACCCAGGCGGCCGGTATTCGGTGATTCATCCCCATGGTTCAAAAATGAGTGCTCTCTTTGCAATTTCGGATGTTGAAGTGGGACATTTAAAATCGGCGGCCTGGGTACAAGTCACTCTGCGCCAAAAAATGTGGCACAAATTGAGCCAGCGGCACAGCGGGCTAATCCCTAACGATTGAAAAGCTCAGCGTGAAATATCTTATTGTCATCCAATCATAGATACAAATAAGTGTCGAAGAAACTTACGCTCTTTCTTTTTTTTTATCGATGATTTTCCGAAAAATACTGGCACAGCATGCCGATTCCATAGGGACACAAAAATTTTGGCACGGAACGTGCTCGGTCCATAGTAGGTCTTTCGTTTTCGGTTTTGCATGTGGCTGGCGGGTTTTCCAGTTGATGCAATTTGGCCACGGGATCGCAGGCGCGAAAGTCTTTTTGTGTCTTGTTTATTCGGGGGAGAACATCATGAAAAATTTACTTATAAAATTGCTCTTTATATTTATAGCATCGGTTCCTGCAATTAGTTTTGCATCGCCGGTACCATCAGATAAGGTGGTCATCACTAATAATAGTGACGGCATCTATCCGAGCAGCAGTCTTAATGTACCAGAGGGCGGAACCGAGCCAAGCGGGGTATTTGTCGGGGGATCTCCGATCTTCGGCGGGGACGGTTGGGGTGTCTTGAACATTTTTCTCACCGAGCCGGGGACGAACATAATCAGTGATCATTTGTTCAGTTTAGCGGCGGAGAGCCATTTTTGTAACCTTGAGACGCACGCTGGGGCCGACTGCATCTTCTTTAGTTCCGATCCGTCAACCGATCCGTTGATCGGAACGCTATGCACTCTAGGGAGGACCTTTTGTATCCAGGAGACCGGACTTTTGCAAGACGTGACGTTCATGGTCGCTGCACAGAATCACGGCAGAGGAATCTTCGCTAACGGTACCATCTCCATCCAATCGGATGTAGATAATATCCCCGAACCTGCTTCGCTTATGCTTCTGTGCCTAGGCTTTGCCGGGCTCGCGTTCAACCGCCGCAAACAGGCAATTTAATCGTATGCGCGGGTATGTGAAAGTCGGCCCGCTTCGGCGGGCCTTTGAAGTGTGGCTGTTGAGATATGACTTTTCTGGTCCGACGCATCGCAGTCAGATCGCGATCTGCCGCCCGATTTCGACCACTCCATCGCTCGGAAGTCGGAAGAAGTCCGTGACATGTACAGCATTTCGTTCCATTGCGGCGAAGAAGGCTTTCTCATAGTAGACTACGTCGTCAATTTGTATGCGACAGCCTTGCGCGACTGCTTGCACCAGTACGCTAGGAATATCTGGCCTTTCCATAAAACCATACCTTGCCGTCGCACGCCAGAAATCTGGCCCTATTTCCGTCAAACAGGTAGCCGACCTCATGGGTGAGATTGCGGCCAGCCATGAACAGAGCGAGGGCATAGGGCAAATCAACCAGGCGATTACCCAGATGGACAATGCGACCCAGCAAAATGCGGCGCTGGTGGAACAGGCGGCCGCCACCCAATCGCTGCAGGATCAGGCGACCAGGCTGGCGCAGGTGGTGAGCGTGTTCAAGCTGGATGATAACCGGGCGGCTTCGCATGCAGCTCCGGTTAAATCAGTCGCTCATCGCAGGCTGAGGATGTCGGCATAGGCCGGCCTGTGCCGCGTTCAGCCGGGGCTAGAAATGCTCGATCGGTAGCGCAGCGCCGACGCCGGCCAGCAAGGGCTGCCTGGCGAGTCGGGTTTCCGGATTCGGTGCGGGATGTTTTTTGTATAGTTGCAGCATGACCTCGACAATACGTCTGTCAAAGTCACGAATATTACTCAAGCTTCAAAAAGGAAAGCGGCTTCGCGGACGCAGGTTCAGCAGCGGTTCATGATGACGACTGGTGGAAGCGTTTCAATACCAACGATGTCATGGATCATTCGATGGAGCGCTTTGCGGATCGATTGAGGGGGCTGGTGAATGAGTTTAACGGCTTTATTCTGAGCTGAGATGAAACCCTGGCATCACTAACTTTTAATCTCCTCAGGGCCTCTTTGAGGCCTCTTGAGATTGCTTGGCACTCTCGGCTTGAAAATGCAAAAAGGGCCGCGTTTTGCAACGCGGCCCTTTTAATTTGGCTCCCCGACCTGGACTCGAACCAGGGACCTGCGGATTAACAGTCCGTCGCTCTACCAACTGAGCTATCAGGGAATAGAAGAATTTGACATCTTCGTTAAACTTTTTACTGCATTTATTACATGCTGCGAATTCTGTGGCTCCCCGACCTGGACTCGAACCAGGGACCTGCGGATTAACAGTCCGTCGCTCTACCGACTGAGCTATCAGGGAACAGAGACAAAGATTATATGCGGCTTTGTTACTCTTGTCAAAAACTTTTTGCTGGAAAACTCTTGTTGACGAAGAATTTTTTAGCGTGGCGCACAGCCCTGTCTTTTGTTCGCAATGTGTCTGCGTCTTCACGCATGGTTTGCACTCAAGGCAGGGCTGTTCCGGTGTGATTACAAGACCTTGGCTATCGCATCAATTACGGCATTGATGTTTTTGCTGTTCAGCGCGGCGACGCAGATACGGCCGGTGTCTACTGCATAGATGGAGTTGTCGCTGCGTAGTGTTTCAACCTGGGCCTTGGTCAGGCCGGAGTAGGAGAACATGCCGCGTTGTTTGATGACGAAATCAAAATTGTGCGCCGGGGTTTTCTCTTTTAACTGCTGGACAAACAGCTGGCGCATTTCGCGGATGCGGACGCGCATGCCCGCCAGTTCTTGTTCCCACAATGCGCGCAATTCCGGTGTCGCCAATACCGTGGCAACGACCTGGCCGCCGTGGGTAGGCGGGTTGGAGTAGTTGGTGCGTATCACGCGCTTCAGCTGGGACAGCACGCGCGATGCTTCTTCGCCGCTTGCCGCAGCGATGCTCAAGGCGCCGACGCGTTCGCCGTACAGCGAGAAGGATTTGGAGAAGGAATTGGACACGAACAAGGCGCCGCCGGCTTCGGCGAAGCGGCGCACCACTTTGCCGTCGGATTCAATGCCATCGCCAAAGCCCTGGTAGGCCATGTCCAGGAAAGGAATCAGGCCGCGTTGCGTAACGACCTGGATGACTTCTGTCCATTGGTCGTCGGTCAGGTCGGCGCCGGTCGGGTTGTGGCAGCAAGCGTGCAGCAGCACGATGGAGCCGCTCGGCATGGTTTTCAGTGCGTCCAGCATGCCGGCGAAGTTCACGCCGCGGGTGGCTGCATCGTAGTAAGGGTAGTTGTTGACGACGAAGCCGGCCGATTCAAACAAGGCGCGGTGGTTTTCCCAGCTTGGGTCGCTGATCCATACTTGCGAGCTTGGCGAAAAACGTTGCAGGAAATCGGCGCCTATCTTCAATGCGCCTGTGCCGCCGATGGCTTGCACGGTCACTGCGCGTTTCTCTTGCACTACGGCACTGTCGGCGCCAAATACCAGTTCTTGCACCGCCTTGTCATACGCCGCCAGGCCTTCGATGGGCAGGTAAGTGCGCGGAGCCAGCTTTTCCATCAGGATAGCTTCGGCCTTGCGCACGCATTCCAGCAGGGGGACCTTGCCGTTGTCGTCATAATAGACGCCTACGCCGAGGTTGACCTTGGCAGGATTTTTGTCGGCATTGAAACCTTCCGTGATACCCAGGATAGGGTCGCGCGGGGCCATTTCTATGGCGGAAAACAAGGGGGAAGAAAGAGGAGCGTTCATCGTGATAGTATGGAAAATTATCTAATAATGCAGGTTGATATAATGCTAAAGAAAAGCCGGGTTATTGCAAATTTTCAAGAGTCGTCGCGCTGAGCAAAATTGTGCCCGGCGACAGGATTGCCCTCATTGCGGGAACGAACGATTTGATTTGCAAAGGCGGCTCCGGCCTGGAGTGAAACTATCGTGGCCGGGCAACCGTACTTCACTCAAGCGGCGAATCTTGTAAACTCGCAGACCAAAGATAGCCCTGTGCAGCAGATTGATAAATCTGAAATTGATCAGAGGTTCCACATTCCAAAGCGTATTTTAGCAAAGGTAAGACTAAATGGCTGATTTATCAGAGGTTTCCAATAATGCCGATGAAGCAAAGTTTGTAACTTTTCCCGATTCGCCGTATCAATTATGTCAACTGTTTCCGCCGGCAGGTGACCAGCCTACCGCCATTGCGAAGCTGGTAGAGGGCATAGAAGACGGCTTGTTCTTCCAGACCTTGCTCGGCGTCACCGGCTCAGGCAAGACGTATACGATGGCGAACGTGATCGCCCGGACAGGGCGGCCGGCAATTATTTTCGCACCCAATAAAACACTGGCGGCGCAGTTGTACAGCGAGTTCCGCGAATTTTTCCCGCGCAATGCGGTGGAATATTTCGTCAGCTACTACGACTACTACCAGCCGGAAGCCTATGTGCCGCAGCGCGACCTGTTCATAGAAAAAGATTCCGCGGTCAACGAGCATATCGAACAGATGCGCTTGTCCTGCACCAAGTCGCTGATGGAGAGGCGGGACGTGATCATCGTCGCCACCGTGTCGGCCATCTACGGTATCGGTAACCCGAACGAATACCACCAGATGATCCTGACCCTGCGCGCCAAGGACAAGGTCAGCCAGCGCGACGTGATCGCGCGGCTGATACAGATGCAATACACGCGCAATGAAGTCGATTTCGGGCGCGGCACTTTCCGCGTGCGCGGCGATACGATCGATATTTTTCCGGCAGAACATGCCGAGCTGGCGGTGCGCGTCGAGATGTTCGACGACGAGATCGAGAACCTGCAATTGTTCGACCCGCTGACCGGCCGCATACGCCAGAAGATCCCGCGCTTTACGGTCTATCCCGGCTCGCATTACGTGACCCCGCGCGCGACGGTATTGCGGGCGATAGAAACGATCAAGGATGAATTGCGCGAGCGGCTGGAATGGTTCCGCAAAGAGAACAAATTGATTGAAGAGCAGCGGCTGGAGCAGCGCACCCGCTTCGACCTGGAAATGATGACCGAGATCGGTTTCACCAAGGGCATTGAAAACTATTCGCGTCACCTGAGCGGCGCCAAGCCCGGCGAACCGCCGCCGACCCTGGTGGATTACCTGCCTGCCGATGCATTGATGTTCCTGGATGAATCGCATGTGCTGACCGGACAGTTGAACGGCATGTATAACGGTGACCGCGCGCGCAAAACCAATCTGGTGGACTACGGCTTCCGCTTGCCTTCCGCACTGGACAACCGGCCTTTGAAATTTGAAGAGTTTGAAAGCAAGCTGAGGCAGACCGTATTTGTGTCGGCTACGCCGGCGGAATATGAAAGAACGCATTCCGACCAGGTGGTGGAGCAGGTGGTGCGTCCTACCGGCCTGGTCGATCCTATGATTTTGGTGCGCCCGGCATTGACGCAGGTGGACGATCTGATGTCGGAGATCACCATGCGCGTGAAGAAAAATGAACGCGTGCTGGTGACGACGTTGACCAAGCGCATGTCGGAGCAGTTGACCGAGTTCCTCGGCGATAACGGCATCAAGGTCAGGTACCTGCACAGCGATATCGATACGGTGGAAAGGGTGGAGATCATCCGCGACCTGCGCCTGGGCACCTTTGACGTGCTGGTCGGCATCAACCTGTTGCGCGAGGGCCTGGATATTCCCGAAGTATCGCTGGTGGCGATCCTGGATGCGGACAAGGAAGGCTTTCTGCGTTCAGAGCGCAGCCTGATACAGACGATAGGGCGGGCCGCCCGCAACCTGAACGGCATGGCGATCCTGTACGGCGACAAGATCACCGACTCCATGCGCAGGGCGATCGATGAAACCGAGCGCAGGCGCAACAAGCAGCTGGCGTTTAACCAGGCCAATAACATTACGCCTATCGGCATCAAGAAACAGATCAGGGATTTGATCGATGGCGTGTACAGCCAGCAGGAAGCCAGGGAGGAACTGGCGGTGGCGCAAGAACACGCCAAGTACGAAATGATGAGCGAGAAGCAGATAGGCCGCGAGATCAAGCGTCTGGAAAAACTGATGCTGGACCATGCGAAGAACCTGGAGTTCGAAAAGGCGGCGCAGGTGCGCGACCAACTGGGGCATTTGAAGGACCAGGTCTTCGGCCCCGGCGGCCACGACAATATTGCTTCGCTGGCGGGTAGATAAGCAGTTGGCGGGCTTCCTATGTGAAAAGGGAGCCCGCGCGTGACTCAAGCAGCGCAATCAGTTCCGGTTGCATGAATTGGTAATTGTCCGGGATGCCCAGGCACACGATCTTCTTTCCTTTCAGATGGCGCCCGTACTGGCGATTTAGTTTTTTGCGGTGCACCTCTTCCATCACCACGATCAGGTTGGCCCATGCCAATTGATCACTGGACAGCGGTGTGGCCGCGTCATCGGCAAGACCGGCCGAATCGGTTTCCACATTTGGCCAGCGGGAAAATACTTGCTCTGCAGTGGGGCTGCGCAATTTATTGCGGCTGCAAATGAACAGAACGCGTTTCATATGACCCCGTATTGATTGATTGCAAATCGAACGCGAAAAGCGGATTTGCGTCACGGCAAGCCTTTGTGGCGCGCTGACAGCACGGGCTTGCAAGAAATGACGGCAATAAATGTAACACAGGCCATGTAGTAACCGGCGATTACCCGCTGAGTCTCAATCGGGCGAACAATATCAGGGCGCGTTGACCTATTCCAAAAATAAGCTATCAAGGAGACATCATGGCTGCCAAAAATCTTTTATTGCTGGTCGGAGATTTCGTCGAGGACTATGAAACGATGGTGCCTTACCAGGCTTTGCTGGCGGTCGGGCACAATGTGCACGCGGTCTGCCCGGACAAGAAGGCCGGCGATTTTGTCGCGACGGCGATTCATGATTTTGAAGGGCAGCAAACGTACACTGAGAAGCCGGGGCACCGTTTCAGCATCACGCATGACTTCGACAAGATCGATCCTGCGGCCTACGACGGCCTGGTGATTCCCGGCGGCCGTGCTCCTGAATATCTGCGCTTGAATGCCAAAGTGATCGACCTGGTCCGGCATTTTTCCCAGGCGAAAAAGCCGATTGCCGCCGTCTGCCACGGCGCGCAGATACTGGCTGCAGCGGGCGTGCTGGACGGCGTGCGCTGCTCAGCCTATCCAGCCTGCCGTCCGGAAGTGGAGGCCGCGGGCGGACACTATGCCGATATCGCCGTGACGGAAGCCGTGACCGACCGCAATTTTGTCACTGCTCCCGCATGGCCTGCACATCCGGCGTGGATCTCGCAATATCTGAGCCTGCTGGGCACCAAAATTTCCCTGTAGTACAGCGTGGGGCAGTGGAGTTGGGCGAGGTATATAATTGACAATGTTTCGCTTCTTCCCCACAGTCGGGGGCATGCTTCCTGCCTCCAGGCAGCCTGTTCCTCTAGGAGTGCTGTATGTGTGAAATTTTCGTTAAAGCCGATCCCGCACTGTATCAATCTCGCGCCCGTTCTATTCGCCTGCACGGTGCCGTGACGTCGGTACGCCTGGAGAACCTGTTCTGGCAGGTATTGCAGGAAGTCGCCGAGCGCGACGGCATGAATACCAATCAATTGATTACCAAGCTATACGATGAACTGGCCGGGTATCGCGGCAGCGTCGATAATTTTTCATCGTTCCTGCGCGTGTGCTGCCTGCGCTATTTGTCGCTGATGGTCGATGGGGATATTTCCACCGACAAGAATTTGCCGTTGGCAGGAATGCGGGCTGCAAAATTACCCGCAGCTGAGGGTTTTCTTGCCATGCATGCCGGCTGAATGCCTACCCTGAATAAACAATGCCGGGCTAGCCCGGCACTGTTTATTTTGGTTTAGTTTTCAGCGATGCGTTTGGCGATGTGCGCCAGCGCTTCTTCCACCTGATCGATCAGGATCAGGCACAGATCGCCTTCCGACAAGCGACCCATCGCGGTGTCTATCGCAATGAATTCGCCGTTGATTTCATCCACCAGCTTGGTGCGGCGGGCGTTGACCAAACCCTCCCTGAGCAAGGCTACCACTTCGCCATCGGCGCGGCCGCGCTGGCATTGGTCCTGGTACAGCACGACGTCGTCAAAGGCCTCGCCAAGGATTTCCGTCTGCTGGCGTATGTCCTGGTCGCGGCGGTCGCCGGCGCCGCTGATGACGACCGAGCGGCGCTTGGCCGGCATGCTTTCTACGGCGCGTACCAGGGCCAGGATGGCGTCCGGGTTGTGGCCATAGTCGGCAATCAGTGTCGCGCCGCGATAGTTGAAGACATTGAAGCGCCCCGGTGCGTTATCGCTTTCATTGGCAAAGGATTTCAGGCCGGCGCGAATCGCGTCCCAGTCTATGCCTACGCCCCATGCTGCCGCAACCGACGCCATCACGTTCTCTACCTGGAAGCCTATGCTGCCGTTGCGGGTGATCGGTATGTCGGCCAACGGGACTACGTGCTTGGCTTTGCCCTGGGCGGCCACCAGGTGATCGCCGTCTATGTAGACGACACGGTGGCCCTGCGCCCGGTGGGCTGCCATTTCAGGCAATTGCACGTCGCTGGCGAAGAAAGTGACGGAGCCTCGGCAATTGGCGGCCATGCCGGCCACGATAGGGTCGGCGGCGTTCAATACCGCAACGCCGCTGTCGGCCACGTTTTGCACGATGACGCGCTTCAATACCGCCAGGTCTTCCACGGTGGTGATGTAGTTCAAGCCCAGATGGTCGCCGGAACCGATGTTGGTGACGACGGCAACCTGGCAGCGGTCAAACGCCAGGCCTTCGCGCAATACGCCGCCGCGCGCGGTTTCAAATACTGCCGCGTCGACGTCAGGGTGCAGCAGCACATTCCTGGCGCTGCGCGGACCGCTGCAATCGCCGGAGTCGATACGGCGGCCTTCGATGTATACGCCGTCGGTATTGGTCATGCCGGTGCGCAGGCCGCTGGCAGTCAGCAGGTGGGCGATCAGGCGCACGGTAGTCGTCTTGCCGTTGGTGCCGGTCACCGCAACGACGGGGATGCGGCCATCGTCGCCGTCTTCAAACATGGCGGAGATGATGGCTTCGCCGACAGGGCGGCCTTTGCCGTAAGAAGGTGACAGGTGCATGCGCAAGCCGGGCGCCGCGTTGACTTCGACGATGCCGCCATTCTGGTCTTCGATAGGTTTCAGCACGCTATCGCAGACCACGTCTACGCCGCAGATATCCAGGCCTACCATTTGTGCGGCAGCTACTGCGCGGGCGGCCACTTCCGGATGCACGTCGTCGGTGACGTCGGTTGCGGAACCGCCGGTGGACAGGTTGGCGTTATTGCGCAGTATGACCCGCTGGCCCTTGGGTGGGATGGAATCGGCGACATAGCCTTGTTTCGCCAGGCTGGCCAGCGCGATATCGTCAAAGCGTATCTTGGTCAGCGAGGTTGCATGGCCGGTGCCGCGGCGCGGGTCTTTGTTGACTTGCTCCACCAGTTCACGCACGGAATGGACGCCGTCGCCGACCACTTGCGGCGGATCGCGACGGGCAGCGGCAACCAGTTTATTGCCTACCACCAGCAGGCGGAAATCATTGCCGGGCAGGTAGCGCTCCACCAGGATATCGTCGCGGAATTCAATCGCGGCGGCATAGGCAGCATTCAGCTGTTCACGGGTGGTAACGTTGACCGTTACGCCTTT
>Ga0210384_10001212_pt1 | contig 36010 bp, 35 predicted proteins | sample IncBWH2MmetaG_FD_160574 | JGI IMG/M metagenome (GOLD analysis project Ga0210384, IMG submission 160574) | Forest soil microbial communities from Barre Woods Harvard Forest LTER site, Petersham, Massachusetts, United States - Inc-BW-H-2-M | ecosystem: Environmental > Terrestrial > Soil >...
CCGAGAAAAAGTCCACCGGTACCGGGAAGATCACCGTCGTATTCTTCTCCACGCCGATTTCGGTCAGAGTCTGCAAGTAGCGCAGCTGCACGCTGACCGGTTCGGTGGCCAGCAAGTGGGCCGCGTCCACCAGTCGTTGTGCCGCCGAGAACTCGCCCTCGGCGTGAATAATCTTCGACCGCTTTTCGCGCTCGGCCTCGGCTTGCTTGGCCATGGCGCGCAACATCGACTCCGGCATGTCCACCTGCTTGACCTCGACGTTGGTCACCTTCACGCCCCACGGCGAAGTGTGTGTGTCGAGAATGCTCTGCAACCGCAGATTGATTTTTTCCCGATGCGAAAGCAGTTCGTCTAGTTCCTGCTCGCCCAGCACCGACCGCAGCGTGGTCTGCGCGAATTGCGAAGTCTGATACACGTAGTTGGAAACTTCGACCACAGCCTTGTTCGGATCGATCACTCGTAAGAAGATGACCGCATTCACTTTCAGCGTGACGTTGTCGCGGGTGATGATGTCCTGCGGCGGAACCTCGAGCGCCTCCTGCCGCAGCGACACCCGCACGATCCGATCGACAGGAGCGAAGACAAAGGCCACACCAGGGCCCTTAGCGTTGGATAGCAGACGTCCCAAACGAAAAATTACTCCGCGCTCATACTCGGCCAGAATCTTAATGGAACTGAGAAGATATATAACGACAATCACGATAACAATACTTGTAAAGCCAAAACCGAAAGCTTCCACAGGAACCTCCACGTTCGGAGCGCGAAACGCTCCTATCGCGGATTGTATAGCAGTCAGAAGAAGGCGGCTGGCAAATCGCGAGGAGGACCGTTGCTTGGCTTGATGCGCCGCCAGCCAAGCAGCCAGGCACTGAACAGAACCATCAACTCCGGTCTGGATCAATACTCTGGTCCATGTAGATCCACAGCACCCGGGCCATCCAGGTGAGGATGGGCGCAAAAGGCAGAAACAATACGATTCCCCCCGCCACACTCTTTAGCAAAGGCCACCGGAACACTTCCCACACCAGCGCCGTGAGCACAGCCAGAGTGCCCACGCCCAGTCCGTAGCCGATATACATCGCCCCCAGAAAGTATCCGTCCTCGCGCTCAAACTTCAACCCGCACGCCGGACACCGCTCATACATCCCCGGAAACCGCCACACCGATTTGGGAAAGATTTTCCCCGTGCGGCAGCGCGGACAAAGCGCGCCCAGAATTCCCCGCATCGCAGACACGTCCGCCCTCTGCATGGACGGAGTCTAACAGGCAGGATTGATCAGAGCTGGTTGCTTCCAAGCAAGAAGGAATTTCTTAAGAACATAAACCACGAAGGACGCGAAGTTTCACGAAGGACTCTCTCGCTGGGCTTCCTTCGTGAGACTTCGTGTCCTTCGTGGTAAAGGTTTACTCGCGGGCCCAGACCACGCTTACTGCGTAGCCTTCGCCACCTGAATCCGGCTCGCGTCCACCGTTATGGACCGCTGGATCTCCATCTCCAGCGAAGTCCCCACCTCCAGCTTCACATCCGGACCATGTTTGAGCAGCGCCCACGCGACTCCGCCGGCGATTCCCAGCAGGCCACCGTACTGCGCGCCGCTCCAGCCCCCAGCCGCCGCACCGGCGATACCTCCGACCGTGCCTCCAACTGCGGCGCCTTTGGCGGCATCCTCGATCCTCTTGCCGGTATCCTTATCCGCCTGGATCGTTCCTTCCTTATCCTTCACGCTGTTGCTGTCGGCCCCAGGTGTGTTCTCCACCGACGCCGGCAGCATCACGGTGTATCCGCTCGGATAGATCATCGAAGTAAAGTGGATCAGGAGTTCCGCGCGCTTCTTTGATCGGCCCGGATGCTCGGTGTGCATGATCTTTCCCTGGATGTAAGTCCCCTCCGGCACCAGAATGCGGTCGTTCACCACAAACGGAAACGCCGTCGCGGCATACACGGCATCGCCCTCGCGCGCATTCTTGGTCGAGATGGCCTGCTTCAGCAGCAGCGGAATCTTGGTCCCCGCCGGAATAACCGTCGCATTCGGGTCCGGCGCCTCCGCCAGCGTGGCCGCCGTCGGAGCGGCAGTCAATTCTTTTGCCGGAGCCGCGTCATTTGCCTGCGCGGGAGCTGCAGCTTGCGTCGGAGCGTCAGCCGGCTTCGCCGTATCCGCCTGTGCCCACGCCATCCCTGAAACCACCAACAAGGCTAATAGAACTCGCATTCAACACCTCCCGAGGCGACGCTCGCCTCAAGCGTTAACGCCAAGATTACCACGCTTAAGCCGCTAGGATGCACCCTAGATTCCAAGCGCTGCCCGAGCCTCCTAATCTTGCCTCCCCGCATCCAACGGCCTATTATCGAGCCGTAACCGAAGACGCGAAGGAGCCGCTGCATGCGCATACCTGGCATTCGCAATCGTTCATTGCTGGTTCTCCTGTCCCTCTTCCTCAGCGTCCAGCTTTTGTCCGCGCAAGACCAAGATCAGCGTCGAACGGCCAAGCGTCAGGAAACTCCTCTTAGGGTCGTAGCCAGCTTCCCGTACCACAAATGGCTGGACGAAGACGTCCGCTGGATCATCACCGACCAGGAGCGCACCGACTTCCTCAACCTCACGACTGACGACCAACGCGACGAGTTTGTCGAAGCGTTCTGGGAGAGCCGCAACCCGACGCCCGGCGCGCAGGAGAACACATTCAAGGAAGAGCACTACCGGCGCATCGCCTACACCAATCAACATTTCGCTTTCCGCGTTCCGGGATACAAGACTGATCGCGGGCACTACTACATCGTGTACGGTCCGCCGGACTCGGTCGAGCGCAATCTCAAAAGTTCGCGACCGTCCGAGGTTTGGCACTACGCCAACGTCTACGGAGTTGGAAAGGACGTCGTGCTGCGCTTCGTCGACACCTGTCAATGCGGCGATTATCGGCTGATGGAGAATCACTCGGGGACGCCCGTGGAAGGTCCTCATTGAGCGACGGTAACCAGTCGAAAGCGAAGTCGCAGGGTTGCTGGTGTCACTTATAGATCAAATACTTCTCCCTTATCTTCTGAAACTTCTCCAGCCCCTCCTGCCACTCCTGCGCAATCCTTCGCGGATCCTGCCCCGCGACGAGCGCATCATACGCGGTCTGATTCACTAGCAACGACAGCATGTGCTCGAGCTTGAAATCTGCCACATACAGCTTATGCAACGCCGCTGCCAACTCGATCCCGAGTTCCGGCGCGTCAAAACCATTTCGGTCCGTCAGAATAATGTTCACCCCAGAGCACGCCTGCCCGTTATGCACGCTCGCCGTCGGCGTAAACGTGACCGGAACAAACCGCACGCCCGCGATCCCGCGCGCGTTCAAATAAGCCGCCAGTTCCTTGCTCTTGATCCATGGCGCGCCCACCAGTTCAAACGGAGTGTCCGTCCCCCGCCCCACCGAAACATTTGTACCCTCAATCAGCGCCACACCCGGATACAACGCGGCCTCGGTCACGCTGCGTAAATTCGGCGACGGATTCACCCACGCCAGCCCCGTCGAATCGAACCAGTCCCCGCGCTGCCAGCCATCCATCGGCACCACAGTGAGCTTCGCGTTGATATTGCGCTCGGCGTTGAACATCTTGGCCAACTCGCCGATGGTCATTCCGTGCCGCACCGGCACAGTCCAATAATTCGTGAAAGTTTCGCGCCCCGCGTCGGCCACCGGACCCTGCACAAACGATCCCGTAATCGGATTCGGCCGGTCGAGCACGATCAGCTCAACGCCCGCCTGCGCCGCCGCCTCCAGAAAATATCCCAGGGTCGTCTCGTAGGTATAAAACCGCACTCCCGCATCTTGAATGTCAAACACCACCGCATCCAGATTCTTCATCACCTCCGCTGGAGGACGCCGCGCCGCATCCGTCCCTCCGTACACGCTGTAGACCGGAATGCCCGTGGCCGCGTCCTTGGAGTTATTAATGTCGGTCGTATCGAGCGTTCCGGTGACGCCGTGTTCCGGACTGAAAATCGCGTCCAGAGAAACTCCCGGCGCTTTCGCCAGCACATCGATGGTCCGCACTCCCTGGCTGTCGATTCCCGTCTGATTCGTCACCAGCCCGATGCGTTTCTTCGGACCTGGATTTTGCGTCTCCGGTTTTGTTGCATCCAGATCTTTCGCATCCTGATCCTTTGAATCCTGATTTTTTGAATCAATGCTCTTCGCATCCGGATTTTTCGCATCGGCGTTCTTCGCATCGACGCTCTGCGCTTCAGAGGATGGCCCCGTCAGCTTCAGCACATCAAAGCCGTGGTCCTCAAGCACGTCGATCCCGTTCTTCACCGTCCCATTCCGCGAACCCATGCGCCGCGCCGCGCTGAACGCCTCGTTGTACCCGGTGATGCTCTTCCAGCGCAGCGCCTCTTTCTCGCTCGCCGTCAGGTTCAACGCCGCCGCAACTTCCGTCGCCACTTTCGAACGCAGCCCGATGGCATTTCCCTTCCCTCGCGGATGCACCGCATTGGTCAGCAGAATGATGTAGCTCTGGGTCGTCGGATCGATCCATACCGACGTTCCCGTCCAGCCGGTGTGACCATACGACCCAACGGGCAGCAGATCGCCGCGATTCGACGAGAACGGAGAATCAATGTCCCACCCAAACCCGCGCAGTACCGGCGCCGCTGGAGGCGTCTCCGGCGAGGTCATCTTCTCGACCGTGAGCGCCGACAGGATTCCATCGCCGCCATTCAGCAGCGTCTGCGCAAATTTCGCCAGATCGTCCCCGGTCGAGAACAATCCCGCATGCCCGGCCACCCCGCCCATCCGCCGCGCCGTCGGATCGTGCACCACTCCGCGCAGCATGTGCTCGTTCTCGTCATACTGCGTCGGCGCGATCTTCGCCCGCCACACCGCCGGAGGTACAAACCGCGTCCGCGTCATCTTCAGTGGCACAAAAATATGCTGCGTCGTGTATGCATCCAGCGTTTCCCCGGACACCCGCTCCACCAGCGCGCCCAGCATAATGAAATTGATATCGCTGTAGACGAATCCTGAGCCTGGCACCGTTTCTGGCGGCTCGACGAACGCCAGCTGGTAAGCGGTATTCTTACCTTCCCACGGAGTCGTCAAGTCCAAGTCCGGTGCCAACCCGGAGTAGTGCGTCAGCAACTGCCGTACCGTGATGTCCTCCTTGCCATTCTGCGCAAACTCCGGCAAGTACTTCGCCACCGGATCGTTCATCCGAACCTTACCCAGTTCGACGAGCTGCATCACAGCAGTCGTGGTCGCAATTACTTTGGTGAGCGACGCCAGATCGAACACCGTGTCCAGCGTCATCGGCTCGCGCCGCGGTTCCAGCGCCCGGTTCCCGTAGGCCTTGCGATACACCACCGCCCCGTTGTGTCCGACCACGAGCACTGCGCCAGGGATATTCCCGTCGGCAACCGCCTGCTGAATAATGGAGTCGACGCCACTGAGGCGCGGAAGACTCGCGAGATGATTGGCATCCGCGACCGCGGGGAGGCAAACGAGAGCGAGCCCCCAGATCAACCCGCTCGCAATTCCGGAGAACCGCAAATTTGTTTTCATGTTGAGGATGATGTCTTGACTGTACACAACTCGACGGATTGGCTCAAGAAACTCAAGTAAGGTGTGCCGCCTGTGACACGCCCTTGCCGACTTAAAGGAGTTTCGAAGAAGGTGTTCCTCTGTGATCCTCCGTGCCCTCTGTGGTGAAGATGTTTTCCGTCCGCGTAGCTTTACCCATCCCCCCAACTCTGCTATAACCCGCTCAGGTCACGAATTTTCTTGCGAGCGCAAAAGCCCTGAGCAATTCGCCTCCAACTCTGCTCCACGCATTCGAAGATCAGGACAAGACTTTCTCTTCAGCGTTCTCAGTTCTCCAGAATGCCATTTCCGCCCATGCCTTCCCCGCTGCCTCGATAGCCGCGACGCATCGGGATCGTCTAGTCGCACTCAAATCCTTCGGCCGTTTCACCTATGACGCCGATTCCCCGCCGGTCACGCCCGCCACCCTCTTCGACCTGGCCTCCCTCACAAAGCCCGTCGCCACCACCACCGTGGCAATGCTCCTCTACGAGCGCGGCCTCCTCGAACTCGAAGCTCCTGTGGTTGGCGTCGTCCCCGAGTTTATGGCCGACGAGTGCGGAGAGCCCGATCCCCGCCGCCGCGACGTGACCTTCCGCATGCTCCTCGCGCACGCCTCCGGCCTGCCAGCCTATGAGAAGCTGTTCCTCAAGGCACACTCCCGCGATGACCTGCTGCGAGCCGCCTTTACAACTTCGCTTTCGACCGATCCCGGCACGCATGCCGAATACAGTGACATCGGATTCATCGTCCTGGGCGCAGCCCTCGAGCGCGTCGCCGGAGAGTCTCTCGACGAATTCTGCCAGCGCGAGATCTTCGGTCCCCTGGAGATGTACAACACGACATTCAATCCCCCCAAAGAGTCGCGCAACAAGATCCCCCCCACCGCCGACGAACGCACAGAACAAAAATGTGGCGCGGACACTCCTGTCCGCGAAAGGCCGGAAGAAAAACCGGCGCAAGGCGCAGCCCGCAGCACCTTCCGTCAAAGACTCATCCAAGGCGAAGTTCAGGATGAAAACGCCAGCGTGCTAGGCGGTGTCGCCGGACACGCCGGCCTGTTCTCCACCGCCGAAGACCTGGCCCGCTTCGCCCACGCCATGCTCCACGGAGGTCGCCCCATCCTCCGCCCCGAAACCGTTGCGCTCTTCACCCGCCGCGAATCCACGCCGGCCGGCACTTCGCGCGCCCTCGGCTGGGACACACCCTCCGCGCCCTCACAATCGGGGAAATATTTCGGCCCCCGCTCTTTCGGCCATCTCGGCTACACCGGCACGTCGCTGTGGATCGATCCCGACCGCAAACTCTCTATCACCTTGTTGACGAACCGCACTTGGCCCGACTGCACCAACCAGGCGATCAAGCAAGTCCGCCCGGCGTTCCACGATGCCATCGTCGAAGCTTTGTCCAATCAGCTCTGACCCGACCGGCACAAAAAATAAAAAGCCTCGAATGCGCATCCACCTGATTGTGATTCTAAAATGGTCTACTCTCTTCATAATAGAAAGGCGATACTAGAAAGGCGCACGACTTGACCCGACCTCGCCAGATCCGAACTAGAAAAGCAAAGTCCGATCTTCGGAAGCTCCCCACCGAACAGAACCTTCCTGCCGCTACTGATCTCGACCGCATGTCTTCCCTCGAAATCGTGCGCCTCATCAATCAGGAAGATGCCACCGTCGCTGCGGCGGTCGGCCGCGCCCTGCCCCAAATCGCCCACGCTATCGACGTCATCGTCGCTGGACTCCGCCAGGGCGGACGCCTCATCTATGTCGGCGCCGGAACCAGCGGCCGCATCGGCGCTCTCGATGCCTCCGAGATTCCGCCGACGTTCAACACCGATCCGCGCACCGTGCAATACATCATGGCCGGAGGTCCCAAGGCCCTCGCCGCGTCCACCGAAGCCAGCGAAGATGACACCGCGCTGGCCGTCGCCGAAATGACGAAGCGCAAGCCCGGCAAGCACGACATCGTACTCGGCATCGCCACCAGCGGACGCACTCCGTTCACCATCGCCGCCGTCGAATACGCCCGCCGCCGCGGCGCCCGCACCATCGCCCTCACCTGCAACCGCAATTCCCCGCTCGAACGCGCCGCGGATTTCGCCATCGTCACCGAGGTTGGCGCCGAAGTTCTGGCCGGGTCTTCGCGTATGAAGGCGGGCACCGCCCACAAAATGGTTCTGAATATGATCTCCACCGGAGCTATGACGCGCCTGGGCTACGTCTACGGCAATCTCATGGTGAACGTTTGGACCAAGAACGAAAAGCTGATCCAGCGCGCCATCCGCATCCTCGAACAAGCCACCGGAGCCGATCACGACTCGGCGAGCAATGCTCTCGAAGCCAGCGGCAATCGGACTCCGGTCGCGGTCGTGATGCTCTCCGGAGGCGTGACGCGAACCCAAGCCGCCGCCGCCCTGAAGAAAACGAAGGGGAACGTCCGGGACGCAATTGCTATAGCCAAAAGTTAGCGGGTGCCCCACCCTTCTTTCGCGCTCTTTGCGAAAGAGGGTGGGGATTTTGACTTCCACTAGGCCGTGCCCTCCCGATTAACCACTGCCGCCGCAATTCCCCGCTAAAATAAAGCTCACCTAGGACCTATCTCTCTATGGACAAGTTCGTAATCCGCGGCGGCGAACCACTCCTCGGCACCGTCCGCGTCAGCGGCGCGAAAAACGCCGCTCTGCCCTGCATGGCCGCCGCTCTGCTCACCGACCAGCCCGTTATCCTCGAAAATATTCCCCAGGTTCGCGACATCCAGACCACGCGCAACCTGCTCGCCGCCATGGGCGCCGAAGTCGAACTGGGCTACGGACGCGCCCAGCACCGCACGACCATCCACTGCGCTACGCTCGCCGCTCCCGAGGCCTCCTACGAACTGGTCAAGACCATGCGCGCCTCCACGCTGGTCCTCGGCCCGCTCGTAGCCCGCTGCGGACACGCCCGCGTCTCGCTCCCCGGTGGCTGCGCCATCGGAGCGCGCCCCATCGATCTCCATATCAAGGGACTCGAACGGCTGGGCGCGAAGATCACGCAGGAGCATGGCTACGTCGAAGCCAGCACCGACCGGCTCAAGGGCGCGGAAATTGTTTTTGACAAGATCACCGTCACCGGCACCGAAGACCTCCTCATGGCCGCGACTCTCGCCGACGGCGAAACCATCCTGCAGAACTGCGCCCGCGAGCCCGAAGTCGCCGACCTGGCCGATCTTCTAAATAAAATGGGCGCGAAGATTACTGGCGCGGGCACGCCCACCATCCATGTGAAGGGCGTGAGCAAGCTGAAAGGCGCCAAGCACCGCATCATTCCCGACCGCATCGAAGCCGGCACCTACATCATCGCCGGCGCCATGACCGGAGGCGATCTCAACATTGCCGGCTGCGATCCTTCTCATCTCGGCGCGCTTCTCAACAAACTCCACGAAGTCGGAGTCAAGACCAAGTCTTCCGCGGATTCCGTCCGCGTCATGGGCGACAATCCTTTCACCGCCGCCGACATGTCGACCGAAGAGCATCCCGGATTCCCCACCGACTGCCAGGCCCAATTCATGGCGCTGGCCACGCAGGCCGAAGGCACGTCGATCATCACCGAAAACATTTTTGAGAACCGCTTCATGCACGCCCAGGAGCTGGTCCGCATGGGCGCCAACATCAAAATTGAAGGCCACCGCGCCATCGTCCGCGGCAAGACTCCGTTGAGTGCCGCGGCCGTGCTGGCCAGCGATCTGCGCGCCTCCGCTTCGTTAGTTCTTGCCGCCCTCGTGGCCGACGGAGAAACCATCATCGACCGCGTCTACCACATCGACCGCGGCTACGAAAATATCGAGGAAAAGCTGAAGGGAGTCGGCGCCCAAATCAAGCGCATCGGCGAAATGTTCCCCAAAAAAGCCGCAGCGGTAAAGTGAGCTGATGTGGCGTGAACCTGCCCGCGAGAATATCTATCGGTTCCGACGTTCAGCCGGCCCTCAGCGAAAGGGGGTGGCTATAGTGTTTACCGGCTCAGAACGATTCCGATTCGAATGTCCGAGACCACGCATCAATATACCTCAAAGGGGAATCGCAAATGAGTATCAACGGCTCGACAGCACTTATTACAGGAGGAACGAGCGGCATTGGCCGAGCGGCGGCTAATAAGCTGGCGCAGCTTGGTGTCCATGTCCTGGTGGTTGGCCGCAATGTGGAGCGCGGCGAGAAGACGGTTGCCGAAATCCGCGCAATAGGGGGCAAAGCAGATTTTATTCCTTCTGACCTTCGAGATGCGTCAAGCGCGCGCGCAGTGGCGAGAAGGGCGGTCGAACTCGGAAACGGCCAAGTCGATATCTTGATCAACAACGCGGGGATCTTCCCGTTCGGGCCAACTCATGAAATGACGGAGGAAGCGTTTGACAGTGTGTATTCGCTCAACGTCAAGGCGCCATTCTTCCTGGTTGCGGAACTTGCTCCGCTGATGGCGAAGAGAGGCAAAGGCGCAATCGTGAATGTATCGACCATGGTTGCCGATTACGGAGCATCCGGCATGAGCCTCTATGGTTCGAGCAAGGCCGCCATCAATCTGCTGACCAAAGCCTGGGCGGCTGAATATGGCCCGAGTGGTGTCCGCGTCAATGCCGTGAGCCCTGGACCTACGCGCACGGAAGGCACGGACGCGATGGGGAAGGCCCTCGATCAACTCGCCGCTCAGGCGCCGGCGGGCCGTCCGGCTACGGCAGACGAGATCGCGGAGGCCATTGTTTTCCTGGCGACGGATCGTTCCAGTTTCATTCACGGCGCAAAACTCGCCGTCGACGGAGGGCGCACGGCCATTTGAAAATTGCTTGCCCGCGGCACTGACGTTGGCTATATCGAACGGTTCGATACCTCGGAAGAGTTCGTTTGGATGTCCCAGGCTGCATGAGTTTCGAGCAGATCCTTGCTTCGTTCACCACGAATCCTGCCCGGAGGTTCGGCGCATGGTGGACGCATCGGCGACCTCGTTGTTCTACGAGCGGATCCGGAGCAGAATACCGCTGCATTTCCAAAGTCGCTACAAAATCTGAAACGGAAGGGTCGTCTATTCCGCCAAGTGAAATTCACTCAGCGCTGCAAGTTGGAGGCTCGAAGGCAGCGACAGCGAACTGTTGAAATCAGCGATTTCACTGATAGACTTGCACAAACGCCTTCCTAACCGAGCCCGCAGTGTCTGGGACCTCCTATCCCCGCGTCAACCGCTCAATCACTTCCCGATGCTGCGGATACCTCGCTACCAACTCCTCCCGCTTCCCCATCTCAAAATCCTCAAAATCGAATCCCGGAGCCACCGTGCATCCCACTACCGCAAACGACTCCCAATCCGCCACATGCGAGGCAAACCAGCATCCCGCCCGCACCACCGCCTGCGGAACCTGCCCCTCCTCCAGATCGCGGCCTAGCAGAATTACCGAATATTTTCCCTCCGGCTCAATCACATGCACGACCAGCGGTTCGCCCGCATAGAAGTGCCAAAGCTCATCCGACCGCAGCCGGTGAAACGCCGAGAAGTTCTTCCCTTCCAGGAGAAAATAAATCGCCGTCGAGGCCGCACGCGCCCCCATGAATCCCGCCGGCAGAGCTGCTTTCGGCAGCACCAGTTCGGCTTTATAAGTCTGCCGGAAATACCCGCCCTCCGGATGCGCTTCAAGTCGCAGCCGTTCGATCCAGTACCTGGCGTTCTTGTCCACCTTTTGCAATTCCAACTTTTGCAACCTCCACTTTTTCGTCCCCCCGACTTTTTTCTCAGCCCGCCCGAAACGTTTTCGCTTCCTCCCACACTATCCGGATGAGGAGGTTCTCTCTCATGGCCATCCGCAAGACCAGGTTCCGCATTCACCCGAATTTCCAGTTCCAGGGAGAGACTTTCCGCTCGCAACTACCCGTCTTCACCCACTTGCCGACCGCCGCCTGAAACGCGAGTGGAGTCCCACCTTCCAGGTCTGCCTGCCTCGACGCGGGAAGCCCCGCCCTTGCATCCTCTGCAAGGGTGGGGGATCGTTGCCGACGCCTTATGTAGCGACAGCCGCCCTCGGCTAGCTTGCCCTGAGCGAAGCCGAAGGGGTCGAGCGAAGCTCGACACTTAGGCCCTGAGTCACCAATAAGCCCACCCCTTGACTTTTCATGCTATCCTCTTTCCCGTACCTCGCGGGCCCCGCGCGCTTGCCCTGCCAGCGCCACGGACAATGAGGCGGCCCTACCTGCGTTCCCTTCGCAAGGAGCGTGGATGGAGGCGTTGCGAACACACAATCCCGGTGTGCGTCGCGCCTCCCGATAATGCAGGCCGCGCCCACCGATCACGAAATTCAGGAGACATCATGAAATTCCAGAAGCTCACGCCCAATCTTATTGTCCGCGACGTCGCCGCCAGCATGGAGTTCTACCGCTCCGTGCTTGGTTTCCAACCTGCCATCACCGTGCCCGAGCAGCCGCCCTATGTCTTCGGGTCGGTGACTTCGGGTGGCGTGGAGATTTTTTTCAACGACCAGAAAGCCGTGGCGGAAGAGTATCCCGCGCTCGGCGCCAAGACCATCGGCGGCAGCCTCACGCTCTTCATTGAAGTAGAAGGGATCGAAGAAGTGCTGGCCGCCGTCCAGAAAAGCCGCGCGAAAATCACCATGCCCTTGAAGAAGCAGTTCTACGGCATGCGCGAATTCGCCTTTGAAGATCCCGAAGGCTGGGTCGTAACCATCGCGGAGAGGGTCAGTTAGCCCTCCCGTCAATGAGCCTCGCAACAGAAGAAAAGGCATCGAGGCTCACGGAGCGGGTTGCCCCGGGGTCCTCGATGCCGGCTCTACCGCAACTCGATCTGACCGTTACCGGATGATCTTTTACTACTCCTTCACCTGAATCTTTGTGCCGGTGGCATCGAGCTTGCCCTGCACCTTGACACGCTTTCCGTCAAACTTTTTCACGTCATCCTGATGATCAATGTCATAGGTCTTGCCCGAGTCATCTTTCAATACGTATTTATCCCCGGACTTCATGACCGTACCCATGAATGTCTGAGAATCAGAAGCGGTCGGTGCCGCTGCGGTCGGGGTGCTCGTCTTCGCATCGGGCGCCTGGGCCTGGTCTGGAGCTTGTGTGGCCGGCGGCGTATCGGGCGTCGGCTTTGGCTGCGGCGTCTGCTCCGTGGGCGGAGTAGCCGGAGTGGGTGTGGTCTGCGTCTGCTGCTCCGTCGCGGGGGGCGGAGCCGTCTGAGCGTTGAGTCCGCTGCCCCAGGTGATCATGCCGAGAGCAACTGCCAGGGTGCCTAGAAAAGCGAGAGACTGAATCCGATTTTTCACAAATCCTCCAAAAGCCGACACGGCTCTTCGGAGTGATCTGCAAGCGGCTCGCCATTACCTCACCGTTTGTTTTGCCTTGAGAACAGCAGCATTGTATCTGCACGCGTTAGCTCGATAGCGAGCACCAGACGGACACCTATATCAGGGATGTTTTCTGGATGACTACATGAAACGCGGTAGCCACTTGACCTGCGGGCCATCCTAGTCGCCGCGGCCGGTCCAGGCATTTCTTCCCCAGCGCACGAAAACTCTTCCAGTGAAGAAAGAATCTCTGACACCTTGCAGGTCTTTCCATGAGCCGATCTGTCAACCCGCGAAGTTGCAAAGCGGCAGGTGGCGTTATCGCACAAAAATAAAAATAATAAGGACCGTAGTTTCCTGCGGTCCCCTTGGTGTATCCGTGTCGATCTGTGAGAATCCGTGGCGAACAGTTAGTGCCGTCCTCCGCCTCCCCCGCCATGACGTCCACCCCCGCCCCCGCCTCCGGGACGTCCACCGCGCCCTCGCCCTCGTCCCCCGCCTCCGGGACGTCCGCCGCGTCCACGGTCTCCGCCACGATCTCCGCCCCGCGGACGATCTCCGCCGCCCCCCGCACTCACGTGAGGCGGGCCGTCGCGGTTGAAGTTCGGCTCGGCATCCGGCTCATCTGGAAAATCCCCGCCGCCCTCGATCACGAGCGATCCAGTCATCGCCGGTTCACCCTCAACCGCCGGTGCTATGCCCGCAACCGGAGCAGGAGGCGCTTCCCCGCCACCCATTTTTGCGCGCTGCTCTTTCAGAATCGCCTTGCGCGACAGCCGGATGCGGTTGCCTTCCACCGCCAGCACTTTCACCAGCACCTGGTCGCCTTCCTTCAGTTCGTCGCGCACATCGGCAATTCGATGCTCCGCCACTTCGCTGATGTGCAGCAGGCCATCCGTTCCCGGCAAAATCTCCACGAACGCGCCGAAGTCGGCCAGCCGCGTCACCTTCCCGAGATAAGTCTTCCCTACCTCAGCCGTCGCCGTAATGTCGCCGATAATCTGCAGCGCCTTGGCCGCCGACGCCTGATCGCTCGACGCGACTTTGACCAGCCCGGAGTCTTCCACGTCGATCTTCACTCCGGTCTGCTCCACGATGCTGCGAATCATCTTGCCGCCCGGCCCGATCAGATCGCGAATCTTGTCGACCGGGATCTGTACCGTGTAGAAGCGCGGCGCGTAATCGGAAATCTTCTCGCGCCCCGTGGTGATCACTTCCTCCATCTTGCCCAGGATGTGCAGCCGCCCACGCTGCGCCTGCGCCAGCGCTTCGCGCATAATCTGCGCCGTGATGCCGGCAACTTTAATATCCATCTGCAGCGCGGTAATGCCGTCCTTCGTGCCGGCAACTTTGAAGTCCATGTCGCCGTAATGATCTTCCGCGCCCGCGATGTCGGTCAGAATGGCGTACTGGTCGCCTTCCTTCACGAGCCCCATCGCAACTCCGGCCACCGGAGCCTTCAACGGAACGCCCGCATCCATCAGCGCAATCGACGCGCCGCAGATGGTTGCCATCGACGACGATCCATTCGATTCCAGAATGTCGGAAACCACGCGCATGGCGTACGGCCATTTCTCTTCCGTCGGCAGCACTGCCGAGACCGCGCGTTCCGCCAGCGCTCCGTGACCAATTTCACGCCGTCCAGCACCGCGCATAAATCCAACCTCTCCAACCGAAAACGGCGGAAAGTTATAGTGCAACATGAAGCGCTTTTTGGCTTCGCCTTCGAAGCCTTCCAGGCGCTGCATATCGTCGCTGGTGCCTAACGTTGTCGTGACCAGCGCCTGCGTTTCGCCGCGGGTGAAGATCGCGCTGCCGTGAGTGCGGGGCAGCATGCCGGCTTCAATCCAGATTTCGCGAACTTCGTCGAACGCCCGCGCATCGGGACGCCGCTTCTGGTTGATGACCTGCTCGCGGAAAATTCGCTCCCGCAGAGCTTCGTAGTAGTGGTCGAGTTTCTTCTTGGCGGCTTCGTCGTCTTTGTCGCTTCCGGATTTCGGCAGCGCGGCGGCCAATTTCTTCTTGATGTCTTTGACCAGCGTGTAGCTTTCCGCTTTGGGATGCTTCTTGGTATCGAGCGCGTCGGCCAGTTCGGTGCCGATCTTCCCTCTCAGATCGTTGTAGTACGCATCATCGAACTGCGGCGGCTCGACCTTCCGCTTGGGCTTGCCAACTTTTTCGCGAAGCTCGCTGATCGCCGCGCAAATCTTCTTGATCTCGGTGTGGCCGAACTCGATGGCGTCGACCACCGTTTCTTCTTTGACTTCTTTCGCGCCCGACTCAATCATCACGATGCCGTCGGCGGTTCCGACCACCATGATGTTGACCAGGCCCCCGCGCATCTCGTCGTACGTGGGATTCACGATGAACTGCCCGTCGATCAATCCCACGCGCACGGCGCCGATGGGACCAAGAAACGGAATGTCAGAAAGCGTCAGCGCGCACGAGGCGCCGTTGATGCCCAGCACGTCGGGATCGTTATTACTGTCGGCCGATAGCACGAAGGCAATGATCTGGGTCTCGCACTTGAAGCCCTCGGCAAACATGGGACGCACCGGCCGGTCGATCTGGCGGCTGGTGAGCACTTCGCGCTCACTCATGCGGCCTTCGCGCTTGATGAAGCCTCCGGGGAAACGTCCGCCGGCATAGGTATATTCGCGGTAATCGACGGTGAGGGGAAAGAAATCGATGCCTTCGCGCGGATCGGCGTTGGCGGTAGCGGTCGCGAGCACGACGTTTTCGCCGAGGCGGACCACGGCCGCGCCTCCGGCCTGCTTGGCGAGCTTTCCAGTTTCAAATGAGATTTGTTTGCCGCCGGCGAGATGGACTGTGACGCTAGTTGCTTCTGGTTTCATGATTCATTCCTTTGCGAAGACAGCTTCTAGCTCCTGGCTGCCAGCCTGAGCTGAGGGTGGCCCATCCTTTCGCGTTCTCTGCGAAAGGGTGGGTAGGGTGCCGGGGCACACCTCACCCGCAACAATCTTGTGAGAGATGTGTGTGGCGCTTGAAAAACGCACGTGTGGAGATTTCCTCGATGCTGGCCGTCTCCCCAGAGACGGATTTCCAGAAATAGCCCGATTCGGGTGCCCCACTTCGCTGTGGGTGCCCCATCCTTCTTTCGCGTGTTCTTCGCGAAAGAGGGTGGGGATTTTGACTCCCCGGGCCAAGCGATTACTTGCGGATGCCGAGTTTCGTAATGACCGTCTTATACCGCTCGGAATCGTATTTCTTCAGGTAGTCGAGCAAGCTACGCCGCTTGCTGACCAGCATGAGCAGGCCGCGGCGCGAGCCGTGGTCTTTCTGGTGCGTCTTGAAGTGCTCCGTCAATTGGCCAATGCGTTCACTGAGCAACGCAATCTGAACTTCCGGACTGCCGGTATCGCTGGGATGCGTGCCGTATTGGTCGATGAGGGATTTCTTGTGCTCTCTGGCTAACACTTGCCTGGTGCACTCCTGTCTTTAATCGATTGTCTATGTGACGTTTACAGAGTACCACGGCGCCGCGCAGACCGTAAAGGATGGCCCGCCGGAACGCTTAGGAAAACAGAGTCTCCAAGTCGCGTGCGCCGTGCACCACCCGCAACACGAATATCTCTTCTTCCGTGAAGCGATAGAACAGCAGATGTTTAGGGAATTTCGGAATTAGGGTCCGCCGGACGCCCCGAAGTTCGGAAGACTTGAAGATGCATGGAGACCCGGCTGCGGGGTGGCGAACTACATTCCGGATCGCCGATGTGACCGCCCGTTCCCAGCGAAGCGCCAGGCGCTGCCCCGACTGGGCACGATACCAGTCAGCCTGCTCCAGGACGTCGGCAACGGCCGCGTCGCTAAAAACAAGCCTTTGCCTCTTCACCGGCGTCGGGCTTGCTCACGCAGAGCAGCAATCAGGCCCTTGCGGCGAATCTCGGCCAGCGAGACTTCGATCTTAGGCCCCCTCGCGGCGGCGATGAGCTCCTGCTCCAGATGGCCCAGACGACGCTCCTTGTCCTGACGAATCAGTTCCCGGACATACTCGCTAGGCGTCCCCCAATCGCCCGAGGCGACCTGGCCTTCGACATATTGTTTCAGTGCTTCGGGCAGAGAGATGTTCAACGAGGTCATGGGCATACCTTCATATTATGACAGGATATGACGTTACTCAAGACCTCAGTGACGGCGGCAAGATTCGGAATCAAAAGGAGTCGCCAGCATCTGAGCAGAATGCCCACCCTTCGGTTTTTGTTTTTGCCAACCCGCGACACGACTGTGGGTGCCCCATCCTTGCGCCTTTTGCAAGGGTGGGTCGCGATGCTGCCGACGTATTTTTGCGCTCTGCCGCTAGCCCATGAGCGCGTGTCCCGCGGCGGCGCCACGGGACGGCACCTTCGTGGTCCTGATCTCAGTGCGCAGCCCCAGTTTTTCGGCGTAGATCACTAACATCTCCAAACTGAACTTCGACATCTTGCCGCGCAACAGATCGCTGACCCTGGGCTGCGACTCATCCAGGAGGGTTTGCAGCTGCTTCTGCGAGTAGCGGGCCGCGGACTTTACGATCTTGGTATGTAGATCGGCCTTGAGTTTGAGCGCGGCGGCTTCCTCGGGCGAAAATCCCAGATCCTCAAACACATTCTTGGTCATACGTTCCTTCAGCCACGAACATATTGTAGTAGGTTGTCGGCCGCTCGTATATACAAACTTATATAATCCACCGCCGGGGTTCCTAAGTTCTTTAACATCAAGATTTTGCCCGTAAGTGATTGTGCCCCATAGATTTTTCCACGATTTCCCGCTAAAGCGATGATTCCAATAGACCGGGGGGAGGGGGGTGGGGGGTACTAACCAGTAAACTTTCCCAAAACTGGAATCAACCAAGTTTCGAACCTTCGCTCGAAAAACAAACAGCAGGTTCCTCCACTGCGCCGTCGCGTTCGCTCCGGCTCCGGTCGGAATGACAGGGATTTTTGCTGCGCAAGGATTTCCGCTCCACGATCCATCCCACACAGGCATTACCCTCGCCACAGCTACACGCCGTTGGGGCGCTGGCGGATCAGGGAGAGGAATTCGGAACGCGTCTCTTCTTCCTGGCGGAAACAGCCCAGCATGGACGAGGTCACGGCAGCGGAGTGCTGCTTTTCTACGCCGCGCATCATCATGCACAGGTGGCGGGCTTCGATGACCACGCCGACGCCTTGCGGTTCGATTACTTTCTGGATGGTCTCGGCGATCTGCGTCGTGAGGCGCTCCTGAATTTGCAGGCGGCGAGAGAACAGTTCGATGAGGCGCGGAATTTTGCTGAGGCCGATGACGCGTCCGTTGGGGATGTAGGCGACGTGCACTTTGCCGAAGAACGGCAGCAGGTGGTGCTCGCAGAGACTGAACATCTCGATGTCTTTGACGATGACCATTTCGTCGTAGCTCACGGTGAAGAGCGCGCCTTTGAGCAGGGCCTCGGGATCTTCCTGGTATCCCTTGGTGAGGAACTTCATGGCCTTGTGGACGCGTTCGGGCGTGTCGGCCAGGCCTTCGCGGCTGGGATCTTCGCCGAGGCGGACGAGCATTTCGTGGACCAGGTCTTCGAAGGTAGCGCTGGTTACGGTGGGTATTTCTTTGGTTTGATTTGTCGGGGCTGGTTTCATTGGGTCCCTATTTTCTTGGTTCGGCCGTGCCGGCATACTCGAAGGAGTTCATCATGGTTTCCTCGAGTCTTACTGTTTCCAGATGCGCCTGGTGAAAGCCGCGCTGCAATATTTCGAAGATCTCGATGGAGAGATTTTCCGTGGTGGGCACAAGTTTGGCGAATTCTTGCAGCGTATTTAGATTCTCCAGGTGAAAGCGGGAGAGCACTTCCCTTTCGACAAAGCCATCGAGATCAACGAGGTTGCAGACCATTCCGGTTGCAGGGTCGACAGGTCCGCTGACGGTGACTTCAAGCGTGTAGTTGTGGCCGTGTCCATGCGGATTATTGCACTTGCCGTAGGTGACGACGTTTTCTGCGTCGGACATTTCCGCGCTGTGCAGGCGGTGCGACGATGAGAAACGGTAGCGGCGCGTGAGGTGGGCTTTCATGTGGGGAACCAGTTTCCAGCGAGTGCGGATGCGATGCGCGCGAGATCCTTCGCTTCGCCTGAAATGCGGCTCCGCTCCGGATGACGTCTAAAGTTTGTGAGCGAAGACTTCATTTTTCTCCGTAGAAATCGACGAACAGGTCGGGGGTTTCGTAGACCCGGACGCGGTGCAGGCGGACTTGCTGGAGTTTGGATTCCAAGCGCTGCCAGCAGGCGATGGCAAGATTCTCGGTCGTCGGAATCTGGGTGAAGAACTCCGGGACTTCTTTGTTGAGGAAACGGTGGTCCATGGCGTCGAGGACTTCGCGGTGCATGATCTCTTTGAGTTGTTTGAGATCGACGACAAAGCCGGAGCGGGGATCGACCTCGCCTTTCACGGTGACTTCGAGCGTGTAGTTGTGGCCGTGTCCGTTGGGGTTGTTGCACTTGCCGAAGATGCGGCGGTTCTCTTCCGGCGTGAACGCGGGATTGTGGTAATAGTGCGAGGCGGAGAATTCGGCTTTTCTTGTTAGATAGACCATAGAGAACCAGTTGTCATTTACCGGTACTTCAAAGCCAACATATAAGACACCCACTCAGCGCAAGTTCGGCGCCAGTTCCGGTGGAGGCTCCAGCGCGTAGGGAGGAATGGACTGCCATTTCGGGGAGCTGGTGGTTTCTTCCTCCGGGCAAAAATTCTTGTTCGGTTCAAAGACGGTGATCTTGTAGAGATAGCGCTTGTGCTCCTGGGGATAGTAAGCGAACGTGAAGGCGATGCCCCTCTTTTTGTCGATCCAAAACACGAGCGGGCGGTCGCCCAGGGCTGGGGCCGGTGGCGTCAGCAGAGTGAAAGCGCGAAGGTCTTTGTAGGCGCTCGCAATTTTCTCGCTGTGATCGAAGGTAGTAATGCCCTCGGCGGTGTGGAAGCGGGTGGTGGTGGACTCGATCTGGAATACCTTTCCTTTCTTGAGGCGAATGAGGAGGTCGCCGTGGCCGGTCGGGTTCTCGGCGTCCACCCAATCGAGGGTCGTGCCACAACTGTTCTCCCACTCCTGGTCTTCGGATTTCTTGGGGAAGAGTTCGAGGGCGCGATCGCGCGTGTCGCCGAGCTTGAGAGGGCCAACGCGCGAGCCGGGCTCGATGGTTGCTTCGGTGTTGAGCGGACGGGCGTTGGAGTCCTGCGCAATGATCGCAGCCGAGGGCTTAGCACTCAGGACTGCCGGCAAAGTTGTCGGGCCGGATACTGATAAGAAGAAAACGGTCGGCAGAATGAGGGTCATAGCTTTCATGAGAGTCGTCCTGCGGGAGTGGGAGTTGGACTGCTGAGTTTTGTGGCCGGGTCTTTCGGCGCCTCTGTTGGACCGTAGGTTCGGCCTTTCCAAGTCACGCTGCCGTTGGCGTGCGCGCGCTTTGAACGCAACAGTAGATACGCGAACATGGGCATGCCAAAGAGCGCTCCGAGAATCTCCATGGCCCAATCGAAGTTGGCCCGTCTGAGCCGCGTGACCGGCCAGACGAAAGCAAGAACGACAACGGCGTTCCCCCACAAGTGCTTCGCGAAACCGGCGATCAGCAAGCCCAGAGCCGCCCAAGGGAAGGTCCCTATGAGCAGGGATTTAACGGTCAGCCAGCCCGGGTTCGGGAATAGCAACGCGAGGTTCTTGGTCCAGCCGTCGCGGAGTTGACGATAGTTGCGGTACATACGCGTACGCACGGCGGTGCCGGCGTAACGGAAGCGAATCTTGCGGCCGGAATTTTTCACGGCGCGGGCGAGGGCAACGTCTTCCAGGATGTTGTCGGCAATCGCGGCATGACCCCCGACCGCATCGTAGGTGTCGCGGCGGATGAGGATGTACTGGCCGTTGGCGGCGGCGATGGGAGAAGCGGGATCGCTGACTTTCGACGGAGAATACTGCCGCGCGAGTTCTGCGAAGACCACGGGGAGAGTTGCCATTTCCCAGAAGGTGACGGCAATCTGCTCGGGCGAATAGGAAAGAAGTTCGGCGCCGTTCTCGTGAGCTTCTTTTAGGGCGGCGGCGAGCGATCCTTGGAGGTGGATCGTGTCCGCATCGGTGAACAAGAGCCACTCGCCGCGGGCCTGGCGTGCGCCCGTGGTGACGGCGTTATTCTTGCCGGTCCAGCCGTCGGGCAGCGGGCCGGCTTCGATCAGGCGCACTGCGGGGAAGGACATGGCGATTTCGCGGGTGCGGTCGGTGGAGTGGTCGTCGACCACGATGATTTCGAAGGACACGCCGGTCTGCGCGACGAGAGACTGGAGACAGTCCGCGAGGGAGGCTTCCTCGTTGCGCGCGGGGACTATGACCGAGACTTGCGGCGGCGCGGTGAGTGTTTCCGTTGTGACCATAGAGGGAGCGGATTGCGGCGCGGCTGAAGCCGCGCCCTTTCAATACAACGTCAGAGCCGCGAATCAATTATTATAACTGTGTGCGACGCGCTGTTCAGTTTCCATCCGTTCTTATCGCATGCCTTTTCCTGCTGGCGCTCCCTGGCTGTTACACCGGGACGCGGCCGGCGCGGATTGGGTCGAATGCTCCGGACTTCACGGTGCAGGACTCGCAGAACAAGATCACGCTGAGCCAGTATCGCGGGCAGGTTGTGGTGCTGAATTTCTGGGCGACCTGGTGTGCGCCGTGCGTGGAGGAGTTGCCATCGCTGGTGGAGATGCAGCGGCGCATGAAAGCGAAGGGTGTAACTGTGCTGGCGGTGAGCGTAGACGTGGACGAAAGCGCCTACCGAAGGTTCGTGAGAGATCACAATGTGACCTTGCTGACCGTGCGCGATCCCGACCAGAAGAGTAATTCGCTGTATGGGACGTCGATATTTCCGGAGACGTACATCATCGATCGCAACGGGGTGATGCGGCGGAAGTTAATTGGGGCGGTGGACTGGACGGAGCCGGAGATCACGGATTTTCTGAGCAAGCTGTAGGGAGAGGGCTTCCGGCTTTCGGCTTTCTGGACTTCCCGAGGTCTGAGGGCTGCTTTCACGTCTGACGTCCGCCTCTGGCGGTCGTGCTAACCTAAGCTCACTGTGCGCGAAGGGCTGCTCGAAATTTTCCAGGAAATTTATCGGGACTTGCGTCCGGGCGCTTCCCTGCCCGAACTGAAGATCGAGTTCTTCGCCTTCGCCAACGTGAACAACACGATTCGGCTGCGGGAAGGGCGACTTCTGGTGCGGCTCTCGGATCTGCTGGAAGGGGCGCCGGACGCGGTTCTGCGGGCGATCGCCCATATTTTGCTGGCCAAGATGTATCGCCAGCCGATTGACCGGGGACAGGCGACGCGGTATCGGAAATATGTCGCGAGTCACGAGATCGTGCGCAAGACGCATCTGGTGCGCCAGATGCGCGGACGCAAGCGCCTGCGTCCAGCGCGCGGGCTCTTTTACGATCTGGATGCTATTTTCGAGACATTAAACACGCGCTTCTTCCACGGGCTGATGGCGCGTCCGCGCATGAGCTGGAGCCAGACCAAGACGCGGCGGATTCTCGGGCACTACGATCCGGCGCACAACGCGATTATCATCAGCAGAATCTTCGACCATTTCGCGGTGCCGGCCTATGTGCTGGAGTACATCGTTTATCACGAGATGCTGCATTTGAAGCATCCGGTCAAGCTGCGGGGGAGCCGGCGGTGTGTGCACTCGGCCGAGTTTCAGGCGGAGGAGAAGTTATTTCCCCACATGACGCAAGCGAATGCGTTTTTGAAACGTCTATAACCGGGGCTGTCTGCCCGTGTGGCCTCACAGAGCTGTTGCTGCTGCGCGCTCCCTTGGCGAGGGCCTGTTCGACTTTTCGCTCAGGGCAGGTCCGCGCCACATAACAAGGCGATGGAGTTATTCCATCCTGGAGGTTTGAATGACAATGACAATGACACTTAGACTTTCAACGTTCGTGGTGGCATGCGTCGCAACCTGCGCTCTCGCCGTGTGCGCGCCCGAGGCGTCTGCCGCCGAGCCGCACGGTATTGCGGTCGCCAGCATCGATCACTCGGTCAAACCGGGGGACGATTTTTATCGATACGCCAACGGCGAATGGATCAAGCGCGCGGAACTTCCGCCGGACCGCGTCGAAGTGGACGTGTGGACGAAGCTGGGCGACCTGAGCGACAAGCGAACCGCCGATTTGATTGCGGAGATCGCCAAATCAAACCCACCTGCGGGCTCGGGTAAACGCAAGGTGGCCGACCTTTACAACTCATATATGGACGAGGCCGGCATCGAGGCGAAAGGGCTGGCGCCGCTGCGCCCGCATCTGGAAGCGATCGCCGCCATTCACGACAAGCGCGAACTGGCGCGGGCCCTGGGGGAAGGGCTGCGAGCGGACGTTGATGCGCTGAACAACGGCGTATTTCACACGGCCAATCTTTTCGGATTGTGGGTGGCTCCGGGTTTTCACGATTCCGAGAACTATGCAGCGTATCTGATGCAGGGCGGAGTGCAGCTGCCGGACCGCGAGTATTACTTGTCCGACAGCGAAGCGATGCGCAAGATTCGCGCGCAATACCCGACACACGTCGCGGCGATGCTCAAGCTCGCGGGATTTTCGGACACGGATGCGCGCGCGACCCGCATTGTTGAGCTCGAGCACGCCATTGCGCAGACGCATCGCAGTTTGGCCGACAGCGAGGACATCCACAAGGCCGACAACACCTGGACGCAGTCGGACTTTGCGGCCAAGGCTCCGGGCCTGGACTGGAGTGAGTATTTTCGCGGAGCCGGCCTGAGCCAGCAAGGCAGCTTTATCGTCTGGCAACCCGAGGCTTTCACCGGCGAGTCGGCGCTGGTGGCTTCGGCTTCTCTGGAGACCTGGAAGGATTGGCTGGCGTATCACGCGATCGAGGCGTATGGAGGAGTGCTACCGAAAGCGTTGGCGGATGAGAGCTTTGCATTTTTTGGTAAGGAGCTTTCAGGAGCGCAGGAGCATCGTCCACGGTGGCAGCGGGGCGTGTTCGTGGTGAATGGACTACTGGGCGACGTCGTGGGCCAAGCCTACACGGAGCGGTATTTCTCGGCGGGAGCCAAGGCGCAGGCCGAAGCCATGGTCGCTAATCTGATTGCCGCGTTTCGCAAGCGGATTGAAGCTCTCGCCTGGATGGACGCGACAACCAAGGCTGAAGCCGAGGCCAAGCTTTCGACGTTGTATGTGGGCGTAGGGTATCCGGAGACATGGCACGACTATTCGAACTATGAAGTCAAAGCGGATGATATTTTTGGCAACCTGTGGCGAGGGGATTGGGCGGACTATCAGCGGCAGATCGCGCGGCTGGGCAAGACGATCGATCGGAAGGAGTGGTGCATGAGGCCGCAGACGGTGAATGCGGTGAATCTGCCGCTGCAAAACGCGCTGAATTTTCCGGCGGCGATCTTGCAGCCGCCGTTCTTCGATCCGCTGGCTCCGGCGGCGGTGAACTATGGCGCGATCGGTACGGTGATTGGGCACGAAATCAGCCACACGTTTGACTCCGAAGGCGCGGCGTTCGATTCGAAAGGGCGGGTGCGGAACTGGTGGACTCCCGAGGACCTGAAGCATTTCGAGGCGGCGACGGCGCAGCTCGCGGCGCAATATGACACTTACAAGCCGTTTCCGGACCTGGCGGTGAACGGCAGGCAGACGCTGGGGGAGGACATCGCGGACGTGGCCGGGATTGCCGCGGCCTACGACGGATACCGGGCGTCGCTGGCCGGTAAGACGCCGCCCGCGCAGGAGGGCATGTCGGGCGACCAGCAGTTCTTTATCGCTTTCGGGCAGAACTGGGGAACGAAGATACGGGACGCTGCCTTGCGGCAGCGGGTGCTGACCGATGGCCATGCTCCCGACGAGTTCCGGGCCGCCACGGTGCGGAACATCGATGCCTGGTACGCGGCATTCGATGTGAAAGCGGGGGAGAAACTGTATCTCGGGCCGGGCGAGCGGGTGAGGATTTGGTAGGAAAGACGCTTCTCGCGCCGCCATCGGTTTTCAGTCCAGCAATTAGGACACGCGAGGCCCTACGGCTTCCTTGCGATGGTCGACTTCGCCGGGTTGCGCTCGATCTGGTCGACGTGTTTGAAGCCCGGAGGTATTTCGAAGAGCGCCGGGTCGAGCGGCCCTTCGTCAAGAGCTGTAACCCGCGTTTCAAAGTTTGAAATGGTTCCATCGGGGAGATTGGGCGGGCTTTTCGAAGTAGTTCGAGAATCTAGAGCAAGCCCGGTCTCCGGATTACCAATCCTGACGAATTCCGGTTTTTCAATCGGTTGCCTTCCAAGGCCAGCGGTTACGTAACCGTAAATGTAACCTTGCCCGCTCGCGTGCCGCTTCGGGTCGCACGAGAGTTGCTGGTCGAAGTCGATATACCAGGCATCGGTGACCGATTGTTGGGACTCGGAGTGGGAGCCTTCGAGCGGAGTCTGTGTACTCGTCGTAACGACGTGACGAGCGACGTGCCCGAACATATCCTTTCGCTCGCCCGTGTCTGTGGTCTTGATTTCTACCCGAACGGTCGGCTTCGCCGACGGCGAGGCGACGGGCCTGTCTAAGCCGCGGGCCTTGAGTTCGTCCTGCGTCAGGCTCTTGGGCGGATACGGCGCCGAAGTATATTCGGAGGTCTCAAGATTCAGCTCGAAGGTCTGCCCAAGATCGCACCTGATAATCCGAGCTAGCCGGGGACCGTATATTGGTTCCGCGTCTCTTTCTCGCCCGAGGTACGCCCGATATTCCAAGCGCTCCCGGTCTCGTTGAAGGTAGATCGTCCGATGATTAGCATTTGCAGCCGTCCCATACTGTATCGTCATCCTGAGCGCGGGGCGTTCAGCGCCTGAGCCTTGCAGTAGCGCGACCGCAAGAGGTAATGCCCAGATGGATGAAAAACGCATGGAGGCCTCCCGCTAGACGGTGGAGGAAATCGTTTTCATGAGACTAGGCTTGGGACCGTCGCGGGTCAAGCCTGTCTGCGGTTGTTTGTCTGCGGCTGTTATTACCGGCCGCAACAGCGGCGCACCGCCGCGCTCTCAAGAAATGCAAAGTCAAAGGCGAGGGACAAGAGTGTCCGTCCCACACCAGGCCCTTCCCTGCAGCCATTCGCCGTTCAAGGCGTCATTCCGACCGTGTGATCCGAATCATATGCGGTTGTGAGGTGGCGGATTGACGGGTGCTGCGGGGCGGGACTATCCTTGATATTGAAATTGAAATTCATTTTCAAAATCAAAAGGGCACTCATTCCATGTTACAGGCTTTCATTATTACGCTGCGCGAAGGGGTTGAGGCGGCGCTGATTGTCGGCATCACCCTGGCATACCTGACCAAGATCGGGCGGCAGGAACTGCGCAAGACAGTGTATGCGGCGCTGGGCGCGGCGTTTCTGGGCAGCATTGGCGTAGCCGTGGTCCTCTCCCGCACCAATTTGAACGAAGACGTGTTCGAAGGCTGGGTCATGCTGGTGGCCGCGTTCTTTGTCATCACCATGGTGATCTTCATGATGAAGACCGGGCGCAAGCTCAAGGGCGAGATCGAAGGCAAAGTTGGGCTGCTGGCGGGCAACGACGCGTGGTTCGGGCTGTTCGTCTTCATCTTTCTGATGGTCCTGCGCGAGGGCGCGGAGACGGTGCTGATGCTGGCCGGGGTGACGCTGAACTCGACTGCGCTGATGAGTTTTCTGGGCACTCTGCTGGGAGTGTTGGCCGCGATTGCGTTTGGCGTGATGTTCGTGAAGGGCAGCGTGCGCATTAACCTGCAGAAATTTTTCCGCATCACGACCGCGATCATGTTCCTGGTGGCGGCGCAGCTGGTGATCTCGGGGCTGCATGAACTCTCGGAGAGTGGAGTGATTGCCTCGTCCAAGCGCGAGATGGCCATCATTGGGCCGATCGTCAGCAACGACTGGTTCTTTTTTGTGACGATTTTTGCACTGGCGGCGTTGATGATCCTGTTCGAGGCCAAGCGGCGCGAACCGGTTCTGGCCGCTGTCGCGTCGCCTGCCGAGCGCCGCAAGGCCGCCTGGAGCGCCCGGCGCGAACGCATGTGGATGATTTCCGTGCTCACGTTTTCGTTCGTCTTTATTGCGCTGATCACGGCGGAATTTGTGTACGCGAAGAGCGTCAGCAACATCCCGGCGGGGACCGAGGTGACGTTCAGCAACGGGCGGGTGAGCATTCCGCTGACGCAGCTGGCCGATGGCGACCTGCACCGCTTCCAGACCAGGGAGAATGGGACGGCGATCCGCTTCTGGCTGTATCAGAAGCCGGACGGCAAGGTTGCGACCGTGTTCGACGCCTGCCAGATTTGCGGCGCGGTTGGGTTTTATAAGAGTGGCACTGGCGTGGTGTGCAAGAATTGCTCGGCGCCGATTAATCCGCAGTCGGTGGGGACGGCGGGCGGGTGCAACCCCGTGCCGTTGAAGGCCACGCAGACGGCGGACGCGGTCATTATCGAGGAGGCGGACGTTGCGGCGGGCGGTCGCATGTTCGCGCAACAGTAAGCGATGTTTGTCCGGCTGGTATACGAATCCTTTCGGCGCCAGAAGCGGCGCAAGTTGCTCGCGGGTGCGGCCATAACGCTGGGCGTGACTGTGGCGACCGCGATGATTGCCGTCGCCACCGACATCGGCGACAAGATCAACCGCGAACTCCGCACCATTGGCGCCAACCTGGTTGTGACCCCGCAGGAGGATTCTCTCGATCTGGAAATCGGCGGAGTCAACCTTAAGCCTCCTACCGACGGCGCTTTTCTGAGCGAAGCCGACCTGCCCAAAATCAAAGGGACCTTCTGGCACAACAACATCACGGCGTTCGCGCCGATGCTTCCGGTCAGCGTGTCAATCGAACAGGATGGGAAGCGGCAGGACGTGACGCTGCTGGGAACTTATTTTGCGAAACAGATTTCCTTTGGGACAGACCACTTCACCACTGGGGTTCGCTCGACTTACCCGTGGTGGAAAGTTTCCGGAACGTGGCCTGAGGATTCTTCGCGGAACGTTTTGCTGGGAGAACGGCTCGCTGCGCGACTGGGCGACAAGGCCGGGGATGAAATTAGTCTCGCGGGCCGGCAGTTACGGGTGAGCGGAATTCTTTCCACGGGCGGAGCGGAAGACGATGAGATCGTCGCTCCGCTGGCGCTGGCGCAGGAGTTCCTGGGACGGCCAGGCGCGGTGAAACGCGTGAATGTGAGCGCGCTGACCAAGCCGGAGGACGCGTTTGCTCGCCGCGACCCGAAGAGTTTGTCGGGAGCGATCTACGATCGGTGGTACTGCTCGCCTTATGCCCAGTCGATTGCGTTTCAGTTGGCGGAGGCGATTCCTCACTCGCACGCCGAACAGATCCGGCAGGTGGCGCAGAACGAGGGTGCGGTGCTCACGCGAATTGAAGGGCTGATTTTCTTAATCACGCTGGCGGCTCTGTTTGCGTCGGCACTGGCCGTGTCGTCGGCCATGGCCACTGCGATGTTTGAGCGCCGGGCAGAGGTCGGGTTGATGAAGGCTCTGGGCGCGGGAAGGCTGGCTGTCGCTTCAATCTTTTTTGCCGAGGCTACGCTGCTGGCATTGATTGGCGGACTCGCGGGGTTTGTGGTGGGCTCGGGGCTGGCGCATCAGATTGGACGGTCGATCTTTAATTCCGATATTTCGATTCCGGCAGTATTGTTGCCGGTGATCCTGGCGATCGCGGTGATTGTGACTTTTGCGGGAAGCGCCTCGGCGATCCGGCGGGCCGTGGGACTGGATCCGGTGTTTGCGCTGCGGGGGGAACTGTGATCGCGTCTGGATCAAATGTGAATACGGCACACTCCGCACGGGACCTCGCGGCCCGCCGGGTTCATGGTCCGCATACTTCGATGTTTCTGCGCATGCTGGTGCGGGCGGCGGTGCTGCGGCGTGGGCGTGCGGTTTCGGCGCTGTTCGCGATGGTAGTGGCGGCGGCGGTGGCTACGGCGATGCTGAATCTTTATGTGGACGTGCAGTCGAAGCTGCGGCGGGAATTTCGCAACTATGGGGCGAACATTATTCTGGTGGGAAGGGATGGCGATGGCGATTCCCTTCCCGCGGACACTTTGGCTCGCGTGGATTCCGTTCTGGCGGGGCGCGGGATTGCGGCACCGTTTGGGTTGGTTGTAGCCCGCACCAGTGATGGGCAGCCGATTGTGGTGGCGGGCACGGATTTTGAGCGGGTGCGGCAGTTGGATAAGTGGTGGTCGGTGAGTAGCTGGCCTGCGGAGAGTTCTTCCTCTTCAGATTCGACGTCTTCTGAAGATCAAAATCCCCACCCCTTCGACAAGCTCAGGGCAGGCTCTGTCGCACAAGACGCGACAAGGATGGGGCACCCGGAGTCTTCTTCCCCGGCGTTGATTGGCGTACGTGCGTTGGCTGCGGTCGCGCCGAAGGGTCAGGCGTTTGATTTGAGTTTTCAGGGACGCGCTTTGCACGTGACTCCGGCGGGCACCGTGCAGACGGGGGCGGCCGAGGACAGCCGCATTTATATTTCGCTGGCGGACTTTGTGGCGTGGACGGGGGTGCAGCCATCGACTGTTGAAGTTGCGGCCTCCGGATCTCCCGAGGAAGTTGCGGGCATCATGAAGCAACTGGCGCAGGCGATTCCGGCGGGCGGCGTGCGCCCGGTGCGGCAGATTATGGAGGGCGAGGCGCGAGTGCTGGGCAAGACGCGCGCGACGTTGCTGGCCGCCGCGGCGCTGATCATTCTGACGGCGGCGTTGTGCGTGCTTTCCACGTTGATGGGATGAGTGTTTGACCGGCGGCGCGACTTCGCCATCATGAAAGCTCTGGGCGCGTCGGGACGGTTGCTGAACGGATTCTTCGCGGCGGAAGCGGCGATGCTCGGCGCAAGTGGGGCAGTGATCGGATTTCTGCTTGGGATCGGAATCGCGGCCTGGATCGGGCGGGTTAATTTTCACGCTCCCGTGGTGCCGCGTTGGAGTGTGCTGCCGGTGGTTCTGGCTGGTAGCATGGCGGTTACGTTATTGTCAGCGATCCTCCCAATCACGCTGCTGCGGCGAGTGCAGCCGGCGGTGATTCTGAGGGGTGAGTGAAATGATTCAGATCGAGGATGTGACGAAGATTTACCCCGCGAAGGAAACGGGGAACGGATCGGGCAAGGACAACATCCATGCGCTCGACCACATTTCTCTGCACGTGGCGCAGGGAGAGTGGCTGTCGATCATGGGGCCGTCGGGATCGGGGAAATCGTCGCTGGTGAATCTGATTGGTTGCCTCGACCGGCCGTCGTCGGGAGAAATCTGGCTCGACGGGCAGAATGTGGCCGGGATTTCGGCTGCCGATTTAAACCGGGTACGCGCGGAAAAGATTGGATTCATCTTTCAGCAGTTTCACCTGATTCCGTTCCTCACTGCGGTCGAGAACGTGATGCTGGCCCAGTATTTTCACAGCATGACCGACGAAAAAGAGGCGGTCGAAGCGCTGACCCGCGTGGGGTTGGGCGACCGGGCCCATCACCTGCCGTCGCAGATCTCGGGCGGGGAGCAGCAGAGGGTGTGCATTGCGCGGGCTCTGATTAATGATCCGCGAATTATTCTGGCGGACGAGCCGACCGGCAACCTCGACGCCCAAAATGAGGAAATCGTGCTGCGGCTGCTGCGCGAGTTTCATCAGCAGGGACGTACGATTGTGATGGTGACGCACGATCCGGTGGTGGCGCGGCTGGCCGACCGGCGCATCGAGTTGCATCATGGCAAGATCGCGTCGCAGGAAATCTTCTCGCTGGCGGACGAAGAGCAGCTGGATGAGGTGTTGGAAGAACTCTGGGTGCTGGCCGAGCATGGCGAGATCGCGGAAGTCGAGCGCATGGAAGTGCACGGGGCGCTGCCGGTGAGCCTGGCGATTGAGAAGATGATTGAGATGGGGATGGTGGTTTCCGCGCCGCATCCGCCGCAGGCGCATGATCACAAGCCGTTCGTGAATCCGTGCCACGAGGCGCTGAAGCCGGTGGCGGCGTCGTTGGGCGATGGCACGCTGATTGTCGAACTCACGCCGCGCGGGCGCGAGCGGGCGGGAAGCATTATCCGGCGGCACCGGCTGGCGGAGCGGCTGTTCACGGACAGTCTCGCGATGGACAGTGAGTCGGAGATCGAGCAGCAGGCGTGCAAGTTCGAGCACATTCTTTCGCCGGAAGCAACGGACAAGATCTGTACGTTTCTCGGGCATCCGCGGACGTGCCCGCATGGGGCGCCGATTCCACCGGGACCGTGCTGCGGACGGGGAGACGCTTACGAGAAGCTTATGAAGAACCTGGAGCACGTCCAACCCGGTCGCCGCTTCACGCGGGATGAGATGAATGAGCAATAATGACCCGCCGAGATTTCCAACGTTTAACTCGACTGCGGTTGCGCGACGCAAGAACGCTCCTGGCAAACGGCAATTACGAAGGCGCATACTACTTGACCGGTCTTGCGGTTGAGTGCGCTTTGAAGTCTGCAATGGCGCGAAGAACCCGGCGCCACGATTTCCCGCCGGAGCCGAGGTTCGTCAGAGAGAGCGTCTACGTTCACGATTTGAACAAACTACTCGCGGCTGCTGGTTTAGAATCGACGCTGAACACTGCGGTCACGAGCAATGCTGCCCTGAAGACCAATTGGGCGCTGGCAAAAGACTGGAAACCCGAAAGCCGATATTTGCTGGGCGGCTTAAATGGTAGGGCGCTGTATCGCGCAGTGGCGGGCCGAAATGGAGTTCTCGGATGGCTACGACAACATTGGTAGATCTTGACATCGGCCGGAAGATCATCGTTGCACTCGCACAGGCGAATATTCCGATCAGCGTCGCCTTGTGGGCTTATGTCCCCCAGATCGACGAATGGCAATTCCTTATAGCCACCCCTCTGGTCGATTCGAGGGGACCTAAAGCAGCTTATGAGCGAGTTTTGCGGACTCTACACGATGCAGGAATGGATTCGCAACTTCCGTGGCGGCGGATTTTTCTCCGCAGTCCCAAAGATCCGGTTTTGAGATCTCTGGAGAAACAAACCGAGATTCCTGACGGGTCGATTATCATCACGGAATTCGAGACAATTCCGAGGGGAGGTCCGAGAACATACTACGTCACTTATGATCCGTACCCCGGCGAGACTTTTAGAGCTCTTAACGAGCCCGTCGGCGATAGATTTGTTGAGGACGCGTACGTATACGGGAAGACGTGGATTGCTGCCGGTCTCGATGACCTAAGGACTCTACTTTCTAAGCTCCTTCACCTGAGCCACGACATCGTGGAATCTGCTATCCAAGAGGTGTCGGCCAAGAAAAGCGCCTCAATTCCTCGTGTACGACTGCAGCCTCGAGACCTTAAACGGCTGAGACCTGCCTAGCGTGATTTCGCGCCATCCCACCATCGGCGTTTTCGATTCCGGCTTTGGCGGGCTGACCGTCCTTAAAGCTTTACTTCAACTTATCCCAGGCGCGGATTATGCCTATTTCGGCGATACTGCCCGCCTGCCTTACGGGTCGAAGTCGGTCGAGACCGTGGCTCGCTATGCCGTGGAAGCGGCGCATTATCTCGAATCCCGGGGCGCGCAGATGCTGGTCATCGCCTGCAATACGGCGACGGCGCTGGCGCTCGACCGCATTACGGCCGCCGCGCATGTCCCGGTGGTCGGAGTGATTGAGCCGGGCGCGGAAGCGGCCGCTGCGGCCACGAAAAATCAGAAGATCGTAGTGATCGGAACCGAGGCCACTGTCAGCAGCCACGCTTACCGCAAGGCGCTGGAAGCTCGCGGATTGAATGCGCGGGAGAAGGCGTGTCCCCTGCTGGTTCCGCTCGTCGAAGAGGGATGGGTTGAGCACGCCGTCACCGAGCAGGTGGCGCGGATTTATCTGGCGGAGGGTTTCGCGGATGGATTTCGCGACGCCGACACGCTGGTGTTGGGATGCACGCACTATCCTCTGCTGAAGCCGTTGCTGCATCGCGTGACGCCGGAACATGTGATGATCGTGGACTCGGCGGAATCGACCGCGCGGGTCGTGGCTTCGCGGCTGGAGCAGCTTGTGCCTGCGAGCGTGGATGGTGAGGAACGGCGGGCGGCGCCGCGGCTCAGGTTTTTTGCTACGGATTCGGTGGAGAAGTTCCGGCGGCTGGGGGAGCGGTTTCTGGGGCATGCGATTGAAGATGTGCGGCATGTGGATTTGAAGGAATAGTTTCGCTCAGGAATAGAGGCCTACTCTGGGTCGGCCGAGCTTCGCTCTGGCCGAACAGCCGAGGCGGCTGTCGCCACATGAGTAGTATCCCATTTGTGTTTGCGCAAGAATCGGATAGCGGCACTCGAACGGTGAGAGTTAATCTGTCCTCCGACGGTCGACGTCAATCCAATGCACCGAGCGGCACCGAGCGGCTCTGGTTCTCGTGACGGAACGCGGGCGAGGGCGCCCGCGCCACGAATAACACTCCCATGCACGCACTCGATAATGTGATCTGGCAGGCGCTGACCACGCGAGATGCGCAGTTTGCCGAGAGCTTCGATGATGCACGGCGCTTTGTGCGCGAGGTGGGACCGTTGGGCGCATTCCGTGAGCAAGGCCCGCAGGGCTACGCCTCGCTGGCGGGGCTGGTTGGACCCGAGGGGACGGTCGGGCTATTCCTCGACGATCCGTACGAGCCACACGCGGGCTGGAGCTTCGTGGCGGGTGCGCCCCTGCTGCAGATGGTCGCCGACAACGGCGGTACGCCGTCCGTGCGGCGTGGCGCGGGGCCGGAACTCAGCCTCCCGGAAATCGTGGACCTGGGCCCGCAGGACTCCAAGGACATGATTGAACTTACGGCCCTGACCAAGCCCGGACCGTTTGGCAGCCGCACTCACGAACTGGGCACATACCTGGGCATTCGATGCGAACACAAATTAGTGGCCATGGCGGGCGAGCGTCTGAAGGTTCCGGGGCACACCGAGGTCAGTGCGGTGTGCACGCATCCGGAGCACACCGGCAAAGGCTACGCCGCAATTCTCATGGCGGAAGTGATGAAGCGGATTCGCGATCGCGGAGAGACGCCTTTCCTGCACGTCAGACAGGACAATGTGCGCGCGATTGCAATCTACAAGAGGTTGGGATTTCGCGAGAGGAAACTGGGGCACTTCGCGGTGCTGCGGAAAGTATCCTAGCGCTGGCATCCTGCCAGCGGTTTAATTACCGCTGGAGGCCCTGCTGATGCGACCTTGTGAAAATTGGAATCAAGATAATACAAGGCGCCCACGACGAGCCCGGTGAGCACCAAGAAGGCAGATGAACCTAGAATCGTTGGCGCCTTTCGTTTGCCCTTTTCGCGTTCCTGATAAACCCAAAACAAGAACTTAATGAATAGGCAGGCATCGCCTAGAAGAAAAGAGCGTGGCCCCTGCATAGAGTAAGAAGTGGAAGACCATTCCCATGAGCGCAAGTATGGAACAACCGATCATCTCGGACATACTTGCCGGAACCATGATGCTCGCCCAAAATCCCATCGTCGCATGATCGCGACGTGCGGCAAATAGATGCCCGACCTCGCATCCTATTGATAACACATTAGTTGATCTGAATTCCAGCCTCAGAATTGGTTGCGGCACACCTCACGGAAGGATGGGTCCCCGAGTGAACGGCCCGTCGTTGCTGAGAAAGATGTCCTTCCTACATCTAGACACTTGGTGAACATACCTATTTCAATCTTGATTTCCTATGCTGCGACTCCCCCAGTCGATGACGAGATCCCTATCTAGGGGGGTCTCGTCGTCCTTTCGCGTCGCATCCATCGCTCTGGTTGCGGCTTTCGTCGCGCTATTCTCTCTGGGCGCCCAAGCCGATTCCGAACCATTGACTTGCACGCCGACCGGCGTGAACTTCGGCCCCGTCATCGTCGATCACACCGAGACTCAACTGGTGGTTCTTAAGAACACTGGACAGCGCCCGGTCACGGTGTCGGCGATGAAGCTGAGCGGAAGCGAATTCGGTGTGGCGCACGTGGCCATGCCGTTGCGTCTGGCTGCGGGAGGAAGCGTCACGCTGACCGTGAGATTTACTCCGACCGCGAAGGGATGGGCCGGGGGCGAGATCGTCTTTACCAGTACCAGCAGCGCTACCGACCGCTTGTTTCGGCTTGGTCTGGCAGGAGCTGGAGTAGCCAGCGAAGTGGTCAAGGCCAGTCCGGCCAGCGTCACTTTTGGCCACGTGGCGGTGGGAAGCAGTTCAACGCTGCCCCTGGTGCTGACCAACGATCGCCCCTTCCGGGTTGAACTCCTGGCCTTGTCTACGTCTGGGCAGGGGAACGCATTCGCTATCACGGGGCCGCGGTTGCCATTGGTTCTAAAGGCTGGGCAGAGCGCGAAGTTTGTGGTCAAGTTCGCGCCCCGAACCACGGGGTTGGTCGGCGAAAGTGTGCTGGTGGAGGGTCCCGGGATTGAGATCCCCATAGAGGGGACCGGAGCCCAGACCTCCGCCGGTCAGTTACAAATCGCTCCCGATCCACTGAACTTCGGCAAGGTGCCGGTGGGAACACCGGATACTCAACTCATCGCCTTGAGTGCCACGGGCGCCAGTGTGACCGTGACTTCGGCGAGCAGCAGCAATTCGCAATTTGTTTTGGAAGGAGCGACTTTTCCGTTCACGATCGCGGCGGGCCATAACCTGTCGCTCCAGGTGGCGTTCACGCCCAAGAGCAGCGGGACGATCTCCGCGACGCTCACGTTTGTGAGCAATGCCTCCAACTCGCCGACGCAGGAATCGATGAGCGGGATCGGCACCACGCCGCCGCCGCTGTATGTCAGCCTGTCGTGGAATCCCAGCACATCGGCGGTAGCCGGTTACAACGTGTATCGCGGTCCGGGGGCAAGCGGCCCCTGGGGCAAACTCAATGCGGCCCTGGACGCGAACACCGCCTACCAGGACAACACGGTTGTTTCCGGCAACACGTACTACTACGCGGCGACGGCCGTGGACTCGAGTGGAAAAGAGAGCGCGCTCTCGACGCCCGTCGAGGCGGTGGTCCCGTAGGCTGCAGAAGATTAGATGGAGCGGGAGACCGGGATCGAACCGGCGACATCCAGCTTGGGAAGCTGGCGTTCTACCGCTGAACTACTCCCGCTCAGGCCGGTCAACCCAGTTAGCTTATCACCACCTTCCGGCGGTCACAACC
>Ga0210384_10001215_pt1 | contig 35983 bp, 24 predicted proteins | sample IncBWH2MmetaG_FD_160574 | JGI IMG/M metagenome (GOLD analysis project Ga0210384, IMG submission 160574) | Forest soil microbial communities from Barre Woods Harvard Forest LTER site, Petersham, Massachusetts, United States - Inc-BW-H-2-M | ecosystem: Environmental > Terrestrial > Soil >...
ATTGATGGAGACGACATTGAGCCGGTAGAACAAGTCCGATCGGAAGGAGCCGTTTTTCATCGCCTGTTCTAGATCTCGGTTGGTAGCCGCGACGAAACGCACATCCACCTTGATAGTTCGGTTGCTACCAACGCGTTCGAATGATCGTGTCTGTAGGGCGCGCAGCACCTTCACCTGCAGGGCTAATGGCATTTCGCCCACCTCATCAAGGAACAACGTCCCTGTGTTGGCCACTTCCATTCGGCCCATCTTCATGGCCGTTGCGCCGGTGAAGGCGCCCCGTTCATGGCCGAACAGCTCACTCTCCAAAAGGGTTTCGGTGAGGGCCGCGCAGTTCAGCGCCACGAACGGCCGATCCTTGCGAGCACTGTTGCGATGTATCGCCCGGGCTACCAGTTCCTTGCCCGTGCCGCTCTCGCCCCGAATGAGCACAGTGGCATCACTCTTCGCCACGCGTGCGATGAATTCCATCACCGATGCCATGGCTGCACTTTCTCCAACCATCGGGTGGTCCAATTCGATGTCGGTTCGCAGACAGAGATTCTCCTGTTCGAGAGATTGCAGATGCATGGCGTTCTCAAGCGCCACGGCGAAGATGCTGGCTACAGCCGTGACAAAGCGTACGTACTTTTCCTCAAAGGGCAAATTCGGGCGTACAAGATAGAGCGCACCGATCGTATCTTTCGTCCCCGAAAGTTTGACGCAAAGTACGAACTGCTCGTTCGCCGATTGGGTACCGGCGGTTTCGGGCTCGTTCACCACATCGGCGCCTTCCCACAAAGCGCGATTCACAAGTTTCCAGTTCACCTCTCCGGACTCACCTTTCCGCCCGTCGCGGTGCCAACTCGTGGCCCGGCCGGGGCTGTCGTAGGAGGCGAGGACGACCGAACCGCGCTCAGCCGGTATGACTTCGAAGAGGACATCCAGCAGTTCCCGTTGTAGCAGGTCGACTTTCCCAATGGTGTTGATGCGACTAATCCTCAGCAGCGCATCCAGATCTGGCATGACGACGCCCAGATCCGGCATAGTGGCGCCGCCAGGTCGCTCGGAACTGGATGGTAGCCGGGGTTCCGCCCAGGACAATATCAACGTACTTCCGTCGTGAGGGATTTCAGGCTCACTCGCCGGCGTCATTGTCTCGTCGGGTTCCAGCAGGAACACAAGTTCCGTATATCCCAGGCGAATCCTATCCCCATGCTGCAAAACCTTATTGCGTATCGGAATGCCATTCACGAAGGTGCCGTTGCTGCTGTCGAAATCGATGACGCGGTAGATGTCGCCGTCTGCCTGAATGGCACAGTGCTTGCGAGAAACGGACTCCTCACTCAGGCACAGAGCACTAGCGGGATCGCGGCCAATGCTCGTCTCCGCATCCTTCAAATGCGTGATCGCACCCTTTTTGGCGCCGACCACAACCGCAATTCTTGGATCCATGGTTAGCTCCCATCTCCGCAGGCACAAGCAGGCACAATACGATGAGTCGCGGACACAAAGTTGTTCCTTGGTTCCCTAATCGTGAATCGATTGCGTGAGTACACGTGTCGAAAAACCTTTTACGAAAGATCAACGAAAATCGCATCGCGCCAGGATGCCCTACAAACGATTCTCTGGTCGCGTGTTCATTTCTGGTCACGTGCCTTCACCAGAAACCGGTTTTTTCAACAGCTACACACAAACTCACCTTCTTCCTGACCGAGAGAGTATGCCACACAACCCGTGTTGTTCCGCTGTGTAGCGCAACACGTGCGCCTTTCTCGGTTGGCCCTACTGACGTCAGTTCATATTTGTCACGTCACTCAATGCGAACTTTGTTGGCCCTCCCGGCACGCCAATTGTTGGCAGCACCAAACCGATGCAGTTCGCAGATTAAGAACGTAACGTCCGTCCGGTGAATGACATGCGAGGCTCACCAATAGGAGTGCGGCGCGCAGGGATGGGACAATCCCGCCTACCTGGCGACCGGAGTCGCACATCTCCTGACACCTCGAACATTAAGGCCAGAGGCTGGTTCGGAAGATTGACGCGCCAAGGTCATTTAGCAATCCATATCTTCCGGGGATCTCAGGCGCAAACTTGATCGCAGTACTTCAGCGCCAAAATCCTACACGTCTGCGAATGTATTTCGATAGAATGACCGCACGACTTTGCTTGGACAAGCCAAGTCAAGCCTACGATACGGCAGAGGACGTGAAGATCTTATGTCCGCATGGGCCGACTACTCTGCGACCGATACACATAAAGAACACACAGGGATATCGTGTTTAGACGGGGATTTGGTCGCTCGCGTCGTAATAGAGGATTTACTAAAGCTTAGGCCGGCTTTCTTGGAAGATCCAACGCTTCGATCTGTTGCCGGACAAGTATTGGTAGTCTCCGCGGAACAGGCGCTGGCTGAAAACTCGGCAAATTTACCGCTGGGCGCGGTGCGGATCATCGCTCTCAGCGAAGCGTGTTACAAGGATCCGCGGTTGGATGCCACTGTATTCGCCTACTTACCGCCGTCCACACCGATTCCACTCGTGGGGCGGATGATCGAGAACGCCCTGTGTGACATTCGTCGCGAGAATCTTCATCATCAATCTGCAGAACAATTGAGGATCGCATCCGCTGAAATTGACGAGTTGAACCGTATCGGTGTGGCGTTGTCGGCAGAGCACGAAATCCCCAAGCTGCTGGAGATGATTCTGTCCAGGGCGCGCCAAATGACTGCTGCCGACGCCGGTTCGATCTATTTTGTAGAAGCCGAGCAAGACGGTTTCTGGTCTAGCTCGCCGAAGTCACACTCGGCGATTACCGGTTCGATTCAGGAACGTGAAATTGACTGGTGGAAGCCGAATGTCACTTCACGCCCGACAGCGTTAAGGTTTCTGTGGGCACAGAACGACACCGTTTCCTTTCCTTTCGAGCAAACAAAGGTGGAGATCAGCAATGCCTCCATCGCTGGTCACGTCGCATTGACGGGGGAGAGTGTTCAACTGGACGACGCCTACGACGTTCCTCCTGGACTCCCCTATACGATCAATCATGATTTTGACGCGAAGCTGGGCTACCGGACCAAGTCGATTTTGGCCGTGCCCATGTGCAACGACAAGGGCGAAGTCGTCGGTGTGTTGCAACTGATCAACTCGAAACGCGATCCTGGCGCCAAACTGACTTCCCATGCTGCCGCGGCCGAGCAGGTGGTTCCGTTCACACTGCATCATCGAAAGTTGCTCCTATCGCTGGCAAGCCAAGCGGCTGTGGCACTTCAGAACAGCCGGCTGCTAGCCTCCATCGAAAATTTATTTGAAGGCTTTGTACGGGCTTCCGTGGTCGCCATTGAACAGCGCGACCCCGCAACCTGCGGGCACTCTGCCCGGGTAGCCCGGCTGACGCTGGCTCTAGCCGACGCAGTCAATCGCACTACAACAGGACCGCTCGCCCACATTCATTTCACGCCCACCCAAAAAAAAGCGCTACGCTATGCAGCCCTGCTGCACGATTTCGGCAAAGTCGGCGTTCGCGAAGACATACTGCTGAAGAAGGAGAAGCTCTATCCTGCGCAACTGGAACTGCTGCGCCATCGGTTCTTGTTTGCCAAGCGAAGTTCAGAGACTGAGTTGCTGCGAGCGAAACTGGAGCTTTTGCTGGCCCACGGAGAGCACGCCTACAATCAGGCGGCACAGGAAGCCGACGTCCGTTTTCAGAAATACTGCACCGAGCTTGATGCGCTCTGGGACTACGTACTGCAATGTAATCTGCCTTCGTCCGCTCCGGAAACCGTGCGTCCCCGTCTGGCTGACGCCGCAGCGCGTACTTATGCCGATCTGAACGGCATTTCCCAACGGTTGATCACCGACGAAGAAATCCGCCTGCTCTCGATTCCTCAAGGCTCGCTGGACCCGCTCGAGCGTGCTCAAATGGAGGACCACGTAATGTATACGGTGCGCTTCCTCAGCCAGATACCGTGGACGCCGGAGATCCGTGGTGTCATTCCTATAGCCGGCGCCCATCACGAAAAGCTCGACGGCTCTGGCTATCCGCACCGACTCTCGGCAGACAATATTTCCTGGCAGACACGCATGCTGACGATCGTTGACATCTTCGACGGGATAACCGCCTCGGACCGACCGTACAAAAAAGCCTTCAGTCCGGAGGAGGCCCTCGCGATCTTGCGTGCCCAGGTGGCCGCTGGCGCCATCGATCCGGACCTATTCGAACTCTTCGCAGATCTTGTACGTCAAGGTATACATAAGGCCGAGTCGCAACAGCCGGATTCGGCCTCAGCCGACAAGCAAGCAGCCAGCTAGCTATTCAGCAGCTCTCGCCGCTGCGCCTTGCATAAAGAGAGTTGAAGGGCAGGAGCGGGAGCGGCCAGAGGCCGCTCCCGCTTGTATAGGTAGGATACTAGGCAGGATGAAAGGCAGGATGAGTGGCAGGATTAGAGGCAGAACTCATAACTTGGAACCCGCTGCAGATTGTTGGAGCAGCGCTGTTTCGATTTCTGACATAGCCAGGGGCCCCGACCGTCAGGCGTTCACGCTCGCGAATCCATACTGGGCGTCGAATGGCCTCGGTGCAGTTGAAAAAAAGGAAGTTCGCAACGTCTGCAGCATCCCCGCGATACTCGGTACTCCGCAACATCAAGTTCATAAAATCGCCTAATGGGAGCCGGCGTTGCTGGTCGCCGCCTGCTATCGCATTTGACTAAGGCAAGTCCGTTGCCAGACGGAAAGGCGTGTGATGCGTCTGCGAACCCATTGACTGTATTGATCTGGAAAGCTCGGCACCGCGGGCGAGTTTAGCGAGTCAATCCGATCTGCTAACTTTCGGCCTGGGTGATCTATCCGCATGGATAGTCGAGGCCGCCGCACTGCAAGCTGTTTCTCCCTGAGCAGTCCTAGGCTGACGTTGCGTTCATAAAACCGACAGCGTAGCGGGTTCGTCAGGTTTGCAGAACGGGCAGGAAATTGCCGTCAGCATAAGGCCGGGCGCAGGCGTATTCTGTGATCGATGCGACGTTCGTGAATTCCCGAATTGCATTTTGGGTATTCGGCGAATTTCACAGCGCAGCCCGAGTTTGAAATCGGAGCCGGGATCTCAATTTGACCGCCGGACGTTCTGTGATGAAAGCGGATGCTCCCAAGAAGATTAGTAAGTACGACGTTGTGGACCTCATCGGTAAAGGGGGAATGGGTGTCGTCTACAAGGCCGTAGACCGTGCTCTGGGCAGGCTCGTAGCGATCAAGGTAGTGAACGGAGCGGCCCAGCACAGCGAGTTGGAGCGTTTCTACCGCGAAGCCCAGTTCACCGCCAGCCTTCGCCACCCCAACATTGTCGTCGTTTACGACCTGGGCGACTTCGAGGGCAGGCCATACCTTGTGATGGAGTACCTCGATGGGCCGAGTCTGGAGTCGATGCTGTCGACAAAAACGTTGACTATGCTGCAAAAGATCAGCTACGTCAGGCAGGTCTGCAGCGGTCTGGAATATGCCCACTCACGCCAGCCGAGCATTATCCATCGCGATATCAAGCCAGCCAACATCGTCGTCCTTGTGGACGGAACCGTGAAGATTGTCGATTTCGGCATGGCCCGGTTGGTACATTCCCGCCACACCCGTGCCGGCGAGCTCATAGGCACGGTCCACTACATGTCCCCAGAACAGATCAAAGGCGTGGACCTGGACGCACGCAGCGATATCTTCTCCACCGGCGTGGTCCTTTACCAGTTGCTTACGTCGAAACTTCCTTTCGCGGGGGGTGGAATCGCGCAGACGCTCAAACAGATCGTCGGCAGTCCTGCTCCGCCTCTGAGTCAGTTCATTAAGGGGTATTCCCCCGCGCTCGACCATATCATCGCGCGCGCGCTGGCTAAGGAACGGGACGACCGTTATTCATCGGCGAGCGAATTCTCCTTCGATTTGCTGGAAGTCGAAGAACACCTCAAGAGCAATCTTTTCGGCGAACACATCAGTCGGGCGGAGCGACTGATGCACGACGGCGAGTTGGACCGCGCCAGGCAGGAGCTACTCAATGTGCTACAAATCGACCGCGAGCACGTGCGTGCCAATCAACTCATGCGCCAGGTGGTGCAGGCAATCGCCAAGAAACAGGGCTCTCAGAAAGAAGCAGTGCGGCTAGACAACAGCAATAGAGAGCCGCATGCCGGGCGCGATCAGGCGATTGCAGCGCGTGCCCGCATGGAAAAGCTCAATGATGTGCTGAGCCGCGCCGAGCGAGCGTACTCTGCCGGGGACTTGGAAGGCGCGAGCCGCGCGGTGGACGAAGCCTTTGAGCTGGACCCAGACGCCCCACGCGCCAAGTTCCTCAATGTTCAGATTGCTCATAAAGTTGCCAAACACGAGCAGGAACGACGGGTGCAGGAACTGCTCGCGCTTGCGCGCCGACATATTTCTGAACGCAAATTCGCGGATGCGCTGAAAGCTGTAAAGAAGGCCGAGAATCTGAATCCCGCGGCTTCAGGCATTCGGGATCTAATGGCCTTGGTTGCCTCTGGCCACGAGCAGGAGCAACGAAGACGAGCGGTGAAAAGATCCGCGACTGAGATTCTCGGCGCGCTCGACGGGTCAGATCCTTCTCTCGCATGCAAGCCGGCACAAGCCGCGGTCCAGCAATTTCCTAACGAAGGCGAGTTGTCGCAACCGAAAGCGCGGGCGCAACAGCAGGTCGGACATCGAGCATGGGTAGCCCAACAAGTAGCTGGCGCTCGCGCCCTGCTGGCAGCGGGTAGGAACAAGGATGCGCTGGCCATGGTGGACGCCGCCTGCCGGAGATCTCCCGGAGAGGGCGAACTGGAGTCGCTGATGGCGCTCGTCCGGGCGCTCATCCAGCGCGAAGAGACAGAGCGCCGCAGAGCCGAAATTACGGCGAAGGCCGAAGACGCCTTGAAACGTAAGAACTACGCCGAAGCAGTTCAACTCCTCGAAGCGGCCAAATCGGAGATGAAAAGCAGTGATTTCGATGAATTGCTGCGGTTGGCGAGGGAGGAAGAGACTCGTTTCGAGCGGCAGCAGAAAGTAGATGCCGCCGCAACCCAAGCACAGCGGTTGATCGCCAGCAGCGAGTACGCGCGGGCCACCGAATTCCTAGACTCCGCCGCACGAGAATTGTCCAGCGAGGACTTGCGCATTCTCGCTGCCAGCGCGCGACGACAATGGAAAGATTATCGCCAAGAATTGGACGAATTGATTGCGACGGCTGACCACTTATTGGAGGAAGGCAGACCGGCCGACGCTGCCGCTTGTCTGGAGGTCAAGGCTGCCACCTACGGCCGAGAGCCCAGCTTCCTATCCCGTTTGGAGCAAGCTCGGCAACAGCAACAGAAAGCAGCCGCGATCGGTAAGGCAGCCATGGCCATTAGGGCCTCGTTGTCGTCAGGCAACTGGAACGAGGCCCGGCTTCAGCTCACTGCAGCCCGTCACGACTTGGGCGACTCTGCAGAATTGCGGGAGCTGGAAGCGGATATCGATAGGCAAGAAGCCCACGCGATTCACGAGAAGATGGCGGCAACGCTGCGTGAAGTGGAAGACCTGGTCCGCTTGATCGGTGGCCAGGCACTGACAAGTTTGCAGTCGGTTGACGATCTTCTCGACAAGGCCCCGCCTGGCTTGCGGAAGCATCATGAGGAGCTGAAGGGTGCGGTCAGTGCACTGTTGGAAGAAGTCAAACGGGAGCAGATGCGCTATGCGGGCGGCGCGGAAACTGAACCATCTTAAGCCAGAGCTCTCCATCCCTGGTGCGTGCAGGTCGGAGCTAAAGACGCCAGGCGAGAACAGGCCGGGCCCATCCCACGCCAGAAGTTGAATCGGTACAGGACTCCACGACCCACGTTTTTGCCCACCGACGCGCTGTCGGGATGCCCCAAGTTTCGCTCCGGACGCACGTCACCGATTTCCCCCGATTCTGTCTCTACGAAAACGTCCGCTAATTCCGCTGCAGCATGCAGGACAGCCGTGCCGTCGCCAGTTGTAGCCGCGAGCAACGGGCCGTACCTTTGCCACCCGTTCGCGATAGCGAGGAACTCTCCACCTCGGTTGTTCCCAGCACTAAGCGATCGGCTACGCGGACCCTATCTTCGTGGATAGGTCGACCAGGCCTTACCCGCAAATCTGCCGGACCTCGACTCCCGCGCTCAGTTCGTACATGCCTGAGCAAATTGAGGATAAGCGACTTCCACAGTCTGGTGGATGAACTCTGGCCAAGGTGGCAGCGCCCGTGCTTTTCCTATGGCTGCGCGGAAAAAAGCTTGCGGAGTTAAGACAATGTCCATCGCTGCCGTTCTAGTAAGGAAACCCGCTTCAGCCCCAACCATACTCAACCCCAGCAACCCCAGGCTTTCAGCGCTCCTCATTGTCGCAGGAGACATTTTGGGATTCGCGCTGCTGCTGGGAACATTTTGGGCCAATCCTTACGTCTCCCGATACGCTCGGCCCAATGAGTGGCTGCAGTATTGGCCACTCCTGCCGCTGTTTCTGATGCTCTATTGGTTCTTCGATGTATATCCGGGAGTCAGTATCAGCCCGGTAGACGAGATCAGGCGCATCTCGCTGGCAAATGCCGGCGCCTTCAGTTTTCTATCGGTGGCACTCGGATTGAAGCGAGCGCCTCTGAGTTCACATTTATTTTGCCTGGCCGCTTTTGTCGGCGCCTGCGTGGTGATACCCACGACTCGAGGCATAACCAGGCGAATCGGCGCCCGATGCGCTTGGTGGGGCTATCCGATCGTATTGTTTGGGGACGGAGACCAATCGCTGTCGGTGCTGCGCAAGCTCAAGGCTGATCCGCGCCTTGGCTTTCGCCCCATCGCGATCGTTGCCGATCGCAGTTCCCACGAGCAACTGGAAGAAGTTCCAGTCTGCGACTTCGGGGCGCTGGACGGGATGGTGTTCAGGGGTGTAAAGCACGCCGTTGTGGTCGCTCCGGACTTTTCCCAGTCGGAATTTGTCAAAGTACTCGAACGCGCTGGTGAAGCTTTCCCTCATCTGATCGTGATTCCAGATACCGATTTCCTCGGAAGTGTGGGGGGCTATACGCAAGATCGGATGGGGGTTCGCGGGCTGCAAGTCCGAAATAATTTGCTCCTCGCCGGTTCTCGCATCGCGAAGCGAGCGATCGACTTGGCTTTCTGTTTGGCGTTGATGCCGCTAGTGCTTCCCTTGATGGCCGTGATCGCGCTTCTGATCGGAGTGGAATCGGGGTTCCCCGTGTTCTACTCCCAGAAGAGATTAGGACAGGACGGCCGCACCTTTCATATCTGGAAGTTCCGAACGATGGTGCGGAACGCCGCCGAAGTTCTGCAACGCTCGCTGGCAAACAGCCCCGAACTGCAAAAAGAGTGGGCGGAAAACCAAAAACTTCGAAACGACCCGCGCATCACTCGAATTGGGAAGGTGCTCAGAAAGGCAAGCTTGGATGAATTGCCCCAACTCTGGAACATCGTCAAGGGGGAGATGAGTCTGGTTGGTCCGCGGCCCATCGTGCACGACGAAATCGCCAAATACAAAGAAGCCTATCCCCTGTATACCAAGGCAATTCCGGGCCTGACTGGACTCTGGCAGGTGTCCGGACGCAATCACACGACCTATACGGAACGGATTACCTATGACTCGTACTACGTCCGCAACTGGTCCTTTTGGATGGACATTTACTTGCTAGCCAGGACAGTAACGGTTGTGCTCACCGGCGATGGCGCTTATTAGGCAAATGACAAAACTCTCGAGAAGAGGTGATGTGATGCAAGCTCGCGTTTTAGTAGCGTTTTGGATTCTCAGCCTGGCGCCCCTTGGGGCAGCCGCCCAGTCCGAGCCCAACCAGGCTGCGCAGCCAAGCGATTCGACTCAAAGTTCGCAGGTATGGGCGGCCAACGTCGGCGATGAACCGGTGGGCAACGGAGACCTCATCTACGTCACCGTGACCGGCTCTCCCGAATTCACGCGCAGCTACCGGGTCTCGAACGACGGCGATATATCGATACCGCTGGTCCCTAAGCCCATATCGGTTATTGGACTGACGCCTACCACCATCGCGAATGCGGTTGCCGACGCCTTGGTCCACGCCCGCATTCTGGTGGCGCCCATCGTGTCGGCAGCGGTGCTCGAGTACAAGAGTCGCCAAGTCACAGTAGCGGGAGCGGTAAACACGCCGGTCATCATCCAGGCAACTGGCGATCTCAAGTTGCTGGATGCCATCGCGCGCGCTCACGGGATTGCTCCCGATGCTGGAGCTGAGGTCATAGTCTCGAGTCTCGACAAAACGACGGGGAAGAGAAACTCGACTTCGATCCCGATCAAGGACTTGCTCTCCGGGGAGGACCGAAATCTGAATATCTCCCTGCACGGTGGCGAAGAAGTCAGCGTTCCCGAGGCTGCCAAACTGTTTGTTACAGGCAACGTAAAATTGCCGGGCCTCTACCGAATCAACGACATGGAAGGCTCGTCCGTACTTCGGGCTTTGGCTCTGTCGCAAGGCACTCTCCCCAATAGCACGAAACAGGCCTATGTCTATCGCATGGTGGCAGGAGCCAACCAGCGCCAGGAAATCGCGATCCCGCTACAGGACATCCTGCACAGGAAAGCAGCTGATGTTCCGCTTCAGGCAAACGACATTCTCTATGTTCCGGCAAGCCGCGGGCCTCATCTTGCCTCAATTCTCCAGGGTATGGTCGGCTTGAGCCAAGCGGTCCTCACAAAAGGATTGGTCCCATAACTGCAATGAGTCTTAGCGGCAAGGAGGAAATCATGGTCTGCACGGAATCAAAAGATGAGTTGGTGGACGGTAAAAACGCGATGAATGAACAGAAGGCTTACTCCGAAGCTCCCGAGATGAATCTGGAAGGTCTCACTCAAATCATTCCTCCGAGGCGACGACTGCCGTCAGCGTCAACGGACGAGGCGCGGCGCAAACTGCGCACGGAAGCCAGGCTGGTGATCATTACCGGTCCCAACAAGGGCATGATTGTCTGGCTAGACAAAGAAGAGATCGTGATCGGCCGCGAAGCAAAATGTGAGGTCTCCTTAGTAGACGAAGCGGTCTCCCGCAAACAATGCGCCGTGAAGGCCGACAACGGTTCGTTCCTGATCACGGATTTCAGTAGCCGAAACGGCAGTTTTGTGAATGGGGTCCCGATACGCGAGAAAGTCTTGCAACACGGAGACAAGATTCGTATTGGCGCCAGCGAACTTGTGTTTCTAGAGAACGACGAACCGCCGACCCCGATGCCCGTAGAGGACCAAAGTCTAGAACTAACCAATCGGATAGCGTATCCAGGATCGACGGAGTTCGCGCTGGAGGCGAGCATCCCGAACAGGATTTCTCCCTACCCTTCCCCGAAGCCAGTTCCCGCACAGATTCCCGTGCCAGTGGCTCCTGGGTTGATGGACATGAGCCCAATCGACGGCAACGCGTCTCTATCCAAATTGATCAAGGTCATCCGCCGGCAGCAATGGAAACTGCTCGCATTCGTTGCGGTTGCAATCCTCGCTGCCGTTGGGGTTCAGCTTGTTGTGCCAAAGGTTTATGAAGCCACAGCTCTGGTCAAAGTCGAGCGCCACACCGCGGGCGGTGTGGTGGGCCAGGAGGCAGCTCAGGTTTCGTCCGTCGACGATATGGACCAGGTGATCGCGACCGAGATCGAGCTGGCTCTATCGGATCCGGTCCTCCGACCAGTGGTTGAACGGTACAAGCTGCTGCCGGCGAAATCGACCAACCGTAAAAGCACCTCGCAGCAGAACGGCCCAGCGCCAATCCGGTTGGATTCTCTCAAAGTGACGCGTTCGCCCAGCTCTTATCTGATACGCATCTCTTATCGTGCCCACGACCCGAAACTTGCCGCCGATGTGGCCAATGCCGTGGCGCAGTCCTTGTCCGAACATGCTAACGATACAGGAAAAAGTTCGTATGAAAAGCTCTCCACACTCGTCGCCCAGGACATGTCCGACTTGCGCTCGAAGATGCAAGCCTCGGCTCAGCAGTTGGCCGAGTATGAAAAAGAACTGAACATGGTAGATCCGGAGCAGCGGGTCACTATCGTGAGTGCTCGCCTAAGCCAGCTGAATACGGATCTTACGGCGGCCCAGGATGAGAGGATCCGTCGTGAAGCCATCCTGGCGCAGGTTGACAACTCTAACACCCTCGCTTCTGCACAGGCAGCCCAGGCGGCGGCGCAAGATCCAATGCTGAGCGAAGCTCTCCAGCGTCTGAATGTGGCGCGCCAGCAGTTCACTTCGGTGCGTTCCTATTATGCCGAGGGTCATCCGGAATACGTGAAGGCACAGAAACAAGTACAGGAAGTGGAGGCCCAGGTCAACGAACTCAGAGCACGGGCCAAAGAGCGAGCGGCGGCGGACTACCAGCAGGCACTGGGACGAGAGAAGCGCCTGTCCAGCGTCCTGCAAGAGACCAAGGCAGAAGCGGACAGTCTTAAATCCCGCACTTACCAGTATGAACAGCTGAAGGGCGAAGCGGACAACGACAAGAAGATCTACGATGACTTGTCGACGCGAACAAGGCTGGCCGGCATCAACCAGCAGTTCCAGAACGCCACGGTGCTGCTCGCCGCGCAGGCACTGCCGGCGCGCGACGCTGTTTTTCCGAAACTGTTCATTAACCTGCCTGTGGCGGTAATTCTGTCCGGCATTCTGGGTATTCTCTTTGCGGTTTTCGCCAGTGTATTCGACAACAGCTTTGCCGATGGGGAAGAGGCCGCAAGTCAACTTCGCGTTGACGTGCTTGCCGAAATACCGCTCGCGAAAGGTCTGCTAGGTATCTCTTCCAAAAAGGGCCTTGCAGAGGATTCCGCTTTTTCGGCTAAGCTGAATGCAGCCTATACAGAGGCGATTCGGAACCTGCGCGCCGCGCTCAACGGCGTGAGCAGTTATCGGCCGATACGAAACCTCGTGATCACAAGCGCGGTGCCAGGCGAAGGCACCTCGACCACCGCGGCACAGTTGGCGCTGGCCTATGCAAAAACGGGCAAGAGGGTGCTGTTAGTAGATGCCAACTTCAGCCACCCAAGCCTCGATCCTAATTTGCTGGTGTGTTCAACTCCCAAGAAATTTAAAGTCGATAGCCGCGTTGGTTTTACCGACGTTCTAAAGGGCAAAGCATCCTGCGCCGACGCAATCATCCAGTTGGCGCAGCCGGGGTTATCTCTGATGCCCGCTGGGCGGATGTCGCGAACTGCCGCCGATCTCATCAGTACGAGGGCATCTGCGGTAATGGCCAAACTCTGCCTGGGTTTCGATTTGGTCCTGGTGGATGCGCCTCCGGTTCTTGCCGCCTCGGAAGCGCAAGAATTGGCTGGGGTCGCCGACGGTGTATTGCTTTTGACCAAGGCCGCCGAAACTGGCGCGAAACAAGTATCGGACGCCATGTCGGCTCTGTCTCGCGCACGCGCCAATGTCATTGGTCTGGTGTTGAACCAGGTCAAGTCTAATGATGTCGCGGACGCTCGCGCTTCGTACCACCTGGAAGCGCTCAACTCGAACGACTCGATCATATTGCCTCGCTTAAACGCCTGAGGACTCACATGGAATACTTAAAGAAACTTTCTCGCTACGCCTCCGGCTCCGCGGCTCTGCTGGTGATATCACTGGCGACCGGCGGCATCTTTAAGTTGTCGGCCTTTGCTCGAGAAGCGTTCATCGCGGCGAAGTTCGGGCTCTCGGCAGTTACCGACGCCTACTTTGGACTGCAGCAGTTTCCTCTTGCGCTTGCGAGCTTCATGTTTGGAGCTTTTTCGCTGGCTTTTACTCCCGCCTACGAAAACGCACGGCGGCGTTCGGGCAACGTCGAATGGCTGCCGGGACTGTTGTTCTATACCTGTACACTCGGCGCGCTTCTAACGGTGCTCATGGTGGTCTGCGCTCCCTACCTCTTACAACTGATTCACACCACCGATACGAAGGAGGTTCGCAACACGGTTGTTCTTCTCGGCGCTTGCTTTCTTCCAATCATTTGGATCGGAATCTGGAAAGGGATCTGTTCCGCTCGTGGACAGAACCTGTGGGCGACGAGTCTCCCCGGACTCCCATATCTGATTATGACTGTCGTGCTGGTTGGCAGTTACGCGATAGGGCGGCTCAGCAACCTCAGTTTGCCCGTATCCCTCACCGCAGGTTTTGCGCTGGTCGGATTGTACTCACTTGTTCGCATTGGGAAATCGCAGCAATTGCTGCGAGGGGACTCTTCCATATTTGCGGTTTGGCAGGTTACGGAGTGCCGTCATTTTCTGCGGCAGCTCACAGCCTCGGCGGTGGAGAATGCCGGCTTTATTGCGAATCAGTCCCTCTTGTTGTACTTTCTGGCCCGCCTTGGTACAGGCGTCATCTCTGCTAACAACTGCGCGATGCGAATCGGAATGCTGGGCTACAGTCTGCTTTCGATGCCGCTGACTTCCTTAGTCCAGGGGCGTCTCTGTTCGGCAGAGGACAAAGAAAGGCCGACCGTGTTCCGACGCTGGCTAGTGGTCCATGCCACGCTGCAGTTATCGTTCGCAGTCGCGGCTTGTGCGTTCCGATTTCCTCTCCTGCGGATGGTGTACATGCATGGAAAATTCGGCGGGACGGAATTGGCCGAGGTGGCCCACATCTTGCCCGCATGGATTGGTTATTGTGTGGTCATGTCCCTGAGTGAACTGTCGGCGGGCTACCTGTTCATACGCGGGATGGGCGTCCACTATATGCGAATTCGGCTCTGCGCTTACCTTGCCGCGAATCTGCTCCGCTTCGCCGTTGCTGGCACAGCCAGCGCCGCCACCCTGATCTGGTGCTCGGTAATCATCGAGGCTTTCGTTCTAGCGCTGAACTTGCGCACCTGCTTGACTGAATCTAAACCCCGGCTGGCAGTTTCGACTACTATGGCAGCAGCGTCGGCCTCTTAACTAGACACCTGGCACGATATGCGGCGATGAACGCGGTCAATGATCCCAAGACATACCCTACCTCTTGAGCAAGGAACCTAAGTAGGTAAGCAACAAACGTGGGCCATTGAATAGCGTTCCGATTTCGTAGGTCAAAAGGAACAACAATGCAGCATACAATCCAGAGTGCTTATTGCATTCTTCGTACAGCCGTTTGGACCAACTCTTCACTGTTGGAATCAGGGCAACGTATGCGACTAAGATACCCAGCACAAAGCCCGCCAGAATGTCGCTTGGCCAGTGATAACCCATATAAATTCTAGGGAAGAAGGTGACCGCCATGACATAGGCAAACACCACGGCGCCGGCACGCTTGCTTCGAAAAAATAAACCCATCGCCAAAGCGCTGAACAGAGCGGCGTGGTCGCTCGGAAAGGAGCTCCAGCGAATGAATTGGTCGGCATCTACATGGTATGGCCATTGGAAATGCAGACCTGGATCGAAAAATGGCCGCTCTCGGTATGGGAGCAGACGTGCAAGGCCCCGAGCCACCACCATCGCCGGGACCACCAGTATCAAAACCGTCAGAAGAGTAGCGCGCGCTTCGACCTCTTTTGGCTCCGTCTCCTGATTGGCACGTTCAAACAAAAAATACCAGTACACCGTGACAATGGCGATGCCCTTAAGAAATTCCGAGCCACTGACATGGTAGACGGCTAAGTCGAACCAAGGCCAACGCCCGACGAACTGATTGATCCAATGCATCAAGGCGAAGTCGAGATGCATACCTCTTCCCTCGTGATCAACATCTGAAAGTTACTAGGACCCCACTTCACCGATTCCCGACTGGGGGAAAGCGGGCTCACCGCGACCTGGTTTGCTTGAGCCTACACTCACCAAGCCACGAGACAGATGTTCCACACGGCATTACTGCAAAGCGGCTGGCGTCGCAGTCGAACATCCAGACGCCAGCCAGTGAAATTGGGACGATCAGGTTGTGGCCAGCCCTCAGAGCTCCCACCAGTCCCAGAATTGGCAACCCAACGAGAAGAGCGTAGGCAATGATGAAGTTCCGGTTGGTGAGAGACGTGTGACGGAATCCCGTTTTTGATCTCAAAAAAGCGACAGCGATTGTACACCCATCTCGCTTGTCCGCAACTTTGAGAAGCAATTTTTCATCTGCAGCAGAATTCGTGTATTGAGCGGCTGGCTTAAGAGATCAGCCCTGCTGGCCCAGGTAAGTCCCGATGGTGACTTGGGGCGGCAACACAGCGCGAGAACCGGGCCTCATGAAGCCACGGTCTCCAGCAGTTCCACCGCCTCATGATATCCCTGGTTATGGACGAATACTTGTGCCGTCTCCTGGGCGGCATCTGCGAATTGTCCCCGTCTCGTCGCTTCCGCTTGTGTTTGCCTTCGGCAGATCCGCTGAAGCCCCTTCCTCCTGCAGCGCGGCAATGCTTATGGTCAACCTTTGCTTTAGGTCATCGATAGCAGATTGCACCCGCTGGTTGTTCGCGTAACGGCCTGCGATCTGCGTGACCTGTCCGAGGATAGCTTCGAGTTGGGTGCGGCTCACGGCGCGGGTGGGATTGGTCCCCGAGTTGACCGCCCCGCCGTCTTCGGAGCTTTCCACCCGCGAAGCGGTGACCTGCTCGGCCATGCGTGCCTGATTTAACTTTTGCGCCCACTCGCTGGCCGCGTGCTTTGCTTTGGCTTCCAAGGCTACCGCTTGCAGCGACTCATACCGTTCCTGAAGCTCTGGTGTGGCGTAACTGCTCCATTTCGCGACACTGTCAAGGATGCCTTTAGCCGACTCGAATGAGCGCACCATCAAGAGCACGCGGGCATCACTGAGGGCCTTTTCCATAGCGGCGATGGCCACACGCGAGCGCGCCGTTTCAATCTCTTGCTGCAGAAGTCCGGCGTCCAGCGTGTCACCAAATTGCTCACGAAACCCGCGCAAAATTGTGCTTGCGCCGTCAAAATCATCCAGGCCGATGGCGTCCCGAACATTCTCCTTTGTGACTGAAAACTTCTGTACGCACCTAAGCTGATATCGCGCCTGGTCCAGAAAAGCCGCCAACGCCGGAGATTCGCCACACTGCTCGAATTGTCCTTCCAGAAATCTTACAGCCTCACCATAACGATCGTGTCGAAGCAGACGTTCTGCCTTGCCAATCGCTTCCTTGATTTGCTGGTTGAATTCCTCCAAGTGACGACGGGCATCCGCCAAAATGATAGTGAGCTCTTCGTCGTTAAGCTCTTTCAGGACAGATTCCAGCAGGTCAATAGCACGCTGGTATTCGTGGGCAGAAACGAGCTGATGAGCCTGGTCGGCGACCGCGTCGATTTTCTTTCGGGTGGCGTAACTGGAAGCCTCTTCTTGAGCAAATTGAAGAAGGTCGTCCAGATCGCTTGATACGATTTCTTTGCGTCCCTCATTCAGAATCTGAATCGCTTCGTCGTATGCTTTCCGCCGCAGCGCGTCCTTAGCTCTTTTGCAGCATTCTGCTTTGTTGCGTTCCACTCGCAGGCGGTCGAGCGTCTCTTTCACCACGGACAGCATGGAAAGCAGAGGTGTCTCCTGCGGGTATTTCTTTAGGGCCTCCTCAAGAGGGGTCAAGGATTGATCGGGATCCGCTGAATTGAGTAATCGGTGCGCGGCCGCGATTTGTCCTTCCACGTACGCCCGCTTCTCGCTCGCCTCGCGTTGTTTTTCAGCAAGGCCTTTGTGTTTGAGTAGGCTGCGTTCCTCGGGAAATAGCTGCAGCCCTTCCGTAGCCTTCGAACAGGCGAGAGCGAAGTCGTCCCGACTCAGGGCATCCTCAATCTCCGCATTGAACCGCTCGATCTGCTTGCGACGTTTTTCCTGCCCCTGTCCGCTGACAGCAAGATTCTCGAGCTCTTTTACGCCCGGCGCGTTCGGGGACAACATCTCCGCCTTCTTAAGCATGTCTATGGCAGCAGTGAAGCTGCGCGAAGCGAGGCGTTTCCGGGCTCCATCGAGGTAGTTTTGGACCTGCTTCAGTTTGTCTTGTTCGGCAATCTCGCGGGTGATGATCGCGTTCAGCGCCTTGGCTTCGCTGTTATCTTTATCAAGCGCTAGAGCCTCGGTTATGGCTTTCTGAGCGTCTTCCAGTTCCCCACTATCACGAGCGGATTCGGCTTGCTGAAGCAAAGCCGCAAACTGTTCCGCCCTTGCTTTCCTCTTCGCAACTAAGTTGCGGACTTCCAGGAGATCTTTACCGTGAGGATCCAGCTCGACAGCTCGGTCGAGAAATTGGAGAGCGTCGCCCAGTTCGTCCCGAGCAAGGGCTTGCTCGGCTTGCAGTCGAAACTCCCGCGCCTGTTCGCTGCGCTGCTGAGCCTCGATCCGTTGCTGGATTGTCCGCAGCAAATCGTTAACGTGAGTATTCTGCTGGTCGATCTTTAGAACCTCAAGAATCTGCTCCTTGGCTCGATTCCATTGCGAGTTCACTATCGAGTCGTCTATCGACTTAAGGTATTCAGAAACCTTCTCACGTTTGAGCTCTTCCTGCACTTGCGCGAGATCGAAGGCAAGATCGTCAGCCGTGGCATAGCGCTCCTCGCGAGTTTTCGCCAAAGCGCGCGCGAGGATGCTGTCAAGCTCTGCTGGGTATGCGCGAAGATATGTGCTCAGTGGCGGTGGAGGATCGTGAATGATTTTGAGGAGAATGCCTCCCTTATCTTTGCCGTCAAAGGGGAGCGCACCAGCAAGCAGCTGATACAGCAGGACTCCCACTGAAAAGATATCGGTCCGTGAGTCCACCTGAGAGGCGTTGATCTGCTCGGGCGACATGTACTGAATGCTTCCCATGATCTGGCCGGGTCGCGTTACTTTTTCATTACCGATTCGCGCAAGTCCAAAGTCGACGATCTTGACAGTGAAATCTTTGAGCACGATGGCGTTTGTCGGCTTGATGTCGCGATGAACGACTCCACGCTGATGGGCATAGCCGAGAGCGTTGCAGATCTGGATGACTATGTTGAGCTTCTGCTCTAAGGGGATTGCTCGACTTGCGGATATAAGGGAGCCCAGGTCTTCACCCTTCAAAAACTCCATCACCAAATAGGGGTTGCCGTCTTCATCGCCGAGGTCGTAGATCGTGACGATATTCGGATGCTGCAATTTGCCCGCAGATTGGGCTTCACGATAGAAGCGCTTCAAGAGCTTGGGGTCATCGGCAAACCCTACTGTCATCATCTTGATGGCGACCAGGCGTCCGATTCCGGGATCAATGGCCTTATAGACCACTCCTATCTCTCCTCGGCCGACTATCTCGAGGACTTCGTACTTGCCCAGTTTCTTGGGTTTGCCTGTGGCCATTCGAAACCGGATCATCCCTAACCTGGGCTTCTGGCAGGTCAGCAAGTGTCGCCCGCTGCTGCCTCTGCCCGGGCGTTAATCCTTGGTACGTTAGCACGGAAGCGCAGGTCAGGGATACGCCTCTTCCGTCAACCGCCGATGCGGGATATCGAATCACAGCGACTCGCGCCAACAACTGCTGATCATCGCGCCAATCGAACGCCATCAGAACGGTGTAACGCGCTCTTGTCTTGTATTTCCAAGCTTCCCGTTCCAGATTGCCGTCGTGTGCCGTTTCTGAACCATTCCCTTCAGGTGCGGACAGAGGAATCCTCCCTTCGGGCATGCAGGAGAACAGGTTATTTCGACCGGGTTGCCACCGAACAAGATCCCGAAAGGCTCGTCAAGATCTTCAAAGAGATCATACGAATGCTCGACGAGAAAGCAGCGCGCCTGTTTCGCAGTGGGTGAGCGAACAGATCGAATCCAAGCCGAACTCCGACTCCCCTGAATACCGCTACCGGTCCTGATTCCCGCCATCGGCGACTTCGCGCGCCAGCAAAGGCCGCTGACACGCGCCGCGCCGCTGCAATGGTGGAGACCGTCGGCAGAAGAGCACCGGCTTCTATTACCGCGTGCGGAAGATCATCGATTGAGTGGACACGCCCACCGGACAGCGGTAAGAGCGACTCGATGGTGCGTTCCTGAAATAGCCCTACCCAGCTACCTTCGCAGCGCTTTCCCCAACAACTGCGGTGAGCCCGCAACGTCGACGCTCGCGGAAAAATAGGCCCGCTTATCGATTACGTCAAGCGCCGGAAAACGCCACGCCGTGAAGAATTCAACCAGCACCAATTTGTTCGGACCGAACCTGAGGTCACAATTCTGAGGTCACAATTCTAAGGAAGGTGCGGCGCTAGCGCCGTGACAAACGACGCTTCCCCGTCGTCGTCCCACGCCGTCATGCGCCGCACGCCCCAACGTGTGGCGGCACGCTACTCTCAAAACCCGCCCCTGTCAAGCGATTCCGCCTCTCCGCGCTGCTCCAGAGGGCGGCTCCCATAGACCGGAGGTAAACAAGTGTTGGACAGGGGTTGGCTCACTGTCGAGGAGTATTGTCGCTCGATTTCAAATCGAACAGACGGCCCAAGCTTGTGCTAACAACTTGATTTCAGCGGCCAGGCCCGCTTGCCCCGTAAATCGCCTGACCGCGATAGACTATTCTGCGAATTTGCTGTCCTAAAGACTGGAGCATCCAATGTCGAACGTTCGAGCATCCGGAATCCAGCCTGGGCAACGCCGGCTCAACGGGCCACAGACCACCGGCCGCAACTATCGCAATCTTTCAGAGCCAGGTTTTGAAATGACAACGGACGAGGATGTCACCGTGCCGATGCGAGATGGGGTGGCTCTGTTGGCTGACGTCCATCGTCCAGTCGAACCTGGGCGATATCCAGTCTTGGTTGCCGCTTCGCCGTATCCTCGACAGATTCAAAATCTCGGCGCGCCAGCTGGTTTCATCGAAGCCGGGGCGAGCGATTTCTTCGTTCCGCGGGGTTACCTTCACGTCATCGCAAACTGCAGAGGAACCGATGGCTCTGGGGGAACTTGGGGCTTTTTCGATAGCCAGGAACGCCGCGACATGCACAATCTGATCGAGTGGGTGGCTCAGCAGCCATGGTCGAACGGCAACGTCGGCATGATTGGCATCAGTTACTTTGCTGGAACCCAGTTGGAAGCTGCGGTGGAGCGACCGCCGTACCTCAAAGCCATTATGCCGGTCGCCGGCACATTTGATCTTTACGAGTCAGCAACGCACCATGGACTGATGAGCAGCGGCTTTGTCCCACCGTTCCTCTTCACGATCGGCTTGACTTCAGGGCAAACGAACAAGCTCTGGCGCAGCAAGCTCCTTGACGCTTTTCGAACGCTTCTCCTTGCTCCCGGTATCCACAAGAAATTTGAGATGGCGAACGGCGAAGCTGCCATCGCTGGACTCAGAGTCCTGCTCAAATTGCACCACGCTCCACACCCCTGGGATGATCTTTGGCGTGCCATCGCAGTGGAGCATCCGTTTCGCGACGAATGGTGGGAGGACCGCAACCTGCTTCCCTTGCTCTATCGCGTCGAAGTGCCCGTCTATATGGGATGCGATTGGCAAAACGTGCCGCTCCACCTTCCGCATACCTTTACGGCGCTAGGGCGTCTGACCAACAGTAAGCATGTGCAGGTCGCGATGATGGGTGAGCACGGACTATCCTGGCCATGGGAAAGTCTTCACATCGAGGCGCTCGCGCGGTTCGACCACTGGCTCAAGGAACAGGACACGGGCATTCTCGAAGGTCCGCGATTCCGGTACATCCTTCCGGAATCAGATGACGGCTGGCATACTAGCGAGGGTTGGCCGATCCGCGAAACGTCGTATTGCTCATATGTACTTGGAGCCGACGGATCCTTGAGTAAGGATGAAGGCGAGGCGGGCTCCAGAACCTACATGAATCTTGGCGGCGGTCTCAATCGACCGCGCCCGAGTGAAACCGATTCTCCAGGCTTTCTGGAGTGGAGCACGCCGCCGTTGACTCGCGACCTCGACATGATCGGCCCCATCGAATTGCAGTTGGTTGCCACATCCACCGCATCCGACACAGCCTTTATCGCGGTGTTGCAGGACGTCGATGAAAACGAGAACGCCGTGAACATAACGGCCGGATACCTTCGTGCCGGTTTGCGAGCGGTTAACGAAAGTGAAAGCAAGCCCGGAGCCCCAACGCTCGCTTGCCGCACTTTCGAAGCGGTGCCCTTTGGTCAAAACGTAAGCTACCGGGTTCCGCTCGTTCCCAATGCCAGGCGCTTCCGGGCGGGTCACAAAATCCGGTTATATCTGACCACCGACGATCAGATCGCCGACAGCGCGGCACTTCTTGAATTCCGGCACATTAGCATAGGCACAAGCTCTTTTAATACTGTCTTGTCGTCGTCACGACTGCCAGCGATGCGATAAGAGGATAGACATGCAAGCGCGATTAGTCAGCTATTGTTAAGGACTCTCTGAGAACCTTTGGGAGGCGGTAGTTGGCGAAAAATTGCCATTTCACTTACCCGGTAGTCGCGTTTAGGGCGCGCGATGTTGAAATCTGAGAGGCTAGGATTAATCGTGCTCTCTTGCGGGGCCGTCGTCGGTCTCATCATTGGGGGACCGTTCGGCCTGGCGCTGGCCACCGTCTGCCTGGTGGTGGGTGTGGTGCTGGTGGTCAGCACCGAAGCGATGGGGACGCGGAACAAGAAGCCGGAGATACCCACTGGCGCCAATCAGCCAAAGTCCCAGGTGCTGATCCTCGTAAAGGAAGTTCACGCACGCCCACAACTCGGCGGCCGCTTCCAGGAGATTCGCGATCCCGATCAATCCGACCTTCAGTTTGAAGTCTTCGCGCATTGCTGGCTGGTCAACGATACGGACGAACCGCTACGGCTGAGGGGACTACGAATGTGGCTACGACGAGGCGACGGTATGGATGTTTCCCTCAAACGGATCGTGGGCGACCTCGAAGACTGGCGCTTGGGGAGATTGCGGGATGAAGTCGACACTTGGGGCGTCCGCTACATTCAGGCAGCTCAGGAGACAATGCCCGAATTGGATCTCAAAGAGCCACTCGAAGGCGGGGTTGCTCGCAAAGGCTGGATTCATTTTCGCGTGCAGAGTGTCTCTCCATGTGAACTGAAAGTGGCACCTATCACCGTTTCTGTACAGGACTCACACGGTCGTATGCATATCGGCACCACCAAAGGCCCACACCAGGTTCCGGGCCGGGTCTGGCCCTTTAAAGCGCCCACTCGAGAGGTTCACAGACCTGCCGAAACCACACTTGCCGCGCAGGATCGCCGCAGCGACGAGAATACCTCTACGGCACAGGATCTCGGCAAGACTGAGATTCCCCTGCCAGCACTGGAACCAAACACTGCTAAAACACGGCCCGTCACTAAGGATGTAGACACTCCAGAATCCTCGGCGTCCGGAGCAACCGGAACTTGACTGCAAAGCTTTTGAGGGCAAGTCGGCCAGTTACTCTCAATCCCGATTGCACTGGTTGACCCCCTCACTAGGCAAACAGACGAAAACGTCTGAGCACAGCAATCGTGGCTTTTTGTGAGAAAAGCACCAGGTGTGAGAACTCCAAAAATCCGATGGCCCTCGTTGGGCGCGCGGAAGCTTTACGCCGTTTTTTTCGTCACCACGTCTTCAAGTACTTCGTGCTCAGCTTCGAGCCAGTCGTCGAGTTGGTCATCGGCCCGACCACGTTGCTCATAAAGGTCATTGGCGCGACGACGAATCCGTTCTTCGGTTGGGAGCTTCTCTTGAGGGTCTGGGGGAGGTGCCCTAGCACGAAGCCAAAATTGCAACTTGTTGAATGAGCGACCCGAGACATAGGTGACAGATCGTACCGGACACATGGGTTACACTTTTCCCCCTTTTGGGGAGGGGTGAATGCCTTGGAAGGAGTGTTCGGTAATGGATGAACGTCTGCAGTTTGTAGCTCGCCGGCTAGCCGGCGAACCCATGGCGGAACTCTGCCGGGAGTTCGGAATCTCCCGCAAAACCGGCTACAAGATCTTCGATCGCTACCAGCAATGCGGAGTGCCAGGACTCACCGACCGGAGCCCGGCGCCCTTTTCGGTATGCCAACCAACTTCCCTTTCAGGTGGAGAACTATATCCTGAACGTGAAGCGCGAGCACACCAGCTGGGGTGCCCGTAAGATCCGCGAGCGCCTGATCCGGAGGTTCTCCGACATCCCCATCCCTGCCAAAAGCACAATCCATGCAGTGCTGGATCGCTACGGTCTGGTGGAACGCCGCGGCCGGGTACGTCGTCGTGCTCAGGGAACCGCTTTATCCTTAGGCCAGAAACCTAATGAGCTGTGGTGCACCGATTACAAGGGTGAGTTCTTGCTGGGGAATCATCAATACTGCTATCCACTGACCGTCACCGATCACGCTAGCCGTTTTCTCCTCACCTGTGAGGCTCTTTCTTCCACCTGCGAAGCGCACGCTTTTACTGTGTTTGAGAGGCTTTTTCAGGAGCGCGGCCTGCCCGCCAATATCCGCAGTGACAACGGCGTGCCCTTCGCTTCGGCACACGCCTTGTTTCACCTCAGCAAACTGGCGGTCTGGTGGTTGCGCCTCGGCATCGGCATCGAGCGCATCCGGCCTGGTCATCCCCAGCAGAATGGCCGTCACGAACGTATGCACCTCACTCTTAAGAAAGAGGCTACCAAGGCGGCCGCCGGCAACTTTCTTCAGCAGCAAGCCCGCTTCGATGACTTCATCGACGTCTTCAACAACCAACGTCCTCACGAGGCTCTGGATATGCAGTGCCCAGCTGAAGTCTATCAATCCTCTCCCCGCCCCTATCAGGGCTTGCCCGATATCGACTACCCCTTTCACGACAAGGTCATCGTCGTTACCCGCTGCGGCCGCATCTGTCTGGGCAATCAAAAGATTAACTTCAGCCAGGTCTTTGCCGGCCAGGCGGTCGGCTTTAAAGAAATTCACGACGACATCTGGCTGGTCAGTTTTATGGATTATGATCTGGGATACTTCGATCTGGAGACTCGCGTGTTAGAACCGCTGGAAAATCCCTTCGGCCCAAAAGTGTTACCCATGTAGCCGGTACATTCTGTTACCCATGTCTCCGGGCTGGACCTTGAAAACATGGTGGCCAGGGACGGAGTTGAATGGAATTACACGCCCCTTGACGGACTGACGCTCTATCCTAAACAGCCCGCTGGGTAGAAACAGGGGCGGGAGACGGGGCGCGCGCTGTCGCACCGCCGCACTCGGCGGTCACATCGATGAGTACATCCGTTGCGGACATCGTGCCACCATCTCGTACAACAGTCGCCGCAATTCGGCATTGCCCAAAGTGTCAGACCGGTGCTCGCGAACGTTGGACCGAGGCACGGCACAGCGAACTGCTCCCCTCCCCCTACGTCCATGTCGTCTTTACTTTGCCGTCGTAGCTGGCTGCGCTGGCTCTGCAAAACAAAAAAGTGATCTATGGTTTGTTGCATCGTGCCAGCGCAGAAGCTCTTCTCCAAGTCGCTCGCAACCCCAGACATCTCGGGGCTGAGATCGGCTTCTTTAGTGTGCTTCACACCTGGAACCAGAAGCTCCAGCTTCATCCGCATGTCCACTGTGTCGTCCCCGCCGGGCGGACTCTCGCTCGATCACGCTCGCTGGATTCGATCTCGCCCTCGCTTCTTTCTCCCCCTCGCTTCTTTCTCCCCATTCAAGTACTCCGACGTGTGTTTCGCGGCAAGTTCGTCGCCCCTCTCAAGTCGGCTTTTCAGCATGACCAGTTGCACCTCTCCGGCGATCTGGCTCTACTCGCGCAACCCAAGATCTTCGCTGCTTGGCTCCGACCACTGTTCCGAAAAGACTGGATCGTCTACTCCAAACCACCCTTCGGCGGTCCCGACTACGTGCTTCAGTATCTCGGCCGATACACCCATCGCGTGGCCATCTCCAATCATCGACTGGTCTCTCTGGACGACGGCCAAGCCACCTTTCGGTGGCGCGACTCTGATCACCACAACCAGCAGACACTGATGACGCTATCGCGGAATGAGTTCCTGCGCCGTTTCCTCCTGCACTTGCTTCCCAAAGGCTTCGTTCGCATTCGCAACTTCGGCTTCCTGGCAAACCGCCGACGCTCCACGCTGCTGCCACTATGTTTCGCACTACTTGGCACAGTTCCATCGCAGATCGAACCAAAAACCTCTCTCGTCCGGGAATCGGATCCTCTTTGGCGCTGCCCCAAGTGCGGCGAACCGATGGCCGTCATCGAACGACCGCTGCCTTCAACACCTCTACCTCGCTCCATTCAATTTCCATAAGACCCGCGTCAGCCGCGCCAGCGGCTTCCTTCTGACGGCTTTTCGAACGCGCGCCCCAACGCTCTGTTCCGCTCCACTCTGCTCACCAAGGGCGCGCCTCCGAAAAAGCACTAGCGTGATTCGGGATCAATCCCGGCGGGCTCAGACGGTCTCCCGTCGGCTACTGTCCATTCTGACAGTGGTCGGCGGCGGCCCGATGGCCGTAAACTCAAACTGTTCGCAGGACTGCGCCTGAGCTGACGATCGAGGCCGCAGGAGTGTTATATACGTGTTATCCACAGCACATCAGCGGGATCGACCATTCCGGCCACCCGCGGTCAACCTGGTCTACCCCACCATGAATCCCGGCGCCGATGCGGTCGGGGAAGCCTTCCGCCGCGGAGCCTTACGGTGCCTGCTTAAGTCTCAGCCAAGTTTGCGGCAGGGTCGGCTCCAACCGGGCGCGGCATGTTAAGGCCGGACAATCACGCTCGCTCGACTCGGTGGCTACTGTTGGCCGCATTCGGCGTTGCTGCTGTGATGCTCGCTTTTGAAGCCGCCAAGCAAGTTCTGATCCCCCACCTCTCTCTCTGGTCATCCCACCTGGTTACGATCTTTTTCACAACCGTCCTTGCTACTGTCGCAGCCTCCCTGGTTGGAAGAAAATTTGCAGGCCTGAGTCGCGGCATGGTGGAGCAGGAGCAGGCGGCGGAGCGAGGGCGACTGTCGCACCAAATGCAGCTCGTGCTCGAATCCACAGGCCAGGGAATCTACGGAATCGACCTGCAGGGCCGCTGCACTTTCCTCAACCGAGCCATGGCGGAGTTGGTCGGTGCGCGGCTCGAAGAAGTACTCGGCCAGAATATGCACGTGCTGGTGCATCACCACAGATTAGACGGCTCCCCTTATCCGGTGGATCAATGCCCCATCTACCGCACATTCAACAAGGCGGAGAGCTGCCGCGTGGATGATGAAGTGATGTGGCGCCGGGACGGCACGCCGATCCCGGTTGAATATTCCTCGTTTCCAATTCTTGAGGACGGGAAGGTCACTGGAGCCGTCATCACGGTTGTTGATATTACTGAGCGAAGGCGGGCTGAGGAAAAGACGAGAGAAAGTGAGCAGCTTTTCCGTTCCATTTTCGAGAATGCCCAGATCGGAATCAGTTTTTTCAATATTAATGAACAGTCGATTTTCCCCAACCGCGCGCTGCAAGACATGCTGGGCTATAGCGAGAAAGAACTGGGCCAGTTGGAGAGGTGGGACGAAATCTCTCACCCCGATGAACGCACCGCCGCTGCGGAACGATATGCAGAGCTCGTCCAGGGGAAGCGTGACAAGAACCAATGGGAACAGCGGTTGGTTCGCAAAGACGGCAGGATCGCCACCACGAGTGTGAGGTTCTCTCTACTCCGAAATGCAGCTGGCAGACCGCAGTACGTGGCTGCTTTGCAGGAAGATATCACCGATCGCAAACGGCTTGAGGCGGATCTCGTCACCGCCAAAGAGATCGCCGAGGCGGCCACAAGAGCCAAGTCTGATTTCCTGGCCAACATGAGCCATGAAATCCGCACGCCGATGAACGCCATCATTGGGATGACGCACCTGGCCTTGAAGACCGATCTATCCAAGAAGCAAGCAGACTATCTGACCAAGGTGAAGTCCGCCGCTCACGCGTTGCTTGGGATCATCAATGACATCCTCGACTTCTCCAAGATCGAAGCGGGCAAGCTGGATATGGAGAAGATAGGCTTCCGTCTTGACGATGTGCTCGACAATCTATCGTCGATTGTCAGTCAGAAAGCGCAAGATAAGAACCTCGAATTTCTGATCGCGGCGCGGCATGACATTCCGCGTAACCTGGTCGGCGACCCGCTGCGCTTGGGACAAATCCTGATCAACCTTGTGAACAACGCGGTCAAGTTCACGGAACGTGGCGAGATATTGGTGACGGTTGCGGTCGAGGAGCAATTGGCGGACCGAGTCAAGGTAAGGTTCTCAGTGCGCGACAGTGGAGTAGGCATGACAACGGAGCAGAGCGTTCGGCTGTTTCAGGCGTTTGCGCAGGCAGACGCTTCGACGACGCGAAAGTACGGTGGCACCGGCCTGGGGCTTTCTATCTCCAAGCGATTGGTTGAGATGATGGAGGGCGCTATCTGGGCAGACAGCGAACCAGGCGTGGGCAGCACTTTTCATTTCACTGCCTGGTTCGGCATTGGAACCGAGGAGAAACGCAGACGCATCATTCCTGATCTGTTGGGAATCCGGGCGCTCGTTGTCGATGACAACGCACAGGCTCGCGAAATTCTCACGGACGCACTTCGAGTATTTGCGCTCAGAGCCGAGTCGGTTTCCTCTGGAGACGACGCAGTGCGGGAAATCGCCGCCGCAGATTCCCAGGATCCCTATCGACTCGTGTTAATGGATTGGCACATGCCGGGAATGGACGGGTTGGAGGCAAGTCGCATCATCAAGCGCAGTGATCGTCTCCAGCATGTTCCAAAGATTGTGATGGTGACCGCCTTTGGGCGAGAAGACATCAGGACACAGGCAGAGGAGATTGGAGTCGATGGCTATTTACTGAAGCCCGTAAATTCGTCGCTGCTCTATGACACGATGGTGGACCTGTTTGGCGTAGCCGGACTCGAGGATCACCGTTCTCGTGTGAAGAAAGACGATGTGCCTCCACATGACGCCACGGGAATCCGGGTTTTGTTGGTAGAAGACAACGAGATGAACCAACAGGTTGCGACGGAACTTCTGGAGAGTGCTGGGGCGATCGTAACGGTGGCGAACCATGGGGGGGAAGCGGTGAAAATCCTGACCGAAGGGGATCAAGCGCCGGCATACGACGTCGTGTTTATGGATCTGCAGATGCCCGAGATGGACGGATACACGGCAACTAAGCTGCTGCGGCGCAATCCACGCTTGCAGAAATTCCCGATCATTGCGATGACGGCGCATGCTCTGGTGGAAGAGCGCCAGCGCTGCCTCGACGCGGGCATGAACGATCATGTGTCAAAACCGATTGATCCCGACGCACTGTTTGCGACTTTGATGCGATGGGCGAAACCCCGGCCCAAGCCTACCCTCGAGCCGAACGCAGCAACGACCTCCGCAAAAAAGGTCGACGAAGTGATCCTGCCCGAAATCGCAGGAGTTAACCTGGCCGAGGGCCTGAATCGCGTAGCGGGCAACAGAAGGCTCTACCGCGACCTGTTGGGACAGTTTGCCGTGAAGCAAGGGGACGCAGCGGCTCAGATTTCAGCCGCTCTCGAAAGTGGAGATTCCAAACTGGCGGAGCGGATCGCGCATACGGTGAAGGGCGTGGCCGGTAATCTCGCAATCACAGAGGTGCAATCTGCCGCGCAGAGGGTGGAGAAGGCGATTCGCGAAGGGCAGGATTCTGCCACGGTGCCGCTCGATGCGTTCGCAACCTTGTTGGGCACTCAGGTTCATGCCATCGAGCAAGCGCTACACGAATCGGCACCTGCTCCGCCCGAGCAAGTGCTGCCATCGCATTTCAACGGAGAAGCGGCATCCGCCGCAATCGCTCGGCTCAAGGGCTTACTCGATGCGAGTGATGGCGATGCCGAAGAGGCATTTGGCAGTCTGCGGGACGTAGTAGCAGGCGTTGTGGACAAGCCGCAACTGGATGCTCTGGGCTCATCCATCAGCGACTTCGATTTTGAGGCAGCGCTGGTGGAACTCGATGGGATCGCCGAACAGTGCTGCACTTCCAAGGGAGACAGGAATGAAACCGGCTAGCGAAAGACGGCGGCGAAGTATGTGGTGAACCAAGCTCGGTGTCCCCAGCTGGAGCAACCATCCGCAAGGCCTTCAACTTCCCGCATGTTTGTCACGAATATTGAAGCGAATCGCCAAGAGCGTGATGTCGTCCTCTGCTTCCCGAAGGCAGAAGAAGGGGCCGGGGCCCTGAAGTTACGGCAGTCCTCTCTCAGCCTCGTGTCTTCAGAACAGCAGTTTGATTGTGAACTGTGCAGAGCGCGGACCACCAACTGCGTAGAGGGGGTTCTGTCCGCCCCCCGTTCCACCCCCGCCCAGGGCGTTGTTTGTTGTGGTGTCTACCTTGCCGAAGCCCAAGGTTCCAAGCTCGGTGTTTGGTTGGTCGAACCCTGGCGCTCCAAACATCGGGTGGTTGAAAATATTGAAGTATTCTACGCGAACATCGACCTTGAGGCGTTCGGTCAGATTGAAACGGCGACGCAGCGCGTGATCCGTTTGATTGATCGAGTATGGGCTGCGCAGACTGTTCCGGGCGAAGTTTCCCATCTGTCCCGCAGGGGGGAGCGAGAAGGCAGCAGGGTTCAGTGCTCTGCCACTCGGTTGGGTCGGATCGGCGATCCAATAGAGTTGATCGGGCACGACGCTAGCCTGCAGTTGGTGATAGCCGATTGTGGCCGCTTGATTTCCGACGGTTACATTGATCGGTGGCGCTGAACTCACGCGCACCAGTCCGTCCACAGCCCAGCCTTTCAGGATCACGCTGCCTACCCGGCCCCACGCCGGCGCGGGCAGCTCGTACGATACGGCCCCGGGGCTGGAAGCTACGTCCATTCAGCGGCATGTTCTGTACAAATTGATCGTCAACCAAAGTGCTGACTGCCGCCGAGTCGGTTTGTAGTCCAAAAGTATCGCCCATCACCGTTACGCTTTCCGACGCGGGCCCGATCGCCAACGTAAAATTCTCGTTCAGCGCATCCTGTACGTAGAGCTGCAGGCTGGGCTGGACGACAGTGCGAAAGCCTTCCTTCTGAACGGTCAGCCGGTAGGTGGCCGGACGCAGGTCAGGGATGACGTAGATCCCGTCCGGGTTGGTAGTAGTGGTAGCGGAGACGTTGGTCTCGAGGTTGGTGATCCTGCATTCGGCGCCGACGATCACGGCGCCGCTCAGGTCCGTGATCCTGCCGGAAATCCGGGCGCCCTCTGTCTGGCCAAAAGCCACCCCAGCGGTCAGAAGGAGGATCAGGACGAGCACGGGCACTTCATCACAATTCTCCCTGGGTGCTCGCACGCGTCGATCCGATTCGTGCTGAGGCGTTCGGGAACGTGTCCATTTCGTCGCATCACTCTAGACCAAATGTCCAGCTAAGGCCTGAACTGGATCCCCAGACTCGGCACTCCGCCGGCCCTGTCCAAAACGCCAAGCTCACACGTGCTGATAGTTCGAATTCTGAATACCAATGTTCAATTGCTTACTAACCCCGTCGATAACGAGAGTAGAGATATGGTTCGTCCCATCCGGCAGACTTGTAAACATCACAGTCAAGTTCATCACATCCTTGGGATCGTCCATGTAGGATGCGATCTTCACTTGCAAGAGTGCTTTCTGCGTCTTGTCGAAGACCAGCGTCATCGAGTCCTGAGGTTTCAGGTAATTGTGAATGATCAGTTGAAGTTCATTGGGATTGCCGGCAGCCGGACCCAGCGTGATGTTCCCCGTCGCATAGGCTTGCTGCAGCAGATCTTTGTCAGGCGGGACGTATTGCTGGGCGAGAGCCTTCATCTTGTCTGCGTAGTCTTTGTACTCTTCCTTTTTCTTTGCAACTACATGCTGTTTCAAGCGTCCTCCGCTTGGGGCTGCTGCTTCAGTGGGCGGGTCCAATGAAGTCTTTTGAGGTTTCAAGTCCGGTCCGAGGCGCACTTGGAAGTGCTCCTGTTTCTTCTGCTCGCCTTTCAAACTGATCGTGATCGTTTCGGTCCAAGAGTACGATGCGAGAGCCTGCTTGTTCTTCGCGGATGACTCTTTGATGTCCGCGACGCGCTGCTGCAGTTCTGGGTTTTGTGCAACCGCCAACCCTGTGAAGTATCCAGTTGCGAATAGTACAAAGGAGAACAGCAATGTCGTATGGAGGTCTTTACGGAGAGTCGTTTTCATATTTATCACCATGGCCGGGTCAGGGCACGTAAGCGTTACTTGAGATTGATGGTCAGGCCCAGCAGGAGTCCGCTTGTCGCTGTGTTATAGACGAAGGAACTACTGCTCCGATAGTTCACGTCGATATAGCGCCAACCCGCTTGCAGAACGCATTTCTTGCTGATTTTGTAGCCGAGGATGCCCGCTACTTTGATAATCAGAGTTCGCGCCGCCGCCACCGGCGTCGCCCCCAACGGTTATCATTGCCTTTTGGGACACAGGAATGTGGATCCTGGCGCCGCCTAAAATGTCGACCCAATTTTGTGATGCCGAGACACCTTCCACTAGTGAAGGTGTAAACTTCAAGCTTTCGCCCAGGTGCCAATACCGCAAACCTACAATGGCATCAATCTTGACTTTTCCTTATCGACGACTCGATAACCGACTCCTGGAGTGAGGACAAACTGTTTCACCCTGGCGTCTACTGACTGGATACCCACGTCATTGAGTGGAATCCCCTTTTCGTCAGAAAGCCTCATCCATATGACGTCAGTGAGCAGCAAAACTCGTTTCTTACGCGCCCCTACTTCTCCCATCAGGCCAATATTGAGATACGAAAATATGTCTCCAAACGAAGCGTGCACACCGATCTCGTGACCCAAGACCCCGACGGCGCCATGCAATCCCGCAAACCAGATATAGGGCGTAACGCCGACGTGCCAATCGTCATCAAGGGATGCGGTAGTTGCCGGAGAAGGCGCAGTTCCACCGGATTGCGAAGTCTCTTCGACCGCAGGCATTTGAGCGCTGGCGGAAGTCGCCAGAGAAAGGATCAAGGTCAGGAGACAAAGGAACAGCCTCCTCCGGACAGCCAGATCGAAATTCACCTTTCTCTCTCCTTGGCCAGCAGAACGAAGGCTCCACTTACGCGAACATCACCGCTATCACACGCGGCAAATCAACGGAACCGCCTATCTCCGGCACCGTGATCGTTCGTCCTAACAGCCCCAAACCGCCCCGCTCGAAGAATTCGGGCGCAAGCGCTCAGCCGTTGCCTGACGACGTCTCCGAGCCCGACGAGAGTGTCGCGGCTGCCGCAATGTAGGACAAGGTTGCGGCCATCAGCTTGGCCTCCTAGCCGCTGAGGGCGGGCGCCGTCCTGCACCCGCCCACTTCTCTTGCCCTGTTCAGGATTCACATGAGCTTTACGCGAAAGTTCGGAGAAAATGCAGAGCCGAGGAGCCTGTCCGCATCGAACCGCATCCGCCGTAACGGCGGGGGCGGCGGCAGGTACGGTGGAAATTCTGCGTCCATCTAGCGTTCCCGACGAACTTCGTGCGTGGCTCGATAACGTGATAATTCCAATCTTGTTGGAACAGTTCATACGGGAAATTGACTTGCGTTCGCCTGATTCTGACGGAGAATGGAAATTATGAGATGCGCCATCTATGCTCGCTATTCGTCGGACCTCCAACGCGAAAGCTCAATCGAGGACCAGATTCGGAAGTGCCGGACATTTGCTTCACAGCAGGGCTGGACTGTGCTGGAAGAATTTGTTCGGTTCGATCAGGCCATTTCCGGCGCCAGTCTGGCTTCGCGCAATGCGCTCTTGAGCCTTCTTGAGGACGCAAAGAAAGACCCCCTCCCTTACGACCGCCTGCTGGTTGACGACACTTCTCGGCTTGCCCGCAACATCGAAGATGCTCTACACCTCAGCGATATCTTGCGTTTTAACGGTGTCGGGGTTACAGCTATTAGTCAAGGCATCGACTCTCAGCAGAAGAGCGCTCGTTCGCTGCTGGCTCTCCATGGGATTATTGACGAGCAATACCTCACCGGACTGGCCGAAAAAGTTCATCGGGGACAGGAAGGCCGAGTGTTAAAGGGTCTGCACCCCGGAGGGCGGTGTTATGGCTACCGCAACGTGCCGATCGAGGATCCGACCCGACCTGCGAAATATGGCCGACCAGCTGTCACCGGTGTGCTTCTAGAGATAGATCAAGAGCAGGCATCCATCGTTCGACGGATATTTCGAGAGTACGCGGAAGGTTTCAGTTTGGCCGCTATTGCGAAGCGACTGAACGCCGATGGAATTCTGTCACCGCAGCCGTCGCAGGCCCAGAGGGAACGTTCGTGGAGCGTTTCCTCTTTATACGAGATACTCCGCCGCGACCGCTACCGCGGCGTGTTCGTATGGAACCGCACCAAGAAGGAGCGGAATCCGGAAACCGGACGCAAAGTCAGCCGGCCACGGCCGCTCTCGGAATGGCAAACCGTGTTGGTGCCGAATTGGCGAATCGTGTCCGACCAGTTATGGGGCAGTGCATAGCAGGGCCAAACTCATGCGTGAGCGCTTCGGATCGAGCGGTCGCAGCCAGATCAGATCCGCTGCGTGGTCAAAGTACCTTTTCTCCGGATTGCTGGTGTGCGGCGAGTGCGGCGCGCGCATCACTATCGTGGCGGGGAATGGAAAGCGTGCGTATCCAAAGTACGGATGTCCGAACCACCGCTACCGGGGAACCTGCAACAATCGCTTGCTTATTCGCCTAGATCGGCTCGAAACCCAACTGCTCGCGGGGCTGGAACAGAGAGTCCTTAGTCCTTCGGCTGTCGAGTATGTAGTTGGGCGCCTGCAAGACGAAATCAAGGCTTACTGCACGAATGCAGGGAGAGCCAACGATATCTCCCGCCTCACTGCCTTGGAGAAGGAGAAGATCGAGATCGAGGATCAGGCTCAGAGGATCGTCGATGCAATAGCAGCGGCAGGCCATTCTGCAGTCCTGCTACAACGGCTTTCGGACATCGAGAATCGGTTGGGTGAAGTCGATCGCAAAATTAGTGCGTCACGCCCAGTCATGCGGGAGCCAGCATTAAGCGAAATCCGAGATTTCGTGACAAGAAGGCTGCTGAATTTACGGGGCCTGCTGCGGGAAAATGTGCCTCGTGCCAAACGCGAACTGCTGGAACACGTTCAACAGATCACCCTGACGCCCGTCCAAAACATGACCGCCTACGCGGTTTCTGGGAGTTGGGAGTTGCTGCCGACTGGTAATGATGTAATTTCAATGGTGGCCAGGGACGGAGTTGAACCGCCGACGCCAGCCTTTTCAGGGCTGTATTCTTTGAGCCTAAACCCTTTTTCAATCAACAACTTAATTCATCAAGGTGGCCCCTTTATTGTGACCACTCTGTGACCAGCGCCGATGTTCGCCTAAGCGTCGGCAAGAGACTGGAAATCGTGAACATGTTTAAGCAAGACCAAGTAATATCGGTTCGAACAACCGAAACTACTCGGCATCTGGCGATTGCCTGAGATACGTGATTCGGCACCTCCCACGCGCGGACCAAAATGGCTTTAAGTCTGGGAGGCTGAACTCACATCGCGCCAATGGACTTCCGAGATCTAAGCTTTCTCGGGATGCCTTTCGCGCGATTAAGCCGAAGCCTTTGGAACCGGCTGCCTTCTGCAGAGCACGCAACTCCATTTGGGCCTGGGAAATGTGCTTTGTTTTGTTCGCAAATTCTGCCAGCGCAAGGTTGTCCGCAAACTCGATACCGACGAATCCATAGCGGTGTGCGTTACCCGCTACTCCCTGAAATAGTGGACGGGACGCGTCCGGATGATCAGACGCCAGGAGAACTCGGCCCGAGGCCAACTCGAACTGTAAACGAAGAAAGCGGTTCTGGCTCTTGTTTCCAAGCCGTTGAGCTGCTTCCACTTCTTTTTTGAGCTTCGCTTAGTTTGGCCTGAGCAAGTAACGCGTCGATGAGCACAATTCTGGCAGTGAGTTCATCGTCAGCTTGTTGCTCCTTCTGAAATTGTTCTATGCACGCACGCACCGATGCTTCGGCATCCGGAGCGTGACCTTCCTCGATGGCGAGTTTCGCTAAAGAGACACGGCTCTCAGCAGTATTCTGCTTCTCCCCGGCTTGATTCCGAAGCGCAAAAGCTTCTTCGTATCGCTTCCGGGCCAAGGGGAGATCACCTCGATCCAACGCTACATCCCACATCCCGCTGAGCACATAGGCGGTAGCATTCTTGTCTGC
>Ga0210384_10001216_pt1 | contig 35958 bp, 27 predicted proteins | sample IncBWH2MmetaG_FD_160574 | JGI IMG/M metagenome (GOLD analysis project Ga0210384, IMG submission 160574) | Forest soil microbial communities from Barre Woods Harvard Forest LTER site, Petersham, Massachusetts, United States - Inc-BW-H-2-M | ecosystem: Environmental > Terrestrial > Soil >...
CGTGGATGCAGACGTTGTTCATGCATAGCGGAACGGAAGTAGGCAGTCATCTCCTGCACGCTTTTTAGAATTCGTGGCACTCGATCGGGATTGTGCTGAAAATTACCCAGCATCTCAGCAAAATCCTGCGACCATAGCTTCAACTGCTCATAATCTTCCACGGGAACACCGAGCATTTCAGCGGTCACGATGCAGGGCAGAGGTTCAGCCAGATCAGCAATCACATCCATACGGCCCGTGGCCTGCACTTTATCCAGCAGGCTATTGGTAACGTCGTGGATGTGGGCCCGCAAGACCTCGACCCGCGCCGGTGAAAAAGCTTGGGCCGCAAGGCTGCGCAATCGCGTATGGTTCGGCGCATCCAGGAAAAGCATCTGCTTGACCATGACCTGCGCGATCGGATTCAACGACGCCAGGCCCATGGCAGTAAGTTGCTCTGGTGTGGGAGTGCGTTCTGCAGAGTAATGGTGCAGAACATGGACTACGTCCTTGTACCGAGTCACAACCCAGGCATGCAAGAAGGGATCCCAATGCACCGGGTCTTCGGTTCGAAGCCGATGGAAAAGCGGATAAGGATTGGCGAGAACCTCAGGATCAAGTAGGTGGTAGAGGCTCAGAGAGCCACTCAACTCGGTGGAGGCAAGGCAAGTTTGAGCTTGTGCTGTCATTTGATTCGCCTTAGGTGCAGGCCGACGCAGAGGCGGCCAGGAGACGCTGAGCTTCGGCCTCGCTCATGGCTTCCAACTTGGCAACGAGGAGCATTTCGACCTGTGCGGAAAGCCTGGCAACTGTCGGAGCATCGAACAAGGTCCGCAGCGTGAGCTCGATGCCGAATGCATCGCGCACTCGAGCAATCAGTTGCGTGCCCAGCAGAGAGTGCCCACCAAGAAGAAAGAAATTGTCTTCCATGCTGACTTTATCCAAGCCGAGCAACGGCGCCAGGATCGCTGCCAGCCGCTCCTCAATAGGATTACGCGGCGCCACGAACACATTGTCGCGCAATGTGTTTTCCGCATTTGGGGCGGGCAAGGCGGCGCGATCCACTTTGCCACTCGGGTTCAAAGGCATGGCCTCCAATTTCACAAATGTTGCCGGAACCAAATACTCGGGCAGACGTCCGGCAAGAAAGTTGCGCATCTCCGTGTGTGTAGACTGGGCCCTCGGAGCCGGAACGAAGTATGCCACTAGGCGCTTGTCGCCCGGGGCGACCTCACGCGCCACCACAATGCTTGATTGCACGGCCGGGTGCTCGTCCAGAGCTTTTACAATTTCTGCCGGCTCGATGCGAAAACCTCGAATCTTAATTTGTTCATCTACCCGACCGAGAAATGCGATCTGACCATCTGGCAAATAACGAGCCAAATCGCCAGTCTTATAGAGACGCGCGCCCATCTCGGGACTGAAGGGATCAAGAATGAATCGCTCTGCGGTCAAATCGGGCCGATTCCGGTACCCTCGTGCTACGCTTGGGCCCCCAATATAAATTTCTCCAGCTTCGCCATCCGGAACCTGCTGCATATTTTCATTCAGGATATGGATTTGGAGGTTGTCAATTGGACGGCCAATCGTTGGCAATCGGTCCGGATGCTCGATGGGAAGCACCGTTCCTGAGGTCGCGACTACGGTGCACTCGGTAGGACCGTAATTATTCACCAATTGGAATCGCAGCTTTCGCGGAGGATAGTGGTGGAGCGTATCAGCACCGGTCAGCATCGTGCGCAGGCTAGTCTTCGCCGGCCACTCCAGCGTCATGAGACGTTCAGCTAAAGGCGTAGCCAGAAAGCTGATGGTGATCCCTTGAGAAACAATCCAATCGCGGATTGCTTCAGGCTGATCGGTTGTAACGCCATCAGGTAGATGGATGCTCGCTCCAGCAACGAGATAAGGCCAAAGCTCCCAAACGGCAGCATCGAAACCCAAAGCCGATAGTTGGCTCGCCCTGTCGGCCGGGGTCACCCTGAACGCGCGCTGGTGCCAGCGCACCAGATTGAGCAGGCCGCCGTGGGTGACCTCAACACCTTTCGGTTGGCCAGTTGACCCGGAAGTATATATAAGATAGGCCAAATCTTTCATTTTGGCTTTGAGGATGGCCGGTTCGGCTGTGTGAATGGGAGCGAATTGCCCCTGAGGATCCAAAACAACAACGCGCTCTGGGCGTTCAGATAGTGTGTCGAGCATGCACTGACCGGTCACCAGGACTGGAGCTTGTGCATCCTTCAGCAAAAATGTTAAACGCTCTTTCGGATAGCTTGGGTCTAATGGGAGGTATGCACCGCCTGCTTTGAAGATAGCCAAAGCCGCCACAATCATCGCGGGAGAACGATTCAGGTAGATTCCCACGACGACATCGGGACCCACGCCGAGCGTATGCAGAAAATGGGCCAATCGATCAGCCCGTTGATCAAGCTCTTTGTAGGTCAGTGACAGATTCCCGTGCGTCACGGCAACCGCATTTGGCGTTGTCGCGGCCTGAGCAGCCACCAATTGTGGAACACACTCGTACTGCAAATCATCTCGCTGGATCCCGTTCCCCAGCTCCGGGATTTGCTGATCAGTATCTATCACAGATGACTGATTCGGTAATGAACTTGCGAAAGTTGCGCACATATCATTTGTCCCCTTTTAAGTGCCCAAAGTTACTTGCAGATGAATCAAGGAAAATCAATGACGTAATTTTTGATATCTTTCGCGGAAGAAAAACCTGATTTAAAGAAACTGCTCGATATCGCTGGGCAGGAGTGAGGCAAACGTCCAGCGCATGCCACACTTTTCGTCGCCATCAATGAACGGATCATTCGCCACTACTTCAGCACCCTGGAAGTCCAGTCCAAACGCCATTTCGCGCAGCCCCAGTTGTGCTATCGCTTCCCGGACCTTGCCCTGACGCCGCTCTTCGCAAAACAACAGTAGAAAGCCCCCGCCACCAGCTCCAGCGATCTTGCCTCCCAGGGCTCCGTTTTCAAGCGCCAAGGCATAGACTTCATCAATCAACGGATTAGAAATCTGGGAAGAGATCCTTTTTTTCGCCTCCCAACCCTCGTGTAACAAGGCACCAAAGGTTCGAAGGTCGGCTTTCAGCAACGCACGCCGCATGTGGTTTGCAAGTTCACGGATTTCATGCAGCGACTCGACAGCCGAACCAGTTTCTTTCCGGGTTGATTGTTCCTGTTCGTGAAGAAGACTCCATGAGTTATGGGCGACTCCAGTAAAAAACAACATCAGGTTGCTCTCAAACTCACGGAGAAGGTCGCTCCGCAACATGATGGGCTCAACCAAAGTGCTTCCGTCGGGATTGAAAGTAATGAAATTCAATCCCCCGAAGGCGGCGGCGTATTCATCTTGTTTCCCAACAGGTTTGCCAAGAACATTGCGGGCGATATGGAACGATCTTTCCGCCAGATCGTACTTTGAAAACGGACGGTCAAGATAGGTTGCCAGAGTCTTTAAGACCCCGACGCAAACGCTGGCTGATGATCCCAGGCCGGTTCCGGCAACAATTTCGGAAGCCAGGAAAAGATCTGCGGAGATGTCACATCCAAGATCTTTGATGACTGCAAGAGGGATGGCCAGCTCGCTGCATTTCATGTCCAAGCGAGAGATGTCGCGCCAGGTCTCCATCACTCGCAAATCAGAAGAAATTACCTGGATTTTCCCGTCGGTCCTTTTTTGCAGGATCGTGTAGAAATATTTGTTGATGGAAGTGCTCAGAACAGCCCCGCCATACCTTTCATAGTATGCAGGCAGATCGGAGCCGCCGCCGCCGAAACTAATCCGCACCGGACTGCGTACTATCAGCATTCAACACCCTCGCTACAAAGAATTTGCTACCACCTACCGGTTTGAAGGTAGATGTAACTTTGAATCCATCTTCCCCGATCAGTCTTACGAAAAATGTCCACGCAGTTTGCAGCAGAAGAGAAATATCCCGGAACAATGACCAATGGAAGATGTACTGCAGATCGAATCGTGCTTTTTCTTCGGAAGAATGTTGTTCCCGCAGTCCGTGGACCTGGGCAAGCCCTGTCAGGCCAGGGATAACACTCAAGCGTTGACGCTGCCACATAGAATAATGTTTCACCCGCTCGGGGGATTCCGGTCGGGGACCCACAAGGCTCATCTCGCCTTTCAATACGTTCCAGAGCTGTGGCAACTCGGTGAGGCTGAACTGGGCAAGAATTCGCTCATAGGTCGTCAAATCGGATGCATCACGATCAATGTTTAAACGGCGCATCCAGAACGGGTGCCCATTTTTACCACAGCGAAGCTCTTTCCTGAATGCTGTTCCTTTATTCAAATGCAACACCACCGCTGAAAGCACAAGCAACGGAAAACAGACGACCAGCAGAAATAATGCACCCAGCAAATCCATCACTCTTTTCAAACCGAGGCCTATCGTAGGAAGAGTTTGTTCTTCCAGCGAGAGCAGAGGAACATCATCTATTTCCGTAAGCTTCGCCTTGGAGAGATAAAGCTCGTGGTGCTGGGGTACAAGATGGACACGCATGCCTATTTTCCGGCAGTTCGAGATAAGCTTCAAAGGTTCCGGGCCCGGGGGTACCGGCTCCACGACAATGAGTTCCTGGATTTTTTTCCTTTGCATCATGCTCAGAACGTTCAGAGTACGGACTGAGACTGTGCCCTGCTGCAAATTCGATGTTTGTCTCGAAGCTTCTGTATCGGATGGAGACAAAACACCTGCTATTTCCATCAACATTTCCGGGTGACGCAAAATCTTAAGCGCCAGTTCGTCGACGATTCGGCCACTGCCCAGGATTACAACCCGCCGTTTGGCTCGTGCATTCGACCGCGATATCACCAACCACCAGGCGAGGCAACGTATGATGGTGAAACCCAAAAGCAAAAGACATGCAAAATAAAAGATAGCTAACTGTGAATAGGGATGGTTCAAAAGAAATGCTAAGGCCAACAAGCAGCTCATCAGGTAGAAAACACCTACAACCACCTGGGCAAATACACTGGGGAAATACCAGCCTCCACGAAATCCTTCCAATTCTTTTCTGAAGTAAAGAATGGTCCAGATAGAAGATGCGACAAGAATCGCCGGAACATCGGCAAATTGCCAGAAGTCTGCCCTGCTCACAGCCAGTGGGATTCGCAACACATGTGCGAACATGAAGGCACTAGTGATCCACAGCAGGTCCGCACCTAGAATTAGATACCGTAGCTTCCAGTTCATCATCGCCTCCTTTGATTAGTCAGCTTGCTTTGCAAGAACGTGTTTGCACTGCTCCTGCTCCCAATCCCATGCCCCCTTCATGATTTCTCTGAGTTCCGAATGCGAGGGCGCCCAGCCGAATTCATTCATGAGTTTCGTGGGGTTGGCGCACAGGATGGCAGGATCTCCAAGCCGGCGCGGTGCATGGCGGAGCTTGATCCTCTTTCGGGTAGCCTCTTCCGCAGCCTGGCAGGCCTCTTGTACCGAATAGCTCCTACCCGTGCCGATGTTGTAGACATGACATCCTGGCAAATCCATCTTCTGCATAGCCAGTATGTGCGCATCGGCAATGTCCATCACGTGTACGTAATCGCGCACGCATGTTCCGTCGGGTGTTGGATAATCACTTCCGTAAATTTCAAAATATTCCCGCCGGCCGGAAGCAGTTTGCAACAAAAGGGGAATAATGTGCGTTTCCGGATCGTGCCGCTCGCCCCACTTCCTTCCGCCTCCGCTAGCATTGAAATATCGGAAAGCAACCACGCTCCAACCATAAGAGAGGGCGTACCACCTCAGAATTCGTTCCAAAATCAACTTGCTCTCACCGTAGGCATTCACCGGCTCTGTTGCATGGTCTTCGTCAATAGGAACAGCTCTGGGTGTCCCATAGACCGCGGCGGAGGAAGAAAAAACAAACTTACGAACGCCATGGGTCCTAAGCACTTCAAGCATGGCTATGCTCGAAGCAACGTTGGCGTCAAAAAAAAGGCCGGGATTAACCACCGACTCCGATATCAGGGCCTTTGCTGCGAAATGAAAAACAACGTCAAACTTCTTCCAGGCGAGCAGGTTTGCAAGCGCATCACGGTCACCGAGGTCAAATCTGTGGAGCGTTACGCCATTCGGAATGGCATCGGCATGTCCGGTTGACAGATCATCCACTACTTCGACCGGGAAGCCGCGGTCCACGAGTTGAGCACAGCAGGCGGAGCCTACGTATCCCGCACCGCCGGTTACCAGGATTCCTCCCATTAAAAAGCTCCTTCTCTCTTGAGTACTTTAAGAGGAGTACAGGCTAGAATTTTTATATCCATGCCCAGACTCCAGTTTTCGATGTAGTAGACGTCCATGGTCACTCGCTCTTCATAAGAAACGTTTTGCCGTCCGCAGACCTGCCAATAACCTGTCAGGCCCGGCTTTACCGATAGCAGAAGCTGTTTGTGGAAGCCATACTTGTCCAACTCAGGAGCGGTGATCATTCGCGGCCCCACTAGGCTCATTTGCCCTCGCAGCACATTGAATAATTGCGGCAACTCATCCAGACTGCTTTTTCTCAAAAAAGCTCCTACCCTGGTCACACGCGGATCGTCTCTGAGTTTGAAGTTGCGCTCAAACTCGGCCCTGAGTGCGGGGTTGGATGCCAGGATAGAATCTGCATCTCGCCTCATCGTGCGGAATTTGAAAGCATCAAACTCTCCACAGATACCGACAACGCGCCTGCGGTAAATGATGGGCCTGCCGTCCTCGAGGACGACCAGAAGGCCCACAATGATGAAAATCGGAAAGAAGAGAAGAATGAGAACAAATGCCCCAAACAAATCCACACTGCGCTTCAGAAAATGCTGCAGATGCGAGCCCCTGCTACAGGAAACACGACCTACTTTGTGGTCACTCTTTAGGGAGGAACTCTTCTCTAGAACGAACCTATATCGGGAGGCAAGCATGAAAACCAGTTCGAACGTCGAAGAAGTTTACAAATATCCGAGAGCGCAAAAAGGCAGCAAAGGACAGTGGAACCACTACCAGCTCATGCTGCTGTTACTTTCCGAATTTTCGTGTCTACATCGGTTGTTTCGGCTGTACTCATAATTCGATGGTGAATCACGGTGAACAAGGAGTGCGCTATGCTCAACTGCAAGTCTTCTATGATCTGCATGTTATCCGACGGGATGATCATGCAGAGATCGCAGAGCTCTCTCATCTTGCCGCCTTTGAAGCCCGTCAAACCGATATTGATTGCACCTGCTTCGCGCGCCGCCTTAAGAGCCAGCAGTACATTAGGTGACGACCCGCTGCCACTGATGCCAAAGGCGATGTCGCCACATTGCACAAAGTTACGCAGTTGCTCCGCAAATATCTGGTCGTAAGAAGTGTCATTGGCCCAGGCAGTAATAAGTGCCGTGTTGTCAGTCAACGACAGGACGCGGAAGCGTTGCTGCGGCTTGTCTGCTATCGTGGTTCCCTTGCCAAGATCGCACGCGAGATGCGAAGCCAATGCGGCACTGCCTCCATTACCGAACAAAAATACTCTTCGCCCATCCTCGTACGCTCTATAGAGTTCATCGGCAACCTGTTCGATCTGGTGGTAGGGCAATTTCTTAACAACACTCGCATGATTTTCAAAATAGCTGTAGAAATTGGTGATGGCAGCATTGACTTGCAGCGGCTGCACAGCTACATCTATTGACTCTGAGTTTGTCATTTGTGAGGGTCTCCTTTAATTTTGCAGTGCTAGAAGCATTCGGCTGGACTATCTGTTATCCAGGAGCGTCTCAGCCTGTATCTGACGAGGAGTAGATTTCCACGTAAGAGTTTGCCGGCCGCTCAGATAGGCGAACAATCCGAGAACCAGGGCAAAATTCATCGAACAAAAATACAAAGGCAGGGAGAGCAGTCGTGCCGGCTTTTTTCCTTGCTTCTTGAACCAGTATCCCAGGAGCGCCATCCAATAGAAGATGCACTGCGCCGCCGCCAACGTAACAAATTCGGGCCGTGGAATCATCGCAATATTGGAGAAAAAGACAACCAGGAGAAAAATCGGAACAAGCCAGCGAAGCACTCGATGGGAGAAAAACGCGAATGCCAAAAAGCCTTTGAACGGATTGAGGTATTCGAGGTTTCCAAACAGTGTTTGATAGTTGCCGGCGCTGATACGAACCCTGCGGGCAAATTGGGCCGAGAATGTTGGAGCGATCTCCTCAACCGCGACTGCTTCCGGATCATATACAACACGATAACCCTTGAATCGGATTTCCATTGGAATCTGGAAATCTTCAACGATAGATTGCTTCTTCGGATGGAACAGTGAACGGCGCACGGCAAGCACGCCGCCGTTTCCACCCAGGGAGCAGTTCAGCCGGCTTTCGAGGAGCTTCACGGCTGATTCATATCGCCAATAAACAGACTCTGCACCGGGGTCTGTGCCGGGTGCAACCACCCGAATCTCCTCTCCACTCACCGCGCCCACCCTGGGATCAGCAAAGTGGCGTACCAGATTGCGAATGCAATTGCGCTCCATCATGGTATTGGCGTCTGTAAACACCAGGACTTCCGCCGAGGTACGCTGCGCAAGGTCGCAGAGCACCGCCAACTTCCCCCGCCGGGAACGGAATTGAAAGACATTCAACCGGCTGGATTCGATCTCGCCCAAAATCTTGGCGGTGGAGTCGGTGGGCGCATCAAGTCCCACGAGGACTTCCAGGCGTTCTGCTGGATAGTCAATTTCCAAGGTGTTCTTCACCTTCGCTTGAATCACGGCTTCTTCGTTATAAGCAGATATCAAGAGCGCCACCCGAGAAGCAGTACCCGTCTCACGCGGAGAACGGCGGTTGCCTCGGCCAATCAAGTATAAAAAGTCTGACTTTGCCTGAGAGAGCACTGACAGAATGAAGAGCAAGAGTGGATAGCCGGCGTAGTGATAGGCTATCGCGACCAAGCAGATCCAAAAGCTCACTTCCCAAATCGGTGTCTTCATTATTATTAGCTCTCCTGCGCGACAAGCACCTGCGACTCTAAAACAAAATTGCCTTTCGGCGTCAGCGATAAAGTCTGCATTGTCCGGGCGGCATGTTGAGTTCCGACGGCAATGGCTACGGGATAAAAAATGTAGTATTCGTAGGCAAGATGGGCAAAAAATGCTCCAAACACAAATGACAACAGGCTCGCGAGCGTGGCACGCGCCATTAGGCTTAGCTCTCGGCCTTCGCTTCCTTTGGAAAACGCACCGCTGATTCTTTTCATGTTGAGTAAAGCAGTGGCCAAAAGTCCAATAAATAACAGCAACGCCGGAATCCCTGCTTCGGAAGAAATCTGGGTAAAGGTATTATGTGTCCCCATCCATGCACTGGGCTGGCCAAGGTAGTTCCCACTGGCGACTTCGAAATTCCCGAGACCTAACCCAAAGATTGGATGCTCCAAGGTGTACTGAATTGACCGGCTTAATACCGCCAAGCGGTCTTCTGTGGATTCCTCCGCCGACGCAGCTACCTGGTCTGTGTAAATATCGGGGCCGTTCCACATAGTCCCCAGCCGTTGCCAAAAAACCTGGGGCGCCAGGATGACAGCAAGTACCAGGGTCAAAGCGATTCCAACTCCAATCATCTTGCCGCGAGAGCTGCCGCGCAAAACAAGAAGTGATGTCAACGCTATGGACAACACGACATTCAAAAGCCCTCCCCGTGAGGCCGTCAGCACTACCATCCATAACATCAAAAAAAATGTCGCAGCCAGCAAACCTGTCTTCCAAAGAGAACGGTGGACAACAAATATTGCGGCGATATAAGGGATCGTGATAGCAGCAGCAATGCCGAGGAAATTCCAGCCAAGCATTCCCTGATTGACTCCGAGCATGCGCCCCCCAACCCAGACAACTCTGGAAGATTGGATGATGGAGAAGCTTGTAACGAAAAGTTCACTAAGGATAATCGCCCAAAGAACCCTGCGAATTCGTTCGAGCGTGACCAGCGTCTGGGTCAATAGAAAGAAGATGAAGAGCGTCTTCAACCAGACATTGATGAGGATCTGAAAACTTCCTCCTCTCCAAAAAGCAAAAGGCATGCCTGCGATATACCACCCGGTGAGTAGAAGGACAATCTGAAGCTCCCGGCTCCAAAGTAGACGGGTATTGCCCGAGAGCAGAGCTCCAAGATATGCCAGGCCGCTGCACAAACCGAAAACGAACGTCAGGTGAAGCTGGCCCAACAATGGAAATATGTCCTCAGGCCGTGCATAAACGGAAATCGTGAAAAGCCACAGGAAGAAGAACCCTGCCTTGGCCCTTTGACCACGAACATGTGGACGAACGAAGTTCTGTTTCGAAACTGATTCGTTGACCGGGAGCAAACTCTCTTCGCTCACAGATTCAAGCATGTTGCCTTATCTTTCTATGCGACACTGGTTCGCTTTCGAGAACACATCTCTTGCTCCAGGATCTCTTCCATCTTTGCCACAACCACATCCCAACCATACTTGCTGACTACTTCTTCGCGGGCCGCCTTTCCCATTGAAGTTCGAAGAGATACGCTCTTGAGAAGCTCGACCACTGCCTGAGCAAAGTCTTTAGGCCGCTCGGCAATGCGAATTTCACGACCATCACGAAACGGCAGACCCTCGGCGCCGATCGGCGTTGAAACCACAGCTTTCGCCATGGCCATTGCTTCCGGAATCTTGATGCGTGTTCCTCCGCCAACTCGAAGTGGAACCACCACGACTTCGGCTTGGGAAAGATAAGGGCGAACATCCGGAACCAGACCGGTGATTTCTACGGCACGCTCCCTGGCAGCGATTGCGCGCAGGCGCGAGGAGGCGCCTCGACCGACTATGGCAAGACTGGCACTTGGCACTGCCTGGCGGATTCGTGGATATATTTCACGCAGAAACCACACGATGCCATCTTCATTAGGGTCCCAATCCATCGAGCCCACGAAGACTAAGCGGCCGGGCTGTGGATGATGTTGCTGATGGTCATCAGCCGGGCGGAAGAAATCTGTGTCTACGCCCGTTGGAAGCGTGGAAACGCGTTTGACTGCGAATTCATTTTGTATGGCTTGCTGATCATCTTTCGATACTGCGATTACGTGGTCAAACGATCGGCATACTTTAGCTTCAATTTTTTGCGTTTTTCTCCACTCTGTGCCAAATACCAATTTCCGCAAAGGATGTTTTTCCGCCACCCATTTTCGTTTCCGCAACAAGAACTCGACATTGTGTTCGAATACCACCCTCGGCCTGAAGCTGAATTCCAATAGAGGTACGGCCGTATGCAGGAAGTCGCAGAAAACCAGATCGAAGTGCTGGCAAGCTGTCAGCTTTTCCACTGCCGAACGAAAGTGCGGACGATTACACTTTGCCAGGAAGTACGGCAGTGGATTGAATTGGTTCGCGAGGACTTCTGTGTAGAACGCTCGCGAGTGCTTCTTTGCCTCGCGCCAGAACACTGGTGTGTAGCTTGCGAAGATCTGCCTCATTTCTGTGATGGCTGCGATATCGTAGGCCGGGTCGGCAAAAGAAACAGCGTGAATTTCCGCTCTCTTTGCTAAACGTGCAAAGATATTCAGAGAGCGTATCTTTCCGCCCGTATCCGCCGGAAAAAGCGGTCTCGGTAGTGTTAGCAGAAATTTCATCACTTATGGGATCAACGATGCTAGAGAAGCGGCCACAGCTCAATCACGCAATTTCATGCGCACAGGACGGCCTCGTTACCTTCAAGTGTCTGCGGGCCGAGCACGCTACTGTCGCGGTCGAGAAAGATGCGGCTCCATAGTTCAAAATTGAGGAGCCGCCAGCAGCTTTCCGTAGCGCCGGAATCGCCACCCCGATGAGCATTGAGTAGACGCTGCACATAGGCGGGCTGGATTAGCCCTCGCTCGGCCATCCGTCCATCCGTGAGAATCGCGGATAGCTTGCCGAACAACTGATTCCGCAACCATGGACGAATTGGCGTGGGAAAGCCTTTCTTGTTACGTCGCAGGACTTCGACAGGCAGCCGGTTGGCCATCACCCGACGCAGTAAATACTTCCCCGAAAATGAGCGTATCTTGTGACGGGCGGGAATACGAGATGCAAACTCCACAAGCTTGTGGTCCAAGAATGGGACGCGGCTTTCAATCGAGGCGGCCATACTCATCTGGTCCTGCTTCATGAGAAGTTCGACCAAATAAGTCTTGATATCGAGGTAAAGAAGCCGATTCAACAAATTTCCATTGGATCCCCTGGCCGGAAAGAACCGCATTGAATTCGCATATGCATCTACTTCGTAGAGTTCATTCATGAGTTGGCTGCTCAACAGTTGCGGCTGTTGGTCTTGTGGAAACACGGAATAAAAATTGTCAAAGTAGATTTTTTCGAAAGTGTGTGGATAGTAGAGAAAAGAGTGCCGCAGTTTTCGCAGCACCCAATCGGGAACAAGTCCGGAATCCAGTGCATTCTTTGCAAGCTGCCGGATGGGCTGCGGGACGAACTTTCTGTAAAGCGGTCCGTTGCGCAGATTCCAGAGCGTGACGCGGTATTTCAGGTAGCCGGCCAGAACCTCGTCTGCGCCCTCGCCGGTGAGCACAACTTTGACTTTCTCTTTGGCAAGACGAGAAACGTGAAAGAGAGCGATGCTCGACGGCCACACTACCGGCTCATCTTCGTGCCAAATCACTTGTGGCAAGCTGGCAAAGAAATCCTCGGGACCAAGTATTACTTCGTTGTGTTCTGCCCTGATATGTTCCGCAACCTGTCGCGCATAGGGCAGCTCGTTATATTGGTCTTCAGCATATCCCACCGAAAATGTCTGGATGGAGTCCTTTCGAAGAGCCGCCATCTCTGCAGCGATCGAACTTGAGTCGAGCCCTCCGCTCAAGAAGACCCCCAGCGGAACATCACTCCTGAGATGAATCCGAACTGCCTCGCTAAACAGGTCACGAAACTGTGCGATATAATCCGCTTCGCTCAGCGGATATTCTGGTGCTGATACATCGAGATCCCAATATTGTGTGATCCTGGGTTCTGTATCGCCTCGTTCCAGATCAATGACTAAGTGGTGTCCGGGTAAGAGTTTGCGTACGTCATCGAACAGTGTTTCTTCCGAAGAGATGTAACCGAAGGCGAAGAATTCGGGAAGAGCGCGCCGATTGAGTTCGGGCTTGAAGCCAGGGAGTTCGATGAGCGCCTTGATTTCCGAGGCGAAGGCGAAACGGTCTCCAGCGATTGCATAATAAAACGGCTTGATCCCCACGCGGTCCCGGGCACAGAACAGTCTTTTGCGGCGTGTGTCCCAAATTGCAAATGCAAACATGCCACGCAAATAATCAACACAATGGTCTCCATATTCTTCGTACAGGTGCACAATCGTTTCTGTGTCGCTATGGGTGGCATAGCGGTGGCCGCGCTGTTCGAGCATCGGACGAAGCTCGGGCGAGTTATAGATTTCACCATTAAAGACAATCCAGACAGTGCCGTCTTCATTGCTCATGGGCTGTTGTCCACCAGCCACATCAACAATGCTCAACCGGCGGAACCCCAGCGCCGCCGCACCAGAGATCAAGCTGCCTTGGTCGTCAGGCCCGCGGTGACGGAGCACATTTGACATCGCCCGCAGGTTTTGTTCTGGAACTCTGCGACCTCGTAAATCAACAATTCCACAGATACCGCACATGGTTCTATTTTCTTTTCTCTGAATTTCGATTTATTAAAAAGTTGGATTGGCGTTAGCCAGCTTCAAACGATCATGAATGCCAGAGAACCGCCAGGAATGGCGTAGATGCTGTGTTCTTTTGAAAATTCCACGAGCCAGCGCGAGACACCATTCACCCCGGTTCTGCCAAAATCATGCCACGCAATTACGCTTCCCTTGTGGCAGCATTGCATCGCATTCAAGGTGTCGGAGCGGACATACTGATACGAATGCGCGCCATCAATGAAGAACAAATCAATCTTCTGGTGGTAAGGTGAAAAATCAAACGATGCGCTATCGTGAAACAACGGTGTAATTTTACGTGCTTCCGGTGTGCCGTCAAAAATGTATCTGCGGTCGCGGTGAGAGGCTTCAATGTGCCAGTCATCCACTAAAGTCGTTTGCAACTGTGGATCTATCTGATTCTCAGGAAGGTCGAGGGTATAGATTTTCGCATCTGCAGCAGAGTTAAGCGCTAAATGATAGGTGGTATATCCTCGAAGCGTCCCGATCTCAAAAATTGTTTTTGGGTTGAGGTGTCTGCAAAGAAGGCACAGGCTGACGATATCAGCGGTGTATGAAGCAACTGGGCCAAACCACGAATCTTCTGCCAATCCAGCGAGAACCAAGGGGGTTGCGTTATTGGAAGGCAGTACTTCCCAGATATTTTTCTGCGGCAGCTTTCTGTTTTCTGCGAGAGTCTTATATAAGAACAAGGTTTCACTAGCGTAATACACCATGTCTCTTGGCTTGGAGAGCAAGCGAAGTGACATCGCATTTCCTCCGATAACCAAGTTTCGGAATCCCAAGAGCGAGGTTCTTAGATATTTTGCAGATCGCATCGGTAATCGCGGACTATCTTAGTTGAAACGCCGCCATTTCATTCTGTGCCAGACTCGATGCTTGCACATCGTTGAGCCATTCGTCCCGTACGACAGGCACTTTGGAAGTAAGAATCCGCCGGCCATCCATCTCAAAATAACTTCCATCACAAATGACAAACCGGCAGAGGTCGGTTCTCGAGCTGGTCGAGCAAAACAAAAACCGCGCATCGCTTGCCCATCGTCCAACTTGCCAACTCCCGGCCTCGTCCGCGAAAAACAGGTAGTCGGTGGAACTGCCCACTGAGTACTGATAGGCCCGAACAGACACGCCTTTATGTCTTGATTCAAATGAACTGAGGCGACCCAGAAGTGCATTGGTCCGCGAAAGGGGGATCAGCAGTGTTGCGAACTCTGCAGGCAGACGCTTTCGAGTGCTGAATCGAAGAACTGGAGAAAATTCTTTCCTTCCGTATACCGGCGAATGCCAACCCTGGGATATCTCCTGTGAACTATCTTGATTCGCTGTGGATAGCAGAGCGAGTGCCACTTTTTTGCTCCCCAAGAACGTGACGCCTCCCGGAATTGTGGACAGTGAGCCTGGCGCAAAGTGCCAGGAAACATCAAGCTGATGTACCCCAGCGCCTTCAAGAACATCGCGAATTAACCAGAAACACGGCTTCAGGTAGAAAACATAACGACGATGTTGAACCGGCTCTTTCAACCGGCTGTAACCGGTGTGCGAGCCAGCAAAAAAGTCAAAGGTCTTCCTGGTCACCCAGCGATTTACAGTCGTATCAGGCTGCCCCTGCCATCCAAATGGCCCGGCAGGCTCGGTCTGGCTCAAGCCGTCAACCTGTACCGTGTTGTGACTGGCCGTTCCGCGAAACCGGTTTCGCTCGCCAGCAGAATCCACGTAAACGAACGTTCCAGGATCAGTTAACAATGATTGTTCTCCCATAGTTACCTGCACACTCAGGGCATCTGCATGACTGTGTCCGGCTCGGCCAGCCCCTTGAGGGCCGGCATCAATCATGAGCTGATGTGCTGCGGGTTTTGAGCTGGACATCACGTAAATTCCACTGGATTCCAAAGCAAATGAAGTCACTGCCGGCTGCAGAGATAACAGTTTTTCAAATTGCTTTGCACTTCCTGCCCCAAGCAACCAGACAGTTTCTTCGCGAATCCCTCCAGCAACTGTTTTAAAATCCGCGCGATTGAACAGCACTGCTCCGCTAGCAAGTGGATCACCCAGATGTTCAATACCGTTGCGTTGCGGGTCAAATACACGTCCGCCATCATCATCTCCGAGCCGGGGAAGAGGCCCTGCCTTGCCCAGGACGCAAAGAACCTCCAGCATTTTTTCAATGGTGTGGTCAAACGCAGCTGGAATTGAAATCCCATTTGCATGGGCGAGCATTCGTGCGTGAAGAAAGAAGTCAAGAGCGTAGACATGATAATAGATGGATTGTTCAAAGTGCATGCCATCCGGCCGCACTTGACGATCAGTTGCGCTTAAGACAATTTCCCATCCAAGCTCTTGCCAGCCTTGAGCTAATGGAGACCCGGAACACAAAGTGCCGATAAAAAAGAGTCCTACTCCTTCACCCAGCAGGTGTGTATTCGGTGAGAAATAAGTGGAAAGAAATCGTTCGATGTGGCGAGCATTCAACATCAGCGCTCGCCAGAGATCGGCATGGAATCGTTTTGGAACTACTGAACAACCATTGAGTAAATGCCAGACCCAAAGCCAGGAAAGGCTGCGGAACGCGACCTCCAGACTGCTGGCCCAATTGATTCCAATAGCATATGAATTCTGCTCCTGCCAGTGATACCACTGCCGGAACAGTTCCTGCGCATACCGAGTTTCTCCGGTCAAGCGATAGGCTTTGGCAAGCATCACCAGGTGCTGGTGCCGATTGAGTTCCCAAGTGACCTTGGCATCGCCCACCTGATTAAAATCGAGAAAGCTGATCTGAAACCAAGGAAGGCGAGGAGCGCGTTTGCCATGCACGGCATCGAGATGCCAATCAATCTCCTCTCCGTAATCCAAGCCTTCGTACCCGAGGAGATCGAAGCGATGCTGGCAGATCCGCTCCGTTCGTTCGACGATTTCTTCTACCACCTCCGGACATTGTTCACGAAGGTAGTCAACAATCTGTGGAACCTCTTCACGCTCGAAGAAGAAGCGGCCGGAACGTTCTGGCCAGGGCTTGCAGTCGCCCCCGACGAAATCAACACCAATTCGACTCAACACAAGATCGTAACGCTTCGCCAATTCCTGGCAGGAACGAACGCGTAGTTCTTTCCAGCCCATGCCCGCCAGTCGCTTGCCGCGCTCGAGCCAGCGATTGTTAACCGGCATGAACCACTTCCCTTCTGGTTTTTCTTGTTTCCCACATTGATTCCGCAAGTAACCAATCAACGGTTCGTGCAATATTATCTTCAGCGTCTTGGAGCCGTGTCTGTCCCTTTAGCTCTCTGTACCGTTCTGTCACATCAACAAGCTTTGCGCATAAATCCGCAGCATCCTCTTCACGGTATGTAATTACGTTCAGAGGACGATGGCCGTTCTCGCTGGCCACAACTGGTACGCCAAGAGCGAGCGCTTCAAGTACAGAGGCGGAGACACCATCGCACACCGGGGTTCGGATATATGTTGAGCTTCGCGTCAGTAAGGTCAAGAACTCGTCATGGGTCAGGTTCCCCAGCAGAAGCAGGCTCGAGCGCTCGTCCGCCGGCCAGTTGTTCACGAATTCTTTGGCCGCGGGTAGTTCTTTGGAAGGAAAGCCGAGCCAAATGAATCCTGCCTGAGGATAAGCTTTCCGGAATTGGAACATTGCCTCCCTCAATATAGGAAGCCGATACTCCGGACGAAATGAAACGTAACAGAAAAACACAGGATGGTGAGTTTTCAGAAAAACTTCGGTTTCTTGGACAAGCGGCATTCTTTTAAAATCGAGATGTTGGGCAGAAAAGCCTGGAATCGCGGCGACACGTTCCGGGTCAATGCCGTAGCGCTCAATTGCCTGTTTAACAGGCAGGCTGTTGCATGAAATTTGCCCCGACAATCGAAAGAGCGCCCGATAAGCCCAATGCAGCCAGAACTCTTCGGATCGAGGAAAGTATCTCTGCTTCAAACCTCCACGCCAGCTCAGAGCTATAGGGCGGTCAGCGAACCGGCCTACCAAAGCAGCGAGGAAGGCCAATATATAGCCCGTCTTCGACTGGCCGTTGACGTGCACTTGAAAACGATAACCCTTTGAGGCAAACCGCATGAGCTTATATAAATAATCGAAGCCATTCTGAACATCTACATACTCACTGCTTTTCTTCGTATGGCTTTCATTAAGATTAAGAACATCACAAACGTTTCCACGGCGACGAATTTCTTCGACGAGTAACTTTGTCTGCATGGCCCAACCACAAACCGGAGGTGGATAGTTACCAACTTGGAGAATCTTCGGTCGCGAGCACCTTTCGATCATGCGATCTGGGTAGTTCCCAGTTGTATTCAAAGCGAGGAGCCGCGAGTCGTTGCGAAGCCGGCCTGCTTCTTCTTCAATTTTGGCTAAGCGCATATTGAGATACGCAGAATCCAGAGGGTCAGTTAGCTGCGTTGTTGCTGATACCAGAGCAAGATGAGATCGGCGCGGCGGCCAACGCCGAATTTTGTCAGAACGTTAGAAACATGGAATTTCACTGTGCGCTCGGAGATATCCAGTTTGGCGGCGATCTCCTTGTTTGACAAATTCTCGAGCATCCGGTCCAGCACTTGCGTCTCGCGTGCGCTTAGTTGTGCAGACCAGTTTGAGGTTTGTTTTTTGTGACCGGCGCGAACGATCGAATCTACAAAACTCGAGAGCAGCGCCCGGGGCACCCAGAAGCCTCCCGTCGCTACTGCTTGCAGCGCACGCGGCAACTGATCGTGGGCGTCTGCGTAGCGCAATAGTCCTTTGACTCCAAGGGCCAAAAGTGCGAACGCATTGTTTTCGTCGAACTTTTCCACCACAACGAGCAAGTGCGATTCGGGATAGCGTCTCTGAATCGCTGCCACGAGCGACTCAGCGGCAGGGCGCGGGGCATGAGCATCAATCACATATACTTTTGCCCGCGGAATATGTGCTTGCTCCGGTTCTGTCGCACCGAGGGGGCCTAGTTGATAGGTCTTGAGATGAACCCCGGATTTGGCGAGCAATCGTTGGAATTCCCCAAGCACCAGTGGGTGCCACGATAGCAGGCATACCTTCAAGCTATGTTGTCGAGCAGCTCGATGCACCATGGATTTTGCCGAGAAAAGGCAAACTACATTTCAATGGAACGATAGCACAGTATATTTTCTAATCGTAGGAAGACCTCCTGATAAAAGTTGGGCGTAATGCCTTGGATAATAGGTCGAGCAGCAGCTACTTTTACCCGAATCAGACCTGATTTGTGGACAGGTAGTTCTACCTGACCTTCATTAAGGCTTTTGACCAGCTGTTTTTCCTTCTCTTCGGAAATACACTATCTCTCGATAACACACTCTGTTGATGCTTAGCATTCCCGAAATAGGCTGAGGCATAGCCGAAACCGGTACTTTATTGCTTCAAGAGAAGACTAAGAACAACTGGGAAAACGTAGTCAATGTTTCTTCGCAAAGGCGATCAATGACTGCCGGGTACTAGCTGGGGAAGAAGCAGGCCAATGTAGGGAGGCCGTCTGTTGAGAAATCCATGTTTTGTACGCAACTTTATTTTTGTTCTTTCCATTACTACCACGATTGTAATTGTCCTGAGTACTGGCCGTGCTTCCGGAGTATCACTACCTTTTAACTCGACTTCCGGCTTCAGCGCCGCTGTGGCCGTTGCTGTTGCTCCCCAGAGTGCCGATGGTCTCTCTCGCACCCTGGTGGCCACCACTAGTATTGCGGCTGCCAACTCCCCCATTTCCATGAGACCGTGGGCACGCACGCGCCGACTTCTTCTTAGCCCGGCTTCGCTGGATTTTGCGAGCGTTGCTGTGAGTACTACCTCGGCAAAATCGGTCATGGTGGTTAACAACACCAGGACAAGTGTGACAATTTCGCAGGCAAACGTAACCGGCGCGGTTTACAGCGTAACAGGAATCAATCTCCCATTGACGTTAGCGGCTAAAGCAACCACTTCATTTACGGTACATTTTGCACCATCAACAACCGGTACTGTTAAAGGCTCCGTATCACTGGTCAGCAATGCCTCTGGTTCTCCGAATAACTTACCTTTGACCGGCACAGGCGCCGCCGCACCACTGGCACAACTCACTGCGAGCCCAACAAGCCAGAACTTCGGCAACGTCAAGGATGGAACCAACGGCACAAACCCCGGGATGGTGAGTAACACTGGAAATGTGAGCATAACGATTTCGCAGATCAATATCATCAATACTTCGGGTCCCGGATTCAGTGTCACCGGCATCAGTGCCCCGCTGACTCTTGTTCCGGGACAAAACGCAAGTTACACAGCGAAATTTGCGCCTTCGTCACCAGGCAGCGTCTCCGGGCAGATTTCTTTTGTCAGTAATGCCTCGAACAATCCTTTAGTTTCGATGGCCGGTACAGGCTTCATTACACAACTGAATGCTGCGCCGGGTTCACTTAGCTTTGGAAATGTTACCGTCGGACTTACGGGTACTTTGCCGGGAACGATTACTGCTTCAGGAGGAAGTGTAACCGTATCTTCCGCAACCGTCACCGGGAGCGGTTATTCTTTGCACGGTCTCACATTCCCGTTGACGCTTACAGCAGGACAAAGTATGCCGTTTACTGTGGTATTTGCACCCACTAGCGCCGGAAGTCCAAGCGGTCAGATTAGCTTCGTGAGCGACGCCTCGATCTCTGCTACCCCTGTTTCCCTGTCTGGGACAGGAGTAACACCGACTCCTGGCAAGATCTGCGGTCAGCAAGACGATGGCCTGATTCATCTTCCCCCCAGTTACAGTTGCGGTCTGCTGCCCTGTGGAAACAATCCCTTTCCGCCGCCTGCCAAGGGAGCCTCGTATGTTGACCCTCAGTATGGATGCACCGTCGAGCGTTTGACCGACGCCGTGGGCGATCGTCTTGGCACCGCCGCGCATCATAACTACGGTACTGTCAACGCCATCAATGCTAACGATGCTTACGTGATGATTAACCTGGAGGACGGCAGCAAGGAAATCGTTGATACCACCGGCGCGGTCATTGTTCCTGTCCCCAACATGCCACAAGATAACGCTCAGCAAGTACCGTGGGACATCTCGATTCCCACTCGTTTCTACTTTACGACGAGTGCGTCTATCGAGCGCGCCGATATCACTGGACTTCCCGGCTGCGCTTCTGCCCATAATTGCACCGTTACCTCTACTCTGCTCCACAACTTCAGTGGTTTGTATTCGAGTGTTCAGATTCCCGACCAGGAAGATATCTCCGATGATGGCGACCACATCTGGTTGGTTGGCGATACGAAAGCGTTCCTTTACACCATCAGCACGAACGCCGTGGGTCCCGCAATGAACGTTGGCACCAAAGATAGCGGCAACGGTTGGCACAAGATCCAGATCATGCCCTCGAATCGGATGCTGATGACCTGGAGCCCCAATGGTGCGGGTCCTGGTGCCGGCCAAGAGATTTACAACACTGATTCCACGCTCAATTGGCATATGTTTGACAATACTATCCACACCGATTGCGGAAAAGATTTGAGCGGCAATGAAGTATGCGTTGTTGCCCGCATTCCCGATACGGGAGGAGGAATAACCGGAGCCGGTGCCTGTCCTACCTGGACGGGAAGCCAGGATGGCGGAATTGACATAATCAACATGTCATCGCACAAGCCTCAATGTTTGGTGGATGCCAACTGGGCAGATACCGAAGTTAGCTTCCGTGATGGCAACGCCGGCGCAGGCTGGGTTTTTGTAACTTTCTTCAAGTCGGGAAGCTGCCCAACGTACTCCTGCTTCGATACTACAGCACTCTCACGTCTAGATCCTTCCTGGACTTTAAACTGGGTGCATTTCGCGGAAGAAGGCATACTGGTTCGCATTGACAACAATAACGGCAACACGAACAAATATCGCCTGTTCCACACTCGCTCACGTTCATCGGAATACTACTGGGCGATCCCGCGTGGTTCCATCAGTCGTGATGGAAAGTATGTTGTATTCGACAGCAACTTTGATATTCCAAACAGCGGACTACCGAATTACACCGACGTATATTTGGTTAAGACCCAATAGCAAGCTTACTGTCATGGGCGTCGCACTTATGAAACTGCAACTTCGAGATGGCCTCGGCCGGCTTGGAAAGAAGATTCCTCGGCCGAGGCTGTCTTGTCGTTCCTGGCATCGGTATTTACGGAACGACCGGGACGAAAACCTAGATCAATGATGACCTGATCCGGTCCGAGCGCAGTCAAAATCTCTTCTATTTCGTCTGTGGGCTTGGTCCCGATGACGACAACTTCCGATCCCTTAACTACCTCCTCTAAATCCGTGGTGAGCAGTGCACCGATGTGCGGAATCTCTTCTGCGATGAATTGGCGATTGGAACCCACGAGGCGTCCAAGAGAAACATCCCGGTCCCAGATTTTAATCTGTCGGCCTTCGCCGAGGAGCCGTTTGATCAGTTGCACCGAAGGGCTTTCTCGCAGATCATCTGTACCGGGTTTGAAACTGAGGCCGAGAATTCCGATTTTCTTCCGTTTCGTCGCCAGCACTGCTTCAACAGCCCGTTCCAGGTGGGCCTGATTGCTCAACATGATGGCTCTCAACAAAGGCAGATTCAAGTCAAGTTGCTTCGCGCAGTAAGTGAGTGCACGAAGATCTTTCGGCAAGCACGATCCCCCAAAGGCAAAACCAGGCTTCAGGTAGGCCGTGGACACATTAAGTCTTGTATCCGACGTGAAAATCTCCATGACCGCCCGCTCGTCTACATCAAGCTGCTGGCATAACGTTCCGATCTCATTTGCAAAAGTGACTTTCGAGGCGTGGAACGCATTGCAGGCATATTTCACCATCTCTGCCACACCTAACGACGTCTCAAAAATTTGCCCCGAGATTCCCTGATAAAGCTCCCGTAACGGAAAAAGATGAGCAGGATCGTCAGCTCCCAGAACGGTAATTGCGGGATCTAAGAAATCAGAGACTGCACACCCTTCACGGGTAAATTCCGGATTGGCGCATACGGCAAAATCAGCCCCTGCACGCTTTCGGCTGGCAGCTTCGATTGTCGGAATGACCAAGGACTTCGCCGTTCCCGGTAACACGGTACTGCGGAGCACAACCCAGTGGAATTCTTTTTTAAATCGCAGTGCTTTACCAACTTCCTCACAGCTTCGCTCAACGCTGCTCAAATCCAAACGGCCATTGTGCAAGCTGGGTGTGCCCACGCACAGAAATGAAATTTCTGATTGGTCTACGGCAGAAATTGGGTCAGTCGTCGCATGTAATCGGCAGGCCTTGCGGCCCTCTGCAACCAATTGATCGAGTCCCGGTTCCAGCACTGGGGCCTGGCCCGACTCCAACATCCTGACCTTAGCAGGATTAACATCTATACCGATCACCTTGTGGCCCGCGTGTGCCACGCAAGCTGCAGTCACAGCACCAACATATCCCAAGCCGAATACACTAACGCGCTTCATAAGAGATAATTCCCTTTCAATAGTGAAATGAACTGGGCGATACGACCTAGCAAGTGGGGGTACCCTGATAGAGCTGCTCAAGTTCGGTAATGAGACGGCTAAAGCCGAAACGCGTTCGCATTTGCTCTTGCCCAACCCGCGCTAACCTCATCGCCAGGAGTGGATCTCGGAGTATGCGTAGAATCGCTGCAGCAAGCGCCTGAGGGTTCTGCGGTGGAACCAGCAAACCGTTAATTCCATGGTTGATAATTTCACGGGCTCCGCCTACACAAGTGGCAACTACGGGGAGACCAGACGCCATTGCTTCCAGAAGAGCATTTGGCAATGCCTCTGCCTCTGAGGGTAAGACCGAAAGATAACAACACGCCAACAATTCGGGAATGTCTTTGCGACTGCCAAGAAATAAAACATTCTTCTCGAGTCCTGCTTCTCTTACAAGCTGTTCTAATTTGGATCGTTCTTGCCCGTCGCCAATCAGAAGAAAAACCGTTTCCGGCAATACGCGGCAAACACTGCTTGCTGCCGAGATCACATGAGTATGGCCTTTGACCGGACCGTACATGTTGGCTACAACAGCGATGAGCTTGGATCGGCTCCCGATACCCGGCAACAATTTTTCCCTGCTTCCTCGGGTCTGGGCAAATCGTTCGACGTCCACACCGTTGTAAATGACGCGAATTTTTTCTGGAGACAAGCCCTCCGATCTCGTGAGCAGTTCACGCACAGAGCTGGAATTCACTACGACGCGGGTTGAGAGGCGATAGACCATACGAATTACTTTATTGCGCCAAGGTCTATGCCAGTCCAGATCTGCCAGGTAGCGACGGCTGGAAATGATGACCGGCGTACGCGCCAGCCAAGCGGCTGGAACCCCTAGCAGGTTTGCCCATAAATCGTGCGCGTGAAGTACGTGAAATTTTTGCCGATGCAGAAACATGGTCAGGCGCAGCAATTGGTAAAACCCGCTGAGCGACAAAAGCGTCTTTGCCTTGCGAAACTCGACGATTGAAATACCCGCCTGTTGCAAGAATTCAAGCAAGGGGCCTTCTGCTCGAAGGCAGCCTACGATCACATGATGGCCAGCTAAGTGCAGGCGAAGCGCGGCTTGCGCCATCTGCGTTTCAGTACCGCCCACGTTCAATGTATCAACCAAATAAAGCACACGTCTGCGGGCGCCACCCAATGGCTGCTTAGAAACCGAAAGAGTCGGCCGGATATCGGCTGGCCTTGGGAAGGCTAATACGTTGTCTGCAGCAACAACGGCTGGACGTGTGCTGAATGTAATGGACATGAGTTGCTTAGAAAATCGGTGCGCTTTAAAACAGTTTTGTCAGAAAGACTGACTACAGAGAATCTTTCACGGGCTTAGCCCAACCCTTCATGGTTGGCTGTTGTCAGTGCGCTGTGGCTGCTGGCGTAGTAGAACAATGGGTGAGAACCGGAGTTTGGAGCTGCTTCTGTTCCAGATGTTGATTGTTCCAAACAGCAGCCGTCGCGCTTGTCTGGGTTGCAGGCTCCAGAAAATTGCGGTGCCAAAGTTCAAAAATAAGCAAATGCCAAAGCTCCCATGAGCGGTCTCGAATTCCCTGCCGATGTTCGAGCAGCCGGCGTTTTATTTCGTTCCCATTGAAATACCCACGCTGCAGCGTCTTAGGTTCGAGCAGAATATCCATGAGACCTGGTTGGTGTTTCTGCCGGAACCAATGCACAAGCGGCATTGAAAAACCTTGTTTCCGGCGATACAGAACGTCACGAGGAACCCCAAGCCGCTCTGCCAGTTTTTTGAGAATGTATTTCGATTGGCCAAGACGTATCTTCCAGCGTGGTGACAATTGTGCAGCCCATTCGGCAAAGCAATGGTCCAGCAGCGGAGCCCGCACTTCCAAAGACGTCGCCATACTCATGCGGTCCACTTTGGTCAAAATATCCGCAGGCAAGTAGGTCTTCGCATCAAGATAAAGGACTTCACTCTGTGGATCAGACGCAGGTCTTTCTTCCAGATAATGTCGGAAGCGATCGTATGGCGATACTTGAGTATCAGCCCAATCCATAAAATCCTCCGTAAAAAGAGACCGCTCCCGAACACAGGCCGGCAGCAAAGAGACCTCATCCAAATAACGATCACGCAGCGGTAGAGAAAGGTTGAACAGGAACCTGCGACCGAGCCATCCGGTAGGAACTAGCGGATGAATGCGATTGCGGTACCAACGGCCCATCCCCGGAGGAAAGACGCCAAGCCGCCTGCGTCGAAGATAGGACTCATAGCGGTCATAGCCTGCAAAAAGTTCGTCACCACCGTCTCCCGCCAGGGCGACGGTCACATGCTGCCGGGCCATGCGGCAAACGTGATAAGTAGGGACGATTGAAGAATCACCAAAGGGCTCTTCAAGCAAGCGCGTTAACTCATTAAGAGTCTGTTCGATATTGGGCTCGACAAACAATTCATGGTGTTCGGTGTCAAAGTGTCGCGCGACCGTGCGGGCATGGTCTGCTTCGTTGAAGTCCTGACTGGAAAAGCCAATCGAAAATGTCTTGACTCTGCGCGAACTCGCGCGGGCCATCATGGCGACGACAGTTGAAGAATCCACGCCTCCACTGAGCAATGCGCCCAGAGGCACATCGCTCATCAGACGAATCCGCACTGCCTCATTGAGCCGATGCTCGAGTTCTTCCAGGCATTGCTCTTCCGATTTGGGCTCATAGGTGCCATAAGCGGGTAAGTTCCAATACTGGCGCACTCTGATTTCGCCGTCAGCAAATTCAAGCAGATGCCCTGGAGGCAGCTTCTGGATTTGAGTAAAAGCAGTCAGAGGATCTGGGATATAGCCAAAGTAGAAAAAGTTGAGCAATCCTTGCGGATTAAGGTCAACAAGTTCGGGAGCGCCAGCCAGCAACGCCTTGATTTCAGAGCCAAACAGCAGCCGCCCTTCGCTTAGCCCGTAATGTAGCGGCTTCTTGCCAAAGCGATCACGTGCAAGCAACAGGCGCTGCTGTTTTTCATCCCAGAGTGCAAATGCAAACATTCCACGCAAGCTGTGCACGCAATCGGCCCCGTAGTCTTCATATAAGTGAACAATCACCTCCGTATCGGAGTTCGTATAAAAACGGTGGCCGCGAGCTTCCAGTTGCGGGCGCAATTCCGGGAAATTATAGATTTCGCCGTTGAATACTACCCAGATGGTCCGGTCTTCGTTGTGGATGGGTTGGTGGCCGGTGGATAAATCAATGATACTCAATCGTCGCATGCCCAGTCCAACGCGGCCCGATACGTAAATCCCTTCATCATCTGGCCCGCGGTGCACAATTGTTCCGCACATACGGCGAACGTCTGCAGCATCGGCCAAATAGTCATGCTGGGCGCCAACAATACCGGCTATTCCACACATAGACCCTCGCTGTTTGTTTTGCAGAAGATGTGATCAGCGGTTTGAGACATATCTACGCAGTCCGTTCAATAAACGCGAAGCGCACAGCCTTTGCTCTGCTATTTTCGGGGATTCTTGTAGTACTGCCCGTAATACTGATGACTCGTATCTTGAGATCCATTCACCACGACGCCGATCACTTTCAAATTCTCAATGCCTTCCAAGGTTTTTCCCAGCAGCTTCTTAGGTGTCTTTGCTTGTTCGACGACCAACAGTGTGCCGTCTGCCTGAGTGGCCCAAACATTGGGATCTGCTACTGCCGCCAGCGGGGGCGAATCAATAATGACCCACTCGAACCATTCCGCGACTTGAGTCAGCATTTCCGACATTCGCTGAGACTGTAAAATCTCGAGTGGTTCTCCCGTGGCTTCGCCGGGTGGCAAGTACCAAAGCGGGAATTCATTGACGCGCCGTAGAAAGTCTGTGATGTCTGCGGCCTCCTCCCACCAGTCGGTAAGACCAAGCAGATCGTGATTTCCGAAAAGATCTCTTAATCCTGACTGGCGTAAATCACCGTCAATGAGTAGTGTTCTTTGGCGTCGAGCCAAAGTGAGGGCCAAGTTGGCTGAGATCACACTTTTCCCCTCGCCCTTGAGGGTGCTGGTAATCACAAGTTTCTTGAGTTGCCGTTGCTTCCGCAAATACTCTAGACGGGCGGCCAGCATTCGGAACTTTTCAGCACCCACACCTTCTTTCTCCATCATGGCCACCAGACGAGGATTTGGAGGCACAGCGACAGAAAACTCAGGGAGCGGATTCAGTCCTTCCAGATCGCTATCCATGTCTTGCGTCACCCGTGAATATGCTGCTGTCGAATTGCGGGTCAAACCATAAAAGTTTCTATCCATTGATCAACCTCGGTAGTAAGCGAACAAAGTAATTGCTGGAATAACGGCTATGAGTGCCAAGCCGGCTATCGCTTCCAGCCGGCGATGCCAGAGCAGCTTTCTTTGTTCATTCGCTGTTTGCAGAACGGGGATCCTCGCCAGAATAGGTGCAGTCACCAGATCGCGCAGGTCTTCATCGCGACAGATGCGTGGGTCGAGAGTCTCAAGCAAAGCGGTGATCCCAAGCGCCAGGAACGCTCCCATAGCCAGACCCAACAGGCTCAATTTGAATCGGTCGGGCCAATAAGGCTTCAGCGGAAGATTGGGAGGATCAATAATGCTGAATAATTCCCCCTGTTGATGTTTCTCAAGGTTAGTGGCCATTTCCGACTGGGTCTTCTTGGCCAAAAGCGATTCATAATTGGTGCGTGATTGCTCGTGGTCCCGAGTGATGTCTGCCAATTGTTGCTCTCTTACAGGCATCAAATTCAGGCGGCTTTGGTACTCCTCGATCTGGTTTTCCAGCTTTCTTACTTCCTGCTCGCGATGCGCAATTTTGACCTTATTCGCCCTAAGCTGGCCATCAATCGGCAACATTGAAGAGGAAGTTCGAGGCTCCGCCGGATCACTTACACTCCGATTGCCGTCAATAGGCTTCGCTGGTTCGTGAGATTGAGCCTGCGTCTCTAGCTGCTTTTTCAACTTTTCTGTGGCTGCAATTTTTTCTTTGACTCGCCGTACATCAGGGTGATTTGCCGTGTAACGCGTGCTGAGATCAGCGAGTTCAGCATTAAGCCTGTCAAGCTGCTCTTCCAGAGCTGCCGGACTGACCACTTCACTATCTTGATTCCCAATTTGGCCCCGCAGGCTTTGATATTGCGGAATCAGTGATTCCAAGTAGAGCTCTTGTTGATTGGCCTCGTCGAGCGCCTCTTCTGCGGACTGCAAACGGGTCTGCAGCCCTGAGAGTATTTGTTCAGTGCTTTGCCACTGCTCCGGCAATTCTCCCAAATTTTTGGATTTAAAGTCGCGAAGGCGCTCTTCTTGTTGGGTCAAATCACGCCGGGCATCCTCCAATTGGCTTGCAAGGAATTGGGTCGTATTTTCCGACAAGCGCTGCCGGTCACGCAGGTTTTCGTCAATAAACAACGATGTCAGTTCATTCGTGACCTGCTGGGCCAGCGTCGGACTGGGTGCGGAATAAGAGATTTTGAATGCCGATAGTTCTCCCGGACGCCCCGGAGCTTGAACCAGATCAATTTTGATGTCGCGCCGCATCCTCTCTACCAAGGCGTCCGAATCCACCGGTCCCTTATCTTCCCCGTAGAGATGGAAATGGCCGATGATTTCTTGCAGTCTTGTTCGGCTCAGGATTTGTTGGGTCATGCTCTGCAACCACTGCTGAACATCCACGGCAACGTTAGCAAGTACGTAGCGCTCCGAAACTCCCTGCTGTTCGACGATGATGACAGTCTCGGAGCGGTACTTCGGGGGAATAAATCGGCCGGCTACAACCACGAATGCCCAACCCAGGAATAAAGGAAGGATGAGCCACCACCGCCGGCGGCGCGCTATCGCCCAGTAATCTTCCAATGTTCGCGAAGGTTTCGCCTGATAATGATGATCCACTTTATCTCCTTAATTTATCTTCCCAGCGGATGCTTGAGGTCGTATATCAACGACATAGAGACGCGGTTGTGATCAGCTAAATAAGTCCCCACTTGAGCGCTATTGCTAGACAGGTGTACTCGCCAATACCGAAATTCAAGGGACGTGCTCTGACTCAACATGCGGGTCAACCCGCCAGTGGCCGAAACGTAGGTGAGTGCTCGAGAAGTCCCAGAGAGCGCTTTGTTATCTTCATACGAGGCCAACAAATCCACAGTCCACTGTCGCGCGAGTTGCCGGCGAAATTCTAGCGTGGCGCCCGAGAGTTTCGCCACTCCCAACACTCCACCCCCATCGCCGATCTTCCTGTATATGCTCGCAACTATGCCCGTGTGTGCCCCACTCCAGTTGTAAGTCGCTCCCCCCGCCCAATGCCAGTTTGACCGCGATATACGTTCGCCTTCCAGCGGCAGAACCAAAAGAGGAAAGTCGTCGTGGGTGGCTGAGCGCTCAGGACCAGCAAAAACTGAGACCGTTATGTTTGGCGTGAACGAAACGGTGTCAGTATAGAAAACACTTTGTACAAGCGCTCGTGATTGACTGCTTCTAACAATCAGCCTCTGCACGTTGTAGTCGAAGCCAACCCAGGTACTGGGCGTTAGATGATGAGAATAGAAAGCATGTCCATTCATCGAACTCGTGTCCTCTAAAAATTGGAGGGGTAACTGTGTTCCTGCCGCTGAACTGTACTTGACACTGAAGAACGAGCCGCTTGCGCCGATGATAGTGTGCCGGTCTAAGGCGTAGGTTAAGTCCAAGCCTGCTTGATCGCTGGTTCTTCGGGCCGTCGGCGCTAGGATGGAATCGCTGGGGCGATCAAGGATGCCGAAACCCGGCATAAGTTCGGACTGGCGCAGACGATCAAAGGGATTCTTGCTTGTTAGAAAACTGTTACGGAGGCTGATTTCAAACCGTTTGGTCAGCCTTAACCGCAGTACTGTATCGAGCAGGTGCGAGCGTGAATCATAATTTTGCAACGGGCGACTGATGGAAAAACCCGGGCTGTAGTCCAGGCTCCACTCCAATCGAGGATGCGATAGGTTCCAGCCCAGGTGAGGCTCTATGACCGTCACAACGTTGGGCTGTTTGTGATGGTTGTCATCCAGGGCGTTATCGTCGAAGTCGTTGGCAATTCGAAGTCCTGTCACCAGCAGATCGGTCTTGGGGGCTTCAGCTTCAAGCGTTGGCGGGAACAACTCACCGGGCAGCCCCGGTGGTCGGGCTGTTTGGGCTGATGGGTCAATCACAGCAAACAGCAAAACGAACACACATCCAAAATGCCATCGGACTGTCACAGTCCTAAATTCCTTTTATGGAACCACGACTGTGTCGTGTGTTTCAAGTTCCACGTTTTGAGAGAGCTTGCGCCCTCGGATGACTTCCTTGTAATTGAATGGAATACACGCACGCGAGCCGTCAGCGTTCACCCTGAGGACATAAACCTTGCTGGTCTTTGCAAAATCCCGAAAGCCACCGGCCAGGGCAATAGCGTCGAGTACCGTCATGGACCGGCTGAGTACGTAAGAACCTGGCCGCTCTACTTCGCCCAGGATATTAAATTTCTGGCTTTTGGCTTCCTGCACGATAACGCTAACTTCGGGGTCCGATAGATAGTTAAGCAACTGCCGCTTGATGTCATCTTGCAATTGAACCGGGGTGCGGCCGCTGGCGCGTAAATCGCCGATCAGCGGTAATGATATTTTGCCATCCGGCCGCACGGGAACACTCCGCGAGATCTCCGGCTCTTTCCAAACATTCACTGCGAGCACATCGTCCTCGCCGATTACATACCCGTCTGGTTGCACTTCTGCTTCGACCGGGGCCGGGGTTTGAGAATTGGTTTGGTCCGAAACTTTGGACTTCGCCTGATCTGATGCCGGGGCGTTGATCCCGGTGGCAATCAGCACTGCCAAGATCAGATGTGCTAATTTCATGTGCGATCTCATGTTGGCGCCCTTCGAGTGGCCCGATACCGTCGTGCCTTTCTTAAACCGGTTCGACATCATGACCTTCAACATTGATGGAGAGTGAGTGGTGGATGCTCTCGACGGAGATCACCAGGCGCTGGCCTCCATTGGTGACCAGAAAGCCTTCAATACCGTCCAGAACTCCTCCCCGAACGCGAACTCGCTGACCGACTTTAAGAAACGGGTAGGGCGTGAGCGCGACGTTACGGGCCAACAAGGTTCGAATATTTTCAATCTGACTGTCAGGGATCGGAATGCCCTGATTGTGCGACCCCACGAGGCTCAATACCCCTCCGATTCGAATGACTGCTGAATGCACCTGCGGCACAAGAGCTGCATAAAAAAACGCATAACAGGAGAACAGCGGGACCTGAACCACCTTGCGCCGATCGCTCCACCGGTGCACTTGCGTCAGCAGCGGCAAGTAAGTGGTAATACCTTTTTCCTGCAGTTCTGCGGCTACTCTCTTTTCATGTCTGGAACGAGTCTGAACTGCGTACCAGTGAGGTTGTTCAATGGCTTCATTTCGTATCGTGTCAGTGTCATAAGTCAAAGTCTGAGTGGCGCTACTCATCGCTTCACCTTCGAATCTATCCCAGTTGAATCTTTCGGGTGCTATGTTTTGGTTTCTTTCTTCGAAAAATGCAGGTGCTACTCACAGCTCCGCCCTCTGAGTCACATTTGCAGCTCTTTCCCAAATGACAGGCCAGAAGATAGCATGAAGACGTAAAGCAGGAAACGAGCGAACCCCTGCATTCCAGACCGGGGAATCCTCCAAAGTGAAATGCGGGTTCCTATGGATAACTTTTTACTCTTAAGCGCTAGTCGTTCATGCTCCTTCTTGGAAGAAGCAGTACAGAAAAACCCTGCATTTCGGATCAGGAGAACTACGTAAAGTGGAAATGGATGTTTCGCCATTTCGGAAAGATTTCCGAATTATGGGTCAGCTATACCTTTTAAGTTCTTGCTGTATCTCCAGCGCCAGGAGACGCAGCGAAGAGCCCCAGCGAGGCGGCGCAAGTCTGCAGGATGTGGGGGCTCCGTTTGCAAGGTATTACTCCCCCACCCCCCATTACTTGGAGTAGTCCAAGCATTGATAAATCACTATAATTCAATGACATACGGAGATGGCCGATCGTGGTTCGAGTAGTGCTCAGATATTTCTTTACTGTAAACTTCGACAAACGAAAGGATTGGCTTCCGGCAAGCGGCAGCAAACTGTCGTTAGAGTTTTCAAAGAGCCCACGGGCACCTGTATTCTGGAATGCTGGCTTTGAGCGCACTCGATTCACGCTCACCCGCTCTTCAATGATGACTTACCGTTACCAAAAAATGAAGCTTTTGATGCCGCATTGATACCGTTTTCTGTGCGCAGGCTAAAGGTATAAGAATTGAAGATATGCAGTATCGCCGGTGCAATCCGGATACGAGCATTTACGGGCATTCCCGGCGATTATTGCACTTTGATCAGGTAGACATCGGCATAATCGGATAAACCTGTGTTACCGATGTTCATGTTGCTGTCGAATACCACATAGTGGCCGTCGCGGCTGATGGCCGCGCGGCTCTCGGCCCAGTAAGACTCGGCCGACCGGGAACGGTGGTGCGCCAGCCGAAAGACTGCAGAACCATCAATCTTCACGAAAACGAGTTCCTCATAAAAATGGCGCCATGAGGATTGCCAGTCGGGGGCAAGGTGTTGCGGATCGAAACAGGAATAATGTGGACAGGTTCCTTGATCAAAAAACGATATCGCCACCCACCCCTGGGAACTATCCCGGTAGCTGATGTGAGCTGATGCCCAGTTTATGTCAACCAGGCAGGAGACTATGTGCGGCGAATCTACCCTGATTGTGTCTGCCCCTCCTCCGCTGGGGCAAGCGTCTCTATAGGTATCGGGGATCCGGCCCACAACTGCAACCTCGTTGCCCGTTAAATCTTTGCCCACATCCGTGTGAAGGCTGCTGTTAAACATGTGCCAATATAAAGTGCCGTCGGTGCTGTAGATCTCCTGCCCCTGACCGGCGGCTGCACCGTTGCAGGTCCAGGTGATCAGCATCTTGTTTGAGGGTGTGATCTGGATCTTGTGCCAGCCGCAATCGGTCTCCTTCATGCCAACATTCACCGCGACGCCGGTTGCGCCGGTACTGATTGAATATAAGAAGGCATGGGTTCCACTTACGATCCAGAGATGGTCACCATCCTCAGACAGGTCTTCCTGGTCAGGGATCATCACATTGGAATAGCCGGCAAACGTGTGTAAAGCTGTACTGTTTACGGTACTGCCTGAAATCTTCCCTTGGTAGAGAGTATTTTTGTTCGTGTAATAGAACACGTCCGCGGAATCCCTGGCCCATGGCACATTGCCGCTGTTGATTGCGGGGAAATCATGCGGACCGACTACAATGTGCCCCGCCGTATCCACAATGACGCCTTGGCCCCACTCGGTTATCAGCATAATCCGTGTGTCGTTTTGATTCATTGCGCTGATCGTGGCGTATTGATGGTGTACAGCTAAATTAAATTCTGACTTGCTGTTCGTCAGCCGAGTAATGGTGCAGCCATACTGCGGGTCACTATAGCTATTTCCCTGACCAGGTGGAACGAAGGTGTTAAAGCTCGGCGGAATGTGGGGCAATCCGTCGTCCTTGGCTCCGCACTGTAAGGATATAATTTTGTCTTCGGCCATAACCTGGTCGGTAGCATTTTTGATGATTGCTGGATCATTAGCGTTACGCGAAGACTTCGTGCAGCCAGTTAGAGCAACACAATGTAAGAGCGAAATCATGAGGACCAGGGCGGCGGGGTAGTAATCAATGGCCTTCATCTTCACTCTCAGGCAAAACTTTATTGACGTAAGCTCATCTTTGGCAAGTGGCCCTTCCTTTGAAATCGCGGGGCTTGCTTGTCATGTTTCAAGGAAAGCCCGCCCAATTGACTGGATGTCCCTGCACTCTCAATCCTACGGCGAATTGGCCATTGGCTAATGGCTGGCAATAAATTACACGAACAGAAGCCCGAACCCCAACTGTAGGGGAGGTCAGGTAGAGAAGTTGGTCAGGAGCCATAGAGCTTTTTACCAACACACGTGTACCCATTGGGCTTACGTTCTGGGTTAGAGCACTCTCACTCACGCCCGGCTCTTGCGCTCGAATAAGCGTGACTGAAGCTTCAAAACGCATCCGTTTTTCCCGTCGTCCATCCCTGTTGACCATGTCAGCGCTATCTCCCTATCTGGCTTGTAGTGGTCTGGACGAAATAGGCTGCGCTAGCAACGATCTATGCTGTTTTTGCTCATACATGGCACGGTCTGCCTGGACCAAAAGCTGCCGAATCGATGTTTTGCTTCGGGGATTCAAACGTGCCATTCCAAAGCTAAATGAGAGTTTATAACGCGCTTCTTTCGCATTGAGTTTCTTTGAGTTTTCCAGCAGTCGGGCAGTAATGGCAGCCTCGCCGTGATCGGATGCCTCGATTGCCAGGGCCGCAAACTCGTCTCCGCTGAAACGAGCAACCACATCAGAGTCACGAAACGTCTGTGACAAAATTTTGCCGGTACGCACCAACGCCATGTCGCCTTCCGCATGGCCCCAAGCGTCATTGATACGCTTCATGCCGTCCACGTCACCAAAAAACAGCAGCAATCCGTATCCGGACCGGCGAGCGAGTTTTAACTGTCGTTCTGCAAGGGCCAGAAAGCCACGGCGGTTATACAAACCTGTTAGTTCGTCGGTGAGTGCAATACCCCCAAGTTTTTCGCGCAGTATGGACTGCTTAATCGCACAACGAATCGCCTGCAGCAGGAGATCGCCGGAAGATTTGATGGAAGTAACATTTCCGGCCCCGGCATCCAAGGCTGCCGTGACTCCGCTAAGAAGTGCTGCTAAGTCCCGGTTTGCCTCGTTCAGGATTGGTTTTAAAAGGTCATCCGACGCGAGAATATCGCGAGAAAGATCAGGCAGCGTAATCCCCAGAGCAAAGTTCGTTTTGTGGTCGAAAATCTTACTAAGAACTTCGGCTTCTAACTGTTGTGCATGTGGTTCTTTCCATTTTGGCCAATCCTGAAAGTGCTTGCTAGTTTTCGATTCCATGGAGTCCCTCAGTTCCTGGCCAGATCATTGCAAAGCCTTGCCAAACATTTCCGGAATGGACGAGCCGCCGGGCCCCAGCTGTAAATCTGGAGCTTTACTCCAAGTTTGTCAGAGAGTCTTCTTCCTACCCGGATAACAATCCATTCAATTTCTAGAGGGTGCTTCCTTCCCACAGGATGTTGCCGTGTTCCCCCTTGTACTCTGGTGGTAAGCCGCTTCAGTAAGAGAGGGAGGGTTGTTTTTCCTGCGGCGGCTCCCAATGTGACGCGCACAGAGCATAGCCCCGAAGCCGGGGCAAATATACCGGTGAATACCTGATTTTATAAGGTGGAATTCTTGAAAAGTGACGCCAAGGTATTCCCCTTGGCCTGTCGGTCATGGCTGAACCAGGTATTCCCCCTGGCCTATCGGTCAGGGTTGGACCAGACCCCGGCGAATGGCGTAGCGAACCAGGCTCGCGGTTTCATGAATATCGAGCTTCTGCATGAGTCTCGATCTGTGCGACTCGGCGGTTTTTATGCTGATTCCCAGCAGGGTAGCGACTTCTTTACTCGACTTCCCTTCTCCAACCAATTGGAGAACCTGCCGCTCACGAGATGTAAGAGGATCAGCCGAGAGCTGTGTCTTGGAGAGATAAGCCCCAACCACAGCACCTGAGACACTCGGACTGAGGTAGATCTCTCCCCGGCAAACTTGTTGAATTGCCCTCACCAGATCGCTGGCCACCTGACTCTTCAATACATACCCTTTGACTCCGGCTTGCAAAGCTTCCGTGACATACTGATCTTCGTCGTGCCGTGTGAGAAGAATGATTTTGCTCTTGGGAGAAGATTTTCGCAGTTCTCGGGCGGCGTCAATACCGTTGAGGGCCGGCATGCTGATGTCAAGGATAGCGACATCAAACTGTAGCTTC
>Ga0210384_10001217_pt1 | contig 35951 bp, 27 predicted proteins | sample IncBWH2MmetaG_FD_160574 | JGI IMG/M metagenome (GOLD analysis project Ga0210384, IMG submission 160574) | Forest soil microbial communities from Barre Woods Harvard Forest LTER site, Petersham, Massachusetts, United States - Inc-BW-H-2-M | ecosystem: Environmental > Terrestrial > Soil >...
AATGCAGAGCTGATCGCGGACGGCGTTCACGTCGAAGAAGCCGCGATGAAACTGCTGTTGATGGCCAAGGGCGCCGCGCACGTCACGCTGGTTAGCGATGGCCTCTCCGCCACAGGCATGCCCGACGGAAAATACACGCTCGGCGGCTTCGAAGTAACCGTCAGCGGCGGCGTCTGCCGCAACGCCGAAGGAGTGCTGGCCGGCAGCACGCTGACGCTCGACCGCGCGCTGCGAAATATCGTAGCGTTGGGCACGTCGCTCCCAGATGCCGTCCGCATGTTGACGCTGAATCCGGCAACGCTGCTCGGAATCGAATTCAAAAAGGGTTCGTTGCGGACATGCGCTGACGCGGACATCCTGCTGCTCGATGAAGGATTGCGCGTGACCAACATATGGGCGCGCGGCGTGGCGTTAAATTAGCCGGCGAGATTTCTGCTGCTCTATGGATTGAGCGGAATGTGGAGATCCTCGGCGAGTTGCTCCGCATCAAAGGGACTGCAAGCAAAGTAGCGCCCACCTACATCAAACGTCGGAACGACGCGCTTGCCATCATTGGCTTTCATAACGATGGCCTCTCCGGATGGATCCTGTTCAATATCCACTTCGCGGAAAGCTACACCGCGTTCCTTCAAGAAGGATTTTGCGCGGCGGCAATCGGGGCACCAGGTGGTGCTGTAGATGGTGATGGGTTCCATACTTCGTCCTGCAACATTGGATGCGCCTGGACTGGATCGGTCGCAAAGTTCTAAAGGTGTGCGCTATAAGAGTTATCATCGGGAATCGACAGGCACGCCGCGATACTTGCGCGCCACCTGGATGCGGATCAAAGCACGCTGAAGTGAGACGGTGACGCGGTCCCAATCGATATTCGTATCGCCAGAAGCTAGACGCTGCTCGGCGCGGGCCTTGGCCGCCTCCGCGCGTGCAATATCGATATCCGCTGCGAACTCGGCCGTCTCCGCTAGCACCGTGACGCGATCCGGCAAAACCTCCGCAAAACCCCGAATGATTGCAAGATGCGCAGACTCCTTGCCGCTCGTGTCGTGATAACTCAACTCGCCGATCCCCAGTTCGGTAATCAGCGGTGCGTGCCCCGGCAATATTCCGAGGTAGCCTTCCGCGCCGGGAAGCTGCACTTCCTTGGTGGTCTGACGAAGCAGCTGCCTCTCCGGCGTGACCACCACGAGCTCGATGGATTCAGGAAGCATTTTTCCTTTAGGCGCTCGCCTTCATTTTTTCGGCCTTCTCCAGAGCTTCCTCGATGGTGCCCACCATGTAGAACGCCTGCTCCGGAATGTCATCGTACTTCCCTTCCACGATTTCCTTGAAGCTGCGCACGGTGTCTTCGATCTTGACGTACTTGCCTTCGAGACCGGTGAACTGGGCGGCCACGAACATCGGCTGCGAGAGGAACTTTTCGATCTTGCGCGCGCGCGCCACGGTGCGCTTGTCTTCGTCGGAAAGTTCTTCGATGCCGAGAATCGCGATGATGTCCTGCAGTTCCTTGTAGCGCTGCAGAATGCCCTTTACGCCGCGCGCTACCGCATAGTGCTCTGCGCCAACGATGCGCGGATCGAGAATACGCGAAGAGCTGGCCAGCGGGTCGACGGCCGGATAAATTCCGCGTTCGACGATTTGCCGGCTGAGGTTGGTCGTGGCGTCCAGGTGCGCAAACGTCGCCGCCGGCGCCGGATCGGTGTAGTCGTCTGCGGGCACGTAAATCGCCTGTACCGAAGTGATCGAGCCGGACTTCGTGGAAGTGATGCGCTCCTGCAATTCGCCGATTTCCGTGTTGAGGTTCGGCTGATAGCCCACCGCCGAAGGCATGCGCCCAAGAAGCGCCGAAACTTCCGAACCTGCCTGTACGAAACGGAAAATATTGTCGATGAAGAGCAGCACGTCCAGATGTTCTTCATCACGGAAGTATTCCGCGACGGTTAGGCCGGTAAGGCCGACGCGCAGGCGCGACCCGGGCGGCTCCGTCATCTGCCCATAAATCAAAGCCGCGCGAGACTTTTCCGAATTACCCGGAACGATCACGCCGCCTTCGGACATTTCGAGCCACAGGTCGTTCCCCTCGCGCGTGCGCTCGCCGACACCCGCGAACACAGAAACACCGCCGTGCTTCATGGCCACGTTGTGAATCAATTCCATAATCAGCACGGTTTTTCCAACGCCTGCGCCGCCAAACAAACCAATCTTGCCGCCCTTCAGGTACGGCTCAATCAGGTCCACGACTTTAATTCCCGTTTCGAACATTTCGAGAGTGGTGGATTGATCTTCCAGCGTCGGTGCCGGCCGGTGAATCGGATAATGCGTTTTGCTGACGATGGGCCCGAGTTGATCCACGGGTTTCCCAAGCACGTTCATCACACGGCCCAGTGTCGCGCGCCCCACTGGGACTTCGATCCCTTTTCCGAGATCGTAGGCCTTCATCCCGCGCACCATGCCTTCGACCGGCTCCATCGCGATAGCGCGTACGCGTCCTTCGCCCAGGTGCTGCTGCACTTCTGCCGTTACGTCCAGCGGCTCCGGCAAATTGTATCCTTCGCTGGTAATGCGGCACGCGTTGTAAATCGCGGGCAGATGCCCCGCCTCAAATTGAATGTCGAGCACCGGTCCAATGACCTGGACTACATGTCCGACGTTTGCGTATTTCTCTGCCATGCTGTCTCCTAAGCGGTGGAGGATGCGCCGCTCACAATCTCGATAATTTCTTTCGTGATTGCCGCCTGCCGGACTTTATTCATGTGCAGCGTCAGCGCTTCAATTACATCTCCAGCGTTCTTGGTGGCCGATTCCATGGCCGTCATGCGCGCACCGTGTTCCGCGGCGGAAGATTCCAGCATCGCGCGTAGAATTTGCGTTTCGATGTAGCGCGGCAATAACTTGTCCAGAAGCTGTTCTTCGGGCTGCTCGTAAATGTAGTCGACCTGAGAAGAACTATCGCCGGCGGCCGATCCTTCGCCTTCGCGCACCGCCTCCACCGGCAACAACTTCTCGACGACCAGGTTCGCGGTCATGACCGTCTTGAATTCGCTGAACGCAATATAGACGGAATCGATCTCTTCGTTCGCGTAAAGCCCCGTCACCAGCGTTGCAATGTCGCGCGCCGTGGCAAATTCCACCCGCGCCAATACGTTGATATATTCCGCGAGGATATTGAAGCCAGCCTTCTTCAACGAGTCGCGGCCCTTTTTGCCGACTGGAATGACCGAAAGCTTTTTGTCCTTGCGCGCCCGGAAGAACTCGTTGGCCTTGCGCAAGATATTGGTGTTGAATGCACCGGCCAGGCCGCGTTCGCCCGTGAGCACGATCGCCAGAATTCTTTCTTCTGGGCGAACGGCCAGCAGCGGATGCTCCGGCTCCACAATCCGCGACATCGTCGACCGCAGCACGCGTGCCAACTCCCGTGCATACGGCCGCGCCGCCAGCGCCGATTCCTGCGCGCGTCGCAATCTCGCCGCCGCGACGAACTTCATCGCGCGGGTAATCTGCTGGGTGCTCTTTACCGAGCGGATGCGGCGCCGGAAATCGAGGAGTGTGGGCATCGTTCGTCGTTAATAGTCAGGCTGTTACTTCTTCGCAGCCGCCGCCACCGCGGCCGTAAATCGCTCCTTAAACGCATCCAAAGCCGTTTTAACTTCTGCCTTGATCGCGTCGTCAAGGGCCTTCTTTGACGCAATATTTTTCAAAATCGAAGGATAGTTGGTCTCGGTGAATTGCAAGAATTCGCGCTCGAACCGGCGCACTTCCGCCACCGGCACGCTGTCGAGCGACCCGCTCGTCGCGGCGTAAAGTATCAGGACCTGTTTTTCAATCGCCAGCGGCACGTACTGATCCTGCTTCAGGACTTCCGTCAGCCGCTGTCCGCGCGCGAGCTGCCCCTGGGTGACCTTATCCAGCTGGTCCGCGCCGAACTGCGCGAACGCCGCCAGTTCGCGGTACTGCGCCATATCCAGCCGCAGCGAACCCGCCACCTGTCGCATGGCTTTGATCTGCGCGTTGCCGCCGACGCGGCTCACGGAAATGCCCACGTTGATGGCCGGGCGAATGCCGCCATTGAACAGATCCGCTTCCAGATATATCTGTCCGTCGGTAATCGAAATGACGTTCGTTGGAATGTACGCGGAGACGTCGCCCGCCTGCGTTTCAATCACCGGCAGCGAAGTCAGCGAGCCGCCGCCGAGTTTGTCGTTCAATTTCGCCGCGCGTTCCAGCAAGCGGGAGTGGAGATAGAACACGTCGCCAGGAAACGCTTCGCGGCCCGGCGGGCGGCGCAGCAGCAAGGAAATTTCGCGATACGCCTGCGCGTGTTTCGAAAGATCGTCGTAGAACGTGATGGCGTGGCGTTTCGTGTCGCGGAAATATTCACCCATGGCACACGCGGCGTACGGCGCGATGTATTGCAGCGAAGCCGGTTCGGCGGCCGAAGATGCGATGATGATGGTGTAATCCATCGCTCCGGCGTCCGTAAGCGTTTTCACCACTTGCGCAATCGTCGAGCGTTTCTGTCCGATCGCGCAGTAAATGCAAATAACATCGCCGCCCTTTTGATTGATGATAGTGTCCAGAATCACCGCGGTCTTGCCCGTCTGCCGGTCGCCGATGATCAGTTCGCGCTGCCCGCGCCCGATGGGGATCATGGCATCGATAGCCTTAATCCCGGTCTGCAGCGGCTCGCGCACCGGCTGCCTATCCAGCACGCCCGGCGCTATCTTCTCCAGCGGATTGCGCTGCTTTGAAGCGATCGGCCCCTTGCCGTCTACAGGCTCGCCCAGCGGATTCATCACGCGCCCAATCAGCGCTTCGCCCACCGGCACGGACATGATCGTGTTCGTGCGCTTGACGACGTCGCCTTCTTTCAACTCCGTGGTCTCGCCCAGCAGCACGACACCGACTTCCTCTTCTTCGAGGTTCAGCGCGATCCCGAAAACGTTGTGTGGGAAAGCCAGCATCTCGCCGGCCATGACCTTTTCGAGCCCGTGGACGCGCGCAATTCCGTCTCCCACGCTGATGATCGCGCCGACTTCGTCGACCGAAACGGTCTGCTCGTAGTTCTCGATCTGCTCGCGCAGGATCTTGCTGATTTCGTCTGCCTTGATATTCGCCATGCCTGCTCCGTCGTTTCCGTCTCGGTCTGTCTCTCTTGTGTAGGTGCCGGGCTTTAGCCCGGCCCTCCACCAATCGTCCTCTACTCCGCCGCCAGCAGCGCGCGCATTTCATTCAATCGATTGCGCAGCGAACCGTCGTAAATCGTATCCCCAATGCGCACGACCGCGCCGCCCAACAGCGCGGGATCGAGCGAATACTTGGTCTCGATCTTCTTCCCGGTCAGCTTCGCCAGCGTCGCCGCAAACTCTTTCTTCTGCGCCGCGCTCAATTCCACCGCCGAAGAAATCTCCGCTTCCGCGATGCCCTGCCGCTGTCGCAGCACTTCCTCGAAGGTCGTGATGATTTCCGGCAGAAGCTGTGTGCGATGGCTGTCCGCAATGATGAAGAGAAAATTGCGAAGTATCTTGCTCGCGCCCAATCGTGAAATGATCTTTTCGATCACCGCATGCTTCTGTTCCGGCGTGACCGCAGGGCTCGCCAAGAACGTTCGCAGTTCCGCGGACTCCGCATAGGCCGTCCCAAAATCACCCAATTCCTTGACTGTCGGCGCGGCCGTACCCTGCGCGAGCGCGACATCCGCAAGCGCATTTGCGTACTGGAGGCTCGCGGACTTCAATTGGGCCTCCCTTCCAGGTTCTTCACGAAATTGCTGATCAGCGCTTCCTGCGCCTGTGCATTGAGCTGTTTCGCCAGCAGTGATTCCGCTCCATCCACCGCCAGATTCGCGGCCACCGCCTTCAGCGCCAGGCGCGCGGTGCGTTCAGCGGCTTCGATTTCCGCTTTCGCAGCCGCAGCAATTTTCTTCGCGTCATTTTGCGTGGCGGCGCGCAACCGTTCCACTTCCGCGGCGGATTCACGCGCCGCAAAAGCCCGCAACTCCGCCACTTCCTTCTGCAGATTCGCGAGCCTCGTTTCCGCTTCGCGCAGCTGAGTGTCGGCGGCGGCCTTCGCAGCCGTGGCCTTGGTAATCGCGGAGCCCACCATTTCCGCGTGGCTTCGGAACTTGGGCGGCAACACTTTGCCGAACACCCAAATCAGCACGCCTGCAACGATGGCGAAGTTGATCCACTTGAAGATCTCCGTGGCCCGTTCCGTAGCCGCGTTGCCTCCTTCTTCCGCGGCTTGCGCGCCCACCGCGGCGAACAGCAACACAAAAAGCACGCTCACGGCCAACAGTGCACGGTGATTTTGCGTCATCGCGCTTCTCTCGCGGGAGCGCCCGGACGTGGAGGAGATTGCAAGACTCTGCGCGCGATTTCACCGGAAAGTTGCCCCACAGTGGCTTCAATTTCCCGGCGCGCGCCTGCCAGTTCTCCGGCAACGCGATCCTTGCCAGCGTTCACTTCGCCCGACGCTTTCGTGCGCGCCTCTTTCAGCTGCGCGGCGCGCTCGTCCAGCAGTTTCTTGCGCGCGGCATCCTGCTCGGCATACACCTGCGCGCGCGCCTGCCGCAGCGCTTCCTGGTACTGTTTCACCTTTTCAGCGGCGGCGGCCTGTGCGGCTTCGGCGGCCTTTTGTGCCCCGATAGTGCGGGAATCGCGCTCCGCCATCACCGCCAGCAGCGGTTTGAAGAAAATAGCCCGTAAAATAAAGTAAAAAAGCAGGATGATCAGGACTGTAGGCACAGCCTGAAGGAACAGTTCGCCTAGTTGGTGACCGATATCTTGCATCGAGAATTGTGTCGCCTAAACTTTGTCACGTGCGACCGCAAGGCGGTCGACAGGTTGGCAGCCGCGCCGCTCCCCCACCCCGCGGGGGTTCACGGTGGGCCTGAAGCTGCCCGGTGAAACAATATTTTATAGCATCCGCCGCACCTTCCGTCAACGCGACCCTCCGGAACGCTTCCGACCTAATTTTCTGCAAACACGACTCGTTCAACGGCCCCGGAACATTCCTCTTCGCGTTGTCGGGCTGGTGAGAGTATGATTCCTTCAACTACCCCATCCAGCTTTGTGGCAGAAGATGACTATGTTTGTGCGCCCCGTGGTCTTTCTCTTTCTCTGGCAGCTGTTTTTCTGCGTTGTTCTCCTCCGCGAGCCTGTTCTCGCGGAACCGCCCGCATCCGATTCTCGGCCTGGCTCCGAAACCCCGCCTCTCCCCGGCGCGAAGAGTGAAGACAACCCATCTGTCGACCTCGACATTTATCTCCAGGGCCCAAACAAAGCCAGCGTGGAAGAAACGGCTGCACTCACCGTGGTTACCTTGGACGGCCAACTCTACAAACAAGGAACAACTAAGGAAGGACATCTGCGATGGAGCGAAGTCGTTCCCTCGCAATATGGAATCCACGTACTCGTTCCCGGCTTTGAGCCCGCCTTTCAAGAGTTCGACGCTCGCGGCTCCGGCCCAATCACCGTGACCGTTCAACTTCGGCCCCAGACCGGCGAGGGCGCAGTCACTCCCCCGGTTTCTTCAGATCCCGAAGTGAATTACGTCTATGGCGTGTACACCTCGCGCCTGGGCGATTGGGAAGCGGCTAGGTCTTACTGGATAAAAGTCCTCGAGCTTCTTCCCAATCATGTTCCCGCAATGGTCTCCATCGGCGAGGCCCTGCTGAACGAAAACAAAACTACAGAAGCAATGGAGTATCTGGATCGCGCCGCAAAGACGGACCCCTCCTACTGGCGCACAGAAGCGCTCCTGGCAGAAATCTCCATGCGTGCAGGCTCGGCGAGTGAAGCCGCCCAGCACGCTAAAAAAGCCATCGAGCTGGGTCACGGCGAAGCCGCTGGCGTCTCACCGCTCTTGGCACGCGCGCTGACCGCAGAAGCCTCCGAAGTGCTGCGCGCCTACCTGAAAGATCATCCCGGTGATGTTGCAGCCAAAAAACAATTGGAGGATTTGACCCCGGAGTCTGGGGGGAAGGGTACGCCAGTCGCCAAAACAGCTTCCTCTCGGGGCGACTCCGGCTGGGTGCCTCCTGGAATTGACGACAGTGTCCCCGCAGTAGAACCGGGCTCAGCGTGCAATCTCCATGAAGTGGTGCATCACGCCGGACAGCGAATCCAGGAATTCGTGAAGAACGTAGAACGATTCACGGCTACGGCATCCCTGCTCCACGAAAGTATTAATAGATCCGGAAAAGTCTCCGGAAAAATGGAGCGCAAATACGACTATTTGGTCTCCATCGACGAAATCCGGCCAGGAATTCTTAGCGTGCAAGAGAGTCTCAGCAAAGGTCTCACCCCTGCCGATCCCTTGGGTGGCATCACATCAAAAGGGTTGCCCGCGCTCGTGCTCATTTTCCATCCGTACTATGCGGGGAACTTTTCCATGAAGTGCGAAGGGCTCTCCACCGTTAAGGGGAAGCGCGTTTGGCAGATCTATTTTCGCCAGCGGGAAGACAAGCCGAACGCCATTCGTTCCTACATCCTCGGCCCTAACTCCGAGCCTCATCCAGTCCCCCTGGAGGGGCGGGCATGGTTTGTCGCGGACAGCTACCAGATCATCGGCCTGCAAACCGACTTGATCGGTATGCTTCCGGACATTCGGCTCACCGTGGACCACACCGCCGTTGAGTACGGTCCGGTGCATTTTGGTAGCCGGGGCGTGGATATGTGGCTTCCACAAACAGCTGAAATGTATAGTGATTTGAGAGCGCGGCGAATTCACCGCCGCATGAGCTTTAGCAATTATTTGCTCTTCGCCGTGGACGACAAGCAGCAAATCTCAGCACCGAAAGAAGACCCCTAGCCTCTTCCGGGCCGCTCCTTGCGCTTTACTCTCTATTGATCGGAACCGGAGCGTACACGTGTGGAAGGACCTGATCGATAGTTTTACTGCTGGGTCTGCGGCGGGATATCGTAGACGAAGCGGATGACGCGCGGCGTGTTGCTTCGGCCGGAAGTCATATGCAGAAGTTCGTAGAGTTGGCGGCCGTCCTCGGAGAGTTCGAACGTGCGGCTCATTTTGTTGCCGTGGGGATCTTTTTCTTCGGTGGCCAGCTTGTTGCCGTCCCACTTTGCGGCAATCTCCCGGTAAGTGTCTTCCTTGGATTTTTGCAGTTTTCGTCCGTCTGTCATGAACGCGCGCTTGCGGTCCCGGTCGTCCAGTAGATCCACTTCCGCGCCGGTCATCGATAGCGTCATTTTTTCGGGAGGCGAAAGCAGTTCGTGCATTTTCTGCCGCTCGTCATCGCTCTCCCCGCGCCTGCCGTAACCGCCATGGCCTCCGCCGGGATACCCTCCGCCCATGCCACCGCGCCTTCCACCGTACCCGCCGTTCGAATCACTGGAATCATCTCTTCTCTTGCGCGTGTCATCGCTCTCATCGCGATTGATTTTCCACGCGCCCAGTATGGTTGTGCGTGGCGGAGGCAACGGCGGCGCCGGTTTGGCCGCAGTGGCTGGAACCACCGGTGCCGCCGCGCCCGTCATCGGTCCCGGGGGCGATTGCGCGCGCAGCGCGCAAGGAACAACGAGCCAAACTGCGGCAAGAAAGATGGAGTGCAAGCGCATGTTGAGGTGAATAGCTTTCATGGACGAATCCCGCACAGTTCCGGCGGTTCCTTTTGTGGTTCCCTGCGCGGCATGAAAAAGTTCCCGCACATTACTCAAGCCACGCGTTGAGATCCGTGGCGCGAGGCAGAAGCGCGAGCGCACCTAGTTCGCGAAAGCGCGCTGCACGCTCGCGATAGCGATGTTCGCCGCGTGCAATGATACCCATGAACGGTACGCCGGCGTCACGGGCGGCGAGAGCGTCGTCAATATTGTCGCCGAGATAGAGCGCCGTCGCGGGATCGCGCCCGCCAAGAATTTTGCGCAGTCCTTCGGGATTCGGCTTCTTTTTCGCATCATCCATGGTAACAACGCTGCGGAAGCATCTCGTGGCCGGCCAACGTTCGAACGTGAATGAAAATTCCTGCCGCGTGCGCCCGGTAAACAAATTCAATTCGTAGCTCCTCGCCCAGCGCTCAATCTGCTTGGGAGTCACAATGATTTTTTCGTTTCGAACGTTCCCCGGCTTGCCGTCCGCCCCCCAATAGAATTTTTCGAATGCTGCCCTAGCCTGCTCATATGTCGTGGGATGCCCCAGGGAACTCACCCACGCGGACACCATGCTCCAGTCGTCGTTAAAACCCGGCTTGCTCTTCCACTGGTGCAGCTCCGCATAGGTCGCGCGCTTCCCGGTGAGCTCCCGCACAGTTTGGAGCGCTGAGCGCCAATACGTTCCGCGGACATCGACGAGCACCCCATCCACGTCAAAGATCAAGATCTGCGCCTGCTGCTTCTTTTTCACTTTCTTCCGAGCCTCACCTGCTATTGTGGGATTCGCCGTCAGCGCGGCAGGAATGCACGCAGAAGCCCGAGAAAAATCTAAAAAGCAGGATAGCACAGGGCTGGGAGGAGAAGGCGCCGACGAGAACCTGCAACGCAAACCGCCGGGGGTTTCGAGGAAAGAAAAAACCGCACCCGGCGGCCGAGCGTTTGCTCGTCGGACACTCAGGGTGCGGTAGTCTAAAGTTATATGACCTGTGTCTGGCCGGAATTCACTACGCTCCAGCCAGCTCTCGCTTAGTAGCTGAGCTCACGCTGCGTCACGATCTTGTAAGGAAGCGACTGGCTGAGACTATTGATCCAGCAGCTGTCGTATTGAATGGTGGCATTGCCACCGCCGTTCCAAGCTATCGTCGGTATGCCTGGGGGACCTGAAGGAATGAGGTGCGTGTAGGTCGGCGGCGTGTCGCTGTACAAGTTCGCCACTAACAACGAACCGTCCAGGGTGCCATTGCCTCCGCCATTCTTCACGACATTCCCCTTCCCGATTACCAAAATGAGTCCGTTAAAGTTGGGAGTGCCGCTCATGGTCAGAGTACCGGTGACCAGGAGAATACCCGAACCAGAACCGCCAAACGAGAAATCTCCCTGTACCACGTTAATTACTGGAGCAGCATCAGTTCCAAGATTTACGCCAGAAGGATTTGGCAGTGGACTGGCCCCGTAGACGTTGCCACCCGCCAGGCCCGTGACCGTGTTAACCAGATTGTTCAAACCATCCACCGTACCCAGTGGGCCCAACTGGGAACTTACGTCCGCTATCCCAGCAGGGCTCCCGTTGTAACTACCAGGGCGGTTGGTTTGGGTGGTCAAACTGGTTGCAGCGGCGGCGTTAAAGCCTCCGAGCCCGGGCTCATTCGTAGGCGGGGAACACCCGACTCCTCCGTTTGGCCCGGTGGCTGTGTCGTTGCCAGTCACACCGAACGCGGCCGAGTGGGGATTAGTACCAAAGTCCGGAGTTGGGCCGTCAAAAACTATCGCTCCGGGTATAGGCGGCAGGGAGGACCGGGTGACTTCATACTGCATCATTCGCCGCGAACCGCTGCTGGTCACCGCCAACGCTGTCAGCTCATACACGGGCATGTAAGTATTACCGGCCGCCGCACAGCTCGCGAGTGCAGTGGTAACTTCATTTGCCCCGGTCCAGCAAACACGATTGCCACTCGTCGTGCCATCGACGGAGGTGATGCGTGTGCATCCTGTGTCGGACTTATTGATCTTTTCCATGACCCGCACCCACTTCCACGGAAGTATCGGGGAGGTTTGGTAGGCCGTACTCGCCGTAGGGACCGTAGTTACCCACCATGTACCTGTGGGCGCCGTGCCCGTACAGTTGAGTTCATTCACTAGCTCGTTATCGGGATAATTGGTGCCCGCAAGGAGCCACGGGGCAACGGTTTCACCACCTAGCGGATTGATGACGTAAAGGATCCCGCTGGGCGCGCCGGCCAAAGTGTTTCCGAGCGTCGTGGTGAGGTTCAAGGTGTTCGTCGCGCCGGCTCGCAACCGGTCGCGTACTTCTTCAATGCCGCCTTTGGCCGCGAAGTAAGCGGTTTGTTGATCCCGGAAATTCGCGCTGATATTGGTTTCGGTGTTGGACATGAGGATCATACCCATGCCGACAGCGGTGATAAGCAGCAATACGAGCAAGGCAACGACCAGAGCAATTCCGCGTTCTGTGCTGTGGGATTTTTTTCTATAAAGTGTAATCACTTTCTTCTCCTATTGGCAGGACTCTGGCCGGCCGGTGGTGGCCATCGAGCAATTATTGATGGACACTTCCCCTTCGAAGTTGGTCTCGATGGGCAGTCTTGTTTTGAGGTCGATGATATTATTGTTACGAATCAGCAGGCCGATCTTGATGGTTTTGATCGAGGCCAGGGTTTGGGCGCCCGCCGCGGTGCTGATATCGAGAGGCAGCGATGCACTCGGGATGGGCGTTCCGTCCGCTTTGAAGTAAGTAAAAATCGGGTTGCTGAGCACATCATTCGCTTCGGTTCCCCAGTTTGTTGCCTGACCTGTAAGTGGATTGGCGGAGATCTTATCCACCTGGCTTCGCTGGAGGCACAAGGGGCAGGCGCCTGAGCCATTTACCTTGTAAATGATGCTCTGCACTACGCCGTTGCCATTCATGTCTCCTTCGAATTGCACGGCGTTGTTGTCAATGCTCACGAAACCGATTGCCATTCGATTGTCACTAATGTACGGAGAGGCCCAACCGTAAGTCGCCTGGGTGGTCAACGCTGGCGCCCACGAGAGGCTTGTAGTATCCACCATCCGCGAGTTCGGATACCCGATCTGGTTGATGTCGCGGAAGAACTGGTCAACAAAGTCCCGGGCTTCCTGCAAGTTGTCGAGCTTTATTTGCTCGGCGTATCCGCGTTGTTGCGCTACGTCCATCTGAGCAAGAATTCCCCCGGAGATGATCCCCAATATCCCCACAACGATCATCATTTCGAGGAGAGAAAATCCATGTTGTCGACGGTGAGCCGGAATCCTGGTCTTCATTTCAGTCCCCCTGCCCGATCATCGAACGAATCGTTACCGCTGGAGAGAACAGCACCGGGTTAGTGCCCGAGCCTTTCAATTTCGCCGAAACAATGACCGTCTTGACATAATTCGAGGGCGTCTTGATGTTCCACCGGACGTCATAAGTGGATTGCTGGCCACCGGATCCGCACGCGGCGTAAAGCATGTAATACCCTGCCGGGGCGCCGGCGCCGCCCGCGGCTTGGGAGAAATCCACGTCGCCCGAGGCCAGTAGAGTCGCGCCGGATCCGCTAGCCGTTCCCGTGACGGTGATGTTTGTTGCCGCACCGGTACAATCTGTGAGCGTAGGTGGCAGCGCTCCCTGAGGCACGCTCAATATTTTTTCCATAAGCATCTGCGCGATGACTGTCGAGTTGCTCTGCTGGCGGTTCCTGGAGTTCGTTCCAATCGCGAGCGGAATTAAGAGAGCCATTGCCAGGACCCCGACTAGCAGTACCAGGCAGGCGATCATCATCTCGATCAGAGACATGCCGCGTTGGCTCGATTTTGATGCTCTCATCATGCCCCTCTTCCGCTTAGTTAATTCCATGCCGTACCATTCCAGCTCACAACTTTGGTCCTTCCGGCCTTGGTTACCACCACCCCAGCCCAACCCGGTGTGCCGGGTCGCCTGTCCGTCAGGTAGTACACAAAATATGTCGCTGAAGGCGTGTTGCAAGTCGGAGGGGCGGTATAATCACAAGGAAAACCTCTGGGCGTGTAAGCGAGCACACGCGTGTTATCGTAAGAACCGACTCCGGTATCTCCCGCCAGGACGTACGGACCGGGTACTCCGGGCGCCGCAGTGGGAGCGGCCGCAGCTGGCACAACTGTCCCGGAAAACTGGATGAGCGGCTCGCTCATGGTTACTCCATTCACTGTGACAGTCGGGCTCCATGCGCCGTCGCCATTGAGGTCTATGTAGGCGATCTGCGCTCCATTTCGGACGCCGTACCGGATGGGGTAAACGGCAATGGGTGTCGTGGGATTGTTCTTCGCGGCCATGATTCTTGCTTGCTGCATAAGCCCGGCCAGATCGCCCGCCGAGGAACGCAAGCGTAGGTTCGAAACGGCCAGCAGGACGTTCGGAATGGCGATCGCCATCACCACCAGTACTACGAACACAACGATGAGCAGTTCGATAAGACTGAAACCGCTCGCGTAGTGGCGCTGCTCGTAGTTCTTCTGGCTAGAAAATCTCATTGTTTCGAATTTCCTTTGGACGTTTACTAGAGGCGCTCGGTAGATGGATAAGCTTCCCCACGAGGATACATAGCACCCGGGAGGCCGCAGCCAAACATTGGATAAGTTGTTTTGATACAGTAAGTTATGGGGCTTACATCTCAGGAATGCGTTTCGGGGCAGGGTTACACGGGTAGAAACGTAACAAGTCAAGCGTGGAGGGCTGCGGCACAGATTAGAACCCCTTAGATCCGGCCAAGCCCCGGGGCACGATGAAATCTATAATTCGCTTCATTTAGCAGTGATCGTTTCGCGACATGAGGAAACAAAGAATCCAGGATGGTCGACGAAAGATCGGTGCGACTGAGGGTTGGTTGCTGGCGATTCGGACGGGTTGTTACACTCTACGGGGCGCGGCGCAAGGAGCAATCATGGCGGGATATAGCGGAGTGGATTTTATTGATTTTGATTCGCAGTTGAATGATGAAGAAAAGCTGGTACGGCAGACGGCGCGGCAATTCGTCGAAAACGAAATCATTCCCATCATCGAAAAACACAGCCGGGAAGCGACTTTCCCGAAACACCTGATTCCGCAACTTGGCGAGCTGGGATTTTTTGGCGCGAACCTGCACGGATACGGCTGCGCGGGAATGTCCAACGTGGCGTACGGATTGATGACGCAGGAGCTGGAGCGCGGCGACTCCGGTTTGCGGAGTTTTGTTTCGGTGCAGGGCGCGCTGGTGATGTATCCGATTTACACGTTTGGCAGCGACGCGCAGAAAAACAAATGGCTGCCGCTTTTGCAGCAGGGAAGAGCCATCGGCTGTTTCGGTTTGACGGAGCCGCAGTTCGGATCGAATCCGGGCGGGATGCTGACGCGGGCGGTGAAGAAGGGCAACAAATATATTTTGAATGGCGAGAAGATGTGGATCACCAGCGGATCGATCGCGGACGTGGCGGTGGTGTGGGCGAAAGCGGAAGACGACAAAATTCGCGGATTCCTGGTGGAAAAAGGCGCGCCGGGATTCAAGGCCTGGGACGTGCATGGAAAATGGTCGCTGCGCGCTTCGGTGACTTCGGGACTGGCGTTCACCGACTGTGAAATTCCGGAAGAGAATCTTTTGCCGGGCGTCGTCGGATTGAAAGGGCCGCTGAGTTGCTTGAATCAAGCGCGTTACGGCATCGGCTGGGGGGCGCTGGGAGCGGCGATGGCGTGCTACGACACGGCGCTGCAATATGCGAAGACCCGCAAGCAGTTTGCGAACAAGCCCATCGCGTCGCACCAACTGGTGCAAGAGAAACTGGCGTGGATGATCACGGAAATCGTCAAGGGCCAATTGCTGGCGCTGCACGTCGGCCGGCTGAAGGACAACGGAAAAGTGGACCCGTCACACATCTCGATGCTGAAAATGAACAACGTGGGCATCGCGCTGGACACCGCGCGCAAAGCGCGCGACATTCTCGGCGCGAACGGCATCGTCGACGACTACTGCATCATGCGCCACATGAACAATCTCGAAAGCGTGTTCACCTACGAAGGGACGAACGACATTCACAAGCTGGTGATCGGCGAACGCATCACGGGAATCGCCGCATACGTGTAGAACGCGGAGCCCGCAAAAAAAGCGCCGGCCAGAGGCCAGCGCTACGATTCAAGCAACTCTCCTCGACCGCGCCGAATCTTGTAAGCTGTAGGGGCGCAGCCCGCCGGGGCAGGCGCCCCTACAAGGAGCCACGTCTCATGTACGCTCTCGCTTCGAAGACTCCACAAATTCCCATCCGAACGGTTTTGAGCTTTCTGCTCATGTTTTTTCTGACTGCACTCGCCGCGGAAGCGCAGCAGAAGGCTGCGGCGGCTGATCCAGCGAAGCCGAAGATACGGGCGATTACGGCGTTTATCAATCTGGATCGCGCGCAATACAAGGAGCAGGTGGCGGATGCGCTGAAGTTGCTGCGGCGCGCGCAGACTACTTTTGAATCGCGCGGGTATCAGGTGCAGGGGATCCGCATCGCCACGCAGCCGTTTCCGGAGTACGTCAAAGGATTGACGAACGAGCAGGCGGTCGCGTTTTTCAAAGAGTACGATGCGCTGGCGGTGAGGGAAAAATTCGCGGCTTCGATCGGGCCGGCGATGCTGAACGCGGGCGACAGCGAGGCGCAGGCGGATTTGCTCGCGGAAATCCTGAGCAATACGATATCGTTGAATGGCAGCGTGTCCGTTGCGGGCGAAGACGGCGTGAACTGGAAAGCCGTGGGCGCCGCTGCGCGGGTGATGAAAAAACTGGAATCCGCGACGCTGCACAGCCAAGGAAATTTCCATTTTGCGGCGATCGCCCTGGTGCCGCCGCTGACGCCGTTTTTCCCAGCGGCGTATCAGAATGGACTGGGGCACCAGTTTGCGATTGCGCTGGAATCGGCAAACGTTGTGGCAGCAGCGTTCAAGAATGCGCCGGACCTGGCGACGGCGAAACAGCGGTTGACGGATTCGCTGGCGGGCAGCGCGTTCGATATCCAGCGGCATGCGGGGCGCATCGATATGGAAACAGGCTGGACGTACATGGGCATCGATCTATCGCCGGCGCCTTCCGGAAATGTTTCCATCGGCGAGGCTATCGAGAATCTGACCGCGCAACCGTTCGGGATGAGCGGGACGCTGACGGCGGCGGCGACAATTACCGCGGCGGTGAAAGACGTCAAAGTAAAACAAACCGGATATTCCGGCTTGATGCTACCGATCCTGGAAGATACGCGGCTGGCGCAGCGCTGGAGCGACGGACACGTTTCGCTCGATGCGCTGCTGAGCTACTCCGCGGTGTGCGGCACGGGGCTGGACACGATTCCGCTGCCGGGGGACATCAGCGTGGAGCAGCTTTCGCTGATCATCGGGGACGTCGCCAGCTTGGCGGTGAAGTGGCACAAGCCGCTATCGGCGCGGTTGCTGCCGGTTCTCGGCAAAGGATGGGGCGAGATGACGGAGTTCGATGATCCGTTCCTGGTGAATGCGAAGCTGCAGCCTCTGGACACGAAGTAGATTCCTCAGTTTTCAGTTTTCAATTCTCAGTATGAAAAGAAAAATGCTTTTGTTCTGTGTCTCCGGGCAGGGCTTTCGGCGCAACTAAGAGGTTGCCACCTGATGCAGCCGGGAGCGCCGGGACTTGCGATTGTGTGAGATGCTTTTTTTGTCCCAGCCGCCGAGGTGGAGGGCTACGGCCGCGCAGGCGGCGCGCAATTCATCCGCAAGAGCGCGGTCGACCATGGTGCGAGAGACGACCATGCCGCCGATGGCCAAGGCGGCGATGCTCTGTGCCGTGGTGCGGCGACGGCGGCCCTTCTCGAGCAAGCTGCGTTCGAGGACGCTGACCATGGCTTTGAAGACGGTTTCGAAGGCGCGCTTGGCGCTGACGCCGCTACGAGCGACATCGGTGGGGAGGGCGACCATGGGGCAGGAGTTCTCGACGTCCTCGTAATGCTGGCGGGAGAGATAGGCGCGGACGACTTGCGGGCCGACGTCGGTCGAGGACAGGTCGACGTGCACGCCTTCCCAGCAGCTTTTCCACTCCGGGTCGGTGAAGAAGCAACCAAGGACAGCGGCGTAGAGATCGCTCTTGCTTTTGAAATAGCTGTAGAAACCGCCGTGGGTGAGTCCGGCGCCGGCCATGATCTGGTGAAGAGAGACACTCTCAAAACCGTGGCGATTGAAGAGCTTACGCGCGCTGTTGATGATGTTTTTCTTTACGGCTTCACGATGACCAGCGGGGTAAGGCATGAGGCCTCCTCGTTCGTTCGGGGCTAGAGTATGTCGCAAGCAGAGTCTGCCTGTTCATGAAAATATTATGTTGAACATATTTTCGCCGAATGCTCAGATGCGTGTGCAATCGAACGAAAAATGGGGAGGACGAGAATGAGCGATAAGCGATTTCTGGAAGTGCGGGAAAATGGGCTCACGCGGCGGCAGGCGATTGTTGGCGTGGCCGCTGCATTCAGTGGGCTCGCATTGGGTTCAGGCAAGGCCTGGGCGGGAGCTGGAGAAGAGATATCGCACGCATGCGCGGCCATTCACCAGGAAGTGGTTTTCAAGGCGAGCCGGAAACGCGTGTATGAGGCGCTGACCGAAACGAAACAGTTCGATAAGGTGGTGGGGCTGAGTGAGGCGATGAAGGGCGGCATGCCACCGGGCGCTGCGCCGACGGAGATCGGGCGTGAAATGGGCGGGGCCTTCGCGCTTTTCGGCGGTTATATCGTTGGAAGAAATGTCGAGCTGGTGCCGAACGAGCGCATTGTCCAAGCCTGGCGAACGGGCAGCTGGGACCCGGGCGCATATTCGATTGCGAAATTCGCGCTCGTTGAGCAAGGCTCGGGGACTAAGCTCATTTTTGACCACACAGGTTTTCCGAAGGACGAGGCGGAACACCTGGCGTCGGGATGGAAAGCGAACTATTGGGAGCCACTCGAGAAATACCTGGGTTAGATAGACCCGCATCCGCAGCGAATAGCTAGCTAAAAAGAAGGCGGGCGCTCGGCGGCGACGGCGAAGGCGCGCTCGAGGGCGATGCCGACGCGGCCCAAGGTGCCTTCTTCAAAGTGGCGAGCGAGCAGCGTGACGCCGTGAGGCACGCGGCGGGGTGGAGAAAATTTTGGCAGGGGATTTTTCGGGTCGGGGGCCCAGTCCGAACGGGCTTCGGAGACTTCGACGAAGCCGGCGCGGAGTGTGAGCGAGGGATGGCCGGTGTGGTTGCTGATGGTGAGCATTTCGTCGCGGAGCGAAGGCACGAGAAGCAGATCCACCTGGGAAAAAATGCGGGCCATTTCCTGCGCGACTTTGCGGCGGAAGCGATCAGCCTGGACGAAATCGACGGCGGAGAGAAAATGCGCCTGGCGAAAAATGTTGGGCCAGGCGTCCGGCATCTGGACTCTGAGCTGGTCGACGCCGCGGCTCAGCGTGAGTTCTTCAAAGGCGGCGGCGCCTTCGGCGAAGAGAATCAAGTCGAGAGAACCGTAGGGCCAATTGGGGAGAGAGACTTCGACGGGAACGAGGCCGAGCTTCGGAAGCGCGGCCAGAGCGGCGCGGTCCACATCGGTGGCGGGACTCTGCTGCATCCACGCGGGAAGGTAGCCGACGCGCAGGCCCTTGATGGGTGCGCCGGAATCGAAGTCGAGGAGGCTGGGCACACAGGAAAGATCGCCGGCGTCCGGACCGGAGATGGCTTGCAGGACAAGCAGTGCGTCTTCGACAGTGCGCGTCATGGGGCCGAGCTTGTCGAGAGACCAGCAGAGGGTCATCGCGCCAGTTCGTGGGACGCGGCCGAAGGTGGGACGCAGCCCGGTGATGCCGCAACGCATGCTGGGGCTGATGATACTGCCGCCAGTTTCGCTGCCGATGGAAAAGCCCACGAGTCCCGCAGCGGTTGCAGCGCCGGGGCCGGCGCTGGAGCCGGAGGCGCCTTCTTCCAGGAGCCATGGATTGACGGTTTGTCCGCCGAACCAAATATCGTTGAGCGCGAGGGCGCCGAGGCTGAGCTTCGCGAGGAGCACCGCGCCGGCGGTGTGGAGGCGCTTGACGACGGCCGCATCTTCCGTAGGAATACGATTGCGATACGGTTCCGCTCCGTAAGTGGTAGCGATTCCGGCGGTGTCCAGAAGATCTTTGCCGCCCCATGGAATGCCGTGGAGCGGGCCGCGATATTTTCCGGCGGCGATTTCTTCGTCAGCCTTCCTGGCTTGTGCGAGCGCAAGATCGCGCGTGAGAGTGATGATGCAACGCAGCTTGGGATCGAATTGCTCGATGCGGCGGAGATAGATTTGTGTGAGGCGCTCGGAGGTGAGTTTGCGCTGTTCGATCCAGCGCGAGAGTTGCGTTACGGAAGCGAAGGCGATGTCGGTGTCGTTAGCGGGAAGTGGGCCGGGGTCGGACTTGGTTCGAACGAATTGATCGCGCTGCGGGCCGGCGGGCGGGACGAGTGAAACGGAATTGGAACGCGACCAGGGGGCAATAGATGGCTCGAGGGCGATGCTGCGAGGGCCGGTGCGGCGTTCGTAAACGTAGGCCATGCTGACGCGCCAAGATTCTGCGGCGACGGCACGATCGGCGGCGTTGAATTCTACGCGCACTAACTTTTCTGCTTCGGCGAAGGTCGCAGGGGAGACAACGGGGCCAACAGGCGGGGCCGTGCCGAAAGCGGGCGGCGCGCCAGGAGGGAGCTGGGCGGGGTCTTGCGCGATTTCCGTCGCGAGATTCTGCGCGTTGGCGCTGTTGGCAACGGCTGCGCCGAGGATACCGAGGGAAGTCTGGGTCAGGAATTGTCTGCGCGATTTGGACATGGAGCCTCCGCGGAGCATTGTAGCCGAGTCTCAATGAGATGGCAGGGTGGCGGGGAAATACACGGAGAAAGAAGGAGAAAAACACGGGTCTGAAGACCCGCCACTACAAGAAGATCGGACGGCCTCGGAAGGCCGCCCCTACAAGATGCAGATTTTTGCGTCGACTCGCGCGACTATTTTGTTGGTGGAGCAGCGGCGGTGCCGGCGTCCAGGTGGTCGAAGTTGAGAATGGCGTTGAAGACGAGGAAGTAGCTGCCGGAAGTTTCGCCGCGCCACATGGGGTTGTTGGCAAAGAGAACGACGTGGCCTTTGCCGTGGGGAACATCGACGACGGCAGGCTTTTCTGCGATTTCGCTGCCACCGGTAATCATGCCGCTGAGGAGCAAGTCCTTTTCCGCGGCGAAGCGGAGAACGACACGCGGCTGTTGATCCCTCGGAGGAATCGCGAAACGGGCAAAGTCCGGCAGGTCTTCGGGAATGTAGAGCTCCTGCTCGCGCGGAGTGCGCTTCACGGGCTTTTCGGGCTGCTCGTAGGGGCGGGCCTGAATGATGTCCGGATCGCTGGCGGTGCCGCGTCCACTGGAACGCCCGGACCCGCCGCTTTCTTCTGGGCCGCCGCCGAAATTGCCGCCGACAGTGATAACGGGGCCCTGGCGAAAATAGATATAGAGTTTGTCGTCATAACCGTAGGTGATGGGGCTTTTCTTGTCGTCGATGGTGGAGAGGACGACACTGCCGGGCGCCTGCATGTTGTGGGCATCGGAAACATTCACCATTTCCGTCATGCCTGCGGCAACGGGCAGCGAAGCGCTGGTTTGCACGGCAATGAGCAAGCCGCCTTCGCGGACGAAGCGATCGAGATTGGCGAGGCCCTGATAGCCGAGGCCGCCGCGAATATCGTCTGTCGAATTCAGACCGGGAGCAAAAAAGTTTGGAGTTTCTTCGGAGTTTTTCCAGGGGCGCGGCGCGCCACGCATGGGCAAACCGCGCAGCACAGCGCTGAGTCCTGCGGGACCGCCGCCGCCCATCGGTGGAACGAGGATGACGTCAAACTTTTCGCGGAGGTTCTGGGTCTCGCGCAGCCAGGTATCGGCGATGTAGGTGTAAGGGATTTTCAGTTCGTCCATGGAAATCCGGAACCAGCCATCATTTTGAGTGTTCTGCCAATTGTGAACGAGGGCGATGCGGGGAGCGGCGAGTGGATGCATGCTGACGCTCAGGCTAATGTTGGTCGCATGGACTTTGATGCCAAGATCCTTGGCGGCTTTTTCGAGCTGGGCACGATCGGCGCTGCGAATAATGAAGGAGCCGGCTTTGAATTTCGCGCCATCGGCTTCGAAGGAATCCTCGGCCGCTTCCATGGCGACTCCGGCGAGGCGGAAGCGAAGCGTGGCTAGAGTGTTGTCGGTGTTGTGCTGGATCAAAAAAACTTTGCCCTGACCGTCGATGCCGCCGGGTGGATCGATCTTGCCCATTTTTTGCATGGAGGCGCTGAGAATGGAGAAATCCGTGACGCGCGTGGTCTTCACATTGCGCAACGCGCCAAGAGTCCAGCCCGTGTCGTCATAGGAACGAGGGTCGCGCGGACTGTAAAACTGCGTATCGAGGGACATGTCCGCGAGCCGGCTGTAAGGCTGGTCCATGCGCACGACGTAGCTGCCGGCGGAGATGACGGTTTCGGCGGATTTCTTTTCTTCTTTCGGTTTGGCGGCTGCGTCAGTTTTTTCAGCTGATTTTTCTTTGACTTTTTCCTTGTCAGTATCACCTTCCTTGTCGCTCTGAGCAGTCGGGATGTGTAAGTCCTTTTCGAGGCGGTGAACTTCGACGCCCTGCAGCTGCAAAAGATTGAGGAGGCTGGCCTGTTCGGCAGGACGCGGATCGTCCGCCGGAAAGACCCACGCGGCGGGGCCTTCGGTGCGGGCTTTCTCGACGGAGCGCTTGCTCTTCAGATAAAAATTGTTGAGAAATTTCTGGCCGTTGGAAGCGAGGTTGTTCATCCCGAAGAGAATGGCGCTCTCCTGCATGTTGATATTGTCGCGGGCGGACCACTTCACTTTAGCAAGAGGAGGATTGGGGCGATACCACTCGCGGCTGGTGTCCGGAGGACGCAGCGTTCGAACGCGAGTATCGGCGCCGCCATTGCCAAAGGTTTCGTAGAAGCGGCCAATGGAATTGTGATTGTTGGCGATGGAAAGCAGATAGTTGGGCGCCCAGCCGTCGTAGAAGCCGTGAGTCCAGACGCCGATGACGCCGCGTTTGGTCATCTCTTCAATTTCGTGATAGGCCATCTCCTGCCATTCGCTGATAACGATGGGATCGAGCCAGGCGTTGTACGGGCCGGTGCCGGTCATGATGTAGAGATACGGAACGGATTCGTGGAGATCGTGCATGACGGTGGGATGCCAGCCGAGGAAGGTCTTGAGCATGTTGCGGGAAAGAGCGAGGCTGAGGCCGAGATTGTCGCGATTGTTGTCGTGGGAAACGTAGTGGCCCCACCAGATGAGCGGATAGGGCGGCTGGTCCGGGTGCTTTTTGTGCTGCATGTAGATGTCCACCATGCGGTCATGGCCATCGGTTTCGACGATGGGAGTGATGAGCACGATGGCATCGCGGCGGATTTTTTGGATGAAGGGCGTGTCTTCCACGGCCAGGCGGTAGGCGAGTTCCATGAGCATTTCCGGAGCGCCGGTTTCGGGAGAATGGATGCTGCCATCGGCCCAATAGATGGGCTTGCCTTCGGCGATGAGCTTTTGCGCTTCGGCTTCACTGAGGCCGCGGGGATCGGCGAGGCGAGCGGTGATCTCTTTGTAGCGATCGAGCTTGGCGAGATTGGCTTCGTCGGAGACGGCCACGACGAGCATCTCCCGTCCTTCTTCGGAGGTGCCGATGCTCCAGACTTTGACCCTAGGGCTTTTGCTGGCAAGCAAGCGTAGATAGGCGTTGATGTCCTTGGTGTAATCGAGAACGTCGGGGGCCCCCACGATGTGATGGAGAAAAGCATCCGGAGCGGGAACACAAGAGCTAAGCGGAAGATGGTCGACGAGTTCGGTGCTGAAGAAAGATTCAGTGGTGAACTCCTTGATTTTCTTTGTGTACTCCGCGTAGTCGCTCAGAGTGCAGGGGCTGGACTGGGCAAAACTGGAGGCCGCAAAGAAAGACAGAGAGAAAAAAACGCCGAGCGAACTGCGCATCATGGAACACCTCAGGGCAATAAAGCCGCGGGGGATTATACAGGCTGTTCGCCGCGGAGACACAACCCAATCATCGCGGAGGTCGACGATGCGGGGCCATTTGGCCTATGATTGGCCGCCGGTGCGGTCGGGAATTGAGGAGAGAGACGGATGGAAGAACAACTTAGCCTGGAATTTTTGCGCGTGGTGGAAAACGCGGCGATTGCGGCGGCGCGCACGATGGGATTCGGCGACCGGCACCACGCGGATGAAGTGGCTGTCGAGGCCATGCGCAAGACGATGGACTCGGTGGAGATCGACGGGACGATCGTGATCGGCGAAGGCGAGCGCGATGAAGCACCGATGCTGTACATTGGGGAAAAAGTGGGGCTGGCAACGCACGCACCGAAATCCCTTTTTCCGCAAGTGGACATTGCCGTCGATCCGCTGGAAGGCACTAACCTCTGCGCGACGGGGGCGGCAAATGCCATCGCAGTGTTGGCCGCCAGCGACCGTGGCGGCTTGCTGCACGCGCCGGACCTGTACATGGAAAAAATGGTCGTGGGGCCGAGCTGCAAGGGCGCGGTCGATCTGGATGCTCCGGTGTTGGACAATTTGAAGTCGATCGCCAAGCGTCTGGAACGCGATGTGGAGGATTTGGTGGTGGTGGTGCTGGATCGCCCGCGACACGAGAAGTTGATCGAAGACATTCGCGCGGCGGGCGCGAGGATTCGGCTGATTGGCGATGGCGACCTATCGGCAGGGATCTCCTCCGCCGTGGTCGGCACGGGCGTGCACGCGGTGATGGGCACGGGTGGCGCGCCGGAAGGCGTGCTGACGGCGGCGGCGTTGCGCTGCTTGAACGGGCAGATTCTGGCGCGGCTGGTGGTTAGCAAGCCGGAACACGCCGAACGGCTGGCAAAGATGGGCGTGAAAGATCCCAAGCGCATTTACGACACGGAAGATTTGGCCCCGGGAAAGAAGATGATTTTCGCATGTACGGGCGTAACGGATGGAAACCTGCTCAAGGGCGTCCGGTTTTTCGGCGAAGGCATTCGAACGAGTTCCATGATTCTGACGCTGGACGAACGCCAAGTGCGCTTCATCGATTCCGTCCACCTGGAGAAGCGGCCGGACATTAAGGTGCGGTTTAGCTGAGGCAGGTCGGAAGGTTTTGCGGGGCTGCCGTTTTCAGTTATCAGTTTTCAGTACTCAGTAAGAAAAGAGAGAACGTCCCGTTAGCTGTTTTTGGTGAGTTATTCTCAAGCTAATTCTGTCGACTTGCTTGCGGAATTTCCTCTTAGCTCAGTTTCAGTTGTCAGCCTGCGAGAGAAGGCGTCCTGAAGCAAGTAATGGGCGGCACGGCCCGGTGACCGCATTCTGTCCTTCGGGACAGTAGCCACGTGGTTTGAATCTACATATCCTCACGCAACCTGGCCGGAACAAAACCAAACTCAATTTGCAGGGCTCCACGGAGACGGCGGTTTGGTGTCTCAAAGGGTTTCGGAGTGTTCGCATGGAACATGCCATGGGGGGAGCAGCCGTGAAACGTCATTTCGTCGCTCTTATCGGAATTCTGGCGTTCCTTCTGGCGGGCTGCACGGGCCTGGTCAGCAGCGGAGGCGGCAACGTTCCCCCAGGTCAGCTCGTGGTGTCGCTGTCCAGTGCGACGATGCGCGGCGGAGACACCCAGACGTTTACGGCCAAGCTCAATGGGGCGCCGGTCGCAGCGAATTGGTCGGTGAATGGCGTGGCGGGTGGCAGCGCTTCGACAGGAATGATTTCCGCGGCGGGCGTCTACACGGCGCCGGAATTTCCACCGTCATCCAATGTGGTAACCATCGGCGCGGTCGCAACGACGGATTCCAGCAAGACGGGCAGCAGGAGCGTAACACTCAACAATCCGGTTCCACAGATTGCTTCCGTTTCTCCCACCTCGATTCAGGTCGGCGCGTTCAATTTGACAGTCAACGGGGTGCATTTTGCGAATGGCGCGACAATCAGTTTCGGCAGCACCACGCTGACGGCCACACGCGTCTCGTCGACGCAGCTCACTGCAACAGGCACAGCTACGAGCGGACAGGTCGGCAACATTTCGATCGCAGTGAACAATCCAGATCCGGGCCAGATTTCCTCAGCGAAGATGACCGCGCAGATTGTGGCCAGCAGCGGGGTTAGTGTGCAAGTCACGCCGGCGACCGTATCGCTCCACGGTGGCGCAGTGCAGTTTTTCACCGCGACCGTGAACGGCAGCACGAACCAGAACGTGATTTGGTCGGTGAACAATCAAGGAGGGGGAACTGCACTGACGGGCTTCATTACGTCTCAGGGAGCTTATCAAGCGCCTCCAACCGTTCCGACGCCGAATACCATCACGATTACTGCAACGAGTGCGGCCGATGCGACCAAGAGCGCATCGAGCGTGGTAACGGTGCAGAACCCGATTCCGGTGCTGACGGGAGTCAACCCGAGCGACATTGGCGTGGGCGCATTCCTGATTACGGTGACGGGCACCGGGTTCGTCAGCGGGTCAACGGTAAGTTTTGGCGGGCAAGCGCTAACGACCATGTTCGTCTCACCGGCCGAACTGACGGCGACGGGGACGGCCACGGCCGCGCAGGCGCCGAGCGTGCAAGTGACGGTAACGAATCCCGATCCGGGCGGTTCGACTTCAGGTGCGCTGACGGCGCAGGTGGTGAACGCGGGCCCGGTGATTTCAGCGGCGGCAGCGGTGCGGTTCCTCGAACAATCCACCTTTGGGCCATCGGCGGACCAGGTCAATCAGCTCCAACAGACAGGATTCGACACTTTTCTGCAGAGCCAATTCGCACAGCCAGTTTCGACGTATCCCGTGCCGGCCCCGGCGGACTCTGGCCTTGGTAATGTGCAGCAGCGATTCTTCTTCAACGCCGTCAACGGGACGGATCAACTGCGGCAACGCACGGGGTTTGCGCTGAACGAAATTTGGGTGGTCGGTGAAAACAAAGTGAGCGATCCGACGGGCTACACGAACTACATCCAGGCGCTGGAGAGCGACGGCCTGGGAAACTACTACAACGTGATGCGAGATGTGACGCTGACTCCGGCCATGGGCCACTGGCTGGATATGGTCAATAACGACAAGCCGGGCACGGGCCAGCACGCCAACGAAAACTATGCGCGTGAGCTGATGCAACTCTTCACCCTGGGCCTGAACCAGCTGAATCCGGACGGGACTCCTGTTCTCGACGGCTCGGGAAATCCGATGCCGACGTACACGCAGGATGACGTGATGGCGCTGGGCCGGTCGTTCACCGGATGGACGTACCCGACGGAGCCCGGCATGACGCTGCAGAAACACAATCCGGAATACTACGGCGGGCCGATGGTGGCGTTCGAATCGAACCATGACAGTGGCGCCAAGACCTTCCTGGGGCAAAGCGTGGCTGCGGGGCAATCCTCAGCGCAGGAACTGGACAGCGTGCTCACGATTATCTTCAACCACGCGAACCTGCCGCCGTTCATCTGCAAAGAGCTGATTGAAAAGCTGGTGACGAGTAATCCGAGCCCCGCTTACGTGCAGCGCGCCGCACAAGCGTTCATCAGCGGCAAGTTCAATGCGTATGGCTCGGGGAAGCGCGGCGACATGCAGGCGACGCTAGCCGCGATTTTGCTGGATCCGGAAGCGCGGCGCGGTGATTCATCGACTACTGCCGACGCGGGCGATGGCAAGCTGCGCGAGCCGATCGTGATGATGGTGAGCGTGGCGCGCGCGTTCCACCCTACCAGCGATGGGTCTGGATTCGAAAGCAAGGGCGCGGGAATGTCGCAGGACATTTTCAATTCGGGAAGCGTGTTCAATTTCTTCCCGCTGGACAACCTGATTCCGCAAACAACGCTGAATGGACCAGAGTTCGCCATCTTCAACACCAACACCAGCCTGGCGCGCGTGAACTTCATCAACTCGATCGTGTACGGCAGCATCAGCGGAAATACCAAGCTGGATTTCAGCCCGGTGATTACGGCGGGCACGCCGGACCAGATGGTGGCGTGGCTGAATACTCTGCTGCTGCACGGGACGATGTCGGACTCGATGAAGCAGAGCATCTTGACGGCGATCGGCGCGATTACCGTGGCGATTCCGCCCTCGAACAATGATTTGACGAACCAGGCCAAAGCCGCGATTTATCTCGTGGCTTCGTCGTCGCAATATCAGGTGCAGCGCTAGCGCGCAAAGGGGAAATCGAACAATGACGCCTCATACACGAAGAGACTTCATGCGGCTGGCGTGCTGCTCGGCGGCGACGGCGTCGATTGTGAGCGGCTTGAGCAAATTCGGCCTGGTCAGCGCGTTGGCACAAGGAACCACGGATTACAAAGCGTTGGTTTGCATTTTCCTTTTCGGCGGTAACGATGCGAATAACGTGATCGTGCCGATCGATACGGCGGGATATGCCAACTATCAGAGCATCCGCGCAAATCTGGCGATGACGCAGGCCTCCTTGCTTCCGTTGCAGATTGGTGGACAGGCAAACTTTGGCTTGCATCCGAGCCTGCCGGAATTGCAAGGGTTATTCAATACCAGCAAATCGCTGGCGGTGCTCGCCAACGTCGGTACTTTGGTGCAGCCAACGACGCGGGCAAACTATCAGAAATTTCAAAATTTGCCGGAAAATCTTTTTTCGCATTCGGACCAGCAAGACCAGTGGCAAACCACGCAGCTTAAGGGCCTCCCCAATGCCGGGTGGGCCGGCAAGGTCGCGGACAAAATTGCACCGGTGTTCAACGGCAGCGCGCTCTTCCCTCCTATTCTTTCTGTCGCGGGCAATACGCTCTTCAGCACGGGTGACGTGACGCGGCCGTTCACGATGAGTCCAGGGAGCACGCCGGGCGCTCAAGGTTTCGACAGTTCGGCGGCTTCGCAAGCGCGGTTTCTTGCATTGCAACAATTGCTGACGTTCGACACAGGAATCTCACTGGTGCAAGCCGCCAGCACGGTGACGGGCCAGTCGATTCAACAGGGCGTGACATTGGCTAACGCGCTGAAGAATATTTCTCCGATCCAGACGGTGTTCCCGGCTAAGAGCGGTCTGGCTTCGCAATTGAAGCAGGTGGCGCAGGTGATTGCGGCACGAAGCGCGCTGAACATCAACCGGCAGATTTTCTTCTGTTCGATTGGCGGATTCGATACGCACAGCGACCAGCTCGGAACGCAGGCGGCATTGTTGACGCAATTGAGCCAGGCGATGTCCGCGTTCTATCAGGCGACGCAGGAGCTGGGCGTGGCAAACAGCGTCTCGACCTTTACGCTCTCGGAATTCAGCCGGACATTCCAGCCGGGTTCGAATGCCGGCACCGACCACGCGTGGGGCGGCCATCAGATGGTGATGGGCGGCGCGGTGAAAGGCAACGCGATTTACGGAACATTTCCGACACTCTCGCTCAGCGGGCCGGACGATACGGGAAGCAATGGGCGGTGGATACCGTCGACATCGGTGGATCAGTACGCAGCGACGCTAGCGTCGTGGTTCGGCGTGGCAAATACGGATCTGCCAAGTATTTTCCCGAACCTTGCGAATTTCCCTACCACCAATCTGGGTTTCCTCGGGTAGGAACCCCAAAAGTTTTCTTCGGCAGCCAAGGCACCGGGCTCTTCGGAATTTTCGGAGAGCCCGTTCTCATTCCCGCAGCGCTGCCAGGCGACTTCGGAAAAACCGTGCCGATAGGATCAGTGCTGCTGGTTCGCAATTGCCAGGAAGACGCCATCGTCGACGGCGATGGAGCGCTTGAAGAGCGTGGCGGCATTGCCGCCGGGAATGGCGACGTGATTGGCATCGCCGCTCAATGCAGGTCCCGCGGTCTTCGCGCCACCGCCGTCACCGGGCTGAAGCGAAATGCGCGTGGTCTTCGGCGTGCAATCGGCCGCTGCAAGGCAAGTATCGCGAATGAACACCTGGCGGTACCCGCTGTTGATGGCGCTCGCCGCAGTCTTGGAGGAAGCAGCAACCGGACTAGACGAGTGGTTCGGCGTGATGGCCAGAAAAGCTACGAAGCGTCCCGATGAGCTTACGGAAGGCAGAATGCTTTCCGTTCCAACGAGGGCGCCGTTCGAATCGAGAGAGATGAGAGATGTCGCGGGCTTGCATGAGTCCGCTGCGCCGGCGCAGGTATCGCGCACATAGATTTGCCGTCCGGCAGGCGCGTTTTCGACCAGGTTGCTCGCGGCAGAACTGAATGCGACGAAGCGGCCGTCCGAGCTCATCGATGGCGCATGACTTTCGTTGTTCGCGGCCGCGCCGTCTGCGGCCACAGAAAGCAAAGTCGTGCGCGGCAGGCAGCCCGAAGCCGCGCTTTCGCAGGTGTCACGCAGAAGAATCTGCGCGTGCTCGTTCTGTACCGCGGCGAAGGCAACGTACCGGCCATCGATGCTGACCGCAGGCGTTTCTTCCGCCACCGCTGGGCTAGTCGCGCTTGCGGGTGTCCCGGTACATGGAGCCGTCGCGCAAATAGTGAAAGTCAATTGAGCGCTCGGCCCACCACCTCCACCACCAGTACAAAGCGTGGTGCAACCTGGCGGAGGTGGAGAACCTGGACTGAAAACCCACACGCTGGCGGTGCCCGCACTGGCGAGCAGGGCTGCCGGGACCGTGGCTTGGATTTGCGTGGAGGTGATGGTTCCCATGGTCAATTTCGTCGTCGTTGCTCCCGACGCCCAGTTCACCTGGGAAGCCAACGTGGGATCCGCATTCGAGATGAAGTTGCTTCCAGTCAAAGTAATGCTCAGGTCCGTGGCCGGTCCAGCCACCGCCGCGCTCGGGCTGACGCCGGTAAGCGTCGGAACGGGATTCTTCGGAGGATTGATGTTAAACGCCATCGGATTGGACAGGCCATTCTGTCCGGCGCCATAGGCGGGTCCCAGCGTGTTGATGTTTACAACGCCGGGCTTGGCCACCAGGTCCGCAGGGACCATTGTGGTAGCAATGTTCCCCAGAATGTTTCCCAGGCTGTCAGTAGGGAGGGCGGTCGGAAGAGTCTTTCCATTCCATTGAATGACCGTGCCCTTCACAAACGTGCCGCCGAACACAGACAGCATGAAACCGCCGTTGCCGGCGCTCCATTGGGAAGGAGAAATCGAGGTGATGGTCGCGCCGGTGTTGCCCTGAAAGGTGTTGCCGTAGTCGTTGCAACCCGCCACCGCTAGAACCGCCGCTGCTGCGACAGCCAGTGCTGTCCAAGACCGCATCATTAATACTCCTTGATCTATCTGGCGCCCCGACCGGATCGGGGTTGGCCTATCCAGGCGAACGGCGGGGAACCCGCGGCGCCAGTGTACTTTTGTACTTTGGGGGTGAGATGCCGATATCGCGCTGCGCGTTGACCGCCACAGTGCGGAGAACCGTGCCAAGCTGACCTGCCCCTTACACCCCTGCTTCCAGCCGCACTTTGCCCCGAATCCCAAGGCTCACGCAACCCTACATGATTATCATCCTGGCAGGGAAAAGGTCAATGCGCAATCCGGCCGCGAGGAGGCGCGAACCGGTCGCCCTAGTGAACCCGGACGTAAATTCAGTGCGGGCTGCTGGTAGCGATCCCGCCGAGAGCTTCGATGGAAACGCGGGCCAGCTCCCGGACGTGCGCCTGGCATTCCGCGTCCTGAATTTTTAATGAGGCGGCAGCGCGGTAGCAGAGGAGCGCCTTTTCCTTGCGGCCGAGTTTTGCGTTGAGATCTCCGCGCGCCAGCTGAAAAATGGGGTTTGCGGGATACTTTTCCGCGAGGGGGCCGATGATCGCCAGCGCTTTCTCATATTGCTGATCGTAGCGGTGCAGAATCATTGCCAGATAGAAACGGGCGAGTTCGGATGTCAGAGCCCCATCAGCAATGGCGTGTTCTAGCTGGCGAACGCCGTCCTGCTTCGAGCCGCCGGGTATGCCCATCAAGAAACGCAGGACGCGGGCCATGGCGCTCAGGGTGTCGACATAATAGTTGTAAAGACCCAGGCCCATGTCGGCGTCGGCCAGACTCGGGTCCAGTGTTTTTGCGCGCAGGAGGTGTTCGCGCCCGCGGACTCCGGAACGGGCGGTGTTGCGATTCTCCCCGCGTAGGCCATAGAGTCGCGCCGCGGTAGCATCCGCCATTCCCGCGTAGAACTGCATTTCGGCGGTTTCGTGCTGCTTGATCTGGGCCTCGGCCAGGGAAGAAGCCTTCGCGGCCAGCTGAAAATAACGCTGGTCTGCTTCGAACTTTGGACGATGCCTTGCGTCGCTCATGCCATATTTGAACTCCGTCGAAGTACACCAGATTTTCCACCAGAGCGCTTCGGCTTCAAGCAAATAGCCGAGGGGATGCTCGGGATGTTCCACTTCCATGCGCTTTGCGGCTTCCACTGCTGCTTCGATGTCAAACGCGTAGATTTTTTCGAGAACGGCAGGTGTCTCGGCCGGGAGGGCGAGCTTGGCAGCGCCCGCAGATGCGGCAGAACAGGCCGACAAGAGGAGAAAAGCGATGCACGCGTTGCGGCATGTTCGCACAGAGGCGCTAACCCATTTCTGATGAAATCTATGCACCATTTGTTTTGGCTTTGCGCCCAAAGAGTCTAAGCGGTTCGGCGAGAGATGCAAACTGAAATGGGCTGGTAGGGTTTTTTCCCGCCAATCAGGAGATTGGCGGTCCCAGGGGTTAGGAGGGACGCGGGGCATTTGTTATTCTCGGCGGGCCCATGAACACCGGTGACAAGACAGGAAGCGCAGGGCTGGAGCGGGGCCTGGGCCTAAAAGAGGCCGTCGCGCTCAACATGATCGAGATGGTGGGAATCGGCCCGTTCGTGGTGATTCCCCTGGTCATCAAAGCCATGGGCGGGCCGCAGGCGCTGCTGGCGTGGGTTGCGGGCGCCGTACTCGCGCTCCTGGACGGCTTTGTTTGGTCGGAACTCGGCGCGGCTATGCCGCTGGCTGGAGGCAGCTATGTTTTTCTGCGCGAAGCCTATGGTCCGGGGCGCTTCGGCCGGATGATGTCGTTCCTTTTTGTTTGGCAAACGCTGATTCAGGCGCCGCTCAGCTTGGCTTCGGGTGCCATCGGTTTCTCCCAGTATGCGTCCTATCTCCATCCGCTCGGGAAGTACGGCGAGAAGGCGGTTTCCGGCGCGCTGGTGATTATTCTTGTCGCGCTGCTCTACCGGCGGATTACTTCCATCGGAAAAATTTCGATGTTTCTGTGGCTGGGAGTTATCGGCACAATTCTTTGGCTGATTTGGGGCGGGGCGACGCATTTCAGTCCGCGGCTGGTCTTCACCTACGCGCCCGGAACATGGAATTTTTCCTGGCTTTTTTTCGCCGGGCTTGGCTCGGCAACGGTCAACACCATTTACACCTACTGGGGTTACTACAACATCTGTCACCTCGGCGGCGAGATACGCAATCCGGAAAAAAATATTCCGCGCGGCATTTTCATTTCGATTGCGGGAATCGCTCTGCTTTATCTGGTGATGCAGACGAGTATTCTCGGCGTTTTGCCCTGGCAACAGGCTCAGGATTCTCCGTTCATCGTCAGCGCCTTTGTCGAGAAGCTTTACGGGTCGGGCGCGGCGCGCTTCGCCACGCTGATGGTTTTGTGGATTGCGTTTGCGTCGCTGTTTTCTTCGATGCTGGGGTATTCGCGCGTGCCGTATTCGGCGGCTCTGGACGGAAATTTTTTTCGCGCCTTTGCGCGCGTGCACCCAGAGAAGAAATTCCCGCACATCTCGCTGCTGTTTCTGGGCGCGCTGACTTTTGTTTTCAGCCTGCTGTTCAAGCTCAGGACGGTGATCACCGCGGTGCTGGCGATGCGTTTGATCATTCAATTCATCGGCCAGGCGGTAGGCGTCATGCTCTTAAGGCGGCGCTGGCCCCCGGAGCGGCTGCCCTTTAAGATGTGGTTGTACCCTTTGCCTGCGCTGCTGACCATCGTGGGCTGGCTGTGGTTGTTTTCGCGCACAGGAAGCGCCATCTGGTGGGGCGTGCTGGTGATTGTATTGGGGCTGATCGTTTTTTTCGTGCAGGCGCGCGTTCGAAAGGAGTGGCCTTTCGGGGTGCCAAACTCCGAGGTTGCCGAATGAAAATCTTCGTGCGTTTGATCCAGCGCGCCACCGCCTTGTTCTGCATGGTGCTGCTCGTGGCTCCTCCGCCGTGCCTGGCCGCGCAATTTGCACCAGCTCCTGGTACGGGCCCTGGTCTCCCTGAAACCATCGAAGCGATCGAGAACGCGCGCGTCACCACTCGTATTCTCTACATCACCGCGCATCCCGACGACGAATCCGGCGCCGTCCTCACCTACCTCGCCCGCGGCTTGCACGCGGATGTTGCCTTGCTCTCGCTCACCCGCGGCGAAGGTGGACAGAACGACCTCGGCCCTGAACAAGCTCCGCAACTCGGCCTGATTCGAACGCAGGAACTTCTTGCCGCCACACGAGGCTACGGCGCGAAATTGTATTTCACGCGCGCGAAGGATTTTGGCTATTCGAAAACGCCCGAGGAAACCGAGAAGGTCTGGGGCGACGAAGTCCTTCACGACATGGTGCAAGTGATTCGCACGTTTCGTCCCAACGTTGTCTTAAACGGCTGGGGCGGTGTACACACCGGCCACGGCCATCATCAGGCCGCAGGGCTTCTAACTCCTAAGGCCGTACAACTCGCCGCCGATCCCGCCTACAAGTTAGGCAGATCGAGATCCGAGGAACAAGATTTGTCACCCTGGGGCGATCGCAAACCCATCGTTTTACTGGATGTCGACCGGGGTGACGCTCCAAAAGGGTACATCCTGCCGCTGGATGGTATTTCTACACTCTACGGAAAATCCTGGCGCGAAATTGGCCTGGATGCGTTTGCCAACCATCGTACGCAAGGAATTACCGGATTCCTGGGTTCGCCGTTCCTCCGTCGTCCCATCGCTCTCAAACGCGAGGATGGCGGCGATTTCGACCCGGCACTGCTGGCGCAGCCCCTCGGCCCGCTCGATGAAGACTATGAAGTGGGGAACATGGGCGTTGATCCACTCATGCGCGCTGTGGATGCATCGCTGTTGGCCGCGCGCGATGCAGCATTGCGGTTGGATTGGAAGGTAGCTGCAGATTTCCTCGTCACGGCGGGCAGGAAGATCGACGAGGTGCCTCGGCCCTCTGTTTCATCGCAGACTCCAACTCCAGTCGTATCTCTTGTGCGAAGCCTGGGGCGCAAGCGCGAAAAAATTGACCGGGCACTTGCGCTCGTTGCCGGGCTGCGGCTGGATGCGCTAGCCGACCGCAGCGAACTCGTCGCCGGAGAAACGTTCACGGTTCGAGTGGAATCCCACCATCGGGAAGGCATTGTGGGCGAGTTTAGGAAGCCCTCGCTGGCGTTGCCATCCGAATGGAATGCCAGCAAGGAAGAGTCCGACGCCAGTGGCTCTATCCGCTTTACCATTGCTGCGGCGCAGAATGCGCAAAGTAGCACAGACAGTCTTGGAGCGATTCTTCCGGAACCATTGCCGCTGATGACAGCGAATCAGGAAGCGTTGATCAACGGCTACTCCTTCACGATCACTTCGCCGGTGACCAGCGTGCACGCGACCTCCACGCGAGTGGATCGCATCGCGCCGCGGATGGTGCCGGCGTACACGCTGGCAGTCGAACCGAAGCAGGTGATCGAGATTGTTGCGAAGCCACACAAACCTTTCGATGTGATGCTCCGGGTGCATTCGTATGCCACGCAGCCGGGTCAGGTTCGCGTCGGGCTCACTGGGCCGCGAGGATGGCGGACAAGTGCGCCTGTCTCGCTGAAATTCAGCGGAGCAGGAGATCAGTACACGCGACTAACGATGACGCCGCCGCTAAAGTTCGGTGCGGGCAATTACAAGATTGCAGCGTATGCGGAGCGCGGCGGCGGCCACGCGCCGGCTGCAAAAGCGGAGAAATTCACTACTTCGCTCGAGCCGTTACCTACATTACCCACCCAGCTTTGGAGCGAACCTGCGCAATGCCTCGTGCACGCCTTTGCCGCCACCGTTCCCCAGAATTTGCACGTGGGCTACATTACGGCAGAGAGCGAGCCAGTCCCTGAAGCCTTGCAGCACCTGGGCATCCACGTGGAGATGCTGGATGCGTCGGCGCTGGCCTTCACCAGTTTGTCGCGCTTCGACGCCATCGTGGTGGGCGTCCGCGCTTATGAACTGCGCCCAGAACTTTCCGGCGCGAATCAGCGGTTACTGGATTACGTTTCGAAAGGTGGCACGCTCGTCGTGCAGTATGAGCGCGAATTCGCCTGGGACCGTTTCAAATACGCGCCCTATCCCGCGCTAATTTCGCCTCCGCCTCCTCCGGCTAAGGAAGGCGTTCCGCCAACGCCGCGGCCGCTCCCGCGCATTACCGATGAA
>Ga0210384_10001218_pt1 | contig 35945 bp, 25 predicted proteins | sample IncBWH2MmetaG_FD_160574 | JGI IMG/M metagenome (GOLD analysis project Ga0210384, IMG submission 160574) | Forest soil microbial communities from Barre Woods Harvard Forest LTER site, Petersham, Massachusetts, United States - Inc-BW-H-2-M | ecosystem: Environmental > Terrestrial > Soil >...
AAGCTCCCCCTGCCGCCCTGGCTGCGCGTGCTCTGGCACAAGCAGCACCCCGGCAGCCGTTACCGCCCGGGCGATCGCACCGGCGGCTATCCGCTGCTGCTGCGCGAGGCCCACCAGTGGATGCTCTCCCACCAGGACCTCAAGCCCGGACTGCCGCCCCCCGACGCGCCGCCCGGACGCAGCCCGGTCGCGGGAAGCAACGTGCGCATCTCGGGGGTCCAGAACGAGCCGCGCAGCGAGTCGGCGATCCGCATCAATCCCTTCCATCCGACCCAGATCATCTCCGCGTCGAACAACATCCTGTTCGGCGGCGGCCAGGGCGAGTACTACTCGGCGGACGGCGGCGCGACCTGGGGCCAGACCTCGCTCGCACTGCTCCCCCAGGACGCTTTCCAAGGGGACCCGACGGTCGACTGGACCTCGGACGGGACCGCCTGGTCGATCACCATCGGCATCGACGCCTTCGTCTCCAACCTCCAGCTGCGCGCCTACAAGTCGACCGACGGCGGAGCGACCTGGACCTTCGACACGACCATCTCCGGCAACCAGTCGTTCACCGACAAGGAGATGCTCTGGGCCGATCACAGCAGCTTCTCCCCCTTCCGCGACAACCTGTACGTCATCTGGCACAACGGCTTCCAGGTGTACGTCACGCGGCGCACCAGCGCGGACGGGGTCTGGCAGACGCCGCTCCTGGTGAGCGGCGGCGAGACCACCGGCACCGGGATCGGCGCCGACGTCACCAGCAACTCGGCCGGAGTGGTCTTCGCCACCTGGCCGGACACCGGCAGCCAGAGCATCTTCGTGGCGCGCTCGACGGACGGCGGCGCCTCGTTCTCGACGCCGACGATGATCGCCTCGACCTTCGGCTCCTTCGACATCGGCATCCCCGCCGACGACTTCCGGCGGGTCCTCATCTACGCCAGCACCGGCACCTCCGAGGGTCCCACGCACGACCACGTCTACGCGGTCTGGAACGACCTCAACGGAGCGTCCGGCTGCAACGCCTCGTTCGACGAGCCCGGCTTCGACACCACCTCGACCTGCACGACCCGGATCTGGTTCGCGCGCTCGTCCGACGGCGGCTCGACCTGGAGCATGCCCACCATGCTCAACAACCAGCCCTCGCTCAACGATCAGTTCTTCCCCTGGCTCGCAGTCGACCCCACCACGGGCGCGATCGGCGTCACCTACTACGACACCGTCGCGAGCGCCGACCGCCTGCATACCGACGTCTGGTACCAGTCGTCCTTCGACCGCGGATCGACGTGGAGCGTGCCGCTCAAGATCACCACGGCCGAGACCGACGAGACGGCCAACACGGCCGACGGCGGCAACCAGTACGGCGACTACACCGGGCTCAGCGCCTTCGCCGGCCTGCTGTTCCCCTCGTGGACCGACCGCCGCTACGGCAAGAGCGAGGAGATCTGGACCGCGGCCATCAACGACCCTGCCTGCACCGCGCCGGGGGCACCCCTGGCGGGCACCGCGAGCACGCCGGGGGCGAACCAGGTCCAGGTGAGCTGGAGCAACGGCGCGCCCGCGTCGAGCAGCTTCAACGTCTACCGCGCGACCGGCACCTGCGCCTCGCACGGCACCTTCAGTCCCGTCGCCGGCGGCTTGGCGGGCGCCCCCTACCTCGACGGCACCGTGTCGGGCTCGGTGACCTACGCCTACCAGGTGACCGGCCTCGACGCGACCGGCAACTGCGAGTCCCTCCCCAGCGGCTGCATGCAAGCCGCCGCGACCGGCGTCTGCACGGTGCCTCCGACCTTTGCCGGCGTCGCGCACGTCGCCGACGCGGCGGCCACGATCTGCGCCATCGACCTGTCGTGGGCGGCGGCCACCGCGCCTTGCGGCGGAGCGATCACCTACAACGTCTATCGCTCCACCGCTGCGGGCTTCACGCCGGCTCTCGCCAACCGCATCGCCGCCGGCCTCGCCGCGACTTCGTATGCCGACTCGAGCCCGCTCGCCGTCGGCACCGCCTACTACTACGTGGTGCGCGCGGTCGACGCCTCGAACGGTGCCGAGGACGGCAACACCGTGACGCTCAGCGCCGCCCCCGGCGGCCCGGTGGCGTTCCTCGACACCTTCGAGGGATCGGCGTCCGGCGGCGGCTTCGACAACCCGGGCTGGGCCCACGCCGCGCTGTCCGGCGGCGTCGACTGGGCGCTCTCGACCAGCCACTTCAAGAGCCCGAGCCACTCCTGGTTCTCGGCCGAGCAAGCGACGGCCTCCGACCGCGTCCTGACGACGCCCTCCTTCGCCGCCACGGCCGGCTCGCTCCTCCACTTCTGGCATACCTACGCCTTCGAGGGCGACACTTTCACCTGCTACGACGGCGGCACCCTCGAGGCGTCGGTCGACGGCGGCGCGTGGAGCACCGTGCCGTTCTCCAACTTCCTGGCCGGACCCTTCAACGGGTTCATCAACACCGGGTACAACAATCCGCTCGGCGGCTCTCTCGGCTGGTGTGGCGGCACGCTCGGGCCGATGACCGAGGTGGTCGTCGACCTGACCTCGTACGCCGGCAGCAACGTCCAGCTGCGCTGGCACGAGGGCGACGACGACTCCAACGCGATCGCTGGCTGGTACGTCGATTCGGTCACCCTGGTGGGAAGCTGCCAGACCGCGTCGGCGCCCCTCAACTTCTACACCGTCTCACCCTGCCGGCTGGTCGACACGCGCGGTCCGACCGGCGCCACCGGCGGCCCCGCGCTGCAACCGGGCGCCGTGCGGACCTTCCAGCTCGCCGGCCTCTGCGGGGTGCCCGCCGGCGCCAAGGCCCTGGCGCTCAACCTCACCGTCACCCAGGGCACGGCGGCCGGCTTCGTGACCATCTATGCCGGCAACCAGCCGGCGCCGCCGACCAGCACCCTCAACTACGCCGCCGGCCAGACCCGCGCCAACAACGCGGTGACCGCTCTCGCCAGCGACACCAGCGGCCTGGCCGCGGTCCTCCTCGGCTCGGGCGGCACGGTGCAGCTCATCCTCGACGTGGTGGGCTACTTCCAGTGAGCGGCGCCATGCGGCGTCACGAGGCCGGTAGTGGGTCAATTTCCTCGCAAGGGAACTGACCCACTACCACAGGCCGTCGAGCTTCATCCTCGCGAGGAGGCCGCGATAGCGTGGATCGGAGCGGAATGGCTCGAAGAGCGGCTCCGCATCCATGCGCGTCAGGTAGGGATCACGCTCGGCCAGTGCAGCGTCGAGACACTCGAACATCCTGTCCGCTTGACCGAGGGCGGCATGGTAGATGCCGAAAACGGCAGGAGAGATGAACGCCCTCGAGCCTCTCTCCCTGGTCTCCTCCATCAGCTTCTCCGCGCGGTCTCGCTCGCCGGCCTCGGCATAGGCTGACGCCAGGAAACCGGCCGCATGCGCAAAGGATGGGGATAGTCGCACGGTCGTCTCGAAGCTGGCAATCGCCTGCTGGAGCGAGCCGTTTCGAGACAGAGCCAGGCCCATTGCGAAGTGAACCAGCCAGTAGTCGGGATAGAGATCCACGGCTCTTCGGGCATGTTCGATCGCGCTGCGGTAACGGCGCTGACAGTAAAGCGCAAACGCCAGGCCGAAGTGGACCATCATCGAGAGGGGATCGGTCTCCAGCGCCCATTGATACTGCTCCACCGCCTGCTCGAACCGTCGCAGGGGGGTCAGGTAATAGAGCGCATAACGCACTCGGACGAGCGGCGGGATGGGATCGACGGCCATCGCCCGCTGAAAATGCTGCTCTGCCTGCTCCCAGTCATATTCAACCGCACCGGCCACCACTCCCAGCACGGCATGCGCCTCGCTCAAGGTTTCATCGATTGCGAGCGCTCTCTCAGCAGCAGCCTTGGCCAGCGGCGCCATCTCGTTCATCCGCTTGCTGCCGAGCGCACCAAGACCGTAGTAGAACACCGCCAGACCGGCGTGCGCATGCGCATAGCCAGGATCGCACTCGAGCGCCCTCTCGAAGGACTCCTGCGCTCTGCTCAGGCTTTCCGGGGTGTAGCGCTGGTACCAGTAGAGTCCCTGTAAATAACTCTGGAACGCTTCGATGTTCCCGGTTGGACGGCGGGGCGGCGAGAGCTTCACCTGCAATGCAGTAGCAATGGCCTGAGAGATCTCATCCTGCAGGGCAAAGACATCCATCATCTCGCGATCGTACCGTTCCGACCAGAGATGCGATTCATCGGCCACCTTGATGAGCTGAACACCGACGCGGATGCGATTGCCGGCCGTCCGGACGCTGCCCTCGAGAAGCGTGCCGACTCTGAGCCTGGCGCCGATGGTGCGGAGGTCCTGCTCTCGACCGCGAAAGGCAAATGCCGAAGCGCGCGCGATCACTCTCAAGTCCGTTACCTTGGTCAGAGCGTTGATGATCTCCTCGGCCAATCCGTCGCTAAAGTACTCGTTGCCCTTGTCGGCACTCAAGTTCACGAAGGGGAGGACAGCGATCGACCGGACGTCGTGGTCCGTCCCGGCCGCCGTGGTCGCGACTTCGCCTGGCGGCCGGCCGGCCCCCGCGGCGCCGCCAGCGGGCGCACTCCCGCGGGCACTCGCTGCGGCGGATGGGGCCGTGCCGACGGCTGTTTCGGGCGCAGCCAGTTCCTCCTCGATGGCGACGCGCGCCTCGCCGATGTCGCGCAGGCGGTGCTTGATATCGCGATCGAGGCACCGCGAGAGCAGTCGGCGGATCCGGGCAGGCGTCTCCGGCGGCAGCGCCGTCCAGTCGATGTCCTGCCGCAGCACGGCGGCGAGCACCTCCACGGCTCCGTCGCCCTTGAAGGCTCTCGCGCCGCTGAGCATCTCGTAGAGCACGACGCCAAACGCCCAGATGTCGGCGCGCTTGTCGACGCTCTTGCCGCGTGCCTGCTCTGGCGCCATGTACGCCGCGGTGCCGAGGATCAGGCCCAGCTTCGTGCCGGGTGCGGTCATCGTCGGCGAGTCCGCGGGGTCGGCGCTCAGCACGTCTCGGCTATCGATGGCCTTCGCCAGCCCGAAGTCCAACACCTTCACGGTCCCGTCGGCGCGCACCTTGACGTTGGCGGGCTTGAGATCGCGATGCACGATGCCCTGCTCGTGCGCGGACTCGAGGGCCTCGGCGATCTGGCGCGCGATCGGCAGCGCCTCCGCAAGCGGCAGTGCGCCGCGCGCGATCAGCAAGGACAGGTCGTCGCCTTCGACCAGCTCCATGACCAGCGCGCCCTCTGCGAGTTCGTAGATGTGCGCGATGTTCGGATGGTTGAGCGCCGCGAGCGTCTGCGCCTCGCGCCTGAACCTCGCAAGGCGTGCGGAGTCATCCGCGAGAGCCGGCGGCAGGACCTTGATGGCGACGTCGCGCTCGAGCCTGGTGTCTGTAGCCCGATACACCTCGCCCATCCCGCCATGGCCGAGCTTGGCGGTGATCTCGTAGGGACCGAGCTTGCTGCCGATCAACGGGCAATGACCTCCGGCGCGACACCTGGGGTTCGGCGTTGATTCGCCGTAGTCTATCGAGTCTGCCTTGCCGGTGGAAACTCTCGATCTACGCGAGGAATCTCTTTAGCGGCTCCCAATATCTCACGTGCCATCCCGAGTCGAGACTCCTGAAGCTGCCCTCCGGGAAGCCAGCGTGATCGAGAATGACCTTGGCTTGTGAGCCCTGCTCTTTGAGCTCAAACTTGACAATCGAATAGACCCCGGAGTCCCAACTCGCGGGCCGCCAAGCCTGGACGATCCGCCGGCCGGGCACCAGCTCTACGTTGCGCCCGACGATCTTGCCCCCGAACATCGAAAAGGCGCCTCCCGCTTCGCGGTGGATCTGGGCGGGCTCACCGGAAAAGGCAGCGAATTGGCGGGAATCCAGGAGCACTTCATAAATGCGCTGAGGGCTCGCCTTGAACTCGACTTCTTGATGGAGATACGTGCGCAACGCTTCTGCTCCCGTGCTCTGGGCTTCGATCATGCTCTGCTGCGTGCCTCCCCAAAGACGGTAAGCGGCGGCTAGACCGCCAAACACGATGGCCATGCCGGTGACTGCCTGCCGTCGCGTCGGCATATCCTCCAGCCCTGCCCCATTCTTTCTCTCGCTCATCAGTGCCCCATGGCTCTCGGGTCAGAGCAACACCAGCGCAAGCTGGACGATGATCTCGCATCATAGCGCGATTGCTCGCGGGGATGGTGCCGCCCGGCGCCGGGCCCGCCGGGGTGGCCGCGGGCACGTCGCCGGGTGGGCCGGCCGCCGCCTGGCCGGGTGGACCGGTCAGGAAGCGAGCACACTCGCCAGGTCGAGCAGGGAGAGGTCGAGCGGCTTCGAGCCCGCGGTCACCTCGGCCAGGGGCGTCATGACGATCGCGCCGTGCAGCTGGCCGGCGAGGACGCCGTGCCGGCCGGCGGCCAGCGCCTCGACCGCCGCGGCGGCCAGGCGGGTGGCGAGCAGGCGGTCGAACGCCCCCGGAGCGCCGCCGCGCTGCACGTGACCGAGGATCGTCACGCGCAGCCCGAAGCCGAGCCGCTCGCGGTGCTCGGCGAAGTGCTGTTCGAGGCGGAAGGCGTTCATGGCGCAGCCCTCGGCCACCACCACCAGGGCGTGGCGCTTGCCGCGCCCGTACGCGGCGCGGATCACCTCGGCCAGCTGCTCGGGGCCGCTCTCGAGCTCCGGGATGAGCACCGCCTCGGCGCCGCCGGCGATGCCCACCATCAGCGCCAGGTAGCCGCAGCGGCGGCCCATGACCTCGACCAGGATGGCGCGCCGGTGGGAAGAGGCGGTGATCTTCAGCCGGTCGATCGCCTCGAGCGCGACGTTGAGCGCCGTGTCGACGCCGATGGTGATCTCCGAGCCGCAGAGGTCGTTGTCGATGGTCGAGGCGACGCCGGCGACCGGGAACCCCATCTGCGACAGCGCGTGGGCGCCGCGCTGCGAGCCGTCGCCGCCGATCACCACCAGCGCCGAGATTCCCGCCGCAGCGAGGTGGCCCAGGGCCTCTCGACGGGGTCCGGGCTCGCAGAACTCGGGACAGCGGGAGCTGCCGAGCACCGTGCCGCCGAGCTGGATGATGCCGCCCACGGCGCGCGCGTCGAGCGGGACGAAGTCGCCGGCGATCAGGCCGGCGTAGCCGTTGCGCACGCCGGCGACCTCCCAGCCGCAGCCAATGCCGCAACGCACCACCGCCCTGACCGCGGCGTTCATGCCTGGAGCGTCGCCGCCGCTGGTGAGGACCGCGATCTTGCGCGCTGGGGTCGGCATCGGCGTCGGGACCGGTTGCAATTCGGCGGGTGCCGCGGCGGCCCCTCAGGCCGCGACCTTGCCACCGGAAGCCGCGGGCTGCGAGGTGGGCGCGGGCGCCGCCGCCGCCGCGGGCGCCTCCGCCGCCGCCGCCGAGCGTCGCCGCGCATCGAGCCGCGCCAGGCGGCGCCGGAAGTCGAGGCCGAACGCCATGCGCAGGGCCGCGAGGCGCGCCCGCTGCCAGCGGAAGCGGCGGTTGGACAGCGAGGCGCACTCCTCGGGCAGCAGGACCAGGGAGACGTGCACGTTCGGCGCGCAGCCAATCGGCAGGCGATGCTCCATCGACGCCTCGTAGAGCCGCCGGAAGACCGGCACCAGGTCCTCGGTGCGCGGCGGCGGGAGGTGCTCGAGGTCGGTGCCAGTCAGCGGGCGGAAGACGCACACCGTCGGGATGGCCCCGACCGAGGCGATCCAGTCGATGGCCGCGATCGACGACTCGGGCGGCTCGAGGCCGGCGATGATCTCGCCGTTGGTGACCCAGGGCTCGCGCCGCGGTCCCTTGCCGGCCAGCGCGGCGCAGTAGCGGATCGCCTCGAGGTAGCGGTCGAGCCCGTAGGCCGCGTCCTTGCCCGGGCAGAGCTCGCGGAAGATCCGGCGGTCGAAGACCTCGAAGCAGAAGGAGACCCGGTTGACTCCCATCTCGCGCAGCCCGTCGTAGCGCCGCAGGTCGTGGTGCGGCGGCGTCTGCACCCCGACGAGCAGCCCCATCTCCCGCTTGATGCGCAGGATGTAGGGCTCCAGCAGGTCGAGGTAGGTGTCGCCTTCGTAGTGGCCGGTGTTGAAGTCGACGTAGGTGATGCCCGACTCGTCGCGCGCCGCGCGCACCACCTCGAGCACCTCGTCGATCGACTTCTCGCCGGCCTCGTCGACGCCGAGGTTGAGGCCGACCGAGCAGAACTTGCAGTTGATCTTCGGCTTGGCGGTCCAGTACTCGCACACCTTCGCCTGGTAGATGCCGAGGTAGGTCCCCTGCAGCGTGCCGATGCGGGTCATCGGCTTGCCGGTCGTGGTCGTCGCGTCGTACCAGGCCGGGCGCGGCGAGAGCCGCACGCGGGCGACCGGCCGGCCGGCCCGCTCCAGCAGATAGCGGCCGCCCTGCCGCCGCAGCAGGTACGGCGACTGCCGCGCGAACGGCTCGGCGACCGGCACGTTGGTCCACAGTCCGCCGGGCAGGATCAGCTCCAGGCCGCTGCCCAGGCCGGCGCGGGTGCGCAGCACGCGCCGCCCGCCGTCCTCCTCGACCAGGCAGCTGTCGTCCAGCCGCAGGCCGCGGCAGTAGAGATCGAGCTTGAGAAGCGCGTCGGGTGTCATGCGGCCCACCTTAGCCGCGGTCCGCGGCCGCTGCCACACCCGATCGGGCGGCCGTCCCCGCGCCAAGGGGCGGGATCGCCCCCGCCCCGAGGCGCGGCGCGCGACAGCCTGGCTACGGCTAGGGTTGACGCTCGAGAGCCCAGGAGGAGATCTCATGTCCTCGAGCATCCGCACCGTGTTGATCGGGACCTCTGCCACCGGCGCCTCCGACCTGGTGGTGAGCAACGGCCTGCGCGCGGCGCGGGCGTGCGGCGCGAAGGTCCACCTCGTCCACGCCTTCCAGGCCCCGCTTGCCTACGCCGCCGACGAGCCCTACGGCGCGCCGCTCTACGTCCCCGAGGCCATCGAGGCGCGGCGCGAGGCACGCCTGCGCCTGCTGGCAGCGCAGGCGGCGAGGATGGGGATCCGCGGCGATGAAGAGGCGGGGCGCACGGTGATGGAGGGGCCGCCCTACCTCGTGGTCGCCGACACGGCGGCCGAGATCGGCGCCGATCTCGTCGTGGTCGGCGCGGCCGAAGGGTGGGAGCGCCTCAAGAAGCATCTCGGCTCGACCGCCGACCGCGTGGTGCGCGAGGCTTCCTGCCCGGTGCTGGTGACGCGCGGCGCGCTGGCCGTGCCGCCGCGGCACGTGCTCTTCGGCGTCGACCTGTCGCCGATCTCGGGCGAGGCGCTGCGGCAGGGGCTCGAGATCGTCGCCGCCATGGGCGGGGCGTCGGGAGCAGGCGCCACGGCCACGGCCACGGCCCTGCTGGTCGTCGAGGTCGAGTCGGTCGTCCTCGACACCGCGTATGAGCCGGCGGTCCTCGCACGCGTCCACCCGGCGGCGCGGGAGGAGCTCGCGCGCTTCATCGTCGACCACTGTCCGCACCAGCCATGGTGCGTGAAGCCGGTCCTGCGCATCGGCGCCTCGGCGGCGGCGGAGGTCCTCGCCCTCGCCGAGGAGCAGGAGTCCGATCTCGTCGTGGTCGGCACCCACGGCCGGCGCGGCCTCCCCCGCCTCCTCCTCGGCAGCGTCGCCGACAGGGTGCTGCGCAACGCCGCCCACAGCGTCCTCGTCGTGCCCGGCGAGCGGACCGATAAGGCGGCCCTCGCCTAACCCTCTTCCCGCTTCTCGACCAGGCCGTGGCGGAGGGCGAAGCCCACCACCTGGGCGCGGTTGTGCAGGTGGAGCTTGTCGAGCACGTGGCGGACGTGGAACTTGACCGTGTTCTCGCTCACCCCGAGATGCTTGGCGAGCTTGCGATTGGAGGTCACCCCCTCGACCAGCAGCTCGAGGATCTCGCGCTCGCGCTCGGTCAGCGGATCGGGGTCGTTGGCCGGCGGCGCCGCGGCCGCCTTGGGCGGACGGGCGAACTCCTCGAGCAGCTTGCGGGCGATCGCCGGCGTCAGGGCGGGCTCGCCCCGCTCGGTGCGCTCGAGCAGGGCGAAGAAGTCCTCGGAGTCGAGGTTCTTCAACAGGTAGCCCTGGGCTCCCGATTTGATGGCCTCGAAGAGCTTGGCGTCGTCGTCCGAGGCGGTCAGGACCACCACCTTGACCGCCGGCAGCTCGGCGCTGATCAGCCGGGTGGCGGCCAGGCCGTCCACCTCGGGCATGGAGAGGTCCATGAGCACGACGTCGGGTTGCAGCCGCCGCGCCAGCTCATAGGCTTCGCGCCCGTTCTTCGCCTCCCCGACGACCTCGAGACCGTGCGCCTCGAGCAGGCTGCGCAGGCTGTCGCGAAAGAGCGCATGATCGTCGGCGATCAAGATCTTCATCGTCTTCTCCTTGAGCTCATCCTCACTGCCTGGCAACCGACGCCTTGCCCCACGGCGAGGGGCACTTCTGCCAAGCCCAGCGGTCAGGCCGGCCCGGCGGCGGATGCCGCAGCTGCCGCCGGCTGCGTGGCCGCGACCGGCAGCTCGAGTCTGATCCGCGTGCCGCCGCTCGGCGAAGAGCCTATCTCGAAGCGCCCGCCGATGCTCTCGGCCCGCTCCCGCATGGTGGAGAGGCCGAAGCGCGGGAACTCGGAGCGGCGAAGCTCGCCGGGGTTGAAGCCGACGCCGTCGTCGGCAACGGTGAGCAGCAGGGTGCCGTCGCGCACCTCGAGGTCGACCTCGACATGGCGCGCCTGCGCGTGCTTGCGCACGTTGGCGAGCGCCTCCTGGACGATGCGCAGCAGCTGCAGCTCGACCCCCGGCGGGAAATGCAGGCTGCTGTCGACCCGCAGGCGGCAGACGACCCCGCTCTGCCCCTGCCACGACGCGACGTACTCGCCGAGCGCCTCGACCAGCCGCCAATCCGCACCGCCGGCGCTGACGCTGCGCAGGCCGATGATCGATTCGCGCACGTCGCTGTAGACCTCGCGCGCCGCCGCCGCCAGCTGATCGAGCTGGCGCGCCGCCTCCTCGGCGCGGCCGGCGCGCAGAAACTCGCGCACCGCCTGGGCCTTGGTGTTGACGTAGCCGAGCACCTGGGCGAGCCCGTCGTGCATCTCGTGCGCGATGCGCAAGCGCTCCTGGGACACGGCGAGCGAGGCCAGCTGCTGGTGCAGGTAGGCGTGGTCGATGGCGATGGCGGCCTTGGTGGCGAAGCGCACCAGGGTCGCCTCGTCGTCGCCCGAGAAGCTCTCGTCGCCGAGCTTCTCGGCCAGGTAGAGGTTGCCGCGGAAGGGCCCTTCGCAGAGGATCGGGACCGCGACCAGCGAGCGCATGGGCGGATGATTGGGCGGAAAGCCGACCGAGCGGGGATCGCTGGAGAGGTCGCTCGAGCGCAACCGCTGCCCTTCGTGCAGGACCACGCCGAGCAGGCCGCGGCCCTCGGGCGGCGGGCCGATGCGGGCGCGCTCGGCGGCGCTGATCCCCGAGGTGATGAAGCTCTCGATGCGGTTCTGCTCCTTCACCACCGACAGCGCGCCGTAGCGCGCTCCGACCAGGTGGCGCGCCTGGTCCACCACCTTCTGCAGCACGCCTTCGAGCGCCAGCTCGCGGTAGAGGTCCAGGGCGGCGGTGTGCAGGGCGAGCAGCTCGCGGTTCTGCCGCTCCAGGCGCCGCTGCATGCGGCCGATGATGCTGAACATCGCCCCGAGCAGGAAGACGACGCCGACGAACACCGCGGCGTTCATCAGCGCGAGCCCCTTCCAGGAGACCAGGTAGGGCGACACCTGGTGGCGCACGTACTCGAGCGCCAGGATGAGGGCAAGGGCGCCGAGGATGGCCAGGACACGGAGCCGGCCGAGCGTCAACGCCAGGCCATTGCGTGCCGGACTCCCGAGCTGGATGGCGGCGGGTGGACCGGGCAAACCAGGCGCGCCGTCCGGATCCTTGGAATTCACGGTCGAAAGTCTAGCGTGACCGCGCCGCGCGGCGATAGGGAAGGGCCCGGCGCGGTTCGGTGCGCTCGGCGCTCGGCCCCTGGGCGGGATCAGCGCTCCCCGTGCCCGGGCTGCCGGCGCCGCCGGCTCTCGCCAGGGTCGGCGGCCGGAGTACGGCGGCGCCGGCTGGAGAAGCCAAGCACGGCGTAGAACGGGCACCAACCTGCCACGCCGGTGATCAGCGGCACCCAGCCGAACACCTGCAGCGCGACGCTCTCGATGCCGGTCACCGCGCCGGACCAACCCACCACCAGCATGGCGGCACCCACCAGCACGCGCAGGATGCGCTCGGCGCCGGAGAGGTTGCCCCAGCTGGCTCCTGCCGGCTCGCACGAGAGTGAGACACCGTCTTGGAGTGGCTTCGGGCGCGGGCGTGGCTCGGTCATGGCTGCATGCATCCGCTTCTCCTTAGCGCACTCTAGGTGCCCCAGGATCGGCCCGCGACACCCGGGTGGGTGGTGAATCGCCTCCGGTGGGTGGATACCCGAGCCCACCCCCGGGGGTGGTTCTCCGCCTGCGGAGAGACCGGGCGGCCCGCCCGGGTGCGCGCGCCGAACCACCCGCCAGCAGGTGGAGCCGATCGGCCGCGGCCTGTAGCGTGGCGAAGGTGGGGTTGACATCTGGCTTGACCTCGCGCCTACCCGGAGAAAGGAACCGAATGCGTACCAAGCACCCGTGGAGACTTGCCGCCGCCATCGCTCTGTCGGCTCTCGCACTCGGCGCTCTTGGCGTACTGGTCGCGTCCGCAGCCCTCGGCAGTGGCGGTAGCGTGCTGCGGGCGGCGCCGGCGACGGCGACGGTCCCGGATCCGGTCGCCCAGCTTCTGCGCGCCAGGCTGGAACGAGCTCTGGTGCCACCGGCGGTGCGCCTCCACGGCGAGCGGGCGCAGGCATGGAGCGCCCTGCGGTCCTTCTATGCGGGCCGCGGCTACCTGCCTGCCTGGTGGGACCGCGGCACCCTGCGGCCGGCGGCGCAGCGGCTGCTCGGAGCCTTCGATGCGGTGGCCGCCGACGGTCTCGAGCCTCGGCTCTATCCGACGCAAGAGCTTCGCCAGAGGATGGCGGCCATGAGCTCGGCAAGCCCACCCGCCAGCCGTCTCGCCGCAGAGGCCGACCTGGAGCTCGCTCTCAGCTATACGTTCCTGGCCACGGCGGCTCACCTGACGATCGGCCGCATCCAACCGCCCGAGATGGTGCACGTGGGCTGGTACGCCGAGCCGGCGCGCGCGGACCTGGTCTCGGCTCTCGAGCGCGCACTCGGACCGGGCGAAGACGTGGACGGCGTCCTGGCCGGCTTGGCGCCGCAGGCGGCGGGTTACGTGCGGCTTCGCCAAGCCCTCGGCCACTACCGCGACCTCGCCGCGCGGGGCGGCTGGCCGCCGGTGCCGGCGGGTCCGCGCCTTCGGCTCGGCGATCACGGCGCACGCGTGGCGGCGCTCGCCGCACGCCTTGCGGCGTCGGGTGAGCTTGCTCCCGGCGTCGCCGCCGCCGCGGAGTCCGGCAACTTCGATGACGCCGCGCTGGCCGCCGCCCTCGCCCGCTTCCAGGAGACCCACGGGCTGGCGGCAACCGCCAACGCGGCGACTGGCAACGCGGCAACCGGCGCGGCGGCAACCTCCCCGGTGGTGGACGCGGCCACCCTGGCCGCCCTCAACGTGTCCATCACGGACCGCATCCGCCAGCTCGAGCTCAACCTGGAGCGCTGGCGCTGGACGGGCGATCTCGGCAGCCGCTACATCCTCGTCAATGTCCCCGACTTCGAGCTCGGCGTGATCGAGGACGGCAAGGTGGTCCTGAGGATGAAGGTCATCGTCGGCAAGGCGCACCGCAAGACCCCGGTGTTCAGCGATCTGATGACCCAGGTCGTGCTCAACCCGCCCTGGAACATCCCCGACTCCATCGCCGCCGGCGAGATCGTGCCCGACCTGCTGCGCGATCCCGGCTACCTGCGCCGCAAGGGATACGAGATCCGGCGCCGCGACGGCGGAGGCCGGGTCGCAGCGGGCGAGATCGGCGAGGCCGAGATCCACCAGCTCGGCAAGCGCGGCTCGCCGTACCGGCTGGTGCAGCCGCCGGGCGCGGACAACGCCCTCGGCCAATACAAGTTCGTCTTTCCGAACCAGTTCGATGTCTATCTCCACGACACCCCGACCGGCCGCCTCTTCGCCCGCTCCGAGCGCGACTTCAGCCACGGCTGCATCCGGCTCGAGAAGCCTGCCGCGCTGGCGGCCTACCTGCTGGACGGCGATCCGCAATGGCCGCCGCAGGCGGTGGACGCGGCGCTCGCCAGGGGCCGGACGATCACGATCCCGCTCCGCCGGCCGCTGCCCGTGCACATCCTGTACATGACCGCCCGGGTCGACCGCGACGGCACGCTCGAATTCCGCCCCGACGTCTACCGTCACGACGCCTGGCTCGCCGCGGCGCTCGCTGCCGAGACGCCGCTCTGGGACGACCTCGCGGCGCTGCGCCGCTAACCAGCCAGACTCGCCGCCCGCTTTCGGGACCCTTTCTCCAGGCTGCAAGCGCTCCTACCTCGGTGCGTCCGCGGGCGCCACCCGCGCGGGTGGCGCTTGCGGACGTGGCAGGCGGTAGCCTCGAGATGGATACGAAGGAGGAAATGACCATGAACGCAAAGTCACCCACGGTCGTGATCGGAACGACCCTCGGCGAGGCGAGCGACCCGGTCGTCGCGACCGGTGCCGAGATCGCGCGAGCGATGGGCGCCACCATCCACCTGGTGCACGCCTTCGAGGTCCCGACGGTGGCGGTCACCGGCGCGCCGTTCGCACCGCTGGTCTTCGAGGCCGCGCCCGGATGGCAGGAGCTCGAGCCGGCGGCCCGCACGCGGATGGACGATCAGATCGCACGCCTGCGCATCGGCGGCGGCGGACCGCTCGTCCAGCGCGTCGAGCAGGGGCCTGCGCATCGCGTGCTCGGCGAGGTGGCGCGGCGCGAGGCGGCGGACCTGATTGTGGTGGGCGCCGCCGACACTTTCGCCGCGCACGTCTTTGGATCGACGGCCAGCCGGATGGTGCGCAAGGCGCGGTGCCCGGTGGTGGTGCTGCGCGGCGCGCTGCCGGTGCCGCCGCGCAAGGTGCTGGTGCCGGTCGATCTGTCGCCGATCTCGGGAGAGGTCGTCACCCGGTGCCTGGCGCTGCTCGATCGGTGGTGCGGCGGGCGGGCGGGCGTGGGCGCCCCGGGAGCGCCGGCCGGCCGGGCCATCCACACCCAGGCCGCCCTGGCTCCCCAGAGCAGGGGACGCGAGGGCATCACGGTCGAGGCGCTGCACGTCGTGGTTCCCGCCGGCTACGAGGGATTCGTGCCACACTTCGATCTCGCCAGGGCCGAGCGCGCCGGCGAAGAGCGGCTCGGCGATTTTCTCGCCTCTGCCGGCTGCACGGGATGGCGGGTGGCGCGGCGAGCCCGCTTCGGCGGGGCGCGCGAAGAGATCCTGAACCATATCGCCGCGACCGGGCCGGACCTGGTCGTCATGGGCACGCACGGGCTCAGCGGCTTCGATCGCTTCCTGCTCGGCAGCGTCGCCGAGGCCGTCGTGCGGGCCTGCCGCACCAGCGTGCTGGTGATCCCGCCGCTCGCCGCGGCCGCTGCAACGCCCGCCGGCGTGAAGCCCGCCGGCGGCGCGCCCGTGACCGAGGCAGGCGCGGCGGCAGCCTGAGGACGTGGTTCGTGGCTGTGCTCGGGTCCGGGCGCCGGGCGCCTGTCCGGCGTTCAGGCCCGAGCGCTCGCCGCCTTCCCGGCTGCCTGCCCGGCCGCGAGGTGCTGCAGGAAGGCCCGCGACCGCTGCGCGCCGGCGAGGATCTCCTCCGGCGAGCCCCTGCCGGCGATCTCGAGGATCACCGTGCCGCGGAAGCCGGAGGCGTCGAGCTGGCCCCAGAGGTGGGGCCATGGGATGTCACCCTCGCCCGGCGGCAGGTGGTCGTCGAACTGCCGCCGGTTGTCGCTCGCGTGGACCATCCGCAGGTGGCCGGAGAGCTTGTGCACCACGTCGAGGAGGTCCCCGGAGAGGAAGGCATGGCCGGTGTCGAGGCAGATGCCGACGTCGGTCGCCGCCATCGCCCCGAGGAGCCACAGCAGGTCGCGCACCGCTCCCGAGAACAGGTGCGGCAGCATGTTCTCGAGCAGCAGCGAGATGCCGAGCTCCCGGCACCGGGCGGCGACGCGGTCGAGGACGCCGACGGCGTTCTCCATGCGGCCGAGGCGCTCGTCGTGCGGCAGGCCTGACTTCTCCGGCCCCGGGTGGATGACGAAATGGCGGGCCTCGAGGATCGCCGCGGCCTCCGCGGCGCGCAGGAGCTCGGCGAGCGCCGCCTGCCGTTCGCCCGGATCGAGGGCCGTGATGTCGATGGTCTCGGCGAAGGGGGCGTGGAAGGACTCCGGCGTGATCGCCAGCTCGCGCAGGCGCGCCGCCGTGCGCTCGCACGCGTCGCGGTCGTGATAGTCGAGATGGCGGGGAAACGAGCAGACCTCGATCCGCGAGAAGCCGGCGCCGCGAATCTCTTCGAGGCAGTCCAGGATGCCACGCTGGATGAAGCACCCCGTCGACAGCCCCACCGGCCAGCTATCCATGGCCGCCACCTTCGCACAGGCAGCCCGCGAGGTTTCGGAGGTCCCAGCCGCACGCCAGGCCGGGGCAGAGCCCCTTCTCCCGGGTCGACTGGCAGTTGAAGTCCACGAGCTCGTCAAGGCCTGTCGCGACGAGGCCGGCGAAGAGCCGGACGTAGAAGTCGGCGCGCACCCCGGGGTCGTGGAAGTGGATCCCTGGAAGCCACCCATGGTCGCGTCCGTATTTCGAGGCGATGAGCCCCGCGATGTGCCGCGGGTGCCAGCCCTCTGCCAGCAGCGTTCGCACCACGAGCTGGATGACGGCCGGTTGCAGGAGCAGGTCGTTGGGCTCCTCGAGCACGCGCCGTGCGCAGAGCGGGAGGACCGAGAGATCGAGACGGTCGTAGATCTCCGGCCAGCGCTCGGGCGGCTCCGGCTCCACGGCCTCGTACAGGGCGTGGAAGGCGGCAAGGTCGGAGTCGAGATAGGCGGCGATCAGGTCCTCGGTGGCGCGGGAGGCCTCCGGGATGGCGGCCGCCGCCCGCCGGGCAAAGGCGGCGGCCAGGTCCAGGTCGTGCATTGCGGCACGGGCCGCCCGCTCGTCGCCTGCCACCACGGGAAGCACCACCAGGGGCCTTTCCTGCACCTCGGGCGGCGCGCCGAGATGGGCGCCCTTGAGGTAGGCCGTGAACGGGATGCGGATGCCGCGGTCGTGCAGGGGATCGCCGAACTGCGACAGGTCGAGAGAGACGATCTCCCTGCCGTTCGGCCCCGGTCCCACGGTCACCGCCGTCAGCTGCAACGGCACGGCGGAGCGCCCGGCGGCCAGGGCCAGGGCACGGTGCGCCAGCGCCTCGAGGACCTTGCCCAGGCCCTGCTGCGCGACCCCGAGCTCCTCGCCGACCGCCTCGCCGAAGGGCGGCTGGGGCGTGGCATAGAGGCGCCGCAGGTTCTCGCTCAGCGTCCCCAGCGCGGCGAGCTCGCGGCAGGCGCGCGACCCGCGCTCGATCCGCCAGACGAAATGATGACCCCTGCCGGTGAGGAGGTGGAGGGGCGCGATGCCGTGCTCCGCCAGGATCCCGGCGAGGGCATCGGCCAGGGGACGCTGGAGGCGCTCGCTGCGCTCGGGGTCGGCGAGCGGCTCCCAGGGCCGATCGAAATGGACGTGCTCGAGGTCGAGATGGGCGATCAGCGAGGCCCGGTCCCAGAGCGACCGGGCCGCCTCGAGCCGGGCATCGAGCAGCTCCCAGAGTTTCCCTGCCGGCAGCGGCTGGAAGGGGCGGTCCCGAGCCGGGGCCGGATCGCTGACGAACACGGCCGTCGCCTCACCGGATCGGCTGCCGAGATACTCGCCGATCCTCCGGCGCACCGCGGGATCGGCGTAGTAGCGATGGAGCCGATCCTCCGGCTCCTGCGGTACCGCGGCCCTCCCGGCTGTCATCCCCGGCTTTCCCGAGCGAGGCTCCTGGCAGTCGCCGCGGCTTTGGTCAGTGTCATTCCAAGCTCCTCGCTGGATGTTCGGGACCACGCACCTGGCGCGGCGCCCGTAGCGCATGCCGCAGGGGCGAAGCTGCTAAGGCACCTCCGGGAAGGCGAAGTGCAGGATCGCGCCGTCGCAGGTGGCGTACACGGTGTGCGGATCGGCCGGGCTCAGGGCCAGGGAGTAGACGCCGCCGTACCAGTACGACGAGGACACGTTGGACCGGTCGAACTGCTCCCAGGTCCTGCCGCTGTCGCGGCTGCGGAGCATGCCGCCGCCGTCCGTGGCGAAGAACGTCGCCGCAGCGGCCGGGTTCGTCAGCAGCTCGTGGAGGTTGGGCGGCGTCGCCGCCAGGGTCCTCCAATGCGCGCCGCCGTCGCCGCTGGCGAGGAGGCTCGAACCCCTGACGGCGTAGACCCGCGAGCCGGCAGGGTCGAGCGCGAAGGCGCGGATGCCCTCGGCCGCCTTCTTCCAGCTGACTCCGCCGTCGACGCTCCGCCAGAGGATCGATGGCCAAGCGTCCATCGGTCCATGATTGGGATAGTACTCGCTGGTCAGGAAGGTCAAGGCGTAGACGTTGGCAGGGTGGACGGGGTCGACCGCGACCTTCTGGACGTACCGTCCGGTGTCGGCGTAGCGCGAGCCGCACGGCAGCACGGACCGCCAGGTCTTGCCCCGGTCGCTGCTGCGCTGGATGCCGCAGCCGCCGGCGAACAGGGTCCGCCGATCCGCACGCACGAGGATCTCGACGTAGTCGTTCACGTAGGTGGACGACCAGGTGCGGCCGCCGTCCACGCTCAGCACGACGCGAAAGCCGGCGGCGACCCCGACCAACCGGTTGGGGTCGCTCGGATCGAGGTCGAGATCGCTCAGCCGGACGTCACTGCCCTGGACGGACACGGGCAACCAGCTCCAGGAGCGGCCGCCGTCCGCCGAGAGATAGGCGCGGCCGCCGACGACCATCGCCATCCGCGCCGGATCTCCAAGGCGCCAGGCGACCCGCGCCGGTGGCGTCTCGGTGCCCGGCGCCGCGAGCGCCTGCCGCCAGGTGGCGCCGCCGTCGAGGCTGCGCCAGAGATCGCCGGCAGCGGCGTAGAGCACGTGCGCCTCGGGGTCGACCGCCGCGAGCGCGGCCGGAGCCGGCGGCCGCCGCCGCCAGGTGGCGCCGTCATCGCGGGTGATCCACAGCGCATCCTCGGCGCCGACCCAGAGCGTGTGCGGCAGCCGCGGATCGATCTGCAGCGCGTTGACTCCAAGGCTCACACCCGGAGTGCCGCCCAGCACCGCCTGCCAGGTCGCCCCGCCGTCGGCGCTGCGCAGCAGTCCCAGGTCCTGGTTGCCGGTGGCGACGTAGACGGCGTCGGCGCTGACCGCGATCTGCCAGATCCCGTAGAGCTGGTCCCACGGCCCGTCCAGGGTGGTCCAGGTCGCTCCCCCGTCCACGCTGTCGAGCAGCTCGACGCCCCGGGAGCCGAAGACCGCGATGTAGACGCCGCCGGCGCCGGTGGCGGTGGCACCGATGGCGCTGAGCGTGTTGTCCGGCCCGGCGTCATAGGCCACCTGCCAGGCGATGCCTCCGTCGGCGCTCGCCAGCAGGCGGCCGTTCGCCCGGATGTAGAGCACGTCGCCGGCCGCGGTCATCGCGCTCGGGCCGTTGTCTCCTAGCGCGGCGGCGTAAGAAGCGTCCGAGATCCGAGACCAGGACACACCGCCGTTCGCGGTGTGGAAGACGCCGGAGAAGGTCGCCGCCCAGAACCCGTCGGGCGCGGCGACATCGGCCGCCATCGCGCTGACGGCCCAGCCCGCGAGCGGCCGTCCCGTCCAGCTCCAGGTGGTCCCCTGGTCCAGGCTCTGGTACACCCCGCCCGCCGCCATCCCGACCCAGACAATGCCCGGCGAGCCGGCATGGGTGACGACCACCCCGATCCCACCCATGCCCGGTCCGACCGGCGTCCAGATCCCCGTGCCGGCCCGGGAAGCCGAGCCGCCGGCGCCCGCGACAAGCACTGCGGTGACGAGAGAGAGGAGGAATGCTCGAGCTGGCTTCCTGATCATGATCGGCCTCCAAGCCATGGGACTCGCGACACAGAGCCCATGCTGAAAATCTACGCTTGCGATCGAGGAAGCGCCCCGTCCGGCGGGGTGAGGCGGAGCACGCCGCCGAGCGGGCCGGCCAGGCGCCGCAGGGTGGGACCGCGCCCACGGCGCCGGGTCGTGTCAGCCGGCGCCTCGAGCCGGCCCCGTGGAGCAGACCTCAGTGACCGGGCGGCCGCTTCGCCGGAGCGCTGGGGCGGCCGGCCCGCGCACGCGCGTCGCCCCGCTGGCGGGCGCCGTAGTCGCGATCCAGCTCGGCACGGGGCGGCGCGCGCCGGGACGGCGGCGCAGGTCGCGCTTGTGGCTGCGGACGGGCTGGTGGCTGTGCCTGCGGCCGGGCTTGCGGCTGCGGCCGGGCTTGCGGCTGGGACGGCGTCGCGGGCTGGTCCTGCGGCGCAGGCTTCCAGCGGGCGCCGTCGCGTTGCTGCCATTGACCGTCGCTGCCACGCCGGTACACGTTGCCATTGCGATCGCCGTAGACGTCGTTCGGCTTCCCAGGCTGCGGGTGGGCTTCGCGGACGTTCGGCTTCGGCACCGCCAGCACGCTCCCGGGCAGCCGGTCGTAGACGTCGCGCCGCGTTCGGTCCGGCGGCGTGAGGCCGGGGCCGGGACGGAAGCCGACGCCGGGCCGCCGCCCGGGCTTCGTGAAAGCCGGCCGCTCTCCCGCGACCGGCGGCCGGGTGACGCCGGCGCGCCCCGGCAGGGTGCGGCCGTCCCCGGGAACAGGATGCGCGTAGCGCCCATACACGTTCACCGGCGGATGGAAGCCGCCCGGCCCCCACCAGCCGCCGTACCAGGGGCCACCCCCCCAGAAGATGCGCCAGTTCGAGCCCACCGGGTGGAACCGGCCGTACCAGCTGGCCCTGGTCGCGAAGAACGGATAGCTCCACGAGACGCCGAAGCACCAGCCGTCCCAGGGGTCGTAGTGCGCGCCGAAGCCCCAGGTCCAGGGCCGCGGCAGGTAGTAGACGGACCCGATCCACGGACGATAGGTCCAACCCGTCCCCCACACGATGGTGCCGCGCCAGGGATACCAGCCGATGTAGCCCGGGGTGTAGCCGACCCAGACCACCTCCGGCGTCGAGTCGTAGATGGTGACGTACTTGAGGTTGTAGACGGGTGCGCTCGGCGGTATCAGCTCCAGCTCCTCGCTCGGTACGCTGTCGGCGACCTGCCAGGGGCCGGTGGGCGAGTCCGCGACGAACCAGACGGCGTTGTCGCAGGCGTAGTAGCGCCCGCGAACCTCGAGCACCGGGACCGATGAGTTGGCCGCGTAGGCGGTGCTGGTGCCCTCGATGGCGATGAACTTGGGCTCGCCGTCGTACTGGACCGAGAGCCGCGCCTCGCTCCGCTTGACGGCGGCGGTCTGCGGGATCTGCGCGTCCAGGAAGGCGTCTTCGGCCTCGTCGGTCCCCGGGACGCTGGCCAGCACGTCGCCGGCCGGCGAGTCGGACGGAATCTTCGCGAAGCTCGCGGGGAGAGCGTCCGGCGGCACGTAGCTCCAGGCGCCGTCGCGCAGCGCCTTGCTCTTGAACCAGCGGCCCGACAGCAGCACGTAGTACTCCTGCGCGGCGAGGTCCATCAGGACGTCGCTCTCGGAGTTGTCCACGTAGAGGAGGTCGAGGCCGTCGACCGGCTTGAGACTCGGCGGACCCTCGGAGACGATCAGCTCCGTGGGCTCGGTCGCGACGGCGATGCTCGGCGGCCTGACCTGGGCGGTGCCGTCGTCGTCCGCGGGCTCGTTCCCCGGCTTCGCCTTCGCGCCGGCCGGCGGCGCGGCGGCCGGCGCCGGCGCGGTGGCGGCCAGGGCGGCGACCTCGGGAGGCGGCTCGCCGATCGGCTGCCAGGGTCCCTTCGGGTCCGCGGCCCGGTACCACCATTTCTTGCCGCCGGCGAGGTAATACTGGCGGCTGCGCGGGTCGAAGACCACCAGGAAGGGCGTGTTGACGGCCGTCTCGAGCTGCGCGCCCTCGACGGGCCTCAGCTGGGGCTCGCCGTCGAACGTCACCAGCACGGTCGGCGTCTCGGCGAAGACGATCCGCGGCGGCTGGTTCTGGAGCCCCTCGGCGCTGCGGCGCTCGCGCTCCGCGATCTTCAGGTTCTCGAGGAAGCGGTCGTAGGAGCCCGCCAGATGCCAGCTCGGCACCTCGTTCTCGAGCAGCGCCGCGAAGGCCTTCTCCCGGGCGTCCGTGATGTCGGGGAAGCGCACACGGCTGACTTTCAGGCTCTGCAGCGAGACCGTCCGCGCATCGCGGTCCACGGACACGCGGGCGGTGAAGAAGACCACGCCGAAGACAGGCGCCGTCTCGCCTTTTCCGGTCACCGACACGGCCGCTCGGCCGGTGATCGCTTCGCCCTCGAGGGTCTCGATCTGGGGCTGATACACGATGACCGTGTTGCCCCTGGCGGTGGTGAATTGACGCGGCCATCCGACACCGGATGGCGATGCGGCGGGGGCCGCCAGGGCGGTGGCGGCGGAGAGCAGGGCGGTCGCCAGGATGACGGCGATCCGGTGGCATGATGGGTCCATTCGATCCTCCTGCGAATTCGGCGCCAGCGGCACCTTCCTCGGTGCCCTCCGGTGCCTGCATCGAGAATGGAGCATGCCGAGGGGAAAGGAAACACGCCGCGGGGTGGGAACGAGACCGCTCTGACCTACCCGGACGAGGGGCGTCGCCGCCGCCGGCGCGCGCTACGCTGCAAGGCGAATCATGCCGCCGGCGCGGTGGCGCATTCGGCGGGTACAAGGGGGAGGCTCTGACCATGCCGCAGACGCCGCACGTCGAGCAACACTTCACCGCGGGCGAGAGAGTCCGCGACGTCGTCATCGGCATGTCCGACGGCCTGACGGTGCCTTTCGCCCTCGCCGCCGGCCTGTCGGGAGCGGTGACCTCGTCGCGCATCATTCTCACGGCCGGGCTGGCGGAGATCGCCGCCGGAGCCATCGCCATGGGCCTCGGGGGCTACCTGGCGGCGCGCAGCGACGCCGAGCACTATGCCAGTGAGCGCCGGCGGGAGGAGCAGGAGATCACCGACAAGCCGGAGGTCGAGAAGGACGAGGTGCGCAAGATCTTCCTGACCTACGGGCTGGCGGCGCCGGAAGCCGACCGCGTGGTGGCGGCGATGAGCGCCCAGCCGCGCGCGTGGGCGGACTTCATGATGCGGTTCGAGCTCGGCCTCGAGGCGCCCGATCCACGCCGGGCGCTCACCAGCGCGGCAACCATCGGATCCGCCTATGTCGCCGGCGGCGCGATCCCGCTGCTGCCCTACTTCTTCGTGCCCCGGGCCGCGGGAGCGCTGCTCGTCTCGATCGTGACCACCCTTGCGGCGCTCTTCGTCTTCGGCTTCGTCAAGGCCCGCCTGACCGGCGCGCGGCCGCTCCGGGGAGCGCTGCAGACCCTGGCGATCGGCGGCCTCGCCGCGGCGGTCGCCTTCGTCATCGCGCGTGCCGTGGCCTGAGAGATCAACTCGCTCTTGGTCGTAGAGCCGCAATTGCACGCTTGCCGCCAGACGCTCACCGCGCTGAGGCTCCCCTACCATCGCTCGACGCCAGGCCCACCCAATGGCGCAGCTGCCCCACCCTCTGGGGCGGTTGCTAATGAGCGCTATAATTATCTACTAAATTAGCCGTCGCTCTGAGGTCGGCCACAACGGCCTTCCGGCGACAGCGAGAACAAAATGGACTCAACACTTAGCTGGGCACTTACCATCACAGTCCCAGCCGGTTGTAGCGATCTCGTTGACGAGATCGAGAGCGAGCTCGGCCAGTACATCAGCGCTCAAACCGAGCACTGCCTCCCGTACCAGCCGGCAAGGTGGTCAACCAGGAGTGGGTACGTCAGCAATTCTCCCGGCGAAGCTTCGCCCCGGGCCGAACGTTCCTCGGCGAGGCAGAGCTTCTTGGGGTAGTGGCTCCGGCGCTCCCCCAGGTGCACCTGAGCCAACGAATCTGTTCCACGAGGAGGAGAACGCGATGAAGTCCCAAAGAAGCGAGAAGACGGTCCTGGAGAAGGCAAGGATAATCCTGCAAGAGAGAGGTTATCGTAGAACGTGCTATCCGCTGGAAGATCTGGCTCGAGACATCGACAACACGCAGCGGAGTGTCGTACGGAAGGTCTTCGTCTACAAGTGGACCGGCCTGGCCCTGCTGACACTCATCCCGATCCTTTCCGCGCTCATCTCGTCCTTGCTCTCTATGGATGAGCCCAAGGCCTCGACGCTGGCGACTCTGACGAAGACCTTGAGCTTTTCTCTTACACTCTTGACCATCTTGAACTCGATCTTCAAGCCGGGAGAGCGCTTCAGGAGCATTTGCTCCTTGGGCATCCAGGTAGCAGATTTCAGCAATCAGGCGTTGGAAAGCCTAGAAAGGATACCCAAGAATAGTCTTGACGAGATGTCCCTGCTCGTAGTCGTCGGCAGGCTCCGCAGACACCTTGACTCATATCGCGAACAGCTGATTGACCTCTTTCTCCCTGAGGCCAGCCAGCTTCCAGGCCGCCGAAAGGATGGACATGGAGTTTCCAGCGGTCTCGAGGAACCGAACACGAGGAGAATGACCATGACACTTCAGCCGAGCACACCTCCGATCTTCGCTGCGACACCTGGTGCTTCGACGACAGCCACAAGGTCTCCGGGGCGACAGAGCCAACGATAGCGCCACCCAAGGTCACCGCCACGGGCACCGTGTCGGCGATCGTCAGCGGGCAGATCGGCAGCCAGGTCTCCGGCACCGCGCCTCGGCGTCGCGGGGTGGCCTATGGCGGCCAACCGCTCGGCGGGACGTTGAAGGCCACGCTGTCGGTTCTGAGACGGAGCTCGGCATAGGGGAAATCGCCCTCTGGCAGGTGCCAGACGGCGGCGGCGCTGCCGGGCATACGCCGTCCATCGACGATGACCCATTCGGCAACCGGCGTGGTCCAACGTGCGCGCCGCAGCCGGCCGGGATCGGCCATGAACCGATCCGTGGTGCTGAAGTCTCGCGGCCTTCCCCGCTCGTCGATGGTCACCCGCGCGGTGACGCTACGGCCGTGGTCGGTCAGGGTCACGTCGAAGGAGCAGGCATCCACGGGGAGGCATGACACCGCCGGCACGAGCAGCATGGAGGGCGCCAACAGCACGGCGTCGTTGAGGTAGGTGGTCAGCTCGCCGACGTCATATTCCATGCCGCTACCGTCGCCTACCACGAAGCGATCGAGCAACTTGATCAACATCCGGCCGTGACCGTGGAGATATGTGTCTCGCCCGATCACCGGCACCAGTCCGCCGATCCGGATGCGGAGGTGCATGACGCGGGCGACCGCGATGGCGCTGTTGTACTGCCACGCCTCGCACTTCATCCACGCTTCATTCACCCGGCGGCGAAACCGCCCTCGGAAGCCGAGACGGAACGACCAGTCGCGCGGACGCCCCATGACGCCCATGAACCGCATGTACCGCTGGGCGGGCTCGGGCAGCGCGCCCAGGTCACGCTCTGTGACCGGGTCGGCCGGCCCGGGCCCGGCAGGCAGCCCCGCTGACGCGATCTCCCTCAGGAATCGAGCGTGGAATGTCACCGGCCCTCCGATCTCCGTGCTCCTACACCGGCCCTTCGCGGCATCACGAGACCTGGCGGGCGGGAACGGTCGCCCGTTCCGCTCTCTCCTTGACGCCGAGCAGCATCCGGCGGTCCATCGCGAAGTTCGGAGGAGCTCATGGCACCCAGGATATGTCCGCGCAGGACGTCGCGCGAACCCCCGCTGGGTGGCCCCAGCCGCGCCCCGGGGTGGGTGAGGACGAAAGGTCACCGCCGCCCGTCCCCACCTCGCCGCGTCCCGCGGACCACCCCGCGAGGCGGGGCACGCGTTGCCCTGCCTCACTAAACTGGCTTCGAGCGCGGAGCTGGCCGCGTGGCCGCCGTGCGCAGGAAAAGGAGGCCTCGAGATGAACGGAACGATCAAGACCATCGTCATTGCCACCTCCCTGAGGGACGAGAGCGATGCCGTCGTGTGCGCCGGCGCTGACGCCGCGCGGGCAGCCGGTGCACGTGCCTGGCTGGTCCACGCCTTTCCACCTCAAGCGATCCCGACGGGCATCGGGTCGATCGACAGCCACTGGGTCGCCGAGCAGCTGGAATGGCAGGCCAGCGAGGTGCGCGCCAAGCTGGCGGCGCAGGCGCGGTCGACGGGCCTCGCCAGCCTGCCGGGGTTCAGGCAGGAACAGCTCTTCCCGGTGCTCGGCTCGCCTCGCCGCGCGGTCGTCGACGCGGCCCGCACGCTGAATGCCGACCTCATCGTCATCGGCGCGGCCGAGGGCGGCGCCCTCAAGAAGATGCTGCTGGGCTCGACTGCCGACGGCGTGATCCGCAGGGCGTCCTGTCCCGTGCTGGTCGTCCGTTCCGAGATGGCCCTGCCACCGGCGCGGGTCGAGATCGCCGTGGACCTGTCACCGCTTTCCGCCGGCGTGCTCCGCGAGGGCCTGCGCGTGCTCCTGGCGCTCGGCGGTTCGGCCAAGCAGGCGGCGGCGCTCTTCGTCCTGAGCCCGATCGACCTCAGGCTCTCGCCTGACTTCACGAGCGAGCAGGTCGAGCGCTTCGCTCGCCAGGAGCTCGGGCGCCTGGTGGAGGCAAACCGCGTCGGCGAGGCACCCCGGCTCGAGCTTCGCACCGGGGAGCCGCGGGAGGGGATCCTTGCCGCGCTCGCGGAGACGAAGGCGGACCTGGCGATCCTGGGCACGCACGGGCGCAGCGGCTTCGACCGCCTCCTGCTCGGCAGCGTCGCCTCGGAGGTGATGCGCCTCGCCGGCTGCAATCTGCTCGTCGTGCCGCCCGAGGCCAGCCTGCGCCACCCCGGCGCCGAGCAGGTGGGCGCGGACTGGCAGTACGTCCCGGACGAGGTCGCGGCGCCGGCGCCGGTCGGCGCCTGAGGCCGCTTGGTCTGCGTGCGGATGAACGAGAGTCGCGGCGAGACGGCATAAGATCGCCGTGGCGCGACGGGGTTGCTTGGCGCCGCGTCTCCCATGTTCTCCGCCGTGAGCGCCACGCTCGCAGGATCCGACCCCGCCTCGCGGGAGGGCGCCTCGTTCTGGCGCGAAGGGCTGCCCGATCTTCTCGCCCGCCTGGCGGCGACGCCCGGCGGACTGGCGAGCGCCGAGGCGGCCGCGCGGCGCGAGCGGTACGGGCCGAACGTACTCACGGTCGGGCGCCCCCGGACGCTGCTCCGCCTCTTCCTCTCACGTTTCCGCAACCCGCTGGTCATCCTCCTCCTGGTGGCGAGCGCCGTCTCGGCGCTGACCGGCGACGTCGCCAGCTCGGTCATCGTCGTCGTCATGGCCCTGCTGAGCGTCACGCTCGACTCGGTCCAGGAGTACCGGGCCGGGCAGGCGGCCGAGCGCCTCCGGCAGTCGGTCGCGGTGCGGGTCTCGGCGCTACGCGACGGCGAGCCCCGCGACGTCCCGGTGAGCGAGCTCGTTCCCGGGGACGTGGTCCTTCTGGCTGCCGGCGACCTCGTGCCGGCCGACGGGCGGCTGCTCGAGGCCCGCGACTGCTTCGTCAACCAGGCGCTCCTGACGGGCGAGCCCTACCCCGTCGAGAAGCACCCCGGCCAGCTGCCGGCCCCCGGGCTGACGATGAACGAGGCCGAGAACGCCGCGTTCATGGGGACCTCGATGGTCAGCGGCTCGGCCCGGCTGCTGGTCTGCCGGACCGGCGCCGGCACCGCCCTGGGCGAGATCGGGGCCAGCCTCTCCAAGCAGCCGCCGCCGACCGCCTTCGAGATCGGGACGCGGCGGTTCGGGTTCCTCATCATGCGCCTGGCAGTGCTCATGGTGCTGTTCGTGATCCTGGTGAACAGCCTGAAGCACCGGCCCATCCTCGAGTCCTTCCTCTTCGCCGTCGCCCTCGCCGTCGGCCTCACGCCCGAGCTGCTGCCGATGGTGGTGTCGGTGACCCTCTCGCGCGGCGCGATCCGGATGGCCGCCTAGAAGGTGATCGTGAAGCGCCTCGCCGCGATTCACGACCTCGGTAGCATGGACGTCCTCTGCACCGACAAGACCGGGACCCTCACCGAGGCCCGCATCCGCCTCGAGAAGCACCTCGACCCCCTGGGCAGGAGCACCTCCCGGGTCCTCGAGCTCGCCTACCTCAACAGCTTCTTCGAGACCGGGCTGCGCAGCCCGATGGACGACGCCATCCTCCGCCACCGCGACGAGGTCGACGTCACGGGCTGGACCAAGCTCGACGAAGTGCCCTTCGACTTCGAGCGCCGCCGGGTGTCGGTGCTGCTCGCCGGCAGGGCCGGCGGCGCCGGCAGCCGCCTGCTGGTGGTCAAGGGGGCGCTCGAGGACATCCTCCGCCTGGCGGCAACCTACGAGGGCGACGGGGCCGCCGACGTCCACGCGATCGGCCCGGCGGAGCGCCGGGTGATGACCGAGCTCGCCGACGATCTCGGCCGCCAGGGCTTCCGGGTCCTCGGCATCGCCACCCGTGCCATGGCCGCCGACTGCCAGCGCTGCGCGGTCGGCGACGAGCGCGACCTGGTCTTTGCAGGGTTCGCCGCGTTCGAGGATCCGCCCAAGTCGAGCGCCGCCGCGGCCCTCGAGGCGCTGGCCCGGAGCGGCGTCGCGGTCAAGGTGGTGACGGGTGACAACGAACAGGTCACCCGCCACGTCTGTGCGGAGGTCGGGCTATCCGTCGGCGCCGTCCTCACCGGGTCGGAGATCGAGGCCCTGGACGACCAGGCGCTCGCCGTCCGGGCGGCGGCGGCGACCCTCTTCTGCCGGGTGGCGCCGGCGCAGAAGAACCGCATCATCCTCGCCTTGAGGCGTCGCGGCCACGTCGTCGGCTACCTGGGCGACGGCATCAACGACGCGCCCTCGCTGCACTCCGCCGACGTCGCCATCTCGGTCGACAGCGGCGTCGACGTCGCCAAGGAGGCCGCCGACCTCATCCTGCTCGAGCAGGACCTCGGGGTGCTCCAACACGGCGTTCTCGAGGGCCGCCGCACCTTCGGCAACATCATGAAATACATCATGATGGGGACCAGCTCGAACTTCGGCAACATGTTCAGCATGGCGGGGGCGGCGATGTTCCTGCCTTTCCTGCCGATGCTCCCGGTGCAGGTGCTGCTCAACAATTTCCTCTACGACCTCTCCGAGGTGCCCATTCCGATGGACACGGTCGACGACGACTTCATGCGCCGGCCGCGGCGCTGGGACATGGCTTTCATCCGCAATTTCATGCTCGTCCTCGGCCCGGTCAGCTCGGTCTTCGATTACCTGACCTTCTGGGTGATGTTGACCGTCTTCCGCGCTCACCAGGCTCTCTTCCAGACCGGCTGGTTCGTCGAATCGCTCGCCACCCAGGTCCTCGTCATCTTCGTCATCCGCACCCGCGGCAACCCGCTGCGCGGCAGCCGCCCCAGCCTCCTGCTCACGGCGGCCTCGCTCGCGGTGGTGGCCATCGGGGCGCTGCTTCCCTTCACCCCCTTCGCCGCCAGGCTCGGCTTCGTGCCGCCCCCGGCGAAGTTCTTCCTCATCCTCGCCGGGATGGTCGCCGTCTACCTGGCCGGGGCACAGGCAACCAAGGCCTGGTTCTACCGGCATTTCTTCCCCGAGCAGTAGACGCGGCAGGGACGCAACCCGCCGGGGTGGGCTGCCGGGCCACCCCTCGACGCCGCCTCGCCCCACCCCCCCCAGGTGTCGCGCCTGGCGTCGAGCGCCGCATAGGCTGCGCGAGAAGCTGGCCCAGGCGCGGGCCGGAGAGATGCTCCGACACGCGGCAGCGCAACCCTGACCGGTGCCAACCGCCCGATGGGGTGGATGGCGCGGCCTGCAGCCTACCCCTCGGTGCTTCCCGAACCACCCTCGGGGAGGTGGGAACCGCCGGGCTCCGGCATTAGCCTGCAGGTGTCGGCCGATTGCAGCGATGCGACGGCAGGCCTTCGCGGGTCGCTCGAGCGGATCGGGCGGCTCGACGGACAAGGAGGACGTCATGGATGACCTCACGCTGCAGGACAGGGTGGTCGAGGAGCTCAAGTGGGACCCGGCCGTCAATGCCGAGAAAATCGCGGTCAACGTCACGGACGGCGTCGTGACGCTCATGGGCACGGTCGCCAGCTACGCCGAGAAGGTGGCCTGCGAGAGGGCCGTCAAGCGGGTGAAAGGAGTGAAGGGAACCGCCGAGGAGATCGAGGTCAAGCTCGGATCCTCGATGGTGCGCTCGGACACCGACATCGCGCATGCCGCCCTAAACGCCCTGGCGGCGAACGTGATGGTCCCGGCCAAGCAGCTCCAGGTCACCGCGGAGCACGGGTGGCTGACCCTCACCGGCACCGTCGGCTGGGGATTCGAGAAGGAGATCGCCGAGGACGCGGTGATGTTCCTGTCGGGGGTGAAGGGCGTGATCAACCGGATCGAGGTCAAGCCGCTCATCAGCTCGAAGGAGATCAGGTCCGAGATCAAGCGGGCCCTCCACCGCAGCGCCGAGCTCGACGCCAAAGACATCGAGGTGTCGACCGGTGACGGCAAGGTGGTGCTCAACGGCCGCGTCCATTCGTGGCTGGCGAAGGAGGAGGCGGGGCGAGCGGCCTGGGCGGCGCCCGGCGTGTCGGCGGTCGAGAACTACCTCACCGTGACGCCCTGAGGATGGCCCGCGGAGCGGTGACTGCTGGCGCCGCCGCCGCGGTGCAGTGAAGGATGGAGAAGCATCTCGGCCGCCGCTGATCCGGAGGGAAGGCGGCGGCCGTTTTCGTCGGGTGCCAGGTCCTCGAGCGTCGATCGCGGCCGGCTATACTGCTCGAGTGACAGACCCCACCGGCGCGCCCACCGATGAGGCGAGGATCCGCTGGCCGGAGGACTATCACCCGAGCCGCACCCCGATCCACGTAAGCAACGAGCTCCGCATGCTGGCGCCTCCCACGGCGGTCTGGGCTTGGCTGGTCCGTGCCGAGCTCTGGCCGCGCTGGTATCCCAACTCCCACCGCGTGCGCATCGTCAACGGTCCGCGCCCCGACCTGGCGCCGGGGTCGCGCTTCCGCTGGTGGACTTTCGGCGTGCCGATCGACTCGACGGTCGCGGAATTCGTTCCCTGCGAGCGGCTGGCCTGGACGGCGCGGGGTCTCGGCGTGCGCGCCTACCACGCGTGGCTGCTGCGCCCCGCCGGCGACGGCTGCCACGTGCTCACCGAAGAGACGCAGCGCGGCTGGGCAGCCCGCCTCGGCAGCCTGGCGATGCCGAACCGGATGCACCGGGGCCACCAGGTCTGGCTCGAGACCCTGGCGCGGCAGGCGGCCGGAGGCCCGCCGCCGCCCGCGCAGCCCGATTGATCGAGCTCCCATGGGACGCTGCCTGACCTCGGCAGCGGCCCCCCTCTTGCCGGTCCGGCTCCCGGCAAGAGGGGGCTCGCCTCGGCTCGCCCCACCTCGACGGGTAGGGGAACCCCACCCCAAGGGCGGGGTCTCTTGCTCCCCTCCGATGCAGCCCGGCCTGCCCTGCCAGGCGGCGCGCTCGGCCAGGGCGGAGAGCTACCTTGAGGCATGACGAGCCGTATCCACCAGGCCGAAGGGAGACATGGAATGATCGCACCCAGCACCAGGCGTTCACCCGGCACACCCAAGCAGACCCGCTTCTTGAGCAAGCGTTTCCAGCGAGTCGAGGGCGAGAAGGCGGCCCCCGGACTCCGGGGCCAGTATGCCGTCGTGCGCCAGGGCCGAGAGGTCCTCGGCCTGGTCGCGGTGGATGGCGACCTCGGGATCTGGTACAGCCCGCGCGCCGAGGACCAGGCCGAGCTCAGGCGCCAGGGGTTCCGCTACTCGCACCACGATCTGCTGGCGCACCTCTACTTCGATCTCCTCGCCGCGAGCGCGCCGCGACCGGCCGCGGCCACGCACCCGCCGGCGGTTGCCGCGCCGCTGCAGTGGGCGGCGCGGGCAACGCCGCCGTCGCCGGCGCCCGCGTCGCCGTTCGAGGAACCCACCCTGGCCTACGCCGGAGCGGGTCGATCGCGATGAACGTCGAGATCGAGTTCCCGGGCGGCGTCCAGGTCGCGGCACGCTTCAAGGGCCACACGGTCTTGACCGACCAGTCCCGCGAGCACGGCGGCACCGGCTTGGCGCCCGAACCGTTCGATCTCTTCCTGGCTTCCCTCGGCAGCTGCGCGGGCTACTATGCCCTGCGCTTCTGCCAGGAGCGTGGCATCGAGACGCAGGGCCTCGGCCTCACCCTGGTCACCGAAGCCGATCCCGAGCGCAAGCGGCTGCGGGCGATCCGCTTCGACCTGCACCTGCCCGAGGGCTTCCCGGTGCGCTACCGCGCCGCCATCCTGCGCGCCGTCGACCAGTGCGCGGTGAAGCGCGCCATCGCCGAGCCGCCGCTGTTCCTCTCGGTCGCGGCCGGCGTTGCCGAGACCGCGACCGTCGCGTAGCGGTTCAACCCCGGGCCGGCGCGGCAAGCCCGAGCCGCGCGCCGGGTGCGAGCGACAGGCGCCAGGCGCCGGCGGCGTCTCTCGCACAACGGATCTCTGCCGCCATGCGCGACAGCCAGGGCAGCTCCTCGACGAGCTGAGAGACGCGCCCGAGCAGCTCCTCGATGCCGCAATCCGCCGGCAGGCCCGCTGCCGCCATCAGCTCGCGGATGTCGCGATCGGTCAGCGGCGTGATGCGCACGAGCGGCGGCTTCCCTGCCGGCAGCAGGTGCAGCAGCGGACCGAAGCTCGGGTCCGAGCGCACCTCGAGCCGCGCGCTCAGGGAATCGCTCGCCGCCGCCACGCCCTCGTCCGCGCCGCTCGCGGCCGGGATGCCGAAGCAGCCGAGGATCCTCCGCCCGGCCTCGCCTTCCAGCCAGATCGTCTCGCCGCCGTCGCTGCCGGCGCCGCCGGCCCCACCGATGCTCTTGCCGGCACCGCCGTTCCCGCCGGCGCCAGCCACGCCGCCGGCCGCGGCAGCGGCAGCGGCCGCGCCGGCCAGCGCGGCGGCGACCTCGCGGCGCGCGGCGGCCGCATCCACGTCGCCGTACCAGGGCAGGCGCCCGGGCGGCTGCCGGCGGAAGGCCGCGTACTGCACCGCCAGCGACAGCGCCATCGCCGCCGACTCGGGGAAGCGATAGGACGGGAAGACGTGGCCGCGGGCGCCCCGGCCGGTGCCGAACCGCAGCGCCCCGGCCGCGCCCATGAGGCAGAGCAGGACGGGCTTCGACACCCCGCTCCGGCGCTCGCCGCGGAGCACGCCGCGGCGGATGGCGCGGCCCACGGCCCGTGGATCGCTCCTCCCGACGCCGGCGAAAATGACGATCAGGGCGTCCACCTCCGGGTGCTCGATCGCCCGCTGCACCGTGGTCTCATAGGCCCGGACCGGCGCGAGGACTCCCAGGTCGATCATCTGCGGCCCGAAGACGCTGAGCCCGCGCCCCTCGCAGGCATCGGCGCATATCGTCAGCACCCCGCCGGAGTTGCTGACGATGGCGGTCCGGCCGCCGTGCGGCAGCGGCTGGTTCGCGAGCAACATGGCGGCGTCGAACATCTCCTCGAGGGTGTCGGCGCGGATCACGCCGGCCTGGCGGAACAGCGTCTCGACGCTGGCGTCGCTCTGCGCCACGGCGGCGATGTGCGCCCGCGCCGCGTCGCTCCCCGCCCGGCTGCGCGCGCTCTTCACGCACAGGATCGGCTTGCGGCCGGAGAGGCGGCGCGCGATGCGGGCGAAGCGGCGCGGATTGCCGAAGGTCTCGAGGTAGAGCAGCGCGACGTCTGTGTCGGCGTCCTCCTCCCAGAACTGCAGCAGGTCGTTGCCGGAGACGTCGGCGCGGTTGCCCGCCGACACGAAGCTGGAGAACCCCAGGCCGCGCTCCGCGGCGTACTCCAGGATCGCCAGCCCGAGGGCGGCCGAGTGCGAGTAGAAGCCGATGCGGCCGCGGGGCGCGAGCGCGGCGGCCAGGCTGGCGTTCAGGCTCACGTCCGGGCGCGTGTTCATCAGGCCGAGGCAGTTCGGTCCGATGAGGCGCGCGCCGTGCGAGCGCACCAGGTCGACCAGGGCCTGCTGGCGCGCGGCGCCGGCGCCGCCGCTCTCGGCAAAGCCCGCGCTCACCACCAGCAATCCCCTGGCGCCGGCGTGCAGCGCCTGCTCCGCCGCCTCGAGCACGCCCGGCGCCGGCACCGCGATCACCACCAGCTCCGCGGCCTCGGGAAGGTCGCGCACCGAAGCGTAGGCGCGCACGCCGTGCACCGAGCTCGCGTGGCGGTTGACCGGGTACACGGTGCCGCGGAAGTTGCCGCGCAGGATGGCGGCGAAGATCATGCTGCCGGCGGCCGACGGGTCCCGCGAGGCGCCGATCACTGCCGCGGTGCGCGGCCGGAGCAGCGGCACCAGCGAGTTGGCGGCGGCGATGCGCTCGCGCAGCTCCCCGCGCTCGCGCACCGCGCCCGGCATGTCCACAGGGAACTGGACGTGAACGGTGCCGCCGCCGAGCGCCGACTGGTGTACCTCGAAGCCGGACTCGCGGAAGACGTCGATCATCGCCCGGTTCTCCGCGAGGACCTCGGCCTCGAAGCCGATGAAGCCGCTTGCGGCGGCGATTCCGGCCAGCCGCTCCAGCAGCAGCGTGCTGATGCCCCGGCCCTGGAAGGCGTCGGCCACCAGGAAAGCGACCTCGGCGCTGCCGCCGACGCGCGCCGCGATGAAGTTGCCGGCGCCGACGACCTGGGCACCCTCGGCGTCGCGGTCCTGGCCGACGATCGCCAGCAGGCAGAGCCGTTCGCGCGGCTCGGCCACGCACATCGCCTCGATCGCGGAGCGCGCGACCTTCGCCACGCCGCCCATGAAGCGCCGGCGCAGGCTCTCGCGCGACACCCCCGCCATGAACGACTCGACGGCCGGCACGTCCGCCGGCGTGGCGGTGCGCAGCAGCACGCTCTCGCCCTGGCGCAGCAGCACGTACTCGGCGAAACGCTCGCCATCGGGAAGGATGCGGAACATGGCCGTGGCCCCCGGCGCCGTGCGGGCACCGGGGCCGAGATCACTTCAGCGCACAGCTCAGCCCGGCGAGGGCGGCGGCGATCTCGGGCAGGATCGCCGGGTCGTCGATGGTGGCCGGCAGCCGGTACTCCTCGCCGTCGGCGATCTTCTTCATCGTGCCGCGGAGGATCTTGCCCGAGCGGGTCTTCGGCAGCCGCTTGACCACCACCGCCGCCTTGAACGACGCCACGGGCCCGATGCGCTCGCGCACGCGCTGCACCAGCTCGGCGACGATCTCGGCGTCGGGCCGGGTGACCCCGGCCTTCAGCACCACGAAGCCGATCGGGACCTCGCCCTTCACCGGGTCGGCGACGCCGATCACCGCGCATTCGGCGACGTCGGGATGGCCGGACAGGACCTCCTCCACGCCGCCGGTCGAGAGGCGGTGGCCGGCGACGTTGATGATGTCGTCGGTGCGGCTCATCACGAACACGTAGCCGTCCTCGTCCTTGTAGCCGGCGTCGGCGGTCTTGTAGTAACCGGGGAACTGGCGCAGGTACGACTGCACGTACCCGTCGTCGTTTTTCCATAGCGTCGGCAGGCATCCCGGCGGCAGCGGCAGCTTCACCACCAGGTTGCCGATCGCCCCCGGCGCGACCGGCCGGCAGTCGTCGTCCACCACCTGCACGTCGTAGCCCGGCACCGCCCTGGTCGGCGAGCCGTACTTGACCGGCAGCATGCCGAGGCCGACGCAGTTGGCGACGATCGCCCAGCCGGTCTCGGTCTGCCACCAGTGGTCGAGCACCGGCCGGCGGAGGTGGCCTTCCGCCCAGTGCAGGGTGTCTGGGTCGGCCCGCTCCCCCGCCAGGAACAGCGTGCGGAAGCCGCTGAGGTCGTGCCGCTTGATGTGCTCGCCGTTCGGGTCTTCCTTCTTGATGGCGCGGAAGGCGGTCGGCGCGGTGAACATCGCCG
>Ga0210384_10001219_pt1 | contig 35924 bp, 31 predicted proteins | sample IncBWH2MmetaG_FD_160574 | JGI IMG/M metagenome (GOLD analysis project Ga0210384, IMG submission 160574) | Forest soil microbial communities from Barre Woods Harvard Forest LTER site, Petersham, Massachusetts, United States - Inc-BW-H-2-M | ecosystem: Environmental > Terrestrial > Soil >...
GTGGTCCTGATATCACATGGTGGCGTGACGCGTGACAAGATTTTGCGGCCGCACCGGTTGTTCAGCCAACCGGAGCTCGACAGCATTGCCGAGTTTCTGAACCAACATTACGCGGGGTGGACGCTGGAGGCGATTCGTGGGGACCTGCTGCAAAAGCTGGCCACCGAACGCGAGCGTTATGAAGGAATTGTGCAGGGGGCCTTGACGCTGTGCGATCCGGCGGTTTTGGGCGCTGATTTGGCGTCACAAGTGCATGTGGAAGGCACGGCGCAGATGATCGGCGCGACGGAGTTTGCGGACCACGCACAGCTGCGGGATTTGCTGGCGGCGATTGAAGAGAAACACCGGCTGGTGACCGTTTTAAATGCTTGTATTGATACGCCCGAACCCGTTTTTGTGAAAATCGGCGTCAAAGAAATAGCGGCGGCGGGTGAAAACCTGGCACTGATCAGCGCGCCATACATGAGCAATGATCTGGTGCAGGGGTCGCTGGGAGTGTTGGGGCCGACACGCATGCCGTACGAGCGCGCGATGACGGCAGTGGCTTACGTCGCGCAACTCTTTAGCGAAGCGCTGAACAAAATTTGAAGGACTTTTGGCAAAAGAGAGGTTGGAACGTCATGCGAAACGATTCCAAGAAGAGTGGGGAAATTAACCCCGATAGTAGCGCTGTCAATGCTGCGGCAGATTCGTCGCCTGAGGCTAACTCCGTTGACGCGGAATATGCTAATGCCGACGCGGAAGTCGGCAAGCTTGCGAAAGATTTAGAAGATTTGCGCCAGACGCTGTTGCGCCGCCAAGCGGACTTCGAAAATTACCGCAAACGGGTAGAGAAAGAGCGCACCGAGGATTCGCGGCGTTCTACCGCCCGTGTAATCGAGTCCTTGATTCCGGTGGTGGATAGTTTCGAGCAGGCGCTCGCTTTGCACCGCGAACAGGAATACGCGAATTATCGCAAGGGCTTCGAGCTAATTCACAAACAGCTGATTGACAATATTGCAAAGCTGGGCGCGGAGCGCATCGATCCTGTGGGCATGACCTTCGATCCGCATTTGCATCAGGCCATGGATCGCACGGAAACTACGGATAAGGATGAGGGCACGATTTTGCAGGTTTTTCAACCGGGTTACCTTTTTCACGGGCGCGTCTTGCGGCCAGCCATGGTGCGCGTAGCGGTTCACCCCACCGCCGCATCTAAAACTGCAAACTAAAACTATTACGGGAGTAGACATGGCCAGGTCCACACAAAGGGATTTCTACGAGATCCTAAACGTTAAGCGCGAGGCCTCGATTGAGGAGATTAAGGCCTCTTATCGCCAAAACGCGCTGAAATGGCATCCGGATCGCAATCCGGTGAATAAGGACGAAGCGGAGATAAAATTTCGCGAATGCACCGAAGCCTACAGCGTGTTGAGCGATCCGCAGAAACGGCAAATCTACGACACCTACGGGCACGAAGGACTGCGCGGTTCCAACGTAGGCACGGACTTCAACAGTTCCGTGTTTCAAGACTTCCACGACATATTTGGAGACTTTTTTGGATTTGAGGATTTGTTTTCCGGCGGGCGGCGTGCGCGCGGCCGTAGCCAGCGCGGCGCGGATTTGCGTTATGACATGACGCTGACTTTTGAAGAAGCGGCGGCTGGCGTTGCAACCAAGGTGAAGTTGCCCAAGCAGGAACTGTGTTCCGCATGCAACGGCACGGGCGCAAAAAAGGGAACTGGCGTGACCAGTTGCCAGACCTGTGGTGGGCGCGGGCAGATGGCCTATCAGCAGGGATTTTTTACCATTACGCGCACTTGCCCGGCGTGCCAGGGTGCGGGACAGATTATTCGCGAGCGCTGCCTGGAGTGCCGGGGAAATGGGCGCGTGGAACGCGAGAAAATTATTGAGCTGCGAATTCCGCCTGGGGTCGATACCGGGACGCGGCTCAGAGTTACGGGCGAAGGTGAGCAAGGGCCTAACGGAGGACCTGCGGGCGATTTGTATGTGGTTCTCGATGTTAAAGAGCATCAGTTTTTTGAACGGCGGGGCGCGGATCTGTATTGCACGATTCCGTTGAGCGTGGTGCAGGCGGCGCTGGGTACCGAGCTGCAAGTTCCCGGTTTGGGCGGCGAAGAGAAGCTAAAAATTCCCGAAGGTACGCAGAGCGACGCGGTTTTTCGCGTCAAGGGTAAAGGCTTGCCCGACCCGCGCGGTGGCGGCAAAGGGGATCTTTATTACCACGTGCGAGTGCTCACCCCAACCAAATTAACGCGTGAGCAGCGCAAATTGATGGAGCAGCTGGGAGCTACGCTGAAAGTTGAAAATAAGCCGGCGGATCGCAACTCGTCTATCTTTGAAAAAGTGAAAGATATTTTCGGTTAAGCGGCGGCGCGGCGTTGTAGCTCTCAACTCTAAAGCCGTTATCAATTCCAGCGAGCCTGGTTAGGTAGGATAGAATCGTCGCGTGCGGCGTCGATTTTTCATTGAAAAATTCGATGGGCAACGGGCCCTGGTTTCGGGCGATAGAGCGCACCATCTGGGCGTGGTGCTGCGCGCGCAGGCGGGACAGCTTTACGAATTGAGCGACGGAGCGCGCGTGTGTCTTGGGCGCATCGAAAAGGTCTCACGCGACAGCGTGGCGTTTGCCCTGCTTGAAGAATTGCCTGCGCAAGAGCCGAAACTGCAAGTTGGCTTGCTGCTTTCGGTGGTGAAATTCGATGCTTTTGAGTGGGCGATTGAAAAGGCCACCGAGTTGGGAGTCACGGAGATCGTGCCACTGGCGGCTGCACGTAGCGAGAAAGCGTTGATTGCGGCGGCGGAAAAGCGCTCCGAGCGTTGGCGGAAGATCGTACTGGAGGCTGCGCAACAATCCAGGCGCGTGAGTTTGCCAGTGCTGCAGCCGGTTGCCAGGTCTGAAACGGCCTTCGCAGCGCGCGCGGAGCGGCTGGGGATTTTTCTTTCTGAGCGGTCGGAGGCGACTGCATTGCGGATCGCACTGCGGGATCGGGCCGCATCCCAAGTGGTGTTGGCTATCGGGCCGGAAGGCGGTTGGACCGATGAGGAGCGGGACTTGGCAGTGAAAGCTGGGTTTTACGAGACCTCGCTGGGGCGGCTAGTTTTGCGGACGGAAACCGCGGTAATTGCTGCACTGGCTTCGTTGTCATACGCACTTGGAGAGTAGGTGGCGGGAGTTTGGAAAGAGGACGGAACCACATTCGTACCTCGATCGACGAATGTGGGGCGCCCTACCTACCAAAACCTGAAACCGGGCACGGTTCCTGGGTTTGATTTGCTGATTAGGCAACGGGAAGTTGCGGCGGCGGAATCTTACTTTACAAGGAGCGCATCAAAACTGCGCGCCCGTGGTTGGGGTGTTGCCAGAGCACCAAGTACTCCACTTCCGGGTTGGGGCGTTGCTGCGCAGGATGCAGACGAAAACGGAATCTGGCGCGTTCCGCGATGCTCATGTTATAAATACGAGGCAGCAAAATGGAACACTCCGACGAGAAACCTATCGCAGCGAGCGTGAATTCGAACAGCTTGCCTGGTATTTCTCCCGGTACTTCTTCTGAACAACCTGCCTCGCTACTTTCTCTGCGGCACGAAATTCGTGTGTGGACTCGCGATCTACTTATCGCGATTGGGTTGGCGCTGGTCATCATCGTTTTCTTGTACCAGCCCGTGAAGGTGGAAGGCACCAGCATGGCGCCACTGCTTTCCGATCAGGAACGCATCTTTATCAACAAATTTGTCTACCGGTTTGAGTCCATCCACCGCGGGGATGTGGTGGTGTTCTGGTATCCGCTGGATCGCTCGAAGTCGTTTATCAAGCGGGTCATTGCGCTGCCGGGCGAGACGGTGACGATACGCCAAGGCGTAGTCATGGTGAATGGAGTAGTGGTGCCTGAGCCTTACGTTCCGCCGCAATATGAAGACGTCAGCGATTACGGGCCGACACCTGTGCCGGCGGACAGTTATTTCGTGATGGGCGATCACCGCATCAGTTCGAACGATTCGCGCGTGTTTGGGCCGGTGCCCAGCCAGTTCATTTACGGGCGCGCCGTTTTTGCCTATTGGCCGGTGGATCATTTCGGTTCGCTGGCCATGACGGAAGCGGAAAACAAATAATTGTCTCACTTGTTTCAAGTGGTTAGGACTGCGATGATAAAAACAGGGGGCTCCACTGACGGAAGTCCAACATCGACCCGCCACACTTGCGCTGGAAGACGGGCGCATATTTAACGGCCGCGCCGCCGGCGCCATCACGCGCCGGGGCGGCGAAGTCGTTTTCAATACCAGCCTCACCGGTTACCAGGAAGTTTTCACCGATCCCAGTTACGCTGGGCAGATTGTCTGTCTCACCTATCCGCACATTGGAAATGTTGGCGCTAATCCCGATGACGAGGAAGCTCCGCGCCCGTACATCGAATCGCTGGTGGTGCGCGAATTTTCGCAGATGTCTTCCAACTGGCGTTCCTCGGAAACGGCGCAGTTGTATTTAAACCGTCACCAGATTCCGGTGATCTGGGATATCGACACCCGCGCGCTGGTGCGGCACATTCGAAGCGTTGGCGCGTTGCGTGGCGTGGTGGCGACTGACGGAACGGCCGCCGAACAACTTATCCACGAAGCGAAAAAAGTGCCCAAGATGGCCGGGCAGGAATTAGCCAGCCGCGTTAGTTGCCACCAAGCCTACTCCTGGGATAAAGGATCGATCGAACTGGCCTCTGCTCCGTGGACAGAGCAGTCGGCGTCTGCGGGAACGCAGCATGAAACGCGGAGATTTCGCGTGGCGGCATACGATTACGGAATCAAACAAAATATTTTGCGCATGTTGGTCGATCATTACTGCGAGGTGCTGGTGGTACCGGCGCAAACTTCCGCCGAGGAGGTGCTTGGTTTGGGACCGGATGGGGTTTTTCTGTCGAATGGACCCGGCGATCCTGAGCCTGTCGATTATGCGGTGGAAAATATTCGCAAGTTGATCGGAAAAGTTCCGGTGTTTGGTATTTGTTTAGGGCACCAGCTATGTGGGCTGGCGCTGGGCGGAAAAACGTTCAAGTTAAAATTCGGGCATCACGGTTCGAATCACCCGGTGCAAAATCTGCTGACGCAAAAAATCGAGATTACCGCGCAGAATCACGGGTTTTGCGTGGATCCGGAGTCTTTGCCTTCGAGTGATGTGGAGATCACGCATGTAAATCTGAACGATCATACCAATGAGGGGATGAGGCACAAATCTTTGCCGTTGTTCAGTGTGCAGTATCATCCGGAGGCGTCCCCGGGTCCGCACGATTCGCATTACCTGTTCACGCAATTTACGGACATGATGAAGGAGACCCGGCGGTAGGATTCAGTTCTGGTTATGACCGAGAAGGATAACAATTCAGGCGGGAAGCCTGTTCACGCGGATGCCTAAGCGAACGGACATCAAGAAAATCATGATCATTGGATCCGGGCCTATTGTTATCGGGCAGGCCTGCGAATTCGATTATTCCGGCGCGCAAGCGTGCAAGGCGCTGCGTTCGGAAGGTTATGAAGTGGTGCTGGTGAATTCGAATCCGGCGACTATCATGACCGATCCGGAAATTGCGCAGCGAACGTATCTTGAACCGCTCAACAAGGAATATCTGGAAGAAATTATCTCTCGTGAAAAGCCTGATGCGTTATTGCCCACCGTGGGCGGGCAAACCGCATTGAACCTCGCGGTGGAGCTGGCGGAAAGCGGAATCCTCGAAAAGTATGGCGTGGAAATGATTGGGGCCTCCCTTCGCGCCATCAAGGTGGCCGAGGACCGGCTGTGGTTCAAGGATGCCTGCCGTAAAATTGGATTGGAAGTTCCTGCTTCAGCGCTCGTAAATAATGCGCAGGATGCGCTGCGGCTTTGCGATCAATTGGGATTCCCGTTGGTGATTCGCCCCTCGTTTACTTTGGGAGGCACGGGCGGGTCGATCGCGTATAACCGCGAGGAATTTGGGGAAGCGATTTCGCATGCGCTGGACATGAGTCCGGTTCACGAAGCGCTGGTGGAAGAGTCCGTGCTGGGCTGGAAAGAGTTCGAACTCGAAGTAATGCGCGATCACCGCGACAATTTCGTGGTTATTTGCACCATTGAAAACTTTGACCCCATGGGGGTGCATACCGGCGATTCCATCACGGTAGCGCCGGCGCAGACGCTGACTGATAAGGAATATCAGCGCATGCGCGACGCGGCTGCGGCGATCATCCGCGAGGTAGGTGTTGACACCGGCGGGTCCAACGTGCAATTCGCCATTAATCCTGAAAACGGCAAGATGACCGTTATCGAAATGAATCCGCGCGTATCGCGCAGTTCCGCATTGGCCAGCAAAGCTACGGGATTCCCGATTGCCAAGATTGCCGCGCGGCTCGCGGTGGGAATGTCACTGGATGAAATTTCCAATGATATCACCAAGAAAACTTTGGCGTGCTTCGAACCGACCATCGATTATGTGGTGGTGAAAATTCCCAAGTGGCAATTCGAGAAATTCCCTGGCGCTGACAGTACCCTGGGAACCCAGATGAAATCCGTGGGCGAAGTAATGGCCATCGGGCGAACTTTCAAAGAGGCACTACAGAAGGGTATTCGGTCTCTGGAGCCCAGTACGCCATGGCGCGCACCCGGGGATACCCCGGATTCTTTGCTGCGCGAAAAATTGGCGACGCCACGTCCCGATCGCATTCATTGGTTGCTGACGGCTGTCGAACGCGGTTTGCCTTCCGAAGAAATTTGCGAACTGACCAAAATCGATCCGTGGTTCATTCAACAGATTGAAGAAATAATCGCCATGAATCGTCGCGCCGCCAACGTTACGGTAGAAACGGCCTCAAAGGAATTATTGCGCGAAGTGAAACGTCACGGCACGAGCGACGAGCAGCTTGCGCAAATGTGGAAGACCACGGCTGCCGCAGTGCGATTGCAGCGTGCGCGTTACGGTGTGGCCCCGGTTTTCAAACGGGTCGATACCTGCGCCGCGGAATTTGAATCGTTTACGCCGTACCTGTACTCGACGTACGAGGATGAGGACGAATCGGACGCGCAGTCGCGACCGAAGATCATCATTCTGGGCAGCGGTCCGAACCGCATCGGACAGGGAATTGAATTCGATTATTGCTGCTGCCACGCATCGTTTGCACTGCGGGAAGACGGTTTCGAGACCATCATGGTCAATTGCAATCCGGAAACGGTTTCGACTGACTACGACACGTCGGACCGGCTGTATTTCGAGCCGCTGACGCTCGAAGATGTTTTGGCGGTGGTGGAGCGCGAAAAGCCTCACGGGGTGATCGTGCAGTTTGGCGGGCAGACGCCGTTGAATTTGGCGCTGGAGCTGAAACGCAATGGCGTGCCGATCATTGGCACCGCGCCAGAATCGATTGACCTGGCCGAAGATCGCAGGCGCTTCGGGCGATTGCTTGACGAACTTCGAATTCATCAACCGCGCAATGGCACGGCATTGATTCCCGAGGAAGCCGCGAGGGTGGCTGGTGAAATTGGCATGCCGGTTTTGGTGCGTCCCAGCTATGTTTTGGGCGGCCGGGCGATGGTCATCGCCTATGACGTGAATACCGTTCAGGAATATGTGGCGCAGGCAGCGCTGATGGGTCCAGCGCGTCCGGTTTTAATTGATCAATTCCTGGAAGAAGCTACAGAAGTGGATGTTGACGCGCTGTGCGATGGAACGGAAGTGGTGATCGGCGGGATCATGGAGCACATCGAAGAAGCTGGGGTGCACTCCGGCGATTCTTCCTGCGTGTTACCGCCGGTGAGCTTGTCGCCAAAAAGTTTAGATACCATTCGCGAATTTACGAAGCGACTTGCGATGGCTCTGAAGGTCGTGGGATTGATGAACGTGCAATATGCGATTCAGCGGGACACGGTGTATGTGCTGGAAGTGAATCCGCGGGCGTCGCGAACCGTGCCGTTTGTAAGCAAGGCGACTGGCGTGCCCATCGCAAAAGTCGCGGCGCGGTTGATGGCGGGCAAAAAATTGTCCACCATGAAATTGCCGCTGGTTGTTCATCACGGCATTTCTGAAATCGCGGTGCATGAATTTTATTCCGTGAAGTCGCCGGTTTTCCCGTTCAACAAGTTTCGCGGCGTGGACACCATTCTGGGACCGGAGATGCGCTCCACCGGCGAAGTAATGGGGATTTCAACTTCGTACGGGCTGGCCTTCGCCAAGGCGCAGCTGGCTGCCGGGCAACGTTTGCCGCGCAAAGGCACAGTGTTTATGAGCGTCAACGACCGCGACAAAAAACATGTTGGGCCGCTGGGCAAGGAACTGCAGGCGCTTGGTTTCAAGCTGCTGGCCACGCGAGGAACCGCGGCGGCGTTGGCCGATTCCGAAGTGGAAGCGCAGGAAGTTTTTAAAGTGAATGAGGGGCGGCCTAACATCGTGGACCTGGTGAAAACCGGGAAGATCGATCTGATCATCAATACTCCGCTGGGGCGCGAATCTTTTTATGACGAAAAATCTATTCGGCGCGCGGCGATTCGCTATAACATTCCATGTATCACCACGTTGGCAGCGGCACACGCGGCGGCTCGCGGAATACAAGCGTTGCTGGAGCAGGGAACGGAAGTTGCTGCGCTGCAGGATTTGCACCGGGGTAGTGTGGCGGCTTCGCAGAGCCCGACCTCCGCGGACTGACATTGGCAGGCTAAATTTTGTAAACTGACTTTGCAACAGACGTGGGGGATTCGATGCTGGATTTAGCAGGAGTTTATCCTGCTCTGACAACACCGTTCACGGCGGACGGCGTGGTGTCGCTCGAGGGTATGAAGCACAACATTGGGCGCTATAACCAAACTGCGCTCGCGGGATATGTAGTACTCGGCTCCACCGGCGAGTCCGTGCTGCTGCGGTCTAAGGAAATGGACGGCGTTTTTGAGGCGGTGAAGCAGACGGCGGCGCCTGGGAAAAAACTCATTGCCGGCACTGGCGCGGAATCCACAGCGGAAACCATTGAACGAACGCAGCGAGCGGCTGCTCTGGGATACGACGTCGCTCTGGTGAAAACTCCCTATTACTACAAGCCTGCTTACAAAGCTGAGGTGCTGATCGCTCATTACCGTCGCGTCGCCGATGAATCGCCCATCCCGGTGCTACTTTATTCGGTACCAATCTTTACAGGACTGGCGCTCGAAGCGCCCGAGACTATCGCGCTCGCCGAACATCAAAACATTATCGGGATAAAGGACAGCTCCGGGAATGTTCAACGAATTTCGGAGATGATCGCGGGTGCACCGGCGCAATTTCAGGTACTGGTAGGCGCTGCGGCCACTGTATTTCCGTGCCTTGCAGTGGGTGCACGCGGGGCCATTCTCGCGTTGGCCAGCGCGCTTCCGGAGAAATGCGCGACGCTCTATGAGTTGTTTCGCCAAGGGCAAATGGAACAAGCGCGCGAGCTGCAAAAGGTGTTGTTGCGGGCCTCCAACCAGATTGTCTCGAGGTTCGGCATCGCGGGGGTCAAGTGCGCTATGGATCAGCGCGGTTATCGCGGAGGCCATCCGAGGTTGCCGCTGCAGCCGCTCACCGAGGAGCAGAAGTCGCAAATCAGCTCCTTTTTGGCCAACATTGAGCAGCCCATTATGGCTTCGGCGTGAGTTGTAATAATTCTGCCGTTTGATGAGACGTTTCCGAGCGCGTATCATCTAACGGCTCATGGACTGTCGTGCCCTCGCGTCCCACAAGTTACCCCACCAATCGAAGCTCTTCCTCGAATATCTGAATAATTTTTCCAAGGTGCAGCGGTTTTATGCGCATGAGCCGAAGATGGCTTCGGTGACCGCGGTGGCCCGCAGATTGGAATTTCCCACGGAACGTCGCAGCGCCGTGGCCACGGTCCTGCGCGTGCAGAACAGCGCGTTTGGCGCCGGGCCGGTAGTTTTCGAAAATCTTGATCGCTTGGAAAAGGGGGCCGTTGCGATTGTCAGCGGTCAGCAGGTCGGCCTCTTCAGTGGCCCCGCGTATTCGTTTTATAAGGCGTTAAGCGCCATTCAAGTTGCAAATGAGTTGACACGTTCAGGGATTGCCTCGGTACCTGTTTTTTGGATGGCCACCGAAGACCATGACGTTGACGAAGTCCGTCATGTGAGTTGGTTTCAAGACGGGCAACTGAAGCGCTTCGAACTTGCGGCGCCTCCGGAGCAGGAAGCCGGGCGTCCGGTCGGAAAAATATTGCTCGGCGCGCAGATTGACGAACCAGTTCACGAAGCTGCTGAACTGCTGGTCAAACAGGGCAGCGTGCTGTTGGCGCAGTTTTTGAAGGAGAGCTACAACCGGGGCGAAACGTACGGCACCGCCTTCGGCAAATTGTTTGCTAGATTGTTTTCGCAGCAAGGATTGATTTTGCTTGATCCGCTGGATACTGGGTTGCACCGCATTGCGGCCCCCGTCTATCGCCAGGCTATTGAAGACCGCGACGCGCTGAATGAACAATTATTGCGGCGCGGCAAGGAACTGGAAGAGGCGGGATTTTCGGCGCAAGTGAAAGTTACGGCAAAGAGCACGTTGTTGTTTTACATGGGCTGCCAGTGTGGTGACAAGACGCAGACGAGCGACGGAGTGCGAAAGGCGATTGCGGCGAGTGGCCAAGGCAAATTTCAAGCCGGTGAAAAGCAGTGGGGCGCTGCGGAGTTGCGGAAGGCTATTGAAAGCACGCCTGAGGATTTCAGCCCCAGTGCGCTTTTACGCGCCGTGGTGCAGGACTATTTGCTGCCTACCGTGGGGTACATTGCGGGCGCGGCAGAAATTGCTTATTTTGCGCAATCCGAGGTGGTGTACAAGCACCTGCTGGGGCGCATGCCGGTGATATTGTCGCGGCCGGATTTCACGCTAGTGGATATCAAGGCCGCCAAATTACTCCGCGCTTACAATCTTAAAGTGGAGGATATTTGGGCTGGCTCCCAGGAAGTTCGCCGCCGAATGGAGCGCGCGTCGGTTCCGAAGAACATGGCCTTGGATTTTGATCGCAATCACAAACAAGTGATGAAAATGATGGATCAGCTGCACGATCAACTGAAGAAGCTCGATCCTACCTTGCAAGGGGCGGTAGAAACGGCTCGCAAAAAGATCGAGTACCAGATCGATAAGCTGCGCCGCAAAACGGGGCGCGCGCAGGATGCCAAAGCGACTCTGCTTGCGGTGTATGAGACTTTTCTGGAGCAGTTGATCTACCCGCACAAGGTTCTGCAATCGAGGGAGCTTTGTCTATTGCCATTTCTGGCGCGGTGGGGTCCGGGCGGCTTGACGGAATTACAAAAATTGTGCGGCAGCAAGAATCTTGGGCGCCACTGCATAGTGCAGCTGTCATAACTCAATCGCTCAAGCCTGGTGCCTGGTGCCGATCCACACACTAAAAGTAAAAACAACTCGGCGCACGCAACTCGTGGACGTGACCGCGCAGGTGCAGCAAGCGGTTGCGAAGTCGCGGGTGGTCAGCGGCGTTTGCTATGTGTACGCGCCGCACACAACCGCGGCAATCATGATCAATGAGTGCGCGGATCCCGATGTGGCTAGTGATCTTGAAGGCGCGTTTGATCGGTTGATTCCCTTGGAAGGACCTTACCGGCACGCCGAAGGGAATTCCGATTCGCATATGAAATCCGTGCTGGTTGGCGCGAGCCAAACAATTTTTGTGGAAGACGGCAAGCTGCGGTTGGGGCGTTGGCAGGGAATCTTTTTTTGCGAATTTGACGGGCCTCGCGATCGACACCTGCAAGTGAAAGTTATCCCAGAACATCCCTGATTTTGACGCTACTAACGCCTACCGGCCGCGTGCTGGCGCGCCCGACCGCCTGCGCGCAATGCGGCGCTGTGTTAGAGTTTTTGGTGCAAATGACCAGTCTTGGCATCTACGTACAAGTCCCTTTCTGCCAAACGAAATGCACGTACTGTAATTTTCATACTGGGGTGGTCTCCTCCTCGCGGTTCGCTCCGTACGTGAACGCCGTTTGCCGTGAAATTAATACTTACAGAGATTTGTATTTGGCTGCTGGCATCGAGCTGGCTCCCGCGATAGCGGAAAACGCGAACGTGGATACCGTTTATATCGGTGGCGGTACGCCTAGCTTGCTTGATCCTACGCATCTGCAAAATATTCTGGATACCATTCGCGATTCGTTTCGGGGCGAGCTGACGGAGGTGACCCTGGAGGCCGATCCTGAAACGGTCGATGCGCAGAAAGCCTCCGCGTGGATGCGAGCTGGAATTAATCGCGTGAGTTTCGGCGTGCAATCGTTTTCTGACGCGGAGCTGGCCGCATCCGGACGCATGCACCGTCGCGCTGATATTTATCGCGCTGTTCCCATTCTTCGCGACGCGGGGATTGCGAATATCGGCTTCGATTTAATTGCCGGCTTGCCGTTGCAGACGCCGGAAAGTTGGCGCGAATCCGTCGATCGGCTGGTCGAATTGGCTCCCGAGCATGTTTCTGTGTACATCCTGGAAGTGGACGAGGAGAGTCATCTGGGCAGCGAGCTTTTGAAAGGGGGCCAGCGTTATAGTGCTGGCGCGGTGCCCAGCGAAGATCAGATGGCGGAATCTTATGAACTGGCCCAAAGTCTATTTTCTGCCGCCGGTTATCACCATTACGAAATATCCAATTGGGCCAAGCCGGGGTTTGAATCACGGCACAATTTGAAATACTGGCGGCGCGAAGCTTACCTGGGATTTGGCGCGGGCGCGCACTCGTTCTCAGGCGTGCAACGGTGGGCTAATGCGCACGACGCGGCGAGCTATGTAAACGCGATACTAAAGGGGGTTTTGCCAGTCGAGCAGCGGGAACGATTGACGCTCGAGGCCGCGCTTGAAGAAGCATTGTTTTTGGGCTTGCGGCAACTGGATGGCATCGACGTGTCACGAATTGAACGCGATTACGCCGTAAAATTGGCATCGCGATTCGATCCGCTGGTGTCCTCTGGATTGGTGGAATGGAACGGTCCCGTAGTCCGGCTAACGCCTTCGCGGCTCAGCGTGTCTAACGAGGTTTTTGTCACGCTTTTGAGATGAATTTGGGGATTTAGATCCCGGAAGTGAGGCAGTTTTGAGCGCAACAGAAACAGATCCTGTGATGGCTATGAATTCGCAGGCTTCCGGGCCGGCATTGAACGTGGTTGACCTGCGCAGCGACACGGTGACGCGACCTACGCCGGAAATGCGCCGGGCCATGGCGGAAGCCGAGGTCGGCGACGATGTGTATGCCGAAGACCCTACGGTAAAGCTGTTGGAGCGCGAGGCTGCAGAACTGTTTGGCAAAGAGGCGGCATTATTCGTTCCGACTGGATGCATGGGGAATCTCATTGCGATTAAGGCGTGGACGCATCACGGCGACGAGGTGATCTGCGAAGAGCGCAGTCACGTAAATTTGTACGAACTGGCGTCCATGTCGGCTGTGGCGGGTTGCATGCCGAGGATTGCGCGTGGCGAAGATGGAATTCTCTCGTGGGCGTTGATCGAAGCGGTGATTCGACCGCACGTTTATTACGATTCGCAAACAGCGCTGGTGTGCTTGGAAAACACTCACAATATGGCGGGCGGCATGTTATATCCCACCGCGACTGTTGACCACATTTGCGATCATGCACACGCGGTCAATTTGAAAGTGCATTTGGATGGCGCGCGTGTTTTCAACGCGGCGGTGGCGCTTGGCGATTCCGTTGCGCGCATGACTCGCGGATGCGATTCGGTGATGTTCTGCCTGTCGAAGGGACTAGGTGCGCCGGTTGGCTCCATGCTGGTCGGATCTCGGGCGTTTATACAAAAGGCGCGGGTGTACCGCAAAATGTTTGGCGGCGGGATGCGCCAGGTTGGAGTTATTGCCGCTGCGGGTCTGGTTGCGCTGCGAGATTCGCCATCACGCTTGCATATCGATCATGAGAACGCGCGATTTCTGGCCGAAGGCTTGGCGGGAATTCCACAATTGAAAATCGATCCGGCGAAAGTACAAACCAACATCGTAATTTGCGATTGTTCACAAACTGGGAAGACGGCGGTGGAGTTTTGTGAGGAGTTGTACCCCTACGGGATCTGGGCGCAAGACACGGCCGCGTACTCGGTGCGATTTGTGACACATTGTGATGTGAGCCGTGCGGGAATCGAACGAGCTCTGTTAATCATTCGCCAGGTTGCGACGAACACCAGGAAGGCTAAAGCATGAAAATTACCGCGGTTCGCCGGCATTGGATGCTCAGATGCCTGGGCGCAGGCCTGTTCTTTTCGCTCAGTATTTCGGCGCAAGAGCATGCGCCGGCGAAACAGGACGCGGGTACGCCGACCATTGAGGAAGCGAAAGCGTTTCTTAATGAAGCCGAGGCGCGACTTTTCGATCTGGGGAACAAAGCGCAGCGCGCTGCCTGGGTGCAACAGACCTATATCACCGATGACACTAACCAGATTGCCGCCGATGCCGCCGAGATTGTGAACACCTTAACCGTCGAACTAGCGACCAAGGTGCATCGCTTTGACAGCCTTAAGATGCCGCCGGAAATGGCGCGAAAAATGTTGCTGGTGAAATTGTCTATCGGGTTTCCCGCGCCCTCCAACGCAGCAGACCAGAAAGAATTGGCCACGATTTCCACCTCGTTGGCCGGAGATTATGGCAAGGGCAAGTGGTGCCCCGTCGCGGGTGTGGATGCCAAGTGCCTGGACATTACCGCGATTGAACATATTCTGGCGACCAGCCGCGATCCTGAGGAATTAAGAAATGCGTGGATCGGATGGCACGCGATTGGCGCGCCCATGCGGCAGCGCTACGCACGGCTGGTGGAATTGGGAAATAAAGGTTCGCGCGAGCTGGGCTATTCGGATGTGGGCGGGATTTGGCGGTCGATGTACGACATGCCTCCTGACCAGTTCTCGAAAGAGACCGACCGGCTGTGGGAGCAACTGCGCCCGCTGTATGAGTCTTTGCACGCTTATGTTCGTGGACAACTGGCAAAAAAGTATGGCGCGCCGCTGGTGCCCGCGAAGGGACCGATTCCCGCCCAGCTCCTGGGAAATCTGTGGAGCCAGGAATGGAACAACGTTTACTCATTGATGGATTCGCCTAAGCCGGCGCAGAGTTACAACCTCACGAAAATATTGCAGGAGCGGCACACCGAGGCGCGCGGAATGGTGAAATACGGAGAAGGATTTTTTACTTCTCTGGGATTCGCGCCGCTGCCTCTGACATTTTGGGAACGTTCGTTATTTACCAAGCCCGCGGATCGCGAGGTGATCTGCCACGCGAGTGCGTGGGACGTGGACTCCAAGGAAGACCTGCGCATCAAGATGTGCATTCAGATTACCGAAGAAGATTTTCGAGTGATTCATCACGAGCTTGGACACAATTTTTATCAGCGCGCCTATGCGAACCAGCCGCCATTGTTTCAGAACAGCGCCAACGATGGTTTCCACGAAGCGGTGGGCGACACCATCGCGCTATCTGTCACGCCCGAATATTTGAAGAAAATCGGGCTTATCGGGACGGTTCCGGCCAGTTCCGAGGATGTGGATTATTTGCTGCAGCAGGCGCTGGAAAAAGTGGCTTTTCTACCGTTCGGGTTGCTGGTGGATAAATGGCGGTGGGAAGTGTTCTCCGGTCAAGTGAAGCCTGAGGAATACAACAAGGCTTGGTGGGAATTGGTTCGCAAATACCAGGGAGTCGTTCCTCCGATGGAACGTAGCGAAGTAGATTTCGATCCCGGCGCAAAATATCACGTGCCCGGGAATGTGCCGTACATGCGTTATTTTCTGGCGCGCATTTTGCAATTCCAGTTTCAACGGGCGTTGTGCCGCGAGGCTGGATACTCAGGGCCGCTGCACCGTTGTTCGATTTATGGCAACCGGGCGGCCGGCGATAGGTTGAACAGGATGCTCTCGCTGGGCGCGAGCAAGCCGTGGCCGGAGGCGCTGGAAGTGTTGACCGGCGAGACACAATTGGATGCGAGCGCGCTGGCCGATTATTTCGCGCCGCTAAAAACCTGGCTGGATGAACAAAATAAAAAGAATAATTATGCGGTGGGCTGGTAAGCAGGAGAGCGCGTGGATTTCGGGCTAACAGAAGAACAAAAGCAACTGCGGCGAAGCGTGCGTGAATTTGCCGAAGGTGAAATCGCGCCGCACGTCTTGGAATGGGACGAAGCATCTCATTTCCCGATGGAAATCATGCCCAAGTTGGCGGAGATGGGTCTTCTCGGGGTGATTTTTCCCGAGGAGCTTGGAGGCGCGAGCCTGGGGTACCTCGAATATGTCCTCGCGATTGAGGAATTGTCTCGCGTGGATGGGTCCGTGGGCATCATTGTGGCGGCGCACAATTCGTTGTGCAGCAATCACATTTTTAAATTTGGGAATGAGGCGCAAAAGAAGAAATATCTTGTGCCGCTGGCGCAAGGCAAGAAGATCGGTGCCTGGTCGTTGACGGAGCCGGAGGCCGGCTCCGATGCGGGAGGAACGCGAACCACCGCGGTGCGCGACGGGAATTTCTGGGTGTTGAATGGCGCCAAGACATTCACGACCAATGGCCGTTACGCGGATATTTGCGTGGCCATGGCCAAGACCGACAAGTCCAAGGGGTCGCACGGCATCAGCGCTTTCATTCTGGAAAAAGGCATGCCTGGGTTTAAACCCGGGAAAAAAGAAAATAAATTGGGGATGCGCGCGAGCGACACCTCGGAAGTAATTTTTACCGATTGCCGCGTGCCGCACGAGAACCTTCTAGGACCCGAGGGCGAAGGTTTCACCGGCAGTCTTAAGATTCTTGACGGCGGGCGTATTTCGATTGCGGCGTTGGCGCTGGGCATGGCTCAAGGAGCGCTGGACGCGGCCACAAAGTACGCCAAGCAGCGTAAGCAATTTGGACAGGCGATCAGCGAGTTTCAAGCGATCCAGTTCAAGCTGGCGGATATGGCTACGGACGTGGAAGCCGCGCGATTGCTGGTGTATCAAGCGGCCTGGCTGGCGGACAAACCAGATGTGCGCTTCACGCGCGAATCCAGCATGGCGAAGCTGTTTGCCAGTGAAGTTGCGGTGCGCGTGGCGAACGAGTGCGTGCAAATTCACGGGGGCTACGGATTTATCAAGGATTATCCGGCGGAAAAATTTTATCGTGATGTGAAGCTGTGCACCATCGGCGAAGGCACAAGTGAAATTCAGAAGCTGGTGATTGCCCGGCAACTGCTGGGGAAGAAATAATCACCAAGGCTCACGGCGTTTTGTGAAAAGCTCCAAAGGAGAAAATGGCACCCTCAGTTGAAAAATGGGCGGCACAGGTGCGTGCCGGAGATGTACGGGCACTGTCTAGCGCGATCACCGCGATCGAAAACCATGACGTCAACGCTGAGCCGTTGCTGCGCGTGCTTTTCCCCCATACTGGCGAGGCTTACCTGATTGGAGTGACTGGTGCGCCCGGTACGGGCAAGAGCACGCTAGTGGATCGGCTGGCGGCTCATTATCGCAAGCAGGACGAACCCGTCGGGGTGATCGCGGTTGATCCGACGAGTCCTTATTCGGGTGGCGCGATCCTGGGCGATCGCATTCGCATGCAGGGACACGCTGCGGATGCTGGCGTGTTTATTCGCTCCATGGCTACACGGGGATTTTTGGGCGGGTTGTCACGCACGACTTCCGAGGTGGCGTTGCTTCTGGATGCCGCGGGCAAGCGCCGGATATTGATCGAAACGGTGGGCGTGGGTCAGGACGAAGTCGACATCGTCAGGCTGGCCGACTGCGTGATTGTCGTAGTGGTTCCGGGAATGGGCGACGACATTCAAAATATGAAGGCTGGCCTGATGGAAATCGCGGATATTTTTGTGGTGAACAAGAGCGATCGTGAAGGCGCGGAGCGCGTGGAGCAGCAGTTGACGGCTATGCTTTCACTGGTGATGCCGCAGCATGGCTGGCATCCGGCGGTGGTTCGAACGGTGGCATCCGAGAATCGTGACATCGACACCCTTGCCGAAACGATCGCTAAATTTCGCGAGCACTTCGCCTCGCGACCGGAGCGGCAGAAAAAGCATGTCGAACACTGGAAGAAACGTCTCCTGGAACTCCTGGAGTCGCGACTTCTGGAAAGCGCTGTGGGCGGAGGGGCCGGTGAAGCACAGCTTGAAAAATTGGCGCACGAGGTCGCGGAGCGCCGCAAAGATCCGTTTACGGCGGTTGGTGAAATTCTTGCCAGCAGCGGCCTCGGCGTCCGGGGCCAAGCCTGATGCATTTTGGTGAAATCGAAGTTTTGCCGGTGCACGGCGGAAACTTTTATCTGGATGGCGGCGCGATGTTCGGGGTCGTGCCGAAGACGCTGTGGGAAAAGAAAGCGCCCGCGGACGAACGCAATCGCATTCGACTGGCTGCCAATTCGCTGCTGGTACGAGCTGCGGGCAAGAATATTATTATAGAGACCGGCAACGGAACCAAGTGGGATGCCAAGCTAAGAAGTATTTATGGGATCCAGGATGGCGACCCTTTAATTGATTCGCTCGCGCGGCTGGGCGTTGCTGCCGAGAAAGTCGATATGGTCATCAACACGCACCTGCATTTTGATCACGCCGGCGGAAATACTCGGGTCGTCGACGGGCGCGACGTGCCAACTTTTCCTAACGCGCAATACGTGGTGCAGCGCGGCGAACTCGAACACGCCATGAATCCGACGGAGCGTGACCGCGCCAGCTATTTCGCGGACAGGTTTGTTCCCGTTAGCAAAGCTGGACAATGGCGGCTCGTTGACGGCGATGTAGCAATTGTTCCCGGGATTTCCGTTGTGCGCATTCCGGGACATAACGCGGATATCCAGGCGGTAAAAATATCCGGCGGCAATCGCGCGGTGATTTTTGTAGCGGATATGCTGCCAACCCGGCATCACCTGCCGCTGGCGTGGATGCCGGGATACGACCTGTACCCTTTGCAAACATTGGAAACGAAACGCAAACGCATCGCGGAAATTGTAGCGCAAGGTTGGATTGTGGCGTTTGGGCACGACCCGGATTTTCCCACGGCTACTTTGCACGACCGCAATGGCAAAATCGAATTTGAATCTGTCGATCTGCGCAAATAATTTCAGGGAGAACGCTGCATGGCGGTAGCAAAACGAAAAACCTCGCCCGGTAGGAAGGAATCAAGAACCGGTCTGCAAGCGAGCATCGGCATTATCGGCGGGAGCGGACTTTATTCGATGGCGGGGTTGAGCGGCCCGCGCGAGATTAAGGTTAAGACGCCATTTGGCGACCCTTCGGAGGCCATTGTGCTGGGAGCATTGGAGGGGAAGCCTGTGGCTTTCCTGGCGCGCCACGGCCGCGGACACCGAATTCTGCCCGGCGAAATAAATTACCGCGCCAACATTTACGCCATGAAGTTGCTGGGCGTGGAGCGAATCATTTCCGTGAGCGCCGTAGGTTCCTTGCAGGAAGATTTGCGGCCGGGAGAATTTCTGGTGCCCGATCAATTCGTGGATCGCACTCGGCAGCGAGAATCGACGTTCTTCGGCGAAGGGCTTGTGGCGCATGTGTCCTTCGCGCATCCTACTTGCGCGCAAGTGTCGAGCGCGCTAGCCGATGCCAGCGTGCATTGTGCTGTGAAGGTGCATCGGCGAGGAACCTATATCTGTATGGAAGGACCGCAATTTTCCACGCTTGCGGAAGCCAACATGCATCGGCAGTTGCACTTTGAAGTGGTAGGCATGACCAATGCCACGGAAGCAAAACTCGCTCGTGAAGCTGAGATCTGTTACTCCACTATTGCGATGATTACCGATTATGATTGCTGGCATGCCGAACACGAGTCTGTGACTGCTTCGCAAATCATCGCTACGCTGAACCAGAACGCGGAAAATGCGCAAAGCGTTTTGCGTGAAGCGGTGCGCGCGCTGCCCGCGGATCGCTCTTGCAAATGTGGAGCGGCCTTGAAACACGCGTTGGTCACAGATATGAAGCTGGTTCCACCGGCTACCAAAAGGCGCTTGGCCGCCATACTCGCCAAATATATCTAGGAGAAAACTGTGTCCCTATTGGTCGTCGGCTCGGTGGCATTCGATTGTCTGGAAAGCCCGTACGGGAAAGTGGAACGAGCACTAGGCGGGGCGGCGACATATTTCGCGGTGGCCGCTAGTCACTTCACGCACGTAAACCTGGTGGGTATCGTGGGTGATGATTTCACCTCGAAGGATGCCGAAATATTTCGCGGGCGGACCATTGACATCGAAGGATTGGAGCGCGCGGCGGGCAAAACTTTTTTCTGGTCCGGACGCTACTCCGAAAATTTAAATGAGCGCATCACGCTGGTGACGGATTTAAACGTGTTTGCTGACTTCAAGCCGAAGCTGCCGGAAAAGTACCGGAAGTCCAAACACGTGTTCCTTGCCAATATCGCTCCCGACCTGCAGCGCGAGGTGCTTCAGCAAGTCACGAACAGGCCAAAAATTGTGGCGCTGGACACCATGAACTACTGGATCGAGCGAACCAATGCGGAGCTGCGCGAAACGCTGAAGCAGGTGGACATTTTGATGATCAACGATTTTGAGACACGACAACTTTCGAGCGAACACAATCTGCTGCGTGCCGCCAGGCATATTTTCAAGATGGGTCCGAGCACGCTGGTGGTAAAGCGCGGTGAATACGGGGCCATGATGGTCGATAAGCGGGGTGTATTTTGCGTTCCGGCGTTTCCTCTGGAAGAGCCGCATGATCCGACCGGGGCCGGGGACAGTTTTGCGGGCGGATTTATGGGATACCTTGCCGGCGCTGGGAAAAGGAATGATGCGGCTTTGCGGCGCGCGATGGTGTACGGCTCCGTATTAGGCAGCTTCGCGGTTGAAAAATTTGGGCTGGACCGGTTGCGTTCATTGAAAAGCAGCGAGATACACGCCAGGGCACGACACTTCGCGAAATTAACGCAATTCTCGCTATAGACTGTAAACTTTTGCAGGGTTCGCTCGCTACATCAGCGAAAAACATGATTCCTCTCAACGACATGATCGTGCGCTTGTTGTGGGCTGCGCTACTGGGCGCGGTAATTGGTGCGGAGCGTGCCTTCCATCGTCGCCCAGCCGGCTTACGCACCGGCTTGTGCGTAGCCGTGGGCGCGGCTTTTTTCACGATTCTGTCCATCGAAATCGCAAGGCGCACAGGCGACGCCAGCACTACGCGCATTGCTTCCAATATCGTTCAGGGAATTGGTTTTCTTGGCGCGGGCGTTATTTTGCGGGATCGCGGCGGAGTGACCGGCTTGACCACCGCCGCCACAATTTTTGTGATAGCCGCGCTAGGAATGGGAGCTGGCGGGGGATTGTTTTGGGCCTCGGGATTTGCTTGCGCGTTGGTGCTTTTCGCGCTGGTATTCCTGGTGTACGTGGAAAGCTGGTTCGGCCTGAAGCCCCGATACATGTTGTTTCGCATTTCCAGTGATCCTAATGTGGATCTGGTTTCCGAAGTCCACCAAGTGTTTTCGAACATTGCAATTACGCTGGATAACTTCCAGGTGTCCATGGCCGGGCTGAAAAATCTGATTCAATTTGATGCGGATGTCAGTCCTCGCAAGCAGGAAAAGATTTTCGCGGCGCTGACGCGGCCGGGTGTGACGGTCGAGATGCTTCCGGTCGAGAGGCAGCAACCGGGATGACCGCTCGTTCTGGAGTGCCCATGACGCGCGAGCCCGCTTCTCAAAGTGAACGCGCCAACGTGCGTAGGCCACGAGCGTTAACTGCTGGCAGCGTGGTTATGCCATTTGCTCCGGCGTCGCCGGCCGAACCATCCAGAATCGCCGCAGGTGCGGCGGAATTGAGGCGTCTCGGATGGACAGTTGCGGAACGAGCTTCTACCGTGAGTGAGGGGTACTTTGCAGGGCCGACGACCAGCCGCCGCGACGAGGTTGACGGTGCGCTCCAGCGTGACGACATCGCCGCGCTTATAGGGATCCGCGGCGGTTACGGTTCGAACTATCTGCTTGACGACCTCCCTATTTGGAAGCCTGCAAGTCCTAAAATTATTTTAGGTTTCAGCGACCTGACTTCTTTACAGATTTATGCGTGGCAGCGATTTCAATGGATCACGTTTTACGGTCCAATGTTGGCCGCGGGACTGGACGCCGGCTCTGGCGCACCAAAGGGATATGACGAAAAATCGTTGCTGGCGGCGCTACAAAATTTGGAAAGCGGCTGGGCACTAGGCCTGCAAGGAGACGTTTTACAAGGCGGTGAAGCCCGCGGGAGGGTGCTCGGCGGGTGCTTGACTCTTGTGGAAACGGCTATCGGAACGCAGTGGGATTTGGAAACTGATGATGCGATTCTTGTCCTGGAAGATCGCGGAATGAAGCCGTGGCAGGTGGATCGCGCTTTGATGCACCTGAAACAAGCGGGTAAATTCGTAAAGGTTCGCGGAATTGTACTGGGCGATTTTCCAGAGTGCGAGACGCCCGTGGCAGGCAGCGCGACGGTGCGCGATGTGTGCCGAAGGATACTCGAGCCGCTGGGCGTCCCGATTGTTTATGGAGCACCCATCGGCCACACCATGCGTCCAATGCTAACGGTGCCGCTGGGCGTGAAAGCCCGTTTGTCAGCAACAGGAGAAGGCGTGCTGGAAATTCTTGAACCGGCGGTGGTGTCATGACGGACTCCAAGCACATACACGTAGTCGGAATCGGTGGCTCGGCGATGGCGCCGCTTGCGGGAATGTTGCGCGAACGCGGGTTTCAAGTGACCGGATCGGATTCAGGAGTGTATCCGCCGGCTTCCACTTTGCTCGAAAGCCTGGGGATCTCTTTCTTTCATTCGTTTGACGCTGCGAATTTGACGCCGGTTCCGGACCTGGTCATTGTTGGAAACATTATTGCGCGGGGGAATCCGGAACTGGAGGAAGTGCTCGATCGCAGAATTTCTTACCGCTCGATGCCGGAGATTCTGGAAGAAGTATTTTTGCCCGGGCGGCACTCGATCGTGGTCAGCGGCACGCACGGGAAAACAACGACCACCGCCATGCTGGCGTGGATTTTCGAGACGGCAGGCAAGAACCCGAATTTTTTGGTGGGCGGAGTGGCGGAAAATTTTGGCAAAAGCTACGGCCTTGGGGGCGGCGAAGAATTTATTCTGGAAGGCGATGAGTACGAGACCGCTTTCTGGGATCGCGGGCCCAAATTTTTTCACTACCACCCGGACGATCTGATCATCACTTCGCTGGAATACGATCACGCAGATATTTATCCAGACTTTGAGACTTACGAATTGGCGTTTCGGCGGCTCGTGAACCTGGTGCCGCGGCGGGGCAGGACGGTGATCTGGGGCGATACCGCGGATTCGGGGCCGGCTTTGCGGCGTGCCGCGCAGAAAGCCTTGTGCCAGGTTGAGACCTACGGATTCTCCGAAGGCAACGATTGGATCGCGAGCAATGTCGCGATTGAAAGCGAAGGCGTGCGCTTTGTCGTAACACATCGCGGCCGACGCTTTGGGGAATTTGTGCTGGCGGCTACAGGCCGGCACAACGTGTTAAACGCACTCGCGGCCATGGTGGTTGCGCAAGGTAGAGGGATCGGCGCCGAGGCCTTAGGCAAGGCGCTGAAGACGTTTCGTAGCGTGAAGCGGCGCATGGATGTGAAGGGCGAATTTGGCGGCGTTTTGGTGGTGGACGACTTCGCGCATCATCCCACCGCGGTGAAAGCCACCATCGAGGCTGCGCGCGGGCGTTGGCCGGGCCGCCGGCTGTGGGGCATTCTTGAGCCGCGCTCAAATTCCATGCGACGCAAGGTTTTTCAGGAGACGTTGCCGCAGTCGCTGGCGCTGGCGGATCGCGTAATTCTTGGCGGGGTGTTTCGTTCGCAGCAACTTGGCGACGACAATCGCCTTGATCCTGAAACGGTGGCGCAAAGCATCCGCTCGCTGGGGAAAGAAGCGCGCGTTTTTAACAGCAGCGACGAAATTGCCGGAATGTTGGCGGCCGAAGCCGAGCCTGGCGACTTGTTGCTGGTGATGTCCAACGGCAGCTTTGATGGATTGTGCGAAAAATTAATCAAGAAGCTCGGCGAAGAGGTTCGTGTGCCATCCGAGGCCACCAGCAGGTGAGTGGTTTTCATTTCCGTGATGCACGGTTTTTGCGGTTATTAATAGTTCTGCTCGGCCTTAGTTGTTGCTCCTCGCTGCGGGCCACCATTCGTTATGACGTTTCTCTGGCCCATCCCGAGCAGCATTTGTTCCACGTCACGATGACCATTCCGGATGTAAGCGATCAGGTCACGATTCAGATTCCGGCGTGGAACGCGCTATATCAAATCCGCGACTTTAGTTCTCATGTTCAGCAGGTGGTAGTTCGGCAAGGTCCGGCTCAACTTGGATCTCGCGCGGCAACCGAAATGGCGCCCTCCATCGAAAAAATCGACAAGCTAACCTGGCGCATCAGGCTGCAAGAGAGCCACCAAACCATCACTGTACGATACGCGATTTACTGGGATGAGCCCGGCCCTTTTGCCACGCAGCTCAATCGCGAGCATGCCTTCATCAATCCCGCGATGATCTTGATGTACGTCCCGGAGCGCCGCTCTGAGAGAGTGCAACTTATATTGGGCGACATCCCTGGCGCATGGGAGGGGGCAGGGCCCGGCATCCTAATGTGGGAATCCATGGGCATCGCTCGTGCGTTTTCTGCGGAGTTCCCTGGTTACGACGCCCTTGCCGATGCTCCCATTGAAGTAGGGGAATTCGAAATGTTTCAACTTCCAGGGATTATTCCGGAAATCTGGGTGGTGATTCACGGCGATAACTACAAGAAGACGCAAGTAGAGACCCAGTTGAAGCGCATTTGCGAGTACGAACTAAAGTTGATGGGCAAGGCGCCTTACCCGCGCTACACATTTATTGTGCATACGGGCAAAGCTGCGGCTGGAGCAGGAGGCGGAATGGAGCATTCTGACGGCACTGCGATCTCCGTACAGTCCGCAGAATCTCTACCCGGCGTGGCTGCGCATGAATTCTTTCATTTGTGGAACGTGAAGCGAATCCGCCCCGCAACTTTGTATCCCGTCGACTACACCAAAGAGCAATACACTCGCGCGCTGTGGTTCGCCGAAGGCGTCACGAATACGTACGGGTCGTATACCTTGGAACGATCCGGGATCTGGAGCAAGCAGGAGCTGTACCACGATCTCAGCGAGCAGATTACTGAACTGGAAGCGCGCCCCGCGAATCGTTGGCAAAGCGCGGAACAATCCAGCCTGGATGCCTGGCTTGAGAAATATCCTCGGTACGAAAATCCGGAATATAGTGTTTCGTATTACACCAAAGGGCAAATCCTGGGCGTGCTTCTGGATATTTTGATTCGCGACCGCACCGACAATGCGAAAAGCCTTGATGACGTGCTGCATCAGATGAACAACGATTTTGGCCTTCCCGGGACACCCTATCGCGACAGCCTGGACGTGCAATTGACCGCTGAGAAAGTAGCGGGCGGCTCGTTCGAAGATTTCTTTAAACATTACGTCGCTGGCACGAGTCCATTGCCGTACCAAGCCATATTTGTGCTGGCCGGCTTGGAATTGCGCCAAATAACTCGCCAACGCGCAGCGTTGGGTTTCGCTGCCGAAGGCGCTCTCAAAGGACCGCTGGTGGTTCGCAGCGTGGATGCCAACAGCGCGGCCGCGGAAGCGGGACTGCAAAGCGGCGATCTGATTTTGAAATGGAATGGCCGGGAACCGCCCCGGCGCGTTACTGATTGGCTGCATCAGCACAAATCAGGGGAATTGTTGCATCTTGTCATTCGGCGCCAGGACGCGGAACTGAAAATTGATTTTCCCCTCGGTGAAATCGCAGAGACTTTTTACGACCTCGCCGAAGATTCTCGTGCGGGAGAGAAGGCGCGGCACATCCGCGAGGGATTGCTTCACGGGACCACCGATGCAGCTACACTTCACGCGGCGAATTAGCGCAGCCGGATGCGATCGCACCAAAGCTTCGCGGCCAATTTGCAACCAGTGCTGATCATTCCATGATTCGTACACTGCTGGTGAGTTTTTTTATGTCGCTGTACATACTGCTTGTTGGTCCACCGCTGCTGGTATACACGCTGATCACGCGCAATCCCGATCCGCTTTATCGCGCAGGCATCGGCGGCGTGATGTTTTTTGTGCGTGCCGCCGGCGTACGCGTGCGAGTCGTGGGAAGAGAGCATATTCCCGCCGCTGCGTGTCTTTTTGCCGCCAATCACACCAGCACTCTGGATGCTCCCGCGGTGGTCGGTGCGATTCCATGCCGCATTGCCATCCTTTTAAAGGAGTCACTTTTTCGCTGGCCCATCGTGGGGCAAGCGTTCCGGCTGGCACACTTCATTCCGATCGAACGCGATGGTCGGGACTCCGCCATAGCCAGCCTCGACAAAGCGACGGAAGAACTGCGTGCCGGACAATCATTTTTAATCTATCCGGAGGGCACACGCAGCCCGGACGGGCGGTTGCAAAAATTCAAGAGAGGCGCGGTGGTGATGGCCATCAAAGCCGGCGCGCCCATTGTGCCGGTGGCGTGCTCCGGCGCTCATCGGCTGATGAAGAAGCGGTCTCTGGTCCTGCGGCCCGGGGAAATTCTGGTGGAGTTTTTGGCGCCCATCGACGCGTCGGCGTATTCGCTGGAGAGTCGCGATAAGTTGAACGACCTGGTGTATGACACTTTGGCCGCAGCGCTCCCCCCGGACCAGCGGCCGATAGGATTTCCTGGAGCAGCATAAGTTTGCGAAACTAACTCGGTAACTGACTTTTACGCGCTTTTATTTTTTCGATTTCCACTTCCAATTCCCACACGCGTTTTTGTAGTTCCGGCAAGCGGTTCAACGCCGCGACGGATTTCAGCCATTGCCTGTTGTCAACTGCGGGGTAACCGGAATACATGGCGCGCGCGGGAACGTCGTTGGGAATTCCGCTTTTGGCAGTGACTACGGCATGGTCACCGACGCTCAGATGTCCCGCGGTACCGACCTGTCCGGCTAGAATCACTCCGTGGCCGATGTGCGTGGAGCCCGCCAGACCAACTTGGCCACACAACATCGCGTTGCTGCCGACTTTCGAGGCGTGGCCCACGAGCACCAGGTCATCCAGTTTGGACCCGCGTCCGATGCGCGTCTCGCCCACCGTGGCGCGGTCCACGCAGGCATTGGCCTGTACTTCTACGTCGTCCTCAAGAACTGCGACGCCGGATTGGGCAATTTTGTACCAACTGCCATCTTTTCGTTTTGCGAAGCCTAATCCGTCACCTCCGACAACCACTCCGTTTTGTAAAATGATGCGATCGCCAATGACGCAAAACTCGCGAACCACCGCATGCGCGTGAGCGAAAAAGTCCGAGCCAATCTTGGCGCCCCGGTAGATCGTGACGAAGCTGTGCAGCACAGCATCGCGCCCGATTTGCGCGTTTTCGTCTACGAAACAGTAGGGGCCGATGTGGGCGCCCTGGCCGATTTGCGCGCTCCTGGCAATTACCGCGGTGGGGTGAATTCCCGGGGCGTACGTTGGCGGCTGGTAGAAAAATTCGATCGTTTTCGCGAAGTCGAGGTAAGGGTTTTCGCTGCGCAGCGCCGAGATGGGCGAGGCGCCCGGCGCTCTCTCCAAGGTGATGCCCGCCTGGAGCAACACCGCAGACGCTTGCGTGGTCTTTAAAAGGGGGAAGTAGCGGCGGTTCGCTAAAAAAGTGACATGACCAGGCTTAGCGTGGTCAATTCCAGCGACGCCGGTAATTTCGGTGTCCTGCGGTCCTTCGATACCGCAACCGAGCTTGCGGGCAATTTCCGATAGCTTCATGAACGATGCTCCTGACAGCAGTGCGAGTCTCGCACAGCGTCAGGAGCGAAGTATAGGCGGTCGCAGGCGCTTCGGCTTATGGGCGCTAAATGGCGCCTCGACAACTGTCACTTTAGGTATGCCACTGCTGCCTATCACGCATCAGATTAGAGGACAGATACGCGCACGTCTGAGGTAGATTTTGGGCGCAAAACAGGAGTTGTGAGACGATTAATAGATGACTTACCGACCCGGTTTAGGCCTGAGGTTCCGCTCATCGGCCATCACAGCTCTCATCGCAACTCTATTGATTGCACTACCCGCACTGGCGCAACAAGATCCAGTGGCCGCGCCGCGACCGGCGACTTCCACGCAGCTTGCAAGCCCCTCGGAAATCACGCGGTCATCCCAACAGGGACAGGCCGACCAGGACAACCAGGACAAAGCTAAGAAAGAAAAGACCCCACAGGAAAAGGCGCAAACGGCGGCACCCGCCACGTCCAACGACCGGCTATTCTTCGCCCTGCCGAACTTCTTAACCCTCGAGACTGCCGATCTGGTCCCGCCGCTAACCACCAAGCAAAAGTTCGCGGTGGTGACACGATCTTCGTTCGACTATATACAGGTCCCCTGGTATGCGTTTCTGGCGGGAGTCAGCCAAGCGGAAAATAGCGAACCTGGTTACGGGCAGGGCGCAGCTGGTTACGGCAAGCGGTTTGGAGCGGCTGCCGCCGACGGCACCATAGAAAACTATTGGACTTCCGCGATTCTTCCCTCGGTGTTACACCAGGACCCGCGCTTTTATCAACTCGGGAAGGGGGGCTTTTGGCATCGCACGTTTTACTCCATGACCCGGATAGTAGTTACCCGTTCGGACTCGGGGAGCAACCAGTTCAACGCTTCTGAGGTGTTTGGGAGCGCGATCGCCGCGGGTATTTCGACCTATAGCTATCATCCGCACCCCGATAAGACCTTGTCGAATACCGCAAGCGTATGGGGCAGCCAGATTGCGTACGACACTGCGACGATCGTTCTTAAAGAGTTTTGGCCGGATATTCGGCGAAAACTTACACACAAGCGTAGCGAGCCCCTCACGCCTTAATCGCTAAACTTGCAGCTTCGTTCGCTTCACTTCTGTGCTGCTAAGCAGCGGCGGACCGGGCGGACCGTGTAGTTGTTATAGGCTGCCCGTCCTCAGTCGCTAAAGCCGGTTTCAGTTGGCGTTCTTGCTTGGCCTCGCTCTTGGAGAACAATATCGCAGTGAGCAGCATAGCGGTGAAGGTGGCGGTCAATAGCCCGAGTTGCTTCCAGCCGCTGAGCATGGAAGCGTTGCCCATCAAGGTGAGTCCCGCGAAGCAAAATAGCAGATGTACGCAAAATACTTGCAGCGAGGATTGGCCCATCAACACCAGGGGCTTGACGGCCAGGGGCTTCAAGATCGATTGGAAGTACACAAGCACCGTCGCGGCCGCCGCGAAATTCACCAGGCGCATAATGCCCAGGTGCCATTTATCAAAAAGAAATTCCGCAGCGCCCAACTCAAAACCGTGTGCGATCCCGCGCCGCAGAATGAAGAACGCGCACACCAGCACGGCCGCCGGAATTACGGCGCGTTTCGCCCAAATCTCTAAGGGAAGCCGGTCTTGTGCCCAACGCACGCCAAACCCGATGCCCACTATCCACAGAAATTGCCAAGCCCACAGATCGAAGGACCCCATTTCATTAAGCGGGATCCGGGTAGGGATGAAGCGCATCATGAAATTGTGTTCGGCGCTGCGGAAACCGAATTGCGCCACGAAATAAAAAACGCCAGCTCCCCACAAAATGACTTTCCATCCGAACCTGCGCGACAGCAGCAGCGCTGCGGTTGTAAAGGCCAGAAAAATAATGTACATGGGCAAAATGTCGAGCAGCGGCGGGCGATAGATCAGAAGAAATGCTTCGCCGATGGCGCGTTTTGGCGCAAAGAAGTAAAAATCCAGCAGGTTGTGGAGACCCGGGCGGTTACCGCGAGAAGCGATCGGTACGGCGACGAGAAACACAAAAGCCAGTAACAGTGCGTGGTAGCCGTACAAACGCAAGGTGCGGTTCCACAACTTGAAGATCGTGGCGCGATAGCCATCGTGTTCCGCCATGCGAAAATAGATTCTGCCGGTAAAAAGAGCGGAAAGAAAAATGAAGCCTTCGGCGGCAGAGACGATTCCAAAGGGTTGATTGACGTAGGTGCTGGCGGCTGTGGGCAGGTGGGTAAGCGTAATCCAAACCAGCATCAGCCCGCGCACGGCGTCGAGTTCCAGGCGTCTTCCGGATGGTTTTGGATTTATTTCGCCCATTGGCCTCGTAACGTTAGATACACGGGGAGTATGAATGGTTTCTAACGATCTTGAATACAGCGAGTAAGGGATTGGAATGCATCAAATCAGGTAGGCAAAATCACCATTCATGCTAAAGTTTGACAATCGGAGGCGTGTGAACGTGTGGCTGCGCCAATCACTATTTCTGTTGGCCTGTCTGTGGATCGGAGTTCCCGTTTTCGCAAAAACTCGGGAAACGGGCTTTCTCGATCGCACCATCACGTTGCAGGGCGTGACCTACAAATACCAGGTCTTCGTTCCGGATAACTGGACGCTCAAACAAAAATGGCCGGTCATTCTGTTTCTCCACGGCTCCGGTGAACGGGCGGACGATGGTTTGCAACAGACCGATTCTGGCATCGGCACGGCAATCCGCATGGACCGCAGTCAGGTTCCGGCGATTGTGGTGATGCCGCAGTGCCGAAGAAATCTTTGGTGGATAGAGCCGCCCATGACCGAGTTGGCCATGGCCACCTTGGAAGCCGCCACCAAGGAGTTTCACGGCGACACTGCCAGAACGTATTTGACAGGGCTTTCCATGGGAGGTTACGGGACCTGGTATCTGGCGCAAAAATATCCTGGCCGTTTTGCGGCCTTGGTCGTAATTTGCGGCGGAATTCATCCACCCGCCGCGACGCTCAAGGCTCACCCTGAGCTGATAAAATCGGCCCCGGAGGATGGGCCCAAGAGTTATGCCGAAGCGGCCGCGCGGATCGGCAAAGTGCCTGTCTGGATATTTCACGGGGCCGACGATGAGATCGTGCCGGTCACCGAATCGCAACGAATGCAGGCGGCTATGAAACAGATTGGCGCTGAGGTGCACTACACGGAGTTTCCCGGCGTAAAACATGTCTCATGGGATAAGGCTTACGACGACCCGAAGCTATTTCCCTGGCTTTTCTCCAAGTCTCTACCAATAAAATCAAAGTAAGGTGCGCTGGATAAAACCGACCGTCCGAATCGGATATTGCCGGGACTACTCGTTGAACAAACGCGGTTGCGCTGCGGCGGGAGTTGCCGCTGGTTTGCGCCGCGCGATCCCGACTACACCCAGCACGGTGATTTCACGTAAGGCGGCACGCGGTACGAAGATTCGGTCGGTGTTCGAATTCAGATCCGGCGGGGTGATTTGGACTCCGTTATCCAGCAGGTTTAGCAAGTCGTTGGGGATGACGCCCTCTAGGGTTTCTCCGTCGCTATAACGTAAGCGGACCCACAAGCCATCCAGTTTCGGCCTGCTGAGGAAGGCTTTACGCTCGGGCTCGAAGTCGTCGTTAAACTCGCGAACAAAATAAATCGAGCGCAGTTTGTCGAGAGGGATTTCTGTGTGCTCACCGTCCGGGCTGAGGAGGTCGACCGGGCCGTTCTGACCCAACCTGGACGGATTCAAATAGCCGCGCTGAGACTTCTTGTCCGCAAGGACGACCACCACCTTCTTGTGCGTCGAAGTTGGGGCGCGATTTTTCAAGGAGTTAGCGACCTATGGCCCAAAAGGGCGAAAATTTGCCAATCGACGGGATGTATGTTATGTTAAGCAAGTTTTCCTGTCAACCTACTGTGTTCATTAGGGTTAGGCCCGGAGTGCCGCCCGTTGACCGAAAAGAAGCAGATACTCAAATCCGCCTCAATCATCTCTCTTGTCACCATCGCTAGCCGCATTCTCGGGTATGTACGGGACCAGCGCTATGCTTTGCTTCTTGGCACTTCGCACATAGCGGATTCCTTCATCCTGGCCTATCGCATCCCCAATCTTTTCCGGCGCTTGGTGGGCGAAGGCTCGATGAGCGCGTCCTTTATACCTGTATTTACGACCTATATGCGCGAGAAATCGCCCAAAGAGGTCTGGCAGTTCGCGAATAACCTGTTTTGGACCCTGGCGCTGGTTCTGGCGATCATTACTGTTTTGGGTATGGTTTTTTCGCCTACAGTGATCCATACCTTTATTCCCGCGTCCGCCCGACATCTGAACTGGGATCACGCTATCACGTTGAATCGCATCATTTTCCCGTATCTGTTCTTCATTGGCCTGGCGGCGCTGGCCATGGGCATTTTGAACTGTTTTCACATTTTTGGATTGCCAGCCTCGACGCCAGTGCTTTTGAATCTGTCGATCATTTTCTTTTCGGTAGGTGTAGTTTGGCACTACTTCAGGAGCCCTGCGATTTCACTTGCGGTCGGGGTGCTGGTCGGGGGCGCGCTGCAATTTCTGGTGCAGGTGCCTGCCCTGGTGCAGAAAGGCATGCATTTCGATTTTGGAATTTCGTTTTCGCACCCGGGCATTCAAAACGTGGCGAGGCTGATGATCCCGCGCTTTTTCGGGATTGGCATCGGGCAAATCAACTTTTTTGTAGACACCTACTTTGTAAACTCCGCCAAAATGCCGCAGGGCAGCTTGACCGCGCTGTATCTTGCCGACCGGGTGATGGAATTGGTTCTCGGCGGGTATGCCATCGCGGTAGCCACGGCCATCCTGCCGATGATGTCCCATCAGGCTGCGGCCAAAGATTTCGACGGGCTGAAACGGACGCTATCTTTTTCCGTGCGCATTGTGGCATTCATCACCATCCCCGCCGCTCTTGGGCTAATGATTCTGCGCGAGCCGATCATCCGGGTGCTCTTTCAGCATGGCCAATTCGTGGCGGCTTCCACGCGACTTACCGCTAGAGCACTGCTATGTTACGCGGTGGGGTTGCCGGCGCTGGCCTCGGTGAAGCTGATCGTGCCGGCGTTTTATTCCACCCATGACACTCGGACGCCGGTTGCCGTGGCTTCGATATCGCTGGTGTTAAACATCATTCTGAATATTGTTTTCCTGAAATATTTGTTCAGCTATGTGCAAAACGGGGGCCCTGCGCTGGCTACCGCGATCGCCTGCTTCGTGGATTTTTTTGCGCTTTTTATTATTTTTCGATTGCGGTATGGGCCGATTGGCGGAAGGCAGATCTTCAATTCTTTCGCGAAAATCGCTTTATGTTCGGCAATTATGGGTGTGGCGGCCTGGTTCGGGATGCACTACACAGAGTTCACCATGCACTCGCGTTTCCTGGTACAACTGTTGACTTTTCTGGCCCTGCTCGGCGGCGCGACGCTTCTTTATCTGGGCATGGCCTGGCTTTTTCGATGTCATGAATTGGAAGAGATCTACGGCATTGCCACGCGCCGGAGAGCGCCGGCCGACGCTGGGTTCGCGGAGCCGTAATGGAAATAGCTGCCGCCATTTCGTCGTTCCTGACCCACGTGAAAGTCGACAAGGGGTTGTCGTCCAACACGGTGTCGGCATATCGGAGGGATCTCGTTAAATTCGATGTGTTCGCGCAGAAGCGCAAACTGTCGCTGGAAGGCGTGTCGCGAGACGATCTGGTGGATTTTCTGGCCGGGCTTTATAGGTTGAAGCTGGAGAGCCGAACTGTGGCGCGCCACCTGGTTACGCTGCGAAACTTTTTTCGGTTCGCTCAGGTTCACGAACTAATTACCACCGATCCGTCCATCAATCTTGAATCGCCGAAGATTCGGCGCTCTTTGCCAGGATATTTGCGGCTCGAAGAAGTGGAGCGGCTTCTCGAACAGCCCGATTCGACAACCGCCCTGGGTCTCCGCGACCGGGCCATGCTGGAAGTTTTATATTCCACAGGCCTGCGCGTTTCGGAATTGATTGGTTTGCGCGTGAGCGATCTGGATAGCAAAGTTGGATGCGTTCGTTGCCTCGGGAAGGGTGACAAAGAGCGCATCGTTCCGGTGGGGCGCAAAGCACTGGTCATCGTGGAAAAATACCTCCGCGACGCGCGGCCGAAGCTGCTGGGCAAACTCAGAGGCAGCCCCACGCTGTTTGTGAATCGCAGAGGCGTTTCTATAAGTAGGGTAGGGGTGTGGAAGATTTTGTCGGGATACGGCAAGCGCGCGGGGTTGCGCGTTTCGCTCACCCCGCACATGCTACGCCACAGTTTTGCGACGCATCTGCTGGAGCGCGGCGCGGACTTGCGTTCGGTGCAGTTGATGCTGGGTCATGCTGACATTTCCACAACGCAAATCTATACCCACGTAGTGGAAGAGCGGTTGAAGCAAATTTATAAAGCGCATCATCCCCGGGCATGAACATGTTGTGTGCAGGTGCCGTGGGACGGGCTTTGATGGTTATCGCAGGTGCTTTCGCGATCTTCGCGGCAACATTCTGAAGAAAAAAGAAGGAGCGCAATGCCAGATTATATGTTTTTGTTGGAAAGCCGGCTCTCGCCGGAGCAGCGCGCTGTACTCACGCGAGTGCAGGAATTGTCCGCCGCGATGGGATTCAATGTCTATCTGACCGGCGGCACGGTGCGTGACCTGGTTACCGGTGCGTCTTTGCGCGATCTGGACTTCACAGTGGAAGGGAATCCCGCGAAGATCGCGCGCGAACTGGAAAAGGGCGGTGCCAAAACCCTCGTTGAAGACGACAAGTTGCGCCATATCGAGTTGCTCTTCAGCGGCGACGTGGAAGGCAGTATTTCTGCCGCGCGCGACGATCACTACATTCGACCGGGTACGCGTCCGGAAGTTCGCTGGTCGACGATTATGGAGGATCTTCGCCGCCGGGATTTTTCTCTGAACGCCGTGGCCATTTCTCTTAATCCGGCTTCGCGGGGATTATTGCTCGATCCCACTAACGGACTGTCGGATATCGAGCGCGCGGAAGTTCGTGCGCTGACCATTCACGCGTTTACGAATCAACCCGTGCGTCTTTTACGCGTACTGCGATTTGCCGCGCGTATGGGTTTCAAGATTGAAGCCCGCACGCAGGAATGGTTTGAACTGGCTATCGAGAGGGAATTGCCCGCAACGATTACTCCGGAAGATGCCGGAGCCGAACTTCGAGCGCTGGCTCGCGAAGAGCGCCCCGCTGTGGTGTTAAAAGCCTGGGACGATCACGACCTGCTTGAGGCGGTTAACCCGGTGCTGGCGAAGAAGCGTCCTGGGTATGACGCGATTAACCGGCTCTCCAATGTCCGGGAAGATTTGTTTACTGCCGGGTTGCGTCCGCGGCTCGCGACGCCCATGCTGCTGGCCATTCTCGCGCGTCTTAAAGACAGGGAGCAGAGCAGCGTGCTCTCGAAGGCGGGTTTTCGCTCTGCAGAGGCGCAGGAAGTGCTGAACTTTGACAAGCATATTCAGAGTGTGCAGAAAGAATTGACCAGCAAGAAAGTCGGCACTCCGCTGGAGGCGTACAAGTTTCTGGAGAAGCTGCCTGTCGATCAGATCGCTTACATTATGGCGGAATCGAATAATTCCGCGGCGGTCTCAAAGATTCGCGCATACCTGAATAAATGGCGTCCGCTTCGTTCTGGACTTCCACTAGTGGTCAACGAACTGGCCGCGCTTGGAATGCCGCCTGGCGCGAAATTCGACGGGATCGTCGAGCAGGTTTTTGGCATGCAGCTCACGGGCAGGGGCAAAACTCCCGAGGAACGCGAGAAAATTCTGCGCAAGCTTTCGGGCATCAAAGAGCAGCCGAAAAAGAAAGAGAAAGAAAAGAAGTCCAAAGCAGCCGAGAAGTCTCAGGCCGCGCTGGCCGTCGGCAGCGCAGCCAAACAGAAACATGCGGATGCCGAAACCGAAGCAAAAAGAGCAAGAAAAGCGGGCGCCAAGAGTGGTCACAAGGCCGCGGACAAACGCGAACCCGCGCGACACGGCGCGGGCCGATCGTCGGGCAAGAAAAGTCACGCGCGCAAATAGCGCTTGGTTGAGGCAAAGAGTTTTTTGGCTGCAGAGTTTTCAACAATGCCATTCGCAATTATCCGCGCAGAGATTTAGAATCGAGGTCCATGGGTCAGCCGCAGTTTGTTCATCTTCACGTTCATACCGATTTCAGCCTGTTGGA
>Ga0210384_10001220_pt1 | contig 35913 bp, 55 predicted proteins | sample IncBWH2MmetaG_FD_160574 | JGI IMG/M metagenome (GOLD analysis project Ga0210384, IMG submission 160574) | Forest soil microbial communities from Barre Woods Harvard Forest LTER site, Petersham, Massachusetts, United States - Inc-BW-H-2-M | ecosystem: Environmental > Terrestrial > Soil >...
CACAACCTCAATCACTGCTGAGTGATGAGGAAATAGACGCTATCTATTTTAAGCAATTGAATCAGCACGTTCGAGAAGGCGACTTCCCAACCATCCGGACATTCGCTAAAGCCATTGAATCCAAAGTCCGCCAGCAAGACGAAGAGGTGCGCAGGGATGCTGAGAGACTTGATTTTGTACTTAAAAATCTAAGCTTCCTACAGCATTCTGAACATGGCGTTCAACTATGGACGCAAGACGAGGATGAAGAATACATTATTCTTTCTGGGCATGAGGACAAATGGTTCCTCACTACACGCGAAGCAATTGACTCCGCCATCGCCAAACAAAAAGGTGAACAGTGAGCGACGACTCAATCTCGGCTCAGTTCGTCATTAACACGGTTGACGATGCGAACAGGCTTACTGCGTTCCTCCGTCAGCATGCCGGCGCCTGCGTTGAATCTGGCAATCCTCTTCGTGTTTTGGTTCAGCAGGACGAGGACGACGCGTTCAATTACCAGGTTCGCTATTATTGGGGCATCACGTTGAAGTCAATTTGTGAGCAAGCCTGGATCGACGGAAAGCAGTTCGACAAGGACACTTGGCACGAATTCTGTTGCGGGTGTTTCCTACCAAAAAAAGAGATCGTCATGCCTGATGGAGAGATAGTTATACGGCGCCACTCAATCGCACGAGGCCATATTTCCGCGAAGAAAATGGCTAAATATACGATTGAGGTTGAGGCTTGGGCATCCTCGGAGCTTGGTGTAATTTTCCCTGAAAAACAAAATGGACAATAGCAGGGGCAGGTTCCAAGAGTGGCTGCAACAGCATGGAGGATATTGAGCAAATGACCTACGCGCCGCCAATGGCAAAGAGAAAATATTTCAAGACGCTAAAAAATAGCTCAGGAAAATTGATATCAAACGAATGTGCGCGATGTCGGCGTATGAAAGAATACAAAGATGGAATGTGGTTTGAGCATCACAGAGAGCATGATTCCTGGTATTGGGTTTGCAAAGGCTGCAAATAATTCAAAAACTCCTTGCACATGTAAACTATCTTTACTATACTTGAGTCATCGGTTAGACAAACAACTCAAGGGGATAGAAATGAACAGCATAGAAATTTTGGGTACAGATGACGCGGTTAATACTTGCGATTGCTGCGGAAAATCGAATTTGAAATTCACTGTTGCCGTTTCAGTCAATGGAGAAATTATGCATTATGGCAGTGTATGCGCCACAAAGCATACTGGAAAAACATCTAAACAGATCAAGGTCGATATTACAGACCGACACGCCTCTATGATACGCGCCGCTAAGGATGAACTGCGTTGCCGTCCTGAAGTTGCAGAGGCCGTATTGGCAAAAGATGTAGCTCGCAAAGCTGGATTAGTTGGTGTTGCATTTCTTCGCACCTGCAAAGAAGCAAATGACGCTGAGAGAAAAGTTCAGCAAGAAATCGCAGAAAAATACAATCTTCGTTTTTCAGAAATTTACGTTTAAGGAGGAATCATGCTAACCAAACACCAAAAAGAAGTCCGTGCAACAGCAGAAATGGGCTTTGCACACGCAATCAATAAGGCTTGCCGATCCGAACTCAAAGGAGAGGCTCTTGTAAGCGCAGTACGCGAAGCAGCTGCTATCAGACAAGAATTGCTTGACTCCGTTGACGCACGCCCAATCAATCCTCTTGCAGCTTGGGCTAACTGGCCATCCACCAAATAACATGCAGTCGCATGAACTTCTAGCATGGCAAAAATCGATGAATTTCACCGCTAAGTTTGCGGCTGAGATTCTGGGAGTTAGTCGCATGAGTTATTCAAGCTGGATCAACGGTCGGCATCCTATTCCGAAAAGCGTTGACTATGCTTGTTCTGCGATTTGTTTTGGAATTCTTCCTTACTCAGAATGGTAAAAATATGTACTCACTTCATTTCCCGCTTCAGCCAAATAAAGAGAGTGGCTGGACGATAAGCACTGCATATCTTAAACAAATAGTTTCTCATATTGCGGAAAATTCCGTGTCTTGGGAGGATATCGAAACTGTTCTTTTGGCGCTTGAGCAAATGCATGATCCAGCACACGATAGCGATTGCGCATCTCACAATTCGCCTGCTTATCCAAATGGCTTGTGCGATTGCTCCAGAATGCGTATTGGCGCGTTTGAAAATTAATGCGATTGGAATTTTGATGGAGAGCCTTAAAATCCATTTGGAGAAATCATGAAAATCGACTTACAAGCCGCTGAAAAAATGGTCGCTAATCTTCGCGAAAACGGCTGCTGCGGCCCTTTCGCGCAAGCCTTGGTGTTGATCCATACCGAATGGGTAAAACTGCGGGAATCGTTCGTTACGATCAATCCAGAGTGGGACGGCGAGGAGCGCAGGCGCTAATTTTTTTGCCATTCTAGTTGTGCATTTTCCAATTGGCACAAGTATTTCATAAACTGTCAATAGGTTATTGTATAAAAACTGAAAAATAAATAACTGGAAAATCGACAACTCCACATCTATCATAGCTATTGCCAATTGCAAAGATTGGCAGTTCCATATGCCCTGGCCTACTTAGCACGTGTCCAGATAACGCAACCGAAAAGAGCGTCACCGAGAGGGTGGCTAATCCGCAAGGACGCCGTCCCTGATCTTTCGCAGGGGTGCTAACCCCTCTCTCGATGACGCGGAAAGAAAAAAAGGATGTTCTACTACTCTCACCACATTGGCGATTACAGACGCGATACTTCGCACCTTTCCCTGCTGGAGCATGGAATTTATCGTCAAATGCTGGATCAATACTATCTCGATGAAAAGCCCATATGCGCAGACGATGCGAAGCTTATGCGCTCGCTATGCGCTCGCAGTGCGGATGAGATACAGTCCGTCAAAAATGTGCTTAAAGACTTCTTTTTATGCACTGAAGACGGGTATGTACACAAGCGATGTGACATAGAAATTGAAGGATTCCACGCAAAATCTAAGTCGGCAAGCGAGTCTGCAAAGGCAAGATGGGAGCGGTTAAAGGGCAAAAATCATGCGAACGCATCAGTTAATCATGCGAACGCATTAAATCCGCAATGCGATGGCAATGCTAACCATAAACCAATAACCAATAACCAAGAACCAGTAACCAATGAACCAGTAACCATAAACCCTGAATCTTCAAAGAAAGGTGGTTTATCAAAAGGTTCTAGGTTGTCGCCTGAGTGGATGCTTCCGAAAATTTGGGGGGAATGGGCGCTTGAACAGGGCTATTTGTCTGCCGACCATGTACGCTTGCAAGCCGAGAAGTTCCGGGATTACTGGATTGCCCAGCCTGGAGCAAAAGGTCGCAAGGTCGATTGGTACGCTACTTGGCGAAACTGGATCAGGAATTCTGAAAGTCGCTCACCGACAAGCGGTTCGCCGAAAAATGGTGGAATCGTCAATGGTATGGGAGCAAATCTCGCGACCAGCATAGGAAGTCTTCAACGTTACTTGGAGAAACACAATGAAAGCTGAAATTGCAAAATCTATTTCCATCGTGGCAGCGGAATACGAAATCAGTATGGATGACGCTCGTACAGAAATCTGGATGACTGCGCTGGAACCTTACGGAGCAATGATCGTCGCGCGCGCCGTAACGCTGCTGATTCATGATCCGCAAACCGGGAAATATGGAAAACCCCGCATCAATGACCTGCTGGCGAAGTGCGAACTTGTCCAAGGAGGCGACAAGCGCCCGACAGCCGACGAAGCCTGGGCCTTGTGCTTGCTTGGTGCTGACGAAGCGAATACCGTCGTTTGGACAGAAGAATGCGCCAAAGCGTTTCACATTGCATCGCCAGTCTTGGATAGAGGCGACGAAATAGGCGCACGAATGGCATTCCGGCAAGCCTATGAGCGCCTGGTAAGGGATGCGCGCAGCCAGGGACAAGGATGCAAGTGGCTTGTATCCCTTGGCTGCGATCCTGAAGGCAGGGAAGTTGCAATTCGACAGGGTGTAACTTCCGGGTTTCTGACTGAAAATGAGGGCGCATCCCATCTTCCCATGCTGGAAACCGAGAAACGTCTTGCACTGGAATGGAACAAGCCGACGTTAAATCCCAAGGAGCAAATCGCTAAAATTCGCAATCTGTTGAATTCCATGGAATCGCAGACCGACAAGCTAGCGCGCATCGCCATGGAGACTGCCGAGGTAGAGCGCGAGCACACAAGGCATCGGAAAGAAGCAATCGGCGTAATGGCTAACTTTGGGCGTCAAGCATGAAATCCGCGCAGCAGGAGCAAATGCCGATGAGGGAAATGCTATGAAAGCTGATCCGGGAAACTTGGCGCGCGGCGAATTGCTGCATACGCCTAAGATGACGGAAGAACGTGCGGTCTACCTGCTGGCACTGGCGCGCAAAGATCGCAGTAAACTGCAAGCCCTAAAGAAATTTCAGGCGCCGGCGTTGGACTGGGGGAAGAAATGAGAATAGCGAAATGGAATGAGGAAGAAATAGCGTTTCTTATTGAAAATTATCCGAAGATGGGTAAGCAATGGTGCATAGAAAAACTGGGAAGGTCAGAATCTCAAATTAGATATAAAGCAAGTAAATTGAAATTGAGGGCGAGAGGAATAAGCGCAGCTTGGTTTGAGAAAAATAAAAAACATTCTGAGCTTTTAACAGGACGTTTGCGACCTGAACAATCTGAATTTATGAAAAATGCATATAAGTCTGGGAGCATGAAACCGAGAGAATTTTCAGACAATGAAAAGAAAGAATATTCTGAAAGAATGAAAAATCACATAAAAGAAAATGGACATCCGCGTGGCGCATTAGGCATGAAGCATTCTGGAGTAACAAAGGAAAAAATTTCTTTAAATTCATCAAAAACATGGAAAAATATTACCGAGGAACAATTATTCGAAAGAAATATGAAAGCCATGAAAACACGCGTAAAAAATGGCACTCAATTCACTGAAAGAAAAAATGCTTCATGGAAGGCATCTTGGAGAGAAATTGGAGGAGTTAAAAAATATTATCGTTCAAAGTGGGAGGCCAACTACGCATATTATCTTCAATGGTTGAAGGAAAAAGGGGAAATCATTGATTGGAAGCATGAACCTTTAACATTTTGGTTCGAAGGAATAAAACGTGGGACGGCAAGTTATCTCCCCGATTTTTGGGTAAAAGAAAAAAATGGCTCTGAGGCTTACCATGAAGTAAAGGGATGGATGGATGAACGAAGCATTACAAAAATAAAGAGAATGGCGAAATATCATCCGTCTGTGAAGCTCGTGGTAATTGATTCTTCAAGTTATACAGCCCTGAAAAAATCAGTTTGTTCTTTGGTGCCTGGTTGGGAACCGTGAAGGATATTCTGTTCAATGACGATAAATTCGTGTGGGCGCTCACGGCGCATCGGATGGAACCGGACGCTGGAGGCGCGCGCGTGGTGGTGAAGATTACGAAGTTGCCGGTTCCTGAGCCTGTTCAACGTATATTGGAGGAAGCATAATGCTATTCGATAGGAGAGAGAAATTACATACCCCTGATTCTAGTTGCTCCAGAGATTTCCGGCAAACTGTAAATGACAGGATACATAATGATCCTGAATTTGCGAGTATGTTCGCCCGTGAATTATTGGGTGAGCGTGATTGCCGCTCCCAGTTTTGGAATGCACAAGGCCGCGCGCTTAATGGTGGAAATGGAATTTCGCAGCAATATACATTTGATGCAAGCGCCTACGCTAAAGTATTAGATGGAAAATCACTTCAAGCTAAAAGGCAAATTGATAATATTGCATCAAAGAAAAAGCTGCACAAATGGGCCAAAGAAATAAAGGCTTGGGCGGACGGAGCAACAATTCAATATGCGGATAAGGAAGTCGATGTATGGGCGGACGTTATAGACCCTCCGTGGTACAGAGGTGGTATTTTCCGCATCAAGCCTGAGATTGAATATCCGCAAACAATGATGAGCGACATGGAAATTTTTGAATGCCTTGGGAATGCTGTCCATTTTTATCAGCATGCGTTCAGAAATTTAATCAATATTGCCATCCGGCGCGCAATCGAAGACGGAGATGTTATTATCAATCCTGAACGAAAACCGAAGGAGTAATCATGGGACTTCTGACTACCAAGCAACGCAAAAACTTGCCGAAGAGTGATTTCGGCGTTCCATCTACTGGCGGTTATCCTATGCCTGACGCCAGCCACGCCGCCAATGCAAAGGCGCGTGCAAAGCAAATGGTGAATGCCGGCAAACTCGCCCCATCTACTGCCAAGAAGATCGACGCCAAGGCAAACAAGATACTGAAAGGTAAAAAATGATTTCCCATCTGAAATTTGATTTCAACATCGACGGCAAACAATATTGCCTTAAAACATCTATCGAGCACTTCAACGACAGGGCTGATATCGTGGCCTTTGAAGTGGTCGAAGATGTTGCACCAGAACCGGAAGTCGCAGAAGAAAAGGATATTGATAGCGCTGCTCCGGAAGGTGCTGATGCGAAGATTTCTGAGGGCGCTGTGCAGAATCCTTGAGGTTTGCATCTCAAGGTAAGAGACTGGTAATCTCTGAGCAGGTTAAAGACCGGCAACTATTTACTCAGGGTTTAGGCTAGTCCGGTAAAGTCAGCCGCCTTGGAAGCGGGAAATCGGTGGTTCAAATCCATCAGCCCTGACCAAATTTTCTGTTATTATCCGCACATGAATAACTTAGGAAGGACACTCCGCGAGGAATCCTGATAAATCATGGCAGAACGTCTACATAAGCGACATCAGGACGAGGTGAGGTCAAAAATCCAAGCCAGTCAGCTCATAAACGTGCTGCAAAATCATGCACTTATGAAGGACGAAAAAGAACTTTCTTCGTCGAGACTAAAGGCAATAGAAATTTTATTGCGTAAAAGCGTTCCAGACCTATCACAAGTTCAGCTTGAGGGCCGTTTAACCACAATGACACTCGCAGAAGAACTCGCCTCGCTCAATGGCAAGCCAAATACAAGTCGCGATTAAGCGCTGGCGCAAGGGAGGGCCGGCACTCTTCGCTTCCGAGGTATTGGGCGCTGAACCCGATAAATGGCAATGGGAAGCTAGCAAGCTCCTTGTTGACAAACGCAAGCTGTCTGTGCGTTCCGGCCATGGTGTGGGCAAGTCCACCTTCATGGCTTGGTGTGTGCTCTGGTTCGCCGCCTGCTATTTCCCATGCAAAATTCCTTGTACGGCTCCAACTGGTCATCAACTGGATGACGTACTGTGGGCTGAGCTTGCTAAATGGCATAGGATCATGGGCGAGAAGTTCCCGGCCTTGGCCGCAGAATTTGAATGGTCATCAGGCTCCTTCAAGATGAAAAGCCATCCAAGCGAGTCGTTTGCTGTCGCGAGGACATCGCGCCCGGAGAAGCCGGAAGCGCTCCAGGGATTCCATGCTGACAATATTCTGTTTCTTATCGACGAGGCGAGCGGCGTCGCCGATAACGTCTTTGAAGTCGCTGAAGGTGCTTTGTCGACCGAGGGCGCCTACGTTGTCATGGCCGCAAACCCGACCAGGCAGTCTGGCTATTTCTTCGACTCGCACCATAAGATGCGCTCCGATTGGGCAGCTTTACATGTCAACGGTGAGAACTGCGCGCGCGTGTCAAAAGCTTACATCGAGAGCATGGCGAAGAAATATGGGAAGCAGTCTTCAATCTACAAGGTACGCGTGCGCGGCGACTTCGCAGCAGCAGCCGATGGCGTTATCTCCCTGGAATCCTGCGAATCAGCAATGGTGCGGGAGGTGGCATTGAAAGATCAGGCGCCTATCATTTGGGGGCTTGATGTGGCGCGCTTCGGGGATGACTCAACGGCACTTGCCAAGCGCCAAGGTAATTGGCAGCTTGAGAAATGCCGGGAATGGTACGGCAAGGACACTATGCAGACGGTGGGCCTCATCAAGTCTGAGTGGGATTCTACGCAAATGAGCTTGCGGCCGGCATCGATCAATGTGGACGTCATAGGTATTGGCGCTGGCGTCGTGGATAGGCTCAAGGAGCTTGGCTTGCCAGTCTACGGGGTGAATGTGGCTGAGGCTGCAGCAAGCAACGCCGGGGACGCTTCCTACAGCCGCCTGCGGGACGAACTATGGTTCAAAGGCCGCGAATGGCTTTTGGCGCTGGATTGCAAGTTACTTGACGATGAAGACCTGATAGGAGAACTTACCACGCCTAAATATGCAATTCTATCGAATGGTGATATAAAGGTGGAAAGTAAGCAAGAAATGAAGGAGAGAGGCGTAAAGAGCCCGAACTTGGCCGATGCGTGGCTGCTGACATTTGCGAGCGACGGAGTTGCAACTTGGGGTAAATCACTCAATTATCCGAAAATGAGGTATGCATAAAAGGAATCTTTTTCCTATTCAAGCATAAATGTACTAAAATATCCGCGAATCAATAACGCACAAACGCTGTGAAGCGCTGGAGATATAGACGATGGCCGGATTGTCACAGGACGAATTAAAAGCGTTGGTCGGCATGGAGATGAGGCAAAGTCTCGGTTATTCGTCTTCCAAACTCTCCGCTGCCCGGCAGAAGGCAGAATATTACTACCTCGGATTGCCAGTCGGTACTCTCTCCCCTCCCGAAGTCGAAGGCCGTTCAAGCGTAGTTTCAACCGACGTGCGCGACACCATAGAATCGATGCTTCCGCAGTTGATGGCTATTTTCTGCGGCGGCGATACCGTCGTGGAGTTTGAGCCACAATTGCCTGGCGACGAGCAAAAAGCACAGCAGATCACCGATTACATGAATTACCTGTTCTTCAAGAAGAACGAAGGTTTCCTGCGCGCGTACGTGTGGATGAAAGATGCATTGCTGCAGAAAAACGGGATTGTCAAATGCTGGTGGGATACACGTTGGGAAGAAAAGAAAGAAGAATACAAGGGGCTGGACCAGGTTGAATTAGCGACCATTATGGACGATCCCGAGGTGGAAGTCACAGAACAAACCTCCTATTCTGACGAATATGACGCCAAGCAGCGTCAGGACGCTATCAGCCAGCTTCAGCAGCAACTCCAGCAAGCAGCAGCGCAAAATCCCCCTCCGCAAGCTATTCAAGCAGCTCAATCCGGTGACCCGCGCGCGGTGCAGGCGATTGCCCAGGGTAATCAGCAGAAGCAGCAAGCCATGCAACAGCTTCAGCAGCAGATAGCGCAGATTCAAGCGCAGCCTCCAGTGTTGCTCTACGATATCACTTGCAAGCGCACCAAGAAGGGCGGCAAGCTTTCAATCGAAAACGTTCCACCAGAGGAATTGCTGATTTCTCGCAACGCCAAGAGCATACAAACCGCGAAGTTTGTCGGGCATCGAGTGCAGCGCACAGTCTCCGAGCTTAAGTCGATGGGATACAAGAATGTCGACGATATCTCGGGCGAAGACCAGGGACAGGCTGTCAATTCCGAGCGCATACAGCGGCTATCCTGGAATGACGAAAACGCCTATTTGTCGGATGAAATCAATACTTCAGATGAAAGCCAGCGCCTAATTTGGGTGACAGAGTGCTATATCCGTTGCGACTTCGACGGTGACGGCATTAGCGAATTGCGCAAGGTAACTGTGGCCGGCAATGAATTGCTGGATAACGAAGAAATTGATTACACGCCTTTCGCCAGCATTACGCCAGTTCCGCTCCCGCACACTTTCTTTGGTCTTTCCGTTGCTGATCTGGCGATCGACAGCCAGACCATCAAGACCAGCATCTTGCGTTCGCAGCTTGATAATCTGTATTTGGACGTCAACGGACGCTATTTCGCGGTCGATGGCCAGGTTAATCTGGATGATTTGCTGTCATCTCGCCCTGGCGGCGTAGTGCGCGTGAAGCAGCCTGGCGCCGTGGGTAGACTAGACCAGAGCAGCGGCGATATCAATTACTCGCTCCAGATGATGGAGTACATGCAGCAGGACTTAGAGAACAAGACGGGCTGGAGCCGCCAGAGCATGGGCAATTCGGCGACAGGCTTGAATACCACGGCGACGGCGGCCAATATCGTGACCAACAAGGCCGACATGCGCGTTGACCTGATCGCTCGCCATTTTGCCGAGGGATTCACTGAGTTATTCAAGATGATGCTGAAACTGATATGCCAGCATCAAGACGAGAAATCCCAGATCAGACTTGCCGGCCAATGGGTAGATATCGACCCGCGCGAGTGGCGTAACCAATTCGACGTGAATATCAATGTTGGCGTCGGTATGGGCAATAAGGATCAGAAGGTAGCGCACTTGCTGGCAATGATCGGCCAGCAAGAGAAAGTGTTCCCCCTGGGCGTTGCCAATCCCGAGAATATCTATCAATCCAGTGCTGAGCTGGCTAAACTGTTGGGTTATCGCAACGGCGATAAATTCTTCAGTGATCCAGCACAGCAACCGCCGCAACCTCCCAAGCCTGATCCTGCTCAATTGAAGATTCAGGCAGATCAAGCATCCGACCAGGCACGCGTGCAGGCCGACATTCAGAAGACACAGGCGCAAATCCAGGCAGACAAAGATAGGCAGGAAATGGAAATGCAGATGCGTAGCCAGGAGCTCGCACAGCAAGGGCAATTGCGCCTCCAAGAATTGCAGCTTGAGGCCAATAAGCAGGAATTGCAGGCAAAAAACGACATGTTGGAGCGTCAACATAAAGCAGAATTAGACGCACAACTTGCCCAGCAGCGTATAGAATATGACAAGTGGGCAAAAGAGGGAGATTGGCGTAATTCGCTGATGATAGCTGAACTTTCATCGAAAACGACGCTGGTCAATCCATTAATCCAGGCCGCTATTCAGGCCGAATCTAGCGAGTCGAGGCCGATGCCATGAGCTTAACCACAATCACAGGCGGCAATAACAGCAATGTCACGATCAATGATAATGGTTCGGTTCTTTTGCTTCGCACGCTTGGCGCTGGTAGCTGCAGCGTTACTATAAATTCTGGCCTCGCTGGCTTCAAGCCTATCGAGTTTTCCGGGCAACGCACGATATCCTTCCCAGCTTCTGGCATAGTGAATATCGCGGCGACAAATGGCAGCGTAGTATGGGAATTGGGCGATGCGGCAAGCCTGGGGTCACAGGCTATTGGAGCTCAGCCTGAAGACGTGCTGACGATCAAGCAAATGCAGATGACGATCGCCGGGACGCCAATCCCGCTTACTGGCCCGACACTGCAAGCGACCAATTCGCTCAATAACTACACGCAGATTTCCATCATCAACAAGCTGAATGGGGTGAATTCCAGCGCTGATGTCATTACCTACCCTGACAATGGTAACGACGTTGCCGGCTGGCTGGATCACGGCATTACCTCTTCTGGCTACAACCAAGCAGCTTATTCTGTGACGGGTGCCAACGAGGGCTACATGTTCATGTCGGCCCCTGCCAGCAGTGGCAACAGCGGCGATTTCGTCTACGCGACAGATGCCACTGGAACAAGCAACGGTTTCCGCTGGTACACCAACGGCTTTACGAAAGCCATTGGTGCATGGTGTACGAAGATAGTCGGGGCTTCTGGTCTGTTTATGGTGGGCGCCGGCTTGTCGCTGTCGAATCTGTCCAAGATCATCACGAACATTGCGGCTGCTACGACTTACACAGTTCCTGCCGGCGCATCTTACGTGAACGTGACTACGTCCGGCGCTTCTATCGCTACTACCTTTCCCGCTGCTGCTGCTGCGATTGACGGCCTGATGATAACGGTCACACCTGGCGCCAGCGTAGCGACGGCAACATGGGTAAGTACTGGTGCTACTTTCATCGGCGCGCCCGCCGCGTGGACTGCGAACGTGCCAATTCGGATGATTTACGATCATGCTTCCCTGAAATGGTATCAGTGCTGATATGGCGACGATAGAGCAGCGTATTTATGACGGCAACAGGGCCGCAGAAGTTTTAAATAACGAGGCTTTTCAAAAAGCTTTTGCCGACATCGAGGAACAGTTTGTCCAGGCGTGGAAGGATTCTCCCGCGCGCGACGTAGAAGGAAGGGAGAAAATATGGACTTGCTTGGGGTTGTTGAAAAAGTTAAAGGGAAGCCTGGAAGGAAGCCTAGAAACCGGGAAATTAGCGGAGCTGGACATGCTCCACAAGCGCAACGCCTTGGAACGTATGAAGGACTCGTTCGGGCTGTAGAGGAATTTGAGGAGCCGCATGATTCTGTGGCAATGGCTTTCCATCCTGAACCGAAAGAGAAATTCATTCGCGCCGGCAGAGGATGGGTAAGGGTGGAAGTGGGAGAGATTGGTTTTCAAACCAATAGCGGTAAATTTGTAAAGTTGTAAAAAGTTGTTATATTGAATCTTAACGCCGCGAGGCGCTGGGAGCGGGCGAAAGTCCCGCTCATTGACTAGGAGCAGAAAAATGGATAATCCTTCACAGGAACCCAGCAATACACCGTTAAACGTGAACAGTGCAGTTCAAGCCTTTGGCGCTTTTCTGGAGGCACCTGAAATAAAGGAAAAGAGCGCCCAAGACTTGGAGCAGGAGGCATTACAGGAATTGACCGCGAAGACTGCGGTAGAGCCTGAAAAGACCGAAGCAGAAGCCGAGCCAGAAGAAGAAGGCGCAGTCACCATCGAAGTTGATGGCAAGACTGTGACTTTGACCAAGGAGCAATTGGCAGATGCCTACAAGAACGGTTTGCGCCAATCCGACTACACTAAGAAGACCATGGAGGCCGCCGAGCAGCGTAAAGCCGCCGATGCGGAACTCCAGAAAGCACGAACAGAAAGAAACGCTTACCAGCAAAACTTGCAAAAGAACGCAGTGCAGCTAGAAGCGGTATTGCAACAGCAACAAAGCATCAACTGGGAGCAATTGCTCAATACTGATCCTGTCGAATACATGAGACAGCAGCACCTCCTTAACCAGAGACAAGCCGCCTATCAGCAAACGATTCAGCAGTATCAGAAAATAGAGCAAATGAACCAGGCCGAGCAACAGCAGCAGATGGAAGCTTACCTTCACACGCAGCAAGCCGAATTGCTTGCCAAGCTGCCTGAATGGAAAGACCCAGCGAAAGCGACGCCGGAAAAAGAGGCCATCGTGAAATACCTTGTCGATCAAGGTTTTCCTGCGGCGGCTTTGGATAATATCAGCGATCACAAAACCGTCATTTTGGCGCGTAAGGCGATGCTTTATGACAAGATGATGGAAAAGGCCGGTGCCGCAGCGAAGAAAATCGCGACGGTTCCCACCAAGATCGTGAAACCTGGAGTAGGCGAGTCGCCGAACAATCTTGACAAGCGCAGCCAAGCATTTCAGCGCCTGGGCAAGACGGGACGGATTGAAGACGCAGCCGCTCTATTTTCTGACTACGTTTAACGCCGCGAGGCGCTGGAGAAACCAAAATGACCGCACCAACCAATACCTTTCTGACCACGGCCGCCATCGGCAATCGTGAAGACTTGACGGATATCATCTATCGTATCTCGCCGACCACGACGCCGCTGCTGAACCTGGCAGCCAAGGCCAAGGCAAGCAACACTCTGCACGAGTGGCAAACTCAAGACCTCGCGGCTGCATCCACAAGCAATGCACAGGCCGAGGGCGACAATGCTTCGGCAAAGACCGTGACACCGACGGTTCGCTTGAACAATCGCACTCAGATTTCGACAAAAACAGTGATCGTCTCCGGTACGCAAGAGGCGATGAACCCAGCCGGACGCAAGGATGAACTGGCTTACCAGTTGTCGTTGGCATCCCTAGAACTGAAACGCGACATGGAATCGTCATTGACTCAGTTGGACGTGACCGCGACATCGCCTCGCCAAGCGCGCGGCCTGCGTGGCTGGCTCGTTGACAACATTGACAACGGCACTGGCTATGTTGCACCGTCCTATACCGGCAATACCGGTACGACAGATGGCACGCAGCGCGCATTCACCGAATCTTCACTGAAGAATACGCTGCAGAAGATTTACGTCGCCGGTGGCGATCCTGACGTCGTGATGACAGGCCCAGCGCAGAAGCAGACGTTCTCTACCTTCACCGGTAATGCGACACGCTTCGACAAGTCGGAAGACGAAAAACTGTATGCCGGCATTTCGGTGTATGTCTCCGACTTCGGCACATTGAATATCATGCCGAACCGCTTCCAGCGCACCCGCGATGTATTCGTGATCGAAAGCGACAAGGTTGCGGTGGCTTATCTGCGTCCATTCCAAACCATTAAATTGGCGACCACTGGCGATGCGCTGCAACGTGAATTGGTTTGCGAATTCACTTTGGAATATCGTGCACCGAAGTCTGGTGGCGCGATTTACGATGTTTTGTAGTATTTCCTAACTGAAACTTAATGGGGCTTCGGCCCCTTCTTAGAAAGGAAAATATCATGGGTACAAATCTCATCCAGCGGCCTGATGGCGGCATGGACTTCCAGGACAGCAGCGGGAATATTGTTGGGTCCATTGGCGGCGCTGTGCAAAGCTTCCGCAATATCAAAGTAGCGAAGATACCCATTACCGGCGTCGCAGCTACAACTGGCGGTGCACTGTTCTCTTGGGCCAATCCAGAGCAAGGCTCCATCATCATTGAGCGTTTCCAGATCGACATCACGACCGCTTCCACTGGCGCGGCCAATGGTTCGTTTGGCGTGGCAGCCAACGGCACCACCTCAAGCGCGAACCTGATTGACACCTATGCACTGGCAAGCACGGCAAAGGTGGTGGATAACCATGTGGATAACTCTACCAATGGTAAGTTTGTGCAGAAGATGACGACCAGTCAGTTTGTCACTGGCACTGGATCGGCCACGACGGCCGGCCTTGTTGGAAACGTCTACATTCACTACTACCTGGCGTAATAAGAGCGGGAGCCATCCCGCTTTTTCTTAATGCCGTGAGGCACTGGAGAAACAATGGAAAGCGGTTCATACCTCAAGGTCGTTAAAACAGGTGTCACCATTACTACGAGTGGCGCCTCTGCCTCCGCGACATTACCGACCACGCAAAGCGGCATCCCTCCCAACTATGTGCGTGTGGCGGCCTCTGCTGCGGCATGTGTGCGGCTCACCAAAGGCGCATCTACCGCGTTGACTACAGACCTACAAGTGCAGCCAGGCGACGCGGTTATTTTGGCGGTGAATGGCGAAGATACCATATCAGCGATTCAAGTTTCTGCGGCCGGCGTGGTGCAATGCTCGCCATTGGAGAATCTGTAATGTCTGTCGAAACTCGACTTCATGTGCATGATGGGTCCGTGACGTTTGAGCGCATACAGGACTGCACGCCTATTCTTGAGCGTGCTACCGCGTTGCACAACGGCGGTCATCATGGCTCTAGCGAGATGCGGCATGCTGCCGATTTCCCCATGGTGATCGTGGAAAAATACTGCAATGACCATCATATCGAGTTTGCCGAGTTTATCCAAAACAAAGATCACGTGCGCCGCATGCTGGCTGATCCTGCATTGGCAGGCTTCCGTGTCTGGAAAGGCCGCGTATGACCTCTATCGTTGACTATGCGTCCCTGCAAACTTCGCTGGCAAATTGGCTGCACAGAGCTGATTTGACCGCGATGATACCGGATTTCATCGGTATTGCTGAGGGAACGTTGTCAGCCGATTTGGATGCGCGTCCGATGGATATCAGGACGAATTTGACAGCGACAGCCGGCAATGCATATGTCACGCTCCCTAGCGATATGCTGGAGATGAAACGTCTTATCTTGGTCACGGACCCTATTTACGTGTTGCGCTACGAAACGCCGGACCAATTGTCGACCGATTACCCGAGCCTGAGCATCGTCGGCAAGCCTACTGTATTCACGGTGATTGGATCGCAGATACAGCTTGCCGCGACGCCGGACACCAATTACACGCTGGAGCTCACTTGCCGGCAAAGGGTTCCATCTCTCACGTCGACAAATACGACAAATTGGGTGATCACAAATTTTCCGAATGCCTATTTGTGGGCAGCCTTGTGCGCAGCGCAGCCATTCATTCAGAATGACGCGCGCTTGCCTCTCTTCAAGCAAATGTATTCTGAAGCAATTGCAGCGATAAATTCTATCGACTGGTATTCTGGCAGTAGCATGCGTGTACGCGCGCGATAAAGGGAATAAATCATGGGTTTAGAGTCAGGCACCTACATATCAGACCTCGTTGCGACAAATCCTCTTGGCACTGATCCTAAGAGCCAAGGCGACGATCATTTGCGCCTGATAAAATCGACGATAAAGACAACCTTCCCAAATGTGACTGGGGCTGTCACGATGACTCACGCGCAGTTGAATTTGATCCCGACATTTGGAACTATCGCTGGTCAGGTTTGGACAGGGCAGCATGATTTTACGGGTGCCACATGGCTGCGCGCTCCTGGTCCCGTCAATCCGACAGATGTGGTCATTAAATCGTATGCTGATGCATTGCCTTTTGGCGGTGTTGATCCTATTCCCTGTATTGGAGCGGGAGGCACGGCAGACGCCATCACGGCCAACTATTCGCCAGCGATTACTTTATCTGATCTGCGTAAATGCATGGTGGTATGCACAGCGGCGAATGCGACGACCACGCCGACATTTTCTCCAAATGGACTGACAGCGCATACTATCACTATGAACGGAGGACAACCACTTGCACCAGGCAGTATTCCGGGCGCAGGCTTCGTGGCAATCTTGGAATACAACCTAGCGAATACACGCTGGGAACTGTTGAATCCCAAAGTCGCAGTTTCGCCGCTATTATGGGGCGACGGCTCAGACGGCAATGTAACGGTCAATGGTGCGGTCACTTTGTCACGTGACATGTTCTATAACAACTTAACTTTGACGGCCGGCGCGGCACTGAAGACGAACGGTTATAGGATTCATGTCGCTGGAACCTTGGATATCAGTGCTGCTCCAGCAGGGGCAATTTTCTGGAACGGAAGTACCGGGGGGAACGGTGTCGTCAATGGCCCAGGAACCGGCGGCGCAATTCTAACATCGGCAAATCTAGGAGGGTCTCCAGCCGGGGGGGCCGGCGGGGCAAGTGGATCAGCGTCGCCTGGCGTCGCAGGAAATAACGGCGGCGCAACTATCATTGGAGGAACAGGAGCAGGGAATACATATCTTCCCGGAGCTGCTGCTTCTGTCAGCTTTAAAGGAACTAGTTTTCCTGGGTTCCCCGCTGGCACGCAAATTCAAGGCACAGCGGTATTTCTTCCTCTTGGGGGCGCCAGCGGTGGGGGTGGAGGTGCTGATGCTCTCAGTGCTGGTGCAGGCGGCGGCGGCGGTGGTTCTGGTGGTGGCGTTATAGTAATAATCGCAAATATCATCGCCAGAGGATCAAATGTAACAGCCGGAATTATCCAGGTAAAAGGCGGCAATGCCGGGAATGGATATGGTATCGGTGTGGCCGGCGGTGGCAATGGAGGCGGTAGCGGCGGTGGCGGTGGATGGCTAGTAATTGTTTTTGGAACGACTACAGGATCGACAATTGTAAATGCCATTGACGTGAGCGGCGGCTCTGGTGGAACTGGTGGGAATAGTAGTGGCGGTGGAAATGTGGGCGGCGGCGGTGGTGGTTCTGGAGGAACTGGCACAGTCAATATTTACAATCTTTCTGCCGGTACTTTTTCTGCTGTGACGGCTATTGCAGGAACCGCAGGTAGCGCGTTTTCTGGCGGGACGGGAGGCGCAGGCGCTCCCGCAAACGTAAAACAGGTGAACCTATGAGCGGCGTATGGGGTACGGCAGAGGCTATGCCATTTTCTGAAGCAACATTGGCGCAAGCTTCGGCGTCCGGTGCATCGCAAATCGTGCAACTTCCTTGTGGCACCTATGTGGCCGGTTTCAATGCTGATACAGGCCCAGTGACACCGCAATCCGTGACGGCTTATCAGCTATTGATGGCGCTGAATAATGCCGGTCGATACACTGATCTGATGACTTATGTGAATTCGCAATCGGCACCGGTCCAGATTGCATTTAATCAGTCAATAAATTTCAACCGCACGAATCCTATGGTTTTAGCGGCGGCTGCCGCGCTTGGCATGTCAAGTGCACAGACCGATTCTTTATTTGTTTCCGCAAGTCATCTTAGCGCGATTCCATGACTCTTGTTCCTATTCCTAATTCGGGGTCGATAGGCGTCAACAAGGATTTATCGAGCCATGAATTACCAGATGCAGCGTGGACGGATGCGAACAACATCCGATTCCTTGATGGCATGGCGCGTCAATTTTACGGACATATCGAGGTCTACAATAGCCCGACGGCCGTTCCTCAGCATATCCTTGCTTGCACGATAGCTGGTGTGCGGTACTGGGTCTATGCCACGGCGACAAAATGCTTTACCGTGACGATATCTGGCGGCGTTGTAACAAGCACTGACATTACCCATGCGACGCCGCGCGCAGGGATAGTGAATCAGTGGACCAGTACACTGCTATCCGGCGTTCCGATTATGAATACGGGAGACACGACTTCAATTCCGATGAGTTGGGATTTGAACACGGCGCACAAATTCATCGACTTGGTGAACTGGCCGGCATCGACCTATTGCAAATCCCTGCGTGCCTTCAAGAATTATTTGGTAGCACTGAATGTAACCAAGAGCGGTACTAATTACCCCTTCATGGTGAAATGGTCACATCCTGCCGATCCAGGGTCGCTGCCTTCTTCCTGGGATCAGACCGATGCAACAAAGGACGCTGGCGAGCTCGACTTGGCAGAAGGTGGAGACATCATTATTGATGGACTCCAATTGCGCGACTCCTTTATGATTTACAAGGAATCCAGTATCTGGCGCATGGATTATATCGGTGGGCCGTTCGTTTTCCGCTTCCAAAAAGTACTTGGCACATCTGGCGCGCTCAATAAAAACTGCATCGTGGAGGCAGATGGCATACATGTTGTTTTGACTGGCTCTGACGTTATCGTGCATGACGGACAAAATAGTGATTCCATTCTCGACAAGCAAACCAGAAGGTATTTGTTTGATACAATAGACTCGACAAATATTGGCCTTTGCTTCATGTTCAAAAATATCTTCTTCAACGAGGTATTTTTGTGTTATCCGCAGAGCGGGTCCTCAGTCTGTGATAAAGCACTGGTATGGAATTACAAAGACAAAACGGTATCGTTCCGTGATCTGCCTAACTTGAACCATGCTGCTTATGGCGCTGTTGATGCGTCGCTGAGCACGACATGGGATTCAGATAGTGCACCTTGGGATTCGGATATTACGCTTTGGTCGTCCGGTGAACTCGTGCCAAGCATTGCGCGCGTGCTGATGGCAAGCCAGGATATGAAGCTCTACCTTCTGGATTCTGGATCGACATTCAACGGCGTGCAGCCAGCATCCTTCCTAGAGCGCATAGGCTTATCTTTCGGTGCTCCAGAGGGAAGAAAACTCGTCAAGGGAATTCGTCCGCGTATTCAAGGCGTGACAGGGCAAACCGTGAATATCAAAGTGGGCAGCGCACCGAATGCCTACGACACGCCTACCTATGCGCCGGCTGTCGTGCACACCATAGGAACGACGGTACGCAGTGATGTATTGGTCGATGGGCGCTATATCGCGATCAGAATAGAGTCAGGAACCGCCTATCAATGGCGCCTTGACAGTATGGATGTGGAACTTGAGCCTTCGGGGGTATGGTGAGAACGACGACGATCAACACGCCGTTTTATGTGCCAGCCGAGGTGCCGACCGATCCAGCAGAATTGCAGCGCTATCTGCGCAATGAGTTCAACCGGATTGCGGGATGCGTCGCGATACTGGCTAAAGGCCATTGCGAGTTTGTGAATGTGGCTCCGAGCAAGCCACGTGAGGGAGACATCATAGGTTGCGATGGCACAAATCTGAATCTGGGAAGCGGAAAGGGAATTTATGGATACTATACCGGTGCTTGGCACCTTCTCGGATAAGGAGTAAATCATGGCTTTCGACTGGTCCAAACTCAATTACTCGCAATTGCTGGCGCTCGCGCAGAAACAAGACCCTTCCATTGCGGCAGGATGGCAACGTCCTTCCGAGCCCGGCGCATGGAATGATCCGATGATCAACAAGAACAATGCGACCATCGACCTATCCAGCCTCGGCATTCCAGGCAAAGCAGGCATCACGGCTGCGCCAGGCCAAGGATTGATCTTCGATGCGCCTGACCCTGGCGGCTCATCGCACCGCGTCGCGATGCGCGCGGGTGCCAATGGCAGCGTGACGCCGACCTATTACAACCAGGGCGATTCCTTCCTAGACAAGATGATCCCTTTGATGGTGATGGCAGGGACGGGAGCGGTGGGCGCGAATGCCTTGGGCTTTCTCGGCGGTGCAGCGGACGGCACTTCCGCAGTGGCCGGTGGCGCTGGTGGGGGCTCAGGAGGCGCAGGCGCGACATCGGCCTTCGGTGGCACCAGCATGCCAGCCCTCAGCGCGGGAGAAGTCGCTGGCACGGGAGCAGGCACCGCAGCCCTTCCTACTGCAGCAGAAATAGGCGCTGCTGGAGGTGGGCTTTCCTCATTAGGAGGCGGCGCTTCTGCAGCGACGGGGTTGAGTACCTTACCAGCGGCCGGCATGAGCGGCGCAGGCCCCATAGGTTCAGGAGCGGCATCTATTCCTGCCGATATTTCTGGAGAAATAGCCGGTGGTGCGCCAACCTTGACAGGCGCGCAGATAGGCGGCGCGGGGTCAACCGGCGCAAGCTACTTGGATACCCTGAATGGCGTATTGGGAAGTCCTCTTGGGAAATTAGGCACAACGCTGCTCGGCAGCTTTATCGGCAGTCAGCCGAACCAGCAGATGCAGAACCTTACCAAGCAAGTTGACCCGCGCATCGCTCCCTATATTTACGGCCAGGGCGGCGTGCTGCAAAATGCTGCCAATCTGTATAACGCGAACCCTTCCGGCACAAACGACCTGATGCGGCAGGGATGGCAAAGCCAGATTGACGCCTTGAATAATCCGGCACTAAAAGCTGGATATGCGAATATGATGTCGCAGGGACAAGGCTTGTTAAATCGCGGCGTCGCCGCCAATCCCTTCACCACAGGGCAGACGCAGTTATTGCAGACGCCAGCACAATTTGCAGGCTTATTAAGGAGCTGATGACATGGCGGACTATAGCGCTGCGATGCAGCAAATTTTATCAGGCAAGGTCAACAATCCTTACCTCGATCAGATGGCGACCGGCATCAAAAATACGGTCAACGACAATCTTACGCAGAATGTTTTGCCTGGCATAGGTAGTGATGCCATGATGGCTGGTGGTTATGGCGGCTCGCGCCAGGGCATCGCACAAGGTCTAGCGATAGGCCAAAGCAATAAATATTTGGGCGACTCGCTCGCTAATTTATACGGTGGCCAGCAAAGCCAGGCGAACCAGTTGCAAGCGCAAATGACAGGGCAATTATCCGGGCAGGACGCGACGGCCGCTAACCTCGCAACCAGCTTGGCGGCACAAAAGGCCATGAATGACGCCAACTTAGGTCTAGGCTATCTGAATGCAAATCAGAATTTCTATACGTCGAATCGCGGCTTGGACCTCCAGTCCTTGCAGACGGGCGCCAATTTGTTTGGCGCCGGTGCGAATGGAAGCCAAGGAATAGGCCAGAATTTGACCAATATCGGCAACCAGCAAAATCAGCAACCCTGGAACCAATTGGGCAATTTCAGCAATAACGTGAACCAATACACCGGGTTGGGCGGTTCAACCAATCAGACCAATAGCCAGGGCGGCGGTTTAACCGGCGCTATCGGCGGCGCATTGGCTGGAACCCAGCTTTATAATAATCTCGGCTTTGGCGGCTCGCCTGCGCCTGCGCAACCAGTTCGCACGCCAATTGGCATGGGTTCAATACGCGGCGCTTACGGAGTTTAAGGGGACAACATGGGACTGCTTGATATGTACGACCAAGACCCGGACAGCCTGCAGTCGGCGCAGACCCTCGGTCTGGCGCAAGGCTTGCTCTCAGGCCGGGGCGGTCCTGCACTTGGTGCTGGCATCGGCAATATGCAAGCCGCCAAAAAGGAATGGCAAGACCGGCAGCGCGAGCAAATGCAGCTCATGATGCAGGCGGCGCAATTCCAACAGCAAATGAAGACGCAAGCCTTTGCCAATGGCATCCTGCAAAACGCAATGGGCGGCCAGCAGGGTAGCGAGAGCGCCACATCCCCGGCGCCCGTCATGGCTGGAACACCTGGGCAAATCCCAATGACGGGCGGGGGCGCAATGCCCATGCCAAGCCCAGGAGTTCAATCCGCGCCGTCTTCCGTGCCAGCGGCGCAACCTGGCATTCTAGGCTTGAATCGCAATGCGATTGCTGGTGGCGTGATTGCAGGACTGCCCGGCATGTCTGAACTTGGAAAAGCCATCGTTGCAGGCAATGCCGTGCCGGAAGAGGTCAAGGTTGCCCAGGCGCTCGGCATTCCTCTGGACCAGGTACGCGCGGCCAAGATGCGCGAAAACGACGCCAAGGGCGTCAATATCTCGGCCAGCGGCCAAGCCTCGGCCATCACGCGCGACGCCAACGGCAATCCTGTGGTATCGGCACCCGCTGGCGCCGTGGATACCTACAAGGCGTATAAGCAGGCCGACCAGGGCATTGCCAATGCAAATGATCTGGTGACGGTCAATCTTCCAGGAGGGCCACGCCAGATGACCAAGGCGCAGGCGTTGCAGATGACGGGCGGCGCGCCAGAGCAAAGCGCACCCCAACCCGCGCAGGTCTTGCCGCAATGGCTGCAGGCGCGCGTCGATATGGGCAAGACCATCACTGATCCTGAACTACGCAATTCTTTCGTTGCCGCAATCCAAACCCAACTCGGCAACAGCGCGCTGCCGCAAAGCAGCAAGGATGCCTATGGGCGCGCCTTCACGGCGGCATTGAGTGGCACGAATGGAGCACCGTCGCAGGCAGCGCCGACTTCGGCAACATCCAGCGCAGATAACGGGGCGCCAGGCTTTGGCTTGCAAACCCCGGAAGCGGCCGCAGAGGCACAAAAGGCCGTTGATCTGCGATTCGCCCCGCAAACTGCCTATGCCAGCGACGCCGGCAAGAACCTGGCCGCCAAGGGTGCTGCCTTGAGCAGTCAAGTCGCCGAATCGCAAGAATTGCTGAAGCGCATAGACCAATCTCGCCAGGCGCTGCAAACCTTCCAGGCCGGGGGCGGCATGGATACGCGGGTCGATGTGGCAAAGGCGCTCCAGGGACTTGGCGCACCTCAAAGCATCGTGGACCAAGTCGCTGGTGGCAGCTTGAACGGGGCGCAAGTATTCCAGAAATATGCCGCGCAAGAAGCCTTGCAAACCATGCGCCAATCGCTCGCCAGCGATGACGGCAAGGGCTCGCCGGGTAACCGCGTCGCGATGCAGCTTTTCATCAAAAATAATCCCAACTTGGACACTGACCCACGCGCAATCGAGAAGATTTTCAATTTCCAGACGGGTTTGCATAACCAATTGCTGGACCAGCAAGACAATTACGTTAAATATGTGACGGACCCCACGACGCCCAAGGACGTATCAGCGTTCGATAATCAATGGGCGCATCAGGCCATTGCCAAGGGCTATGTGAATCCGCAGATGGTCACGGGGCAAGCCAAGGGGACGCAAAGCGCGCCTCCTGCTGCGGCGGCGACGCAATATTCCGTGACGGCGCCTGGCGGCAAGGTCTATTCTTTCCCGGATCAAAAATCCATGATGAATTTCAAGCTGGAAGCGGGGATTAAATAATGCCGGATTATGACGCGCTCGCCGCCAAGTATGGCGCTACCACGGGGCAACCTGATCTGGACGCACTGGCCGCGAAATATGGTGCGGTAGGCGTCCCGGGAGCGGTCACGCCCGACAATTCCCTGATGGGGCGTCTCGGGGCGGCTTACCAGGACATGAAGACCAATTCTCAGCAAGTGCCCTATGTCGGCGGCTTGCTGCATGGCTTCCTGCAAACCCCGCATGCGGTCACGCAACTGATCGCCAATCTCGGAAACCAGGCCGGCGTCGTCAGCGATAAGGACTTGGCCGACTTCAAGAACCTGTCGAATAGCTCCGAGCAAGCCTATCAGACGACCCGGCAAGCGACTACCGCGCAAAAGCCGTCCGACATCGCGCAGGGGAAGGTGACTCCTCCCGGCTTCGATTGGGGCAGCTTCGCCGGGAACGCGCTCAGTACGGCGCCACTGCTCGCGGCGAAAGTTCCGACCAGCTTTGCCGGCGTAAGCTTCACCGGCGCCCCGTTGATGGCCGCGAAAGCGCTGCAAGGCATGGGCATAGGCGCGGCGATGGGCGCATTGACCCCGGCAGATGATGCACTACCTAATGCGCAATTCAATGCCGATAAGCTCAAGCAACTCGGCATCGGTGTCGGCCTCGGCGGCGTCGCGCCTGTGATTGGGAGCGCGGTCGGTAAGACCGCGGGTGGCTTGTTGAATGCAGTACGGCCCATCGTGGCGCCCAGATCGGCGGTGGGCAATTCCGTACTGGAAAATATGGACAATCTGGCGCAGCAAGGAGCAACATCCGTGAGTCCGCAAGACTTGCTCAATCGTCTGCGCTCTGTCCAGCAACTGGTGCCAGGATCGCAGCCGACCACGGCGCAAGTGGCTGGCGTGCCGCAATTGGTGATGGCAGAAAAGACCCTGAAAAATAACCCGACCTATCTGCCCGACTTCCTCAATCGCGCGATCGGCAACAACCAGGCTCGGCTGCAGGCATTGCAGGGCATTGCGCAGACCCCAGAAGCCTTGCAGGCAGCCATTGCGGCACGCAATGCAGCAGCCTCTCCTCTCTATGACGCGGCAAAGAACGCTACGTTGCCGGTGGATGATGCCTTGCAAGAGATATTGGATCGTCCCTCGGCACAGTCAGCAATTCAGCGCGGCATGAAGATTGCCGCAGAGCGTGGCGATGCCGTGGCGCCGATTGCCGGCACGAAAGGCAGCGCGACGGCGACTTCCGCGATTCTGGATGCGCAAGGAAAGCCCATCGTGACCCAGGCGGCGCAGAGCGGACAAGCGCCCACCATCAGCGGCAACCTGCTGCAATACCTGAAAATGGGCTTGGATGACTTGCAATCGTCCGGGCGCACACAGGGCATCGGCTCGCATGAAGCGAATGCACTATCTGGCACACAAGATGCTTTGCAGGCATGGATAGAGAAAAACTCGCCACAATATGCCGCCGCCAATAAAGCCTATGCAGAAGGCAGCGTGCCGGTGAATACCATGCAAGCCGGCCAGCAACTCTACAATGCGCTGGCAGGTGGCACCATGAATGCGGCCGGCGACGTGGCCCCGGCTTTGTCGCAATTCCGCAGCCAGTATGCGAAGGCACTCAAGGATGCGACCTATGGCATCGACCCGGAAGCGCAAAAGACCTTGGATGCGATCCAGGCCGATTTGCAGCGTGAGACGGTCTCTAATTCGGTGCGCGCTGGCTCGGGCTCTGATACCGCCTTCAATCTGCAGGCCCCGAATTGGCTCGCCAAGCAAATCTATGGCCCTGGTATGGCAGGGAAATCGACCTTAGGCCAGATATTGGGCGGCGTCGGCGGCTATATGACGGGTGGACCGATGGGCGCGGCCGGAGGTGTGATGGGCGTGAATAAGCTAGGCCAGTTTGCCGGCCAGCGCATGAGCGATGAAATGCAAAAAGCTATGCTGAACCCTGATTACTTCGCGCAGTTACTTCAAGATGCGATACAGCGCAATGCGGCCCCAGGATTTCAAAACCTGTCGCCAGTATGGACGCGCGCGCCGGCAGCGGCCGTAGGCTTGCTCACGAGTCGCTAAGTAGGCCTGCAGGAAGGCGCGGCTAAAAGCTGTGAGGAAATAGGCAAGGATGGGCATATAAGTGTTGAACTTTTCGTAAAATGTCTTAAAATCAAGGCGGCAATTGCCGATACTCAAACGAATAGGAAACTACCATGAATGAATTGCATGTAACCGGCGACGGCGGCGGCCAGCGTCCCCCTCCTACTGCTCCTGCCAAGAAACCAGGCCCCAAGAAAAAATGACTTCCTGGCTAACCAGGCTCGCTGCGGCACTCTTCATTCTGTGGAGTGCCGCTCTGTATTCCTATTTCTGCACGCCGAAGGTCTTCCCCGCGTATTATTTCGAGGTGGGCACCTTCGACTGCTTCATGGTATGCGCGTTGCCCCTGCTTGGCAATAATGCCGTGATAAGAGACCTGCAAAAAATAAATTTCTGCGCCGTGGCGATTCACGGTTTTGGTTTCGTGATTTACATGCTGTATTTTCCCCCTGCTGCATACAACGCGGCACTTGTCGGCCTGAAGGTGCTTGAATGGACACGCCTATTGATGGTTAGACACGATGACAACCTTCCTGGAAATTGTTTCAGGCTTGATCTGGTTTTTGACGCTCTTATTCGTCGCACGTACCCGACTGTTAAAGAGGCAACTTAATGCCCGTCGAAGACAATACGCTGCTCAAGTCGATTGCCGAACATCCTCGCACGGCAATAGCGGTGCCGCTGACCACGGCGGCGGTGGGGCAACTGACCTTGATCGCGCAATTGCAAAGCTGGCTGACGCTGGCCTCGATGTGCCTGGGCCTGATGGTGGGCTTGATCTTGATGCGCACGCGTTGGCTGGAAATGAAAAAGGCCGAGCTGGAACTCAGGAACCACACGGAGGGGAAGCATGAAAATAATCGCTGAGTGGCGTTGTGCCTACCGTTATCTGACCGTCAAGCTAGCGCTGCTGGTAGCGATGGTGGCCGCCTGTGAACCTATTTCCCCCGTCTTGCAACAGTATTTGCCACATGGATGGTATGGATGGGCTGCGATTGTGATAGCCCTCGCGCGCCTGGTGCCTCAGCCCATCGCCCCCGACAAAGGGGCTGCATTGAAACGCCGTTCTGCCGATAGGGGAAATGATCATGACGAATGATGAACTGGTTGAAATCATGCCGTACGCGTTTGAGCGAGCGGCAAAGTTTGTCGATCCACTCAATGCGACGATGGCAGAATTCGACATCACGACGCCCTTGCGCCAGGCGGCGTTCGTCGCCCAGATCGGCCATGAATCGGGACAATTCCGCTATGTGAAGGAAACCGCGAGCGGCGACGCCTACGAAGGGCGCGCGGACTTGGGGAATAACGTCCCAGGCGACGGCGTCCTGTTTAAGGGGCGAGGCCTGATCCAAATTACCGGACGCACCAATTACGCCGATCTGTGCCTGGCATTGAATATCGACTGCTTGGACCATCCTGAGATTCTGGAGCAGCCTGAAAATGCCTGCCGTTCTGCAGGCTGGTATTGGAAGACGCGTGGCCTCAATCAGTTGGCCGACGTGCAGGATTTTGAGCGCATCACACGTCGTATCAATGGCGGCTTGAACGGACAAGAGGATAGGCTTGCGCTGTATGCCAAGGCAAAGCAGGTACTAGGATGCCTCTAACCTTCTTGCTGCGCGTAGCGCCCTATGCAGCTCTGCTGATTGTATTGGGCCTGACTGGCACCTATCTGCACCATAAAGGCTTTGCGGAAGGCAGCGCTGAGGTGCAAGCGACATTCGATAAGCATCTACTGCAAGATCAACAGGCGCTAGAGGCGGCAAACGCTGCCGAGCGCGTCAAAGAACAGAAACACGCGCAAGACATCGCCGAAGCCGATCAACGCCGCCAGGAGGCAATCCAAAATGTCAAAGACGAATATGAAAAGCTTATTGCCGGCATGCGTGCTGATGCTATCCGCGTGCGCAACAACCGTGCCGCCGTCTGCGCCGGTATTCCAGCCAGCGCAACTGCCGCCAGTGCCAGCAGCAGTGATGCGGGAGCGACAAGCCAACTTTCTGACGCAGATGCGCAATTTTTGTTGCACATCGGAGAGCAAGCCGACGAAGTAGTGGAACAGCTTTCCTCTTGTCAGGCGATTTTGAAAGCAGAACGACTCGACTGACGCCGATTTCTCTTAACGCTGTGAAGCGCTGGAGTCCATAATGAGTACTGCACCGACTAGCATCTATCTGACCCAATTCATGGGACAGGTCTACGATCAAGCCGACCAAGGCGCTTGCGTGCCTAATGCCATGATGGCATCGATTAATTTGATCGAGCGCGAACAAGGCAAACAGGCATTTAACGGCTCCAGGGATTTCGTGTATTGGAATGGGCAAGAGGACATTTCTCACCATTCCATACCCTATGGGACAGTTACCTCGGAAGTCCTGGCTGATTTAGAGACGAAAGGCGTCGCGCCGGAATCCATGTGGTCCTATAACGACACCAATGCACTGACAAAGGCGCCGGATGCCGTCTATCAGGAAGCGCTGAAGCATACGATAACCAGCTACGACGCCGACTTGTTGGCACCGGCTCAGCAAAATTATGTAATGCTGAATTGGATTGTCGGGGAATTGAAGCAGGGCAAGCCGGTGCAGATGGATTTCAATGCCAAGACTTGGCTAACCTATGAGCATGGAGCATTGAATACATTGCACGTTCCAGTTGATCCTAATGGTGCTGGATTACTTGGAGGCCATTGCACGACAATTGTAGGCTATGATGCACATTTGGATGCTTCTCCACAAAACCCACTTGGTTCTCTCATCATTCAAAATTCATGGGGGACAGGTTATGGCGACAACGGATTAGAAGTGATTCCTTTGGCTGAATTCCCTGGAGATTTTAGTCCTATCAATGGACAGCCTAATGTGTGGGAATTGTATGCAATCAGTGGCTTTGAAGGTGTTGACCAGAAATACACAGCTTCTAAAGCTCAAGTGTCTGACGCCTATACGACGATCTTGCAACGCGCGCCAGAAGCGGCCGGCATGAACTTTTTTTCCAGTTTGTTGGACAATGCAACGGTCAATCTTGATCAGATTTACGACAGCATGTTTAACTCTTCCGAAGGCCAAGCTATCTACGGCGGCATGAGCCATGCGCAGATCGTCACGCAGATGTATCGCTCAGTGCTCAATCGTGATCCTGATGCTGCTGGGTTTGCGTTCTTCTTGAACAGGTTAGATACTGGCGCATGCACGCCTGGGCAAATGTATGAGCAGACCATTGCCGCAGTTAAGGGCATCACATCCGGCAATGATTTGATGGGACATGACTATCTGCTGAATAAAGAGGATATGGGGGAGTATTACAGTATCGCGATGCAAATCGACGGCACTCACAGCGCGTTGGCACATAACATTATTTCGCAAGTTACGTCTGACGCCAATCAGTGCCAAATCGTCAAAGTGGGCATTGCGCCACAGTTGGGCGCGGATTGGAACGTGCATTCTTAATTGACCCATCCGGCACGCCTAAGCGTGGGCCATGCGGTTTGCTGCTATGCGCACCCCTGCAGCTAGAGTCCAAGGAAGCCCATAAGGGCTGCGGCGCACTCGCTGACGACGTTAATCTGAATTCTCTTCCCTATTGCGCGGTCGGTAAGTGTTGCTGCGCGAAATGGCGAGAAACATTAATGTGAAAAAGCCTCCCAGGATCGCCAAGATGGTCAGCGCGCTCACAGCAACGCACTCAGACGGGACATGATGCTGCGGAAACTATCGGCTGCCTCTTGACTCAAGGTCTGCGCGTGGTTTTCCAATTCCTGCATTACGCTGACTTTGGCGAATTCCTTTTCGTCGGCTGCTAGTTTGGCTGTGATAGCAAGAACGCTATTTGTCCATTGTTCGACGTTGGCCTGCGCTTCCTGCAAATTGGCCTTGTCCTGGTCGATGGTAGCTTGATCCATGTTTTACCTTTCGTTGTTGAATAAATCGACTTGTTGCAAAAAGATTATAGGCGCTGCACGTTCAAACTTCCGAAAAATCTCTGCACGTGTCGGAATCTCTGCGGCATCCTTCATTTGAAACGCTGCCAAAACGGGTTGGCAATCACTCAGGCTGGGCCGGTATCCTTGCCTAGTGATCTCCAAGCGATGGGCATTGAAAAGCGCGTACAGGCCGCTCTCGCGATGCCAGTAGGCCTTCCCGCCTTGCGCCGGCTCAGGAGCATTGGCCCAGCCTGGAGTGACCGGCTTCATGCCGCTTTGCGGCGGTCATCTGGCTTGTAGAGCGATGCGCGCAAGCCTGGGCTGAATTCTTCCAGCTTTGAATTGTGCAAGCTGATATAAAATTTCAGATCATAAGCCGTCACTTCTTGATCGCCGTGCAATTCGGTGCGGACGTTGATGTGGGAAAGTTCGACTGTTTCGCGGTTTAGATGGAACATTCACTTCTCCTATTGATAAATTAATTTTAATCGGAGCCGGAGCCGTAGCCGTAGCCGTAGCCGGAGCCGGAGCCGTAGCCGTCGCCGTCGCCGTAGCCGGAGCCGGAGCCGTCGCCGTCGCCGTCGCCGTCGCCGGAGCCGGAGCCGTAGCCAGAGCCGGAGCCGTAGCCGGAGCCGTAGCCGTCGCCGGAGCCGGAGCCGTCGCCGGAGCCGTCGCCGTAGCCGGAGCCGTCGCCGGAGCCGTAGCCGGAGCGAAACACTTTATCTGTAATCATGGATGCTCTCACGTATTCCACTGGCCACAGGAATCAACTCACAAACGCCAGTCAAATAAATTTCAGGATTGATTACGTCGAGTTTTGATTTTCCAGGTTGCAGCCCTTTTTGGGCTACACCCGAAAGCGCGACTCCATCAGCGGCTTTCCAACTCCACAAACGCCGGGAATTTTTCAGAATGACGTTTTCGCCATCTACGCTGACCACTTCGCCAGCATGCACGCCGGCCGCATAGCATCGCGCGATGACGTACTTTCCTACCATTGGGTTCTGCAAAGCTGTTTGCGTTTGTGATGAGCTAAACAAAGAGGCTAATTCTTTGGCTTGGCCGATTGTCAAATCATTGATATTCATACTTTCTCCTTAGTGGGTACTGCTGTTATTATGGGTAAGCGATTAATTTCAATTCTTCTTTTTGCTGGACAAGCACGCCGCATTGGCTTGCTATGCTTAAAATTGAATTCAAAGTTTCTCGTATGCTTTCTATTCCTTCTGAACAATCTACTGGAGTGTTTCCCGTAGCCGCTTTCAGAACTGCATTCAAGTCACCTTGTATTGATGAGCAAAGTTTTTGCAATTCAATTTTTAGCCGTTCATGCTCCGCTCGCACGGTTGAATATTTCCCGCGTGCGAGCAAAACTTCTGTATCGAATTGACTAAGGTCCATATCAGAAAGGGATATCTTCGTCTAAATCAATTTCAGACAGTCCTGATTGATGCTGAATCGATTGTTGTGATGATTTCTTTTTCAAAGGCCGGTCGCTTAATTGTGCAAGCAAAACAGGTAGCATTTCTGGCTTGGTTTTCTTATCAAGAATTTCTGATGCAACCATTTCAGTAGCAGAGTCAAAAACCTGGAACAATTCAAGACGCCAAGCTGTTTCACCTGTCTTTACTGCGTCCTTCATTTTTTCGTATTCAGTAGAGCGAAACAACACACCAATTGGTTTATTCAACAAATCCGCGAATACTTCTGCATCTACTATTTCGTTTGCGCGTGTCTCATTATTCCAACGATCTACCTTGCCACTTGATGGCTTGATATTTCTAAGGCGCAAGCACGTCATGATAGCCATCAAAGCTTTGAAGCCAACAAGTTGAGAGCCCTCTTTGTCTGTCGTCCATATATCAAAGCGTGTAGTCCGATTATCGTTATTCTTAAAAGTAAAGCCGATACCGTGCGTACCTTTCTTGCTGCTGACTAATTTTTCAGCGCGAGTAAAAATGCCTTTATATTTCCCAGTATCAGTTAAATAATTGCTGATTTTTTCTGCTTCACGCGCTGATTGTGTATTGAGTTCGTACATGGTTAATCCTTGGTTAAATAATAGGCTTGGATTGCATCGTCAACGAGTTTTAAATCGTTTTCAATATGCTCGGTTTCAAAAAGTCCCATTGGGGACTTACATGTATTGCTACCATTGTTTTGCGTTTCAAAAATATAGTTTTGATTGACGACCTTTGTTTGCAAAACGATTGTCAACATGGATTCTACTGGGCAGGCTTGGTCTATCATCTTGCCGATTGTTTTTGCTTTCGTCTGACCGCTTTCGCTTACCTCTGTATGACCCAAAAGATAGACACGGACATCTTCAGCCATGCCAGATGTAGCCATCAATAAATCCCAAGCAGCGCGTCCTATCTCGGTAAATTTTTGATAGCCTTTTTCATCTGAGCGGCGCATGAAAGAATTTGTCATCGTCAAATTCCAGTCATCTATCACGATTATTTTCCGCTTTGTTTTTTGCATTAAATTTATTATTTTTGCAGAGTCATCGCAGACAAAAATATTCCCTTCCTTACAGGTTTGTGCATTGAAATATTTCCAATGCGAAGACCTAAAAGGCAAAGGCTTTTTTATTGGTTGAATCAGGAGGGTATTTTGTGGATCGAGATTGCGAAGACTGGTAGATTTTCCTGTGCCAGATTCGCCTATGATGAGCGCTGCTATAGACATGATTTTCCTTGGTTTTTACTTGGTTTTAAATGGGTTGTTTTTGCAATATAGTTTAGAAAGGACAGTTATGCAATTTAATATATTTGTCTTGTTCTTTCTTTTCTTTTTCTGTCAGTTCAATAAATTCAATCGAACTTGGAGGAAGCTTAGAAAGCCTGATTTGTTCTCTAGCGGTTTCTCCTTGCCTACGCTGTAATTCAGTGATTGGTTTTCTTTGAAAGTTTTTCATGGCTTCAATATTTCTCAATAATAAGCGCCAAAATAATCAACGCTGATATCACACAAAGTTTTATGACAGTTCGCGTAAAACTTTCTTCCGATGGCAAGCCCAACATCGCGTCAGATAGCTGATGCGGCCGGTTCAGCTTCTCGCGTACCTTAATAGCGCGCTTGATTGTGCGGCGTGCACTGAGGTCGCTTAGGTAAGCGCGAAGGTGTTTCATTTTGAAGCTTCTTCTTCAGCCAAGCGGCGCATATCAGCCATAGCAGTTTCATTGCTTTCATAAAACCGCGTAGGACTAACTAGAAGATCAGGCGAGCTTGCATGGTATATCAGCAGTGCAGCTAATGGCGTATCGTGAAAACGCTCCAATTCCTTACCAGCTTCGCCAGCCAAATGTACGACCCAGCCAGCGCGGCAATGCGTTGTCTCGCAACTGTGCCAGGTAGACATATTCAGAGCATCAGGCTTGCTGACAGCAGCTAAAACGGTTTGGTGGATATTGTCGATTATTGGAATTGCTGGCGCGCCCAGATTTCCAGAAGTCGCATCTGGTTCAGCGCACAAGCCTTTTTTATTCCATAGATTGGCGATATGGTAGCAGTCGGAGCAGCGGGAGCAGCTGGAGCAGCGGGAGCAGCGGGAGCAGCTGGAGCAGTCGGAGCAGCGGGAGCAGCAGAAGCAGCGGGAGCAGCTGGAGCAGCTGGAGCAGTTGGAGCAGTCGGAGCAGCGGGAGCAGCCGAAGCAGCGGGAGCAGCCGAAGCAGTCGGAGCAGTCGGAGCAGTTTATGCAATTCTGGCACTCATTCAGCGATTCCAGTGCCTCCCGTGCAGCTTCTTCGCTGCCGAAATATTCAACGCTGCATTTATTGCCGTTTTTGTCTTCGATCCAGGTTGTCATGATTTTCCTTTGGGGCTGTGAAAAAACTAGTGGTAAAGCAAAGTACTGATCACCATACAGGTCACCAGCACCATGCAGAAAACATAGGCCGACACCTTCATTAGCTTGCGGTTTGTCTCGCACTGGGCGCAGATGCGGATCAATTCTTTCTTTTGCACTGCCCTGGTAGCGCCGTGCGATGAGCCAAACGCATTCCATTGAGCAGCGCACCAGGCAGCCTTCCACGCATCAGGCTCGCCGGCCCCATTCGCATAGGCGCGCACGTGATCCAACTCAGAGTCGCTAGCAAAGCCATTGGCAAAGCACTCAGCGACTTCCAGCGCGCGCCGGGTGCTGGTGTCTTGCATCAGATCAATCCGAATTCATTGTCAATCTGCAGCGTAAAAGGATCGTCCTCATTGTAGACAATCTAAGGCAGCACCGAATGTTGTGTTTGTGTGGGTTGCATGGTTATTCCTTACTCAAACCAGTCAGCTTGCAGCTTCAAAGTTTCGGTGTGGCCGCTTTTTGTCGTTGATGCAGCCATTTCCAAATAAGCCGCGTCGCCATCATCCAGGAAGCGTTGTTCTGCGTCAGACATCCAAGCGCACGGCTGCAAGGAATTCGACGGTTTGTGATTGAATCTGACCCAAGTGGAAACCGCGTCTTGGCCTTCGAGTGTGAGAGTTTTCATTTCCATTCCCATTGTGTTGGTGCGTTTATTGTTGGTGGCCGGATTTAAACCGGCTGCTAGGTCATTTTCTGCGCTTCTTGGTGCCGGTCACCACTCCGGTCTGTTTAATCTCTGTCCTTATCCGGCTACCATAATTGGCTTGAGGCATCGGAGGTTTGATTCGGTGATATCGCAGCAGTCGCAACCCTAGACGCTTTAATCACGCTGATGGTGATATTCGACTCGTTGCTTGTTTCTGCGGCGATGTAAGAACTATAGATCAGCTAAAATATAAATGCAAGAACTATTGCAAGATATTTTTCATGCAGATAAGTATTGATTTATGTAATCCTGTTTGCTATATTGGTCGAAGAAAAGGAGCCAATGATGGATAAACTTGAATATGTAAGAGAAAACTTAAAGAACACCGCCAAAGATGCAGAGGTGTCCTTTAAAACGAAAATTTCAACACGAACGCTAAGTAACATCCGTAAGCCAGACAGCAAACCGCATACCAGCACTATTGAGGCGTTGCACGCTTATTTTAAGAGAAGGGAGAGCAAATGAAATACGCTCTTTACCGCCATTTTGATAAAGATGAAAAGTTACTTTATGTGGGGATGTCGGGATTTGTTTTTGACAGGAATAATCAGCATCGATATTCCTCCTGGTATGACGAAATAAAAACCATCACCATTGAAAAATTTGACTCCAAAGAAGATGCGCTAAGAGCAGAGACTGATGCTATCAGTAGAGAAAATCCTGTTTATAACATAATGGGTAAAGGAAGGAATTCCAAAATAGTTTTAAGGGGTGAAAATTGATAATCAGCCACAACCGCATCATCACGGAATACCGCAGATACCTAGCCTATCTAAGCGAAGCCGACGCTATCCGTAAAACTGCCGAGCAATTGTTCATGCTCGAATTCGAAGTTGAGAAAATTGTGAAGGAAGATAAATGATTGATATAGAAAAATTGCGCAAGTCAGCCAAAAAAGCAGATGATCGCACTGATTCGTGGCCGTTTCATGAAAAGGCGATGCAGAAATTATTTACAGTCGAGGTCGTAAATAATCTGCTAGATAGGCTGGAGCGTGCTGAAGCATTCTTACGTGAATGCGCTGATGAAAAAAATATCATTACAGAATCGAAGACACGCGCCGACGCAATTCATATTTTGGAGCAAGCTAAATGACCAAACTAACCGACTACCAGCAAGCGAAGTTTGATGAGGCTATGCTGCTTGTCCTCTGTCTTGTGGACGAAGTTTCTGAAGGGTGGGGAGAGCAAGAAGAAATAGACGTCAAGGAATGCATCACGCAACTATGCGCGCAGATTGGGGATGACAGTGCCATCTGCGACATCTGCGACATGTGCGATGGCTTCGGAGAATTTCAGGGTGAATATTGCAAAAAGTGCTTTGTAGGACAACTCCAATCCGAGCGAAACCAACTGAAGGAAGAGAATGAGAGGCTGAAGCAGTGCACAGTCTCGAAGAAGGAAATTCTCGCCAATGCGATTATCCGCGCTTACAAAGAATTCTCGGAGGAATAAGCCATGACCAAATACAAGCTATTACCTTGCCCGTTCTGCGGGACTGAGGTAGAAATTAAACAGAGTGCTATGCCAGTTTCAAATCGCGACTGTTACACAATAACATGTGAAGGCTGCGGGACTAGTCGATCAGATTTTTACATTAATATTATTGAACGGTCATGGAATCGCCGCGCCAATCCACAACCTCAATCACTGCTGAGTGATGAGGAAATAGACGCTATCTATTTTAAGCAATTGAATCAGCACGTTCGAGAAGGCGACTTCCCAACCAT
>Ga0210384_10001222_pt1 | contig 35877 bp, 29 predicted proteins | sample IncBWH2MmetaG_FD_160574 | JGI IMG/M metagenome (GOLD analysis project Ga0210384, IMG submission 160574) | Forest soil microbial communities from Barre Woods Harvard Forest LTER site, Petersham, Massachusetts, United States - Inc-BW-H-2-M | ecosystem: Environmental > Terrestrial > Soil >...
CTTGTCCAGGCTCAGGTCGGCCACGAGCCCCTTCAGCTTGCGATTCTCCTCCCGGAGCTGGCGTAGCTCTCGGAGCTCGCTCACCCCCAGGGCCCCGAAGCGCTTCTTCCAGCGGTAGAAGCTCTGCTCGCTGACGCCCAGCTTGCGGCAGATCTCCCCGACCGGGGTGCCGGCCTCCGCCTGGCGCAGCGCCATCGCGATCCGCTCGTCGGTGAACTTGCTCGTCTTCATCGGCGGGTCCTCCGATGCCCCCTTCCGGGGCCGCTGAGGGCCGCAGCCTAGCTCAAAACGAGGGGGCCGGTGGACTCATTTCCGGGGAGGACCGCCGGGGCCTATACCCAGGCCCTGCACGGGGCGCCTCCTTATACCAGTGAACCCACGCGATTCTCGCACTGCGAATAGGGTCCAGTACGGCCTTGCTGCAGCGATGCAGTTCAGCCTGCTCACCGCGCTGAAGCTTCGCAGGGACCGACCACTCCCTTCTATCCGCGGCGTGGCGTGGATGATCTCTGCGCGCGGGCCCAGACAATTTACCGACCATGATCGAATACGAAAGCCCGGTAGCATGGGTCGCCCGGCTGGCCTCCCGTCGCAGCCTGACGTCGTGGTCAGCCGGCCGAGTCGTACCGCGGCGCCCGTGAGAATACGGCAATTGTCCGTTGGGCCAGACTGATTGACGTATCTGTTTGTGCCTGGCACGGGCCCGCCTAAGTCCATTTCGTCACCACAGCGAAATCCAGCCATGGACCCTGAAGCCCCACGGCAACAGCTGCCAGACAACCCTTGGTTTCCACTCTCCGTACGTGTTACGGTCGTCCAAGGGTGAATCTGGCAAGTACATACTCAAGCGACGACCGTGACGCGCCAGTAAGCGGAGCAGGTGCCCGGGTGGCCGCCCCTTTCGTGATCGCCGTCGTCCTCAACTGGAATAACCTCCCAGACACGCTTGAGTGTGTCGACTCCCTACAGCGCTCGGACTATTCAAATCTTGCCGTTCGCGTTGTGGACAATGGTAGTCGGGAAGATCCAAGTGCCGTGCTCCACGAGAGATATCCCAATGTCGGGGTCCTGCGCAACCCAAGGAACTTGGGGTATGGCGGGGGCAACAACGTGGGGTTGAAGTGTGCGATTGACGAGAGTGCCGCATACATCCTGCTGCTGAACAATGACGTCGTCGTGGCACCTGATTGCGTCCGTCGGCTGGTGGCGGCGGCGGAGGCCGATCGTCGAATCGGCATGGCCACGCCGAAGGTCTTCTACTACGACCGTCCGGCTGATGTTTACTGGGATGGCGGCATCGTGGACTGGAAGAGCGGCGAGGTTCCGCATGATTCGCGCGACTTGCCTGTCGAGGGTGGTATCGTCAAGAGCGAATGGCTAAATGGCTGTTCGCTCTTCGTACGAGTTACAACCATCCGGGAGATTGGGCTTCTGGATGAACGATATTTCCTGTACTTCGAAGACGCCGACTGGTCGGTGCGTGCCGGGCGCCGTGGCTGGACGAACGCCGTCGTCCTAGGTGCCCGTGCATGGCACAAGGTACATCGGAGCACGGGGGGATCCCGGAATCCGGCCGTCCGCTTCTATCATTTCAGGAACCGGTACCTCTTCGTAGCCGCGCACGGTCCTTCTCACGGGCGTCTACGATGGAAGCTCCAGTATGCGTGGACGATGTGCTCGGCGTATAGGAGGGCGAGCCACGAGCCTGAAAGTCGGCAGGTCTTCCTGGCCGTGCTCGCTAACCTACTGCAGGGCGCCTCGGGCCCCTACGAAGCTACAGGCACTGCTGGCCGACTCGTGGTCGGGTTGGACGCGCTACTGATGTTCGCGATGAAGGGTGCCACTCCGATCAAACGCTTTCTGCAGTGGATCGCCAAAATGGCGAGGTAGTTAGAGTGGACAACGGGGGAGAGAAGCCGCGGCCATGAGCGAATTGCGCGGGGATGAGCGACGTGGGTTCGGTATGAACGTCGTCGGGCACGTGAGTAGCAATCTCGGGCTCGGCGTTCTCGCGCGGAACGTTGTAAGCGTCATTCTATCCCGCGGCTGTCCGATTCGCGTACTGGATGTAGATCCAGGGATGGGCCGCCGCGGGCATGATCAGAAGTTTCACGCGTACACAGTCGGCTCCCTCGACGAGCTAGGCTACCCGGTGACGCTTCTGGTTTTGCCCCCGGATTCGATCGTTCAGTTCTTTCGGGACCCGAAGAATCAAGGCGTACTATCAAAACGTGATGGCCTAAACGCAGCGGTCATGAATTGGGAACAAATGGTGGTGCCGCATGAGTGGTCGAGGGTGTTGGAAGGACTGGACGTCATCGTAGCTCCGTCGGCATTCACTCGCAATACCTTCGAAGGGGCGCTTCCTAGCGTTCCCGCGATTTCGACAAAGGTGCCTTTGTTCTTACCGGCGGACGTGAGGGAGAGTCGGCTGCGCTTCGGCCTTTCCCGCGACATGGTGTGGTTTGGAAGCAGTTTTGAGCCGCAGAGTGATCCGGCACGGAAAAATCCGTTTGGCGTCTTGAGCGCATTTGGGCGGGCGTTCTCCGGTAGGAGGGACGCTGGCTTGGTGATCAGGGTGAACAATGCGACAGTGGATGGAAGGACTCATCCCGGGGTGGAGGAATTGAGGTCACGGAGTAGGCGCGACGACCGAGTTCGCCTGATTGAGGACCCGTTAGACTATCAGAGCGTGCTGAGCCTGTATGCGAGCCTCGACGTGTTCGTGTCGTTGCACAGGTCAGAGGGAATAGGACTGGGTCTCATGGAGGCTATGTCCTTGGGCAAACCTGTTATTGCGACGGCTTGGTCGGGGAATATGAGCTTCATGAACCACTCGAATGCGTGCCTCGCGGCCTACAACCTTATCCCGGTTCGCGCCAGCACGTGGGTCTACAGTGCGCGGGTGCTGGGCAAGGGCGCCGTATGGGCTGAGCCGGACGGTGACGACGCAGCCGACTGGATGCGGCTGCTGGTAGAGCGTCCTGATCTCCGTGCGGCCATTGGCCGGAAGGCTGCGGAGGATATGAGGCGCTATCAGGAAGAGGCGCAATGCGGAATGTTCATCGACGAGCTGCGGGCGATTCTAGACAGCCAGCTGCTGTTTGGTATCGGGACGAAGAGAAGGGAGCTGAGGCGGATGCGATTGGAGCAGTGCGTTCTCGAGGAACGGCGTCTCCGTCGATCGTGGCGGGCGACGGTGCGGTCGCTGTTAGGGAAGCTGGCGTTCTGGAGAGGTCGCAAGTAAGGGTATCGGGCGACGACGAGGATTAGAGGGCGTGCGCTGATACAGTTTCGGATGATGCGTGTCAAGGCTGTGGGTGCTGGCGGCACCTGCCCGGCCCGTCAGCTTCGAGAGGCTTTCGTGTCGGCGATAGGAAGCTCGAGGGCTTCTGTCAGCCGCTGCTCGAGGCGGTCAATTGACGCGCTGAGTGACCAGCGGCGCGTGACGAGTTCTTGGCCGGCGCTTCCAAGTCGGGAGGCGTAGCCTGGATCTGCCAGGAGACGCTGAATCGCCTGGGCGATGGCCCTGGGCGCGTCTTCCACCAGTAAGCCGTTGACGCCATCCACGACAGTCTCTCTGACTCCACCCTCGGCGACCGCGACCACCGGAAGACCGCAGGCGTTGGCCTCGAGAGGGGCGAACCCGAAGGGCTCGAGGCGCGGTGCGTACAGCAACATCGCGGCACGGTTGAGGAGATCGACGACGTCCTGGTCGTTGATACCGACGGCGGCTTTGAACCGCACGCTGGCCGATCGGGCGAGTTGCTGCATCTCCTCGAGAAGCGAAGGGTTAGCCATGTTGGCAATCCAGATGAGGTCCGGACGGGGCTCAGGGAGCTGCGCAATGGCGAGGATGACCTGATCGAGCCGCTTGTGCCAGTCGATGCTGCCCAGGCCGACGACGAATTGCTCTCGGGGCCGTCGCTGGTTGACGAAGAGGTCAGTATCGACCCCGAGGTAACATACCTTCGCGTCGAGTCCGTAGGCGCGGAGGATGCTCTCGCGACTGTAAAATGAATTGGCGAGGATGGTGTCGAAGGCGCGGGCGTTCAACAGTTCCTCTCGAGCCAGGACGCGGAGCCGGTGGACGTTCACGAGGTTGCCGAGAAACCGCCTGAGGTATCGGAGGGACCGACGACCACCACGTGGCTCTGGGAGCGCGACCCAGGGGAGCTCGGGCATCGCCTCATAGAGCGAACGGTTTGGCTCTTGGAGGTAGAGGACTTTCGGGACCCGGACATATCGGGCGATCGGCGTGACACGGGGGAATAGACAGTTATTGGCGAAGAGAAGTTCGTAGCCTCTCTGGTTAATCTGGTCCGCACATGCCCGGCAGTGTCGATCCATCGCCCCTAGGTTCTCGATGAGCTCTCGATAGGCGGCCATGGCGTGACCGAATGGATGACGTCGAATGGCCGTCCAGGAAAAGGGTATGACATGCTCAGGGATGAGCTCGGTCAAGGGCAGGTATTTCCGATCCGCGGTAGGCGGACACCACGCCTCCAGCACGTGCCCCCGCTGCACGAGCCCGCGGACATGATAGTAGAGTGCCCGTTTTGCACCCCCACTGGCCAAGTTGTGCCAGACGGCGATTTTCATGAATTACCGAATGAGTTGCTGCCCAGAGCTAGCCGGACAGTTCGCCTCGCCTAGGCCAGGAGATGGCCACGTTCCAGGAGTTGAGAAGCGCGCCTGCGCTTCCCCAATCGGGAGCAGTTCACGAGCCCTTGCCGGCACGGCCAGCCAGCGCCCAGATATACGCCGCTTCATAGCGGGCGGCGACCTGCTCCCAGGTGAAGCGGTGGGCCACGGTCTGCCGCGCCCGCTCGCCCATCGTGTTTGCCGTCGCCGGATCATTCAACAGGCAAAGAATCGCCCCGGCCAAGCTATCCGGCGCGTCGGGCGCGGCCAACAGGCCATCCACACCCAGCGTCACAACGCTCCGAAAAACCGGCAGATCCAAGGCAACGACGGGCGTGGCGTGGGCCATCGCTTCCAGCAGCACAAGGCCGAATGATTCGGCCCGCGAGGGAAGTACGAGACAGCAGGCTGTACGCAGCAGACGCGTTTTCTCCCCCTCGGTCACGTTGTCCAGCGAGCGGATGCGAGCCTGCTCGGCCGCGGGCAGAGCCGCAAGCAACCGATCAATCTCGGCGGTAGCGGGGGTGCGCGATCCGGCCAGTACTAACGTGGTGTCGGGACGTTTGTGCCAGACTCGGTGCATGGCAGCCAGCAAGTCGGGAATGCCCTTCCCCCGCACTTTGCGCCCCAGAAAGAGGACGTGTGGTGGGCGTGGGGCGGTCGGCACCGCCGGTGGCAGGTCCACGCCCATCCCGGCGGTGAAAATCCGCTCCGGCGGCACGCCAAACTCGGTCGCCAGCCGGGCCGCTTCGCCATCGGTCGCCGCCACCACCGCCGCCGCTTGGCTCAGAGCGGCGCCCATTTGCCGGACCACCGACTCCGGCCAATCATCATGGATCAGCGGCGCGACCACCAGGGGGAAGCCCAACAGCCGCTGCGCGTGCAACACACATTGTACGTTGATCACCAGGTGTGGCAGAGTCATTACTACGTCGGGCCGGTGGGCTGCGATCTTGCGCTGGATCGCTAGCCGAAAGCGCCCCCGGATGAGCCGCCAGAGCGGGCCGGCCAGCGCCGGGTGAAGAGCTGGCTGTGCGAATCCACGGCTGCCAAGGCTATAGAGCCAGCCACCATAGGGGACGCGCAGCACCTCCACGCCCTGGACGATGGCCCGCCCCGCCGGGACGCGCCGCACCCCGAACTGGTAATACCCGGCTACATCGCCCACGTCGGCGGTGACGACCCGCACCCGGTGGCCGCGCGCCGACAGACTCTCGCTAACCCGCTGGCAGAGCAGCTCGGCTCCCCCGCGCACCGGCGGATACGCGTGCGGCACGTGCAGAATTCGCATTGTCCTATGCCGTCAGTGCGATCGTTGCCAGCAAACGCGCGAGATGTCTTTTCGCGCTAAGGTGGCCAACCGCGGCACATTCGGGCCCCGCCGGGCCAGGCTCGCCTTCCCAGGTAAGGGCCCGCCCTGCCGTGCGACCTCATCATCGACAACATGTCCATCGGATGAGAGACCCGGCGGGTCCCGATGCCCGCCTTGGCCAGGCGAGCGATAGCGATAGACGGCAAGAGGCTGGGCGAGATCGATCGTGGCCGCCACTCCCCGAGGCTGCTGCCCCAGCTTGAGCCATGCGACCGCACGCAAGGTGAAGAAGGTCTCCACCGGCCGGCGTCAGACGATCCGCTCGACCGCAGGCTCGTCGAACTGAATGGGACCCCACCCGGGACGCCAGTCCCGCACGGCGCTCGCGCCGGGGGGGTATGTGACTTCGAAGTGGAGAATATCCGACACCAGATCGAGATCCTGGTGAGAGCCCGCCCCGTTGCTCTGGATCACGGCCAGCGAGCAGTGGTAACTTCCCGGCGACAGGCGAAGCTGCGACAGCTCGATCTTAAAGGTTGCCAGTTCTCCGTGTTCGATGGCGAGTGTTTCGGGTCCGAAGAGGGTGCCGACCGGAAGGCCAGCGGGTCCATAGATGACGATGGCGAGCGTGAAAGGCTTGACTGCCTTGTTGCCCCGGACCGTTGCGAGGATGGCGAGAGGCTCATCCACCGACAGACGATTGGTGGGGCGGTCGAGAGCGAGTCTGACGATCGACACTGCGCGTGAGAGGTTCGCAGTCTCGCGCCGGACGTCTTCGAGCTCGTAGACGGTGGCGGCGATATCTGCTGGCCTCGGAAGGTACTGCTGGATGACATCGGTGGTCGGGCCAGATGCTATGAGGCGACCGTGGTCCAGCAGGAGGCTTCGATTGGTCAGCGCCTGAATGGTTGTAAGATTATGGCTGACGAAAAGGACCGTGCGCCCTTCGTAGGCCACTTGGCGCATCTTCTTGAGGCACTTCTGCTGGAACTCTGAGTCGCCGACGGCGAGCACCTCGTCGACCAGCAGGATGTCGGGCTCCAGATGCGCGGCCACGGCGAAGGCCAACCGTACGTACATACCGCTGGAGTAGTGCTTGACCGGTGTGTCAAGAAACGGATCAACTTCAGCGAAGGCGATGATGTCCTCGAAGCGCCGATCGATCTGCGTCTTTCGCATGCCCAGGATGGCGCCATTGAGATAGATGTTCTCGCGCCCGGTTAGCTCGCCGTGAAATCCAGTGCCGACCTCGAGGAGAGAGCCCAGGCGACCCCGAACCGCCGCAGTACCGCTGGTGGGGCTGCTGATCCGCGAAAGGATTTTCAGCAGAGTGCTCTTGCCGGAACCGTTTCGGCCGATGAGGCCAACCAGCTCACCGTGCTCGATCTCGAAGGAGACCTCCTTGATTGCCCAGATAGTGCTGGGGGGGCGGGTGATAGCCCGCGAGGTGGTTCGGGTGAAGAGCGATTTGACCGAGTGCGCTACTACGTCGCGGAGGGCATTGTGGGCCTGCTCGCCGATTCGGTATTGCTTGGAGAGGTTCTCGGCCCGGACCACTATATTGCGCATTGCTTAAACCACGTCCGCCACGGTCCGTATCATCTTCTGGAAGTAGAAGAAGCCCGCGACGAGCACGATCAAAACGCCGGCGGAGGAGGCGGCCAGCAAGGGGCCTGGCGCTGGGGCAGCGCCCGCCAACGCCCAGCGAAATCCCTCGATAACCGAGGCCATCGGGTTGAGGCCATAGACCCACTGCCAGCGATGGGGGACCAAACTGCCAGGGTAGGCGACGGGGGAGGCAAACATCCAAAACTGCAGCAGGAACGGTACGGCGTACCGCACGTCCCGGTAGCGCGCATTCAATGCGGAAAGCCACAGGCCGACGCCCGTGGCGGTCAGTATCGCTACGAAGAGCAGCCCTGGGAGCCAAAGGATCTTCCAGGTAGGTATGATGCCGTAGCCTAGCATCAGACCGAAGAGCAGGATGGAGCCTATTGCAAAGTCGACAACGCCAGAGAAGACTGCCGATATCGGCAGAAGGATCCGGCAGAAATAGACTTTCGTGATCACCCCCTGGTGCGTCACGATGGAATTGGATGCGTGGGTTAATGCATTGGCAAAGTAGGTCCAAGGGAGCAGGGCCGTGTAGTAGAAAATGGGATACGGCACGCCCCCCGAAGGAACACCGACAAGATGCCCGAAGAAGATGCTGAAGACGATCATGCTGAACAATGGTTGGATCAAGGCCCACGCCATCCCGATCACGGTCTGCTTGTAGCGGATCTTGAGGTCGCGCCAGACAAAGAAATAGAGGAGCTCGCGGTATTCCCAAAGCTCCGCTAGGTTCGCATCAAACCACTGGTGGTGTGCTCGAATCAGCGTCAGTGGGACGGCTGCCGACGGGCTCGCCGTGGGTGGTCCTGAGAGGGTCCTCCCGTTCATGGGCGGCACAGAGGAGCAGCCGTGCTCGGAAGCGTTGGACCCGGCCCCAACGGCAGCAGTAGAAGCGAAGACGCTGATACCCTCTGTAAGGAGTCAGCCTGGCGGGCCGGTGGGGCGTGCCGCGTCGGGATTGATGTGCGCGTGCGGGCAAGACGTGGAAGACACATCGAGCGGAGCGGCCTCCAGCCGGAACTGTTCCTGCGACCCAGATCGCATGAAGAACACCACCACTCGGCCACTGCTGTTACACTCCCATCCGCTCGGCAATCACCTGCGCTTGTCATCCGAATCAGTATAAAGCCCAAAATCCGCTACACCAAGCTCCTGATTGGGCTCTTGGACGAGTAGCGTTCTTGTCCTAAGGTCCTCACTCACGAGGAGCTTTGGGTGACGAATGCTTGACGAGGGAGTTACTACAGCGAGGTCTTGTCAAGAAGTGTGTAAATGAGATCTGGCGACAGCCTTCTCGTTGCCCGCTGCTTCGCCCGCACTCCGTTGACGTACACGACGCCCTCAAAGACCTCGGCTAGGAGTCCGAACAGCCATCGCGGCGTCCGAAGATTGAGACAGGGCCCTCCGCGCTTACTGGCCCAGTGCCGGGTCTCCCGGCCGGAAGTCGACGGGAGAGATGCCAGCGAAACTAGGCAACGCTGCCAGCTAGAGCGGAGTGCGCAGAGTAAGAAGCCACTTGTCGTTGTGGAGAGGTGCCAGCGCGAGTGGGACGGAGGACAAATGACGGATTGAGTCTGGTGTCGGTCTGATTCCGACCCACTCGTGTCGATAGAGCTCACGAGGACCATCCGGAAGGCATCGTTCCTTGATCCAGCGTTTAGCCCGCAACAGAGGCATGGCATAAACGTGCCAGGTCCGACGTGTGAGGGTGAAGGCAACGAGGCCGCCTGGTTTGGCGACGCGCTGCATCTCGCTGAGGTACTGGAGCAAGGTGTCCGTGGAGGGTAGGTGTTGAAACACGCAGTAGGCGAGGACCAAGTCGGCCGCTGCGTCTGGGATCGGGCGCAAGCTCTCGCCATCCCCATGATGAAAGATCACGTTCGACCGACGAACCTCATTGCGCGCGAGGGTCAACATCTCGTCCGAGATATCGATGGCGTGTAGCCGGGAGACCTCGGGTGCGATCGCCCGGCTGAGACGGCCTACCCCGCAGCCTATCTCCACCACGACGTCGGACGACACAGGCGAATAGGCGAGCGTTGTCTTGAGGTCCTCCCAAACCTTCGCACCGGACTCCCAGAAATCGGCGAGATTGCGCCCGCTATACGGCCCGTAAGACGACACATACCAGTACGGGTTTTCCTTCGCTTTCTCGTTCCAGAACCGGCGACTGTCGTTTAAGGTCATGCGGCTGAGTCAGGGTGTGTCGGTCTGTCAAGGGTGAACAACGGCTTTGATTACAGCCTAGTCTGGCACCTGGATGCACGTCAAGCGTTGGGTTGCTATGATCCAGGAGACATGAGAGAAGTTCGCCCAGATCACACAGCGCGGCAAGCTTACGGCCGAAACCGTTCTGGGCAAAAGTCGCGACACCTTCGAGAGGCGGACCCTGTCGCGTACGCAGAGCTGCTCGAGAGCGGCCATCACCCCGCGTCGGCACGGTTTCTTTTCGGCAGCCACGGCGACGGAGGAGATTCGATGTCCGAGCCTGCTGTTCAGCGAGGGCAAGACGGTCTGGAGCGTGGACGGTGTTAGTCTCCGGGACTTCGTGCGCCAGAACGATATCCGTGACTGCAAGTTCCTAAAGATGGACGTGAAGGGCGGAGAGTATGCAGTTCCCCCGCCAAGACGGCCTTCGCGAAAGCTCGGTATCGGACGATACATCTCTCGCTCCATCCGTGTCTGCTCGGCCCGGTCGGAACGCCTGGAATCGTAAGCAAGCTGCGGCGGGTCACGGCTCGGTTTCTCGGCGCGCTGAGCCTGATCAAGAGTCTGGGTTCGTACCGCTACTTCTACGACTGTCGCGGCAACGAGGTGGGCTCCCGACGGTTACTCCGTGTGTGCTTGCGGGATGTCACGCTGGCCATCGTCGCGAACCTACGTCGAATGGACGTGACGTGTCTGGAGGTCACCTCTTTGATCGAGTCAGCTGTTCTTGATAGGTCGCGAATACCTGGGTGTTCGCGGACTTTACCGACGTAACGAAATCTCCGAAATCCCGGTCTTCGGGAATGGTGGCATTGCCGTACGGATCCGTGATCGACCGCGCGACGGCTTCCTTGCCATCGTAGACATTGTCGCGGTAGCTCACCAGCCCCCAGTTGTTCCGTTCATCGAACTGATCGTACCAGCCCCACCACGACAGCCCAACATTCTGATAGATGCCTCCGGGCCCGGCCGCTGCCAGAATCCCATCGAGCATCGCCATGTAGAGTGCGCCGCGGGCTTGCTGCGTCGGTAAGCCTCCTGGATGCATGTAGAGCGCAGAGTCGGCGTTCGCCGAGAAGCCGACCCACGAGGCCAGTGGGACGGTGGCGTTGAGTTGCGTGACCATGAAGTCGATCCGAGCCTGGCGATCGGTCGGAGGCAGGCTACCATCCATGTAGTTACCGTGGACCACATCACAGAACTGTCCCGCTGCCTTCAGCACGTTCCGATTTGCCGGCGCGCTCCAGGTCCCCAGATCCATCACGCCGAGATAGAGGATATTGGGATCCCTCGCCTTGACCTCGGCGCGGCCCACCGAGAAGTATTTCTTTGCGATCTCATAGAGGAAGTCGTCAAGGTCGGCGATGACGGCTGGCGGCACCCGACCCGCGGCCAAGCGGCCGATATCGAGACCGCCCGACCTGGCGATTCCCATCCAGGCATGGCGGCCATTCTCGTCGAGAAGACCCGAGCCGCTGCCCCATGAGGTATGTCCCGTGGAGTCCTGCTCATCGAAGGTGGTGTAGTTGGAGCCCCATCTGGCGTTCAGCGCGGTGATGGTCGTGTACCTGGCGACGAGGAAATCGCGAAGGGCTTTCTTGGTGAAGTGCTGCGGATTTGAATAGGACCGGGCCTGGTTGTTCGCGTCCGCCCCGCTGGGCACCCACGGCTTCGAGACCGCGGTTACCCACCCCAGGTGGGGATTGTTGAGGCCGGGAATACCGTGGGTGGCAAAGTCCGGCCCAGCGCCGAAGCCGCGGAGCTGATCCGTATCGTCCACGAACATCCCGATGATCCACGGATAGTTGAACGGTCCGGAGGTCTGTAGATCGGCCCTCAGGTACAGCTGATAGTTGGAGTCGAAGATATCTGGAAAGTGCTCGCCGTCACTGTTGTGGTAGGTCGGATTCGTCTGGTACAGGTTCTTGAACGCATCGGGCGCCTTGTTCTGAAAGTTGAAGGTTCCATAGTAGTTCGGCCTGACGGTAAGGACCGTCGGAAACGGAATCGGCTGGGGGAATGGGGCTGCGCCGCGTGGAGTCTTGACCAGATCCCAGGAGACGGAACCACCCGAAGGACGAGGATCGTTAGCCATCCACACGGGATTGTAGCTTCCATAGGAGGCCCAGGGCTGGGTCCACTTGTTCGAATAGGCTTGAATGCCGCTGAACCCGAAGGCCCCGAGGCGCTTCAGCTGGGTCTGCGACCACTTCAGATCGTTGTCGCCATACTTCTTGTTCAGATACACCTGCTGGCCATTCCCGTAGTTGTCCAGCGTCCCACCCCATTCCATCCGCCAGACCATGAGCCATGGCCAGACGTGCCCATCCGGGCACACCATCACGAGTCGACTGTTCTGCACTCCAGTACGGAATCGCCCGGCCGACCCAGCCAAATACGTCCCGGCGAATCGGAGGTCAGCGTATCCGTGATATGGGCAGTATTTGACGGGTGACCCCTGGGGTTTCGCGTTCGGCTGGCCAGTCGCCATGTGTCGAAGAACGGGCAGGCCGACGGTGGTCCCGCCCGCGACGATGGTGGCTTGGCGAAGGAATGCGCGGCGACTGATGCGGCCGGCGTCGAGTTGTTGCAACTGGCTTCTCCTTTGGAATGCAAACCATGCGGAGTATCGCAAAGATTACTCTCCTCCAGGATCACCGGCAAGGGGCAGCTCAAACAGGAAGCGAATTGCCGCCAGGATGCCGTGCGATCGCGGTGAAGCTAGGGGACAGGACGAGGCCGCTGACCGATGAAAGGAAACCCAGGCACGCATTGGCCACGGCGCGCCCGGGAAGCTCCGCGGGCAAAACTTGGGGCCACCCGAATCCCCCTAGACGCAACAGGCGACCGGCAGTGTCGGGGGAGTAGCTCCGAATGTCCGCGGGACACCACGTCCCACTGCTGTCTCGAAAGAAGCGCTCAGCGACGCGCCAGAACGCAAAATTCTTGAGTTGCAGGAGGAGAGCCCCGCTCGGTTTCAACCTGTGCAAGCACTCACGCACCAAGGATTTCGGATCCTCGAAATACTCAAGGGCGTAGATCAAGGAAATCACGTCGTACACACCGGCGGAAAGATCGTCCGGAAATCGGCCGCAGGTCACGCTGATCCCGCGCTCCTTCGCTAGCTCCACCGCACGGCGGGAAAGATCGATGCCTGCGGTCTCCCAGCCGGCGGTGGCCGCCGCCGCAAGGAGGTCGCCTGGACCGCAGCCGATATCCAGCCACCGTCCCGGGCCGATCAAGCAGGTCATCTTCGCCACGAGCCTCTCACGCGCCTTCTGCCGCCGGACCCCATAGGCCCATTCCGTCCGGGTGTCTCCCGCGTAGTCGAGACGGTCCCAGCAGCCGCCGTCCAGCTCGACGCGGCTGGAACGCGCTTGGTAAACCATCCCGCACTCACACTTCACCCGGCCGGGGATCGAGGGGGCGCCTTTGGCTGCGTCGGCGTCGCAGAGAGGACAGGTGGCGTTCACGGATGATTGACTCAGTATCGGAAATACTCGAAGTATATCCTCTCAGATCGGACGCAACAATGGGGCAGTAGATACGACATGACGTATGAGTCGCTGGCAAGGAACCGAGCGGTGCGGGGATCGGTCGACCGACCGTCCGACCGGTCCACGCGATGGACCCGACCCAGCTCACACTTCGTAGCCTCCGAGCCCGGTCGGCGTCGGCCGCTAGCCTTGTATGCGTGTACAGAGAGAGCTACGCATCCGCTATGACCACGCTGGTTCAACAGGCGCTGGAGCTCCGGATGGTGGTCGCTCTGTGGGTTCTCGCGCCGGCTCGTGCCACGACATTCGTGGAATGCGGGCCCGGGCTCGTGATCAGTCCGGAATGGCGCGGGAGGATCCTTCCATTCCCGCCGAATTTCGAGCTCCTCTGGGCCGACCTTCGGAACCTCGGCTGTCGCTTGGGTGTCATCGACGGTGTCTCGCTGCGCCACCTCGCGCCAGCGGCCTCCGGCTATGATGGCGGCCACGAGAAGGAGCGCCTCGAGACCCTACTCAGATCGCGAGGCCTTGGGAGCTTGCGTGAGCTCCAGGGTACGATCGCGGCCTAGCGGACCTGGCAGAACAAGCCGCCCTGGCTCCAGGACACCCTGCCCGGCGCCCATCCCGCCCGTTGAGCCGTCTGCCGTTCACTCCCGCCGATTTTCAGGGCGTCCCCGGGAGAAGAATTCCCGCCACCGGGCTTTCACGAATCCGAGCGAGAAGCGAAGTTTGATCTCGTGGAGGAACGCTCGATCGACCTGGCCACTCAGCAAGCAACCGATACACTGTACCGCACCCTCGATCGCTTGGCGATACAACCACGCAGGGACCCCGAGCACGCGTGCGACGTGTGTCTGCTCGAAGCCTTCGTCGTGCATGATCGCCGTGAACCGACCGTTTCGCTGGTGCCAGCGGCGATGGTAGCATTTTGCCACTCGATCACTCGCAATCTCCGAGATAACCAGAAGATATGGGGTGTACAGGCCTTGCCCGCCAGAACGCCACAGCCGCACCAGGATCTCGTGGTCTTCCGTGGCGACTTCGCGCTTCATTGACTGCACATGAGGCGCGAGCATGCCGATGCGGCTGAACATGTCCTTTCGGAAAGCGGTGTTGGCGCCGATCAGACATAGGCGTCGGGACGCCGTAACGTAGAAAGGCTCATCGCCGTAGTCCAGGAGCGCCAGCGGACCCCAGTGTTCACGGGTCAGCCAGGACGGGGGTGACGGCCGCCATCGGGGCAGCACGCGTCCGCCGATGCAATCGACCTCCGGATGCGCATCGAACGTCCGCTTGATGATAGCGACCCAGTTCGGTGTGACCGTGACGTCATCATCCGTGAACGCGATGATCGGTGCTCTCGCGCTAAGGATCCCAGTATTCCGGGCGTGGGCGAGCCCTTGCTTCGCCTCGAAGACATAACGCAGGTAGCGGCCTCCCCGTGCCGCGAGGGACTCCACCACGGCTCGAGTGGGGTCCGTCGAGTTGTTGTCCACGAGAACGATCTCGTACCGGACACCAGCCGCATCCTGGTGAAGGAGACTTTCGAGGGCGTTGGGCAAGACCTCAGCCCGGTTGTACGTGCACAGCACGACCGAGACGTCCAGGTCGGTCGGCGAATCTGTGGCCGAGGGCGCCGGGGTGGCGGTAGTCACTCGTGGCCAGTGTACGACGCGGGAGGGTACGAGGCCGAAGGAGCGTCGCGTAGTCCCTCCCGCCACGCGATGAGCGGCGTGCGGCTTGATCGCGCTACCGTGACCGCCAGGGCCCCAAGGAAGAACCCTACCTGAAGCCAGACATAGCAAAGACGGTTGCCGATGCCCGTCGCCCAATGCTTCCTATAGAGGAACCGCAAGGCTCGCATCTCTTGCGTGGCCCAGGAGCTGGCGGGACGTGTGCCCGGCGAGCGTAGATGCTGGAGCCTAGCCCTGGGATTGATGGCCAGGCGATACTGCCGTGAGACCGCAAAGGAAAAATCGACATCCTCTCCGAGGCAGTACCCGGTGAGGGTCGTGTCGAAACGCAGGGATTGGAAGACCTCGCGCCGAAAGCTCATGAGACCTCCGCCCAACCGATCGATCGGAATCGGCTCGGCAGTTCGCAATCGGTCGGCGTGATGATACAGGGTCTGACGTGGGTCGTGAAAGGGGCCCCTCCGGAAGATGCGGCCAAATACCCTCTGGCCGACGGGTGGCGGGTCGTAGTTGGTCACGACCCCGGCCACTCCGCCCAGCTCTGGCCAGCGACCGTACGTGGTGGCAATCTCTTCGACGAACCGAGGATCGAGACGAACGTCGTCGTCAAGGAAGAGGATGATGTCCCCACGCGAACTCTCGATCCCCAAGTTACGAGCCGCCGTGAGCCCGCTCAGAGAGGGATCGTGACGATACACCCACTGAACGTTCCGCCCTCCACCATCGAGGTGTCTTCTGAGCACCGCAGCGACCAGACACCTCGGCTCGGTAGAATTGGACTGATCCACGACCACGATCTCGGTCGGGGGCAAAGTCTGCTCTAGTAGATCGTCGACCACCTGGCTCAGTTCGACCGGACGGTCCTTCGTAGGGACCACCACCGAGAGGGTGGGAGACATAAGCTGTCTCAGCCTCGCTCCAGCAGGCCGGCGATCTGCCGCTCGAGTGCGGGCAAGACCGCGTCGTGAGAGAACTCTTCGGCACGACGGAGTGCCGCCGTTGTCAGGAACGACTCTTCCCGAGGGGCATCGAGCACCGTCTTCAGGTTCCGAGCCAAGCCGTCGACGTCGCCGGGCTCGTACAGGAGCCCATACTTGCCCCGATCGAGTATCTCCTCGGGTCCCCATTCACACCTCGAGGCGATGACTGGAACCCCGCAGGCCATGGCTTCTACGAGCACCATCGAGAAGGACTCGGACAGTGACGACAGCACGAAGGCGCTGGCACGTCGGAAGTAGGACCAAGGATTCGTCACGAAGCCCGGCAGGTAGACATCCTGCTCGACTCCCTCGGAGTGCGCAGCCGCGACGAGGTTGGCCCGCTCGGGTCCTTCTCCGAGGATCACGAGCTGGAGAGGACGGTAGCTTCGAACAATGGCGAACGCCCGGAGAAGATCCGAGAACCCCTTCAGGCGGACCAGGCGCCCGCACCCCACGACGAAGGGCACCGTCGGCTGTACGGGAAGATGTGTTTCTTGTCTCGCCATCTCCCGGATCCAGCTCACCCGCAAGGGGTTGTACAGGGTGACCACCCGGGAAGGATCTAACCTAAAGAACCGAATCGAGTCCTGGCGAACGCTCTCGGACACGCCGACCAGCAGGTCGGCATCGCGGTAGAGCCGTCTCGCGAGCCGAAGCAACCGAGGCGAGGTACCGATCTCCGCGTGGATGGCGGATGCGCAGTGGATCTGGGCCATCACGCGGACACGTCCACCGAGAAGCCGTTTGGCCAGAAGAGCGACGAGATTGCCTTCGAGCTCGTACCCGACGAGAAGGCGATGTCTACCCTTCAACGCGAGCGCGGCGGCTCGCACCGCCCGCTGGAGCAACTGCAAACGTCCGCGTGACCGGAGCGACCGGACGGGAATGTCCGCGGCGGCCAGAGTGACCAGGACAGGGTTGGGCTGGCCGGCGATATGCGGGGCCACACTCCACGATGCCACCTCGCAGCGATAGCCGCGAGCCCTCAACCACGGAACGCTGTGCTCGATGACGCGCTCGATCCCGCCGGCCAGGAGCCAGGGAGTGACGAAGAGGATACCCCGACGTGATGCGCCCGGTGAGCTCATCGACGACCTGAGCGGGTGCTCTGCAGGGCGGTGCACACGGCGTTGACACAGGCGCCCAGGTCCTGGTCGTTCGTCAAGACCAGGTCGGCGTACGAGCGTGTCGGCTCCACGTAGAGGTCATGCATCGGGATGACGGTTGCCACGTATTGGCGGAGGACAGACTCCGCAGTCCGCCCCCGTGACTCGACGTCGCGTTCGAGGCGACGGAGTAGCCGGACGTCCCCTGGTGCATGCAGGAACACCTTGAGATCGAAAAGACGGCGCAGGTATTCCCACCAGAGAGCGAAGAGTCCCTCGACGACAATGACCGGCGCGGGAGCGACGCTCTCGGATCCAACACGCGTGTGGCTCTCGAATGAGTACCTGGGTTTCTCGACGGAGTGACCGCACACGAGCTGTCGGAGGTGCTCCCCCAAAAGCTGAGAATCAAATGCGGCCGGCTCGTCGAAGTTCAGGCGCTCCCGTCGTTCTCGGGTCAGGGTCCCTCGGTCGAGATAGTAGGAGTCGAGATCCAGCACGGTAGCGTGTCCGAGCCGCCCGACGAGAAGGCGCGCGAGGCTTGTCTTGCCAGCCCCTGTTCCACCAGCGATCCCGATAGCGAGGGAACGGGTCACCATGGCGCGATACGAGATGATCGCTCCCCGCTATCGGGGTCCAGGGCGCGGTGGGGCCCCAGGTTCCGGGTTCTGCGCCAATTCAGGCGGCGGGGCGCTCGGCAGCGGCGGCGCGGGCAGGCTCACCCGACGCCGCTTCAATGCGAGGAATTGCAAGCATATCGCGAGGACCACGACGAACCAAAGCAGGCGCGCATGGAGAGCGGAAAGGAAGAGGAGCGCGACCGCAGCCCCGGCCAGCCCGGCCTCCAGCCCGCGAGCGCTGGCATGCAGGAAGGGATCGCGGCCGCGGCCGGTCTGCCGGCGCACCCGGGCCAGCGTGCGGAACGTGAAGAAGAAGATGCCTACGAACGCGACAAGCCCCAGAATTCCGAGCTCTGCCGCGACCTCGAGATACGTGTTGTGGGCGATCGCGTCGACATCAAAACCAGGATCGAGGTACTTGCGGACCATCGTCTTGAAGTTGCCGGCACCGACTCCGGTCAACACATGATCTCCGAACATCCGCAGGCCAGCGAACAGCAATGCCTTGTGAATCTCCGTCGAGCCCTGATCAGAGTAGTCAGGTGACAGAAGGCGCGTGAGAGGGGAGGTCGGAGAGAGCACCAACACCGCGGCAAGCAAGACACCACCGACGGCAAGGTGTTGCAGGCGCCGCCGGGAGTGCCAGACGAGCAGAACCCCGCTGACCAGGAGGCCCAGGAGCCCCCCGCGAGAGCCGGTCAGAGTCAAGGCAACGAGTGTCACGAGTGCGCAGCCGAGGCAATACAGCCGCTCCCACCGCTCAGGACGCTGCTGGGCGAGCAGGAAGCCGAGGGGCAGGCACAACAGGCCAGAGAGGGCGAAGTAATTTGGATCCCCGGTGATCCAGCCGGGACGCACTCCGGCGCCCATACCGCCCGCCTGCCACTCCCGGATCAGGTGAAGCGAGGCGAAGGCTACTCCGCCTACGGTCCAGAGCAGGGTCCATCGTAGCCGCCGCCGCGAGGTCAAAAGCAGCGAGGAGATGAAGAGGAGAAGGAGGAAGGAGCTCCAGTTGCCAAACGGACTCTCGGCCAACGGAACGTTCGACCCGAACGCGAGAAATGACCCCATCATCATGAACCCGAACAACAAGAACAGGCGGGACTGGACCGTCCGGAAGATGGGGATGGAGCGTGGGGTGGCGGAGAACTCCAGCAGCGCCGCCACGGTCGCGCAGACGCCGACCCACTTGTTGAGTGTGAGCCCGAGGATCTTGATCTCCGACCAGATCGGATGCTGGACCAAGGGCATGATCCCGGCCATGAGGTAGAAGAAGATCATCGGCAGGTCGGCCCAAGCGGGGTGAACACTCTGACCCCGGGCGCGCGCCCGATCGAGCGCTGGATGCTGGGGGTGACGTCCACCGCGTGCAGCTCGAGCTGCGCGACCTTGTCTGGCGGCGCTTGGCCACCGTAGAGGCGTCCGCCCCTGTCCACCACGTAGAAGAGCTTCGATGCGCACCGGAGCTCCATGATGAAGTCCTGGTAGCTCTGATGGTAACGGAATGTATCCCAGTACACCCCGTGACGGTACGTGTAGAACTCCATCGCCGGAGCCTCGGGCGCGGTGAACACCGTATCAGTGGGCCTCGTGGCTTGGAGCGCCGGCTCGAAATGAGCGGCGATCTCGTGGAAGTACGTGCGGTGAAGCAACGTCTGGCGAACGACCTTGACACACGGGTAAAACATGGCGGCCACCAGGGCCGCCACGGCCGAGATCTGGGCGAGCCGACGGTGTCGAGCCGCGGCCACGGCGCAGACGATGTAGAGGCCGTAGAGTCCACAGACCAGAAGGCACTCGATAGGAGTGATGACGTGGGCCGCCAGGGCGAGCAGGGCGGCCACCGTCGAGAGCGCCGAGACCAGTAGCAGGGTGGCGAGCGGCCAGCTCTCGAGGAGCGTGGGGAGGCCAACCGCCAGAAGCGTCACCACCGCCAGAAAGGTCGGGTAAATGTACGTGGCCTGCTTGACACGGAGAAAGGAGAACAAGACCGCCGGAGAGAGCAGCGGCGCGATCAGAAGCAACATGGTCTTTTGCCGGGTCCGGACCAGCTCGAAGGACCCGAGGAGCACCACGGGGAGTCCGAAGAAGCTGGCCTTGAAGAGGGCCGCCAGGTAGAACCACCACGGCCGATACCACAGGCCCGGGTCGTAGCCGTCTCCGGCGAAGCGGCTCGTGAGCGTGAATCCGAAGTACACGTTGAGCCAGTGGAGCCAGAGATCGGGAGCCATGACGCGAACGATTAGAAGATGTGAGCCTGAAACCACGAGAAAGGAAGCCACGGCCGCCGCCGGAAGCAACCACCGGCTGATGCCAGGCGCATCGGGCGACCGCCTTACCACTACGAGCAGACCGCAGGCAAGCACGAAGGGGAACACGAGCCACAGCTTGACGAGAAACGCGGCTCCGAGGGCGACACCACAGACTATCCCCCACGGAAGACTGCGCCGACTGGAAGCCTTGGCCGCGGCAAACAGGGCAGCGCACCCGAACGGGACGACGAGGGTATCCGGGATCGCGGTGCGCGCGTACACGATGGTACCGGCGTTCAGCAGGAACGCGCCGAAGACGATCAGACCCGCGCGAGAATCGGGCCAGATCATTCGCACGGTCCGGGAGAAAAGGATCGCCCCGGCGAGGACGGCGATGACATTGACAAGTCGGATGCTGAGCTCAGACTTGCCGAATACCGCGACGGAAGCAGCGAGGGCGAGAGGATACATGTAAGGCAATGTGCCCGCTTCCCCGAGGGGCCTCTGCGACACGATGGCGAGCTGCCGGAGATCCGCGAGAATATTGAGGGCCGATATGCCGAAGCGCCCTTCGTCGCTGTCGAGATCCGCAAACCCAAGGTGGAAGAGACTTAAGCTGCTGTAGAGAAGCAAGACGAGCGCGATGTAGCCGCGCCGCTCCCTCGCCGCAGGCACGAAGCGGAGCACCGTGGTCATGAGGTACGGGTGGCCTGGCTGAGCGCCTGGCGCAGCCGATGCCGAAGCGTGGTGACGGTATACTGGGCCTCGACACGCCTCCGTGCGGCCCGTCCCAGCACGGTGCGACGGCGGTTGTCACGCAGCAGACCGGCGACGGCCTCGGCGAAGGCCGCCGGCTCATCCGCAAGAAGGATCTCCTCACCATCCCGAAAGTCGAGGCCTTCGGCGCCCAGTGTCGTGGAGACGATTGGCTTGGCCAAGGCGGCCGCTTCCAGGATCTTGAGCCGCGTTCCGCTGCCGATTCGCAGGGGTGCCACGCAGACGGCCGCCCGCGCGATCATCGGACGCATATCGTCCACAGTCCCGGTGAAGCGGAAGTCGGGGATGTCGCGGAATCGTCGGATGAAGCGGGGGTCGGGGTTTCGCCCGGCAATCACCACGCACGCGTCCGGTATCCGTCGACGAAGCTCGGGAAGGATCGCGGTCGCCAAGAACGTGACGGCGTCCCGATTCGGGTACCAGTCGAGCCCTCCCTGGAAGAGCACCGTTCTGGGATGCTCAGGAACCGACGTGTCGGCAGACGCCACGTCGACCACGTTGGGTACGATCTCCAGCCGGAGCGAAGGCGCGAGGCGACCGAGCGTCACCCGATCGCTCTCTGAGCACACCATTCCCACGGCCGACACGCGACACAGATCGCGCTCCCAACGCTTCATCTTCCAGTACTCGAGGCTGGCGTAGGCGAGCTTCGCAGGATGCCGCTCCTGGGCGAGGTAGCGCCGTAGGATCACGTGTTCCGTGTTGTGGTGATTGAGAAGGATCGGTGGCGATACGGTCGGGAGATTGATGGCGGTGAAGACATCGCTCACCACCGCCTCGATCTTCTCGCCTTCGATGTGAGCGACCACTCGTGTCCGCATCGCCGAGGATTGAAACCGCTGAACCGAATAGGGACGGGGGCCAGGAAGCCCACGCAGGCGGCGGGGAATGTCGCGAAGCGATGAGAGCTGGGACCACGTGAACGGGATTAGGTCCACGCCACGACACACTCCCTCGAGCAGGGCCTGGTCCGCCGCCCTCACGAGCGTGCGGTCTCCAAATGCCAACAGGGTGACCTCGTGCTCCTCTGCCGCCAAGGCACGTAGCAGGGCCCAGTTCCGCAGGGTGTATCCGTTGTTCGCGGGAAGTGGACCGGTCAGGGCGAGAAACAGGATCCGCACCGCGGTCAGGCCTTCGGCGACTCGAGGGCGCGTCGATGCCACCACCCACGGAGTCGGATCCGATTCTCGAAATAGGCCTCGTAGCCCCGCCGAGCCCACCGGGCTGCAGGCGAGTAGAACTTGTGCCAGCGCGGGGGATGCTCGAGGAGTCCGCCGAACTTGCTCTTGAAGTAGCCGTAGCCGCACATGTTGTAGCGCTGCAGGCCGCGCTGACAGGCCAGCTCGATGACCCGCCACTGCAGGAGGTCGTTCGGCGAAAAGGCCCACGCCGCGATGCGACTGGCGCCGCCCCAGAAGTAGACGGTACGCTCATCGTGGGGAAAGATTCCGGTGGCGATCACGGAGCCCTGAGAATCCCGGACCCGCAGCCCGAATATCATGTCGTGCGGCTGGAGATATTGCAAGAGCAGGCGTGGGCAGTCCGGCCCGTAGGGCGGCGAGAGGCTCTTTCGCGCTAGGACCTCGACGAATTGCTCGTAGAACTCCCGGGCGAGCGCGGGCGAAGTCGTTTCCTCGACGGCGAGGTTGAGGCGCTGCGCTTTCTTGATCTTCTGGCGGGATTTGAGATCGATCCGGCTCCAGACGGTCTCGGGGTGCCCGGGCGTCAGGTCAATGACATAGGTCTGCTGCTCGGTCGGCTCGTAGCTGAATGCGGCGAGCGATTTCTCGGCGACGATCGGGCTCTCGATCTCAATCATCGCGATGCGTTCCGCCGCTGCGAGCTCGTCGAGGGCACGGAGGAACGCCTGTGAATCAAATGTCGAATCCACTACTGGACCCATGTAGTTGGTCCCCCAACCCTTGAGGGGACTGCCCAGGATCTTGAAGGGGCCCTTGCGCAACAGGCCGCCGCAGAAATACCCGACGGTGCTGTCGCCATCGCGGATGGCCCAGTGACGAATATCGACGCGCCGACTCGCGGCGAGATAGTCTAGCCACTCACCGCGGTGGAACAGCTGCCGAGTGTCGTACGAGGCGATCAGATCGTCCCACTGCGCGATCTGGTTTCCGGTCAGAGGTTCGAGTCGGTAGCGAGCTGACACGGCGGGCTATTTCCACGCTCGGATGACTACCTGCCGGCCGAGGATACCGTCTGCGGTCGGCCCGGCGATGAAGATCGGACCCCGCAGACGCATGAGGCTACCCAGGCCTAGCCACAGCAGATGAAGCGCCAGCTTGTACGGTTCGAGCCGCTGCCGGTGCTGGAAAGCCCACGTGGCCTCATAGGTCTGGGGGTTGCCTTCGCGGGCATTCCGGCGGAGCCGACGGTATACGCGCAGTGGAACCTCATGAAGGAGCCCGTAGACGAAAGCGGCCCAGGGGCGCGGCCGCACGCAGAAGACCGTCCACTGCGAAAAGCCGGCAGTGGCGAGTAGCCTCTCGAGGTCGCGCGCCTGAGTGAAATACGTCACACCATCGCCTTCGGGAGGAGGCACGTTCGGGTACGTCACGAAGAGCTCGCCCCCGGGGCGCAGCGCGGCGGCAAGGTGGCGGAGGCAGGCCGCGGGATCGGTGACGTACTCGAAGACATCGAGAGCGAAGGCAGCGTCAAAGGCAGCGCCTTCGATTCGGTCGATGAACTCGGGCCTGGTGACATCAGCACGCAGGCATCTCACGTTCTCGCAGTGTCGCAGACGACGCTGGAGGTCCCGCACCGCCTCGTCCGCCACATCGACGAGGGTGACGGTCCGCGTGTGGCGGGCCAGGCGAAATGCCGTGAATCCGCTTCCCGGACCGATCTCAAGCACGTCACTGTCCCGCCGTGGGCGCCAGTACTGGTAGAGGATCTCGTCGCGGATGGGGAAGTCATGCAACGGAGCTCGCGAAAGATCGGACCACTGGAACGGCGGAACGGACCCCGAGGCCATCGAGAGGGAAACCGATCGCGTCATGCTGCGGTCCGAGGAAGCGGCGTTACCGGCGTCACTCATGCGCGTGTGTCGACCACGAACTCGCGATAGTCGGAGAGGATGTCCGCGGCCAGCCCCCCCGAGGAATGCAGGTCGTGTGACTTGCCACGGTCAACAACGGGCAAGACGGTCCGCCATCTCGCGGGACTCGACGTGGTCCGTTCGGCCGGCGCCGCGAGCCCGTCGAGGCCCCTAGGCTGGAACAGGAGCTCACTGCTCGCCGCGTAGATCCAGTATCGTGGCGACGCGCGCCACCCGTGCTTGGCCCAGCGCATGCTCTTCCGCCAGCCCGGCCGCCACGCTTGTCGACGGAGGACGTACAGCCAACCCCGGAGACGCTCCGCCAGGGGCTGCATGCGCATCCAGGCATCGAGGAGCTCATCGTCGGAAAGCTCGGCGCCAGCCCCGGTCAGCCGGTCTAGCTCCCAGCGCCAGAGCAGCCGGGCGTGTGTCACGGCCTCGGATGCGAAGCGTGCTGCCGTCGGTCCCGACACCAAGTCGGGGTGCGCGCGAAGAGCCGAGGGTTCGAGCTTGAGGCGGGTGCACAGATCGACCCGACTGACGAACTCGCGAGGCCGGATGGGCGATGTGAAGCCGGGGTTGCCGCGATCCATGAAGGAGCGCAGACGGTCGGCCCTCTCGCGGTACGTGGGAGCGTACTCCCCGACGAAGACGAGAAATGAAGTCGCCATGTCGAGATACAGCTTGATGGTCCGATACATCCCGGCAGCCGGCTCCGCCCCAGGCTCGAGGAGTTCGACCATCCGATTCGAGAGCAGCCGCCACGCATCTTCGAAGGGAATCTCGGTGGGCGGGAATAAGGAGATGAGGGACAGCAGATTGGAATCACCCCAGACGACCTGGCCACAGGTTCGAAGCTCGTAGGCAAAGATGTGAGGCGGGAGGGCCCGGAGATAGTCGGGATGGCCTGCGCTCAGTGAGATGTGCGCCACGACGCCTTGCGCCAGGAGGGCGCCCTCGGCCTGGCGGCACAGCGCCTCGAGCTCCTGCATAGCGGGCAGCAGTGCGTGAGGAGCGAAGAAGAGCAGGAACTCCGCATCGCCCAGGAGTACGGTCCGGCCTGCTTGTCCAACGAGCGTCGCTTCCCCGCGCGCCAGGCTGCCCGTGAGGATCACGGCCTCGAGGGTCTGCCGGTAGCGCTCGGCGCACAGCCGGGTGGTCTCTCCGGAGATTGATCGGAGCACTGACGCGTCCGTTTCCTCTTCGGATCCGGAGGCCGCCATTGAGCCTGGGACGGTCGTCATCTAGACGTACTGGCTCTCGCGGTCGGCGAGGGTCCCGTCCAGGCAGGCCCGCTCGGCCTCGGCCGCGGATCACGCCGACCAAGAAGGCTTAGGTAGAGGTCCTCGGTCTGGCGGATTTGACGGCTGGCGTGGAAGTGCTCCGTCACCAGGCGGTGGCCCGCGAGGCCCAGCCGGCGACGCTCGTCCGGTTGGGCCAGGAGGGTGCAGATCGCGCTGGCGAGGGGCGCCGCCTCTCCCGGCGGAACGGTGAGGCCGGTGTATCCGTCCCAGACTACCTCGGGCGTACCGTCCACGGCGGTTGCCACGACAGGGCGGCCCGCGGCCAGCGACTCGATGGCCGCGAGCGGCAGGCCCTCCCAGAGCGACGGCAGTATTGTCAGGTCCGCCAGGGCCAACCAGCCACGCACATCGGCCTGAAAGCCGACGAAGCGCACGGTCCCGGCCAGGCCAAGCCGCTCCGTCTGAGCTTCCAGCTCCTGGCGGAGCGAGCCCTCGCCGAGACAGATCACACGCACTGTTGGGAAGCGATCGACTACCGCGGGCAGGGCTCTGAGCAGAACGCTGTGCCCCTTCTGGGGTTCGAGGCGGCCGAGAACGACCAGAACCGGATCGAGGGCGCCGAAGCCCAGCCCCGGACGAAGAGCGGCCGGCGGCTCCCTCCACGGGTCGAAGCGATGCGTATCGCAGCCGTTGCGGATGACCGTGACCTTGCGGCTCGGGATTCGCTTGGTCTCGATGAGATAGCGGGCGTTGGCCTCCGAGACGGCAATGTAGCGATCGACGCAGCGCCCTACCAGGCGGTCCACGACGAAGCGCCCCTTGAGCCAGCCCCGTCGCCAGTGCTCGCGCACGTGCGGCGTCTCAATGATCGCCGGGACGCGACAGAGCCGCCCAATCGGGGAGGCGAACACGCTCGCGTAGAAGAGATGCGAGTGGAGGATGTCCACCCCGCCGGAACGGACAAGGCCGGCCAGGCGTCGCGCCTCCCCCAGATGGCGTGGACTCCGCAGCCGGAGCGTCGTCACGTCGACGTCGCATGGCAGGTCAGCCTTGAGCAGCTCGGCCACCTCCGGGGTGCAGGCGAGGTGAGGCCGGAACAGCGACCGATCGAGCCCGCGGAGGAGGGTGAGAATATGCTCTTCCGCGCCGCCTCTTCCGAAGCTGTTGGAGAAGAAGAGGATGGAGAGAGGTCGGCTCACCGCCTCGTTACCTCCCGAGATCCGGCAGCCGCGGGCCTGCGGCGGCCATGTCCGCGGCGAGCATCATACGGACGAGCCCCGGGAAGTCGACTGTGGGCTTCCAGGCGAGGTCTCTCCGACCCCGGCGCGCGTCACCTCGAAGGTCGTGGATCTCTCCCGTGCGCAGGAGGCGGGGGTCCGTCTCTACGTAATCACTCATCAGCCGCGCCGCCTCCGCCACGTCGGTCATCCCGTGCAGGGCGGCCAGAACGGTCATCACGAACTCTTCCACGCTATGCGATTCGCCGGTGGCGATGACGTAGTCCTTGGGGGCCGGCTGTTGGAGCATGGCGTGCATGGCGCGCACGTAGTCTCCGGCGAACCCCCAGTCGCGACGGGCCTTAAGATTGCCGAGCGGAAGCCTGGTCTTGTCGCCTTTGGCCCACGCGGCCGCGGCCCGCGTGATCTTCCGGGTGACCATCTCGGGCCCGCGACGCGGGGATTCGTGATTAAAGAGAATGCCGCCCACGACGAAGAGGTTCCGGGCGCGGTAGACCTCCATCATCCGATGCGCCGCCATCTTCGACACGCCGTAGGGTGAGGTGGGCGCCAGGGCCGTGTCTTCGTTGCACAACCCGTCCACGTTGCCGAACATCTCGGAACTCGAAGCCTGGTAGAGGCGCGTGTCCGCCTTGCGCTGTTCGATGATCCGGAGCAGGCGGCTCAGGCCCTCCACGTTGATATTGAAGGTCTCCTCCGGGATCTGCCAGCTCGTCGGCACGAACACCTGGCCGCCGAGATTGTAGACCTCGTCGGGCCAGGCCTTCTGGAAGGCCACTTCGAGGGAGGCCATGTCCCGGAGATCCCCGGAGAGCAGCTCGAGCCGATCCAGGATGGGGGTCAGCCACCGCAGCGACTCCGGCTGGCGGCGGATGAGCCCGAAGACCTGATAGCCCAGGTCCAGCAGGTACTCGGCCAGGTAGCTGCCGTCCTGGCCGGAGATGCCAGTGATGAGCGCGTGTTTCACGGTCGAGTCTCCGGTTGCCTGGATGTCGCTCGCGTCGCCGCGCGCATCACGGCGTAGACGTCGACGATGCTGCGGATGGCCGTGGCCGGCTCATGGCTGCTGAGGAAGACGCCATCCGAGTACGGGTCGTCGGGGTGATAGCCGTGCATGCCGGCGGGAGTCCAGCCGTGCCCGTTGAAGTCACTGCCGCCGATCAGCCAGCCAGGCGCGAGCAGGAAAACCAACTCGCCGTAGCGGCGATCCGGGAAGAAGATGCCCAGGTCGCGCAGCTCGGCGTCGGCGAGAATCCGACCACAGGCGATGCGTTCTAGGCACTCGGTGACCGCGCAACACGCCGCCGGCGTGCTGAACCAGAAGCGCGCCATCGTCGAGTCGTAGACCGCGAGGTAGTCAGCCGGCATCGTGAGCCCCAGCCGCTCGATCTCGGGCACCAGGTTGTACGTGTGGCAGACGGGGGTCATGCCGTGGTCGGAGAGAAGAGTGAACTCGGCGTCGGGATCCGCGGCCCGCGCGCGCTCGAAGACGGTGCGCAGGCGTTGGGCGTACCAGTCGAGGCGGCGGTCGAGCGCCGCATCGGCCTCGCAATGGCCATGCAAGAACCGGTCCATCTCGCTCAGGTAGAGGAAGAAGAACCCGGTCTCCCCACGCTCGAGATCTCCAGCGGCCCGGCTCAGGATCTCCTCGTCGGTGAAGTCATGATACGAATACACGCGATGGGGGATCTCCGCGCAAGCCAGATCATCGAAGATGGAGCCCCCGTTGACTCCGCCCGGCGCGTAGATGCTTCGCTTCTCGATCCAGTTGAACCAGGGGAGCAGTCGGGGCCTCACGCATACCTCGAAGAGCGGGCCGAGACCCAGCACGCGCCGCCCGAGCTCCTTGAGGGCGCGCCGGCTCACGCGATTATCGAGCACTGCCCCGGGCAGGAAGTCCAGATGGCGGAGCCAGCGGAATGGCGACCCCGCCGGATCCCGGTACAGCAGGTTCCAGTGTCCATGGACACTCGGGAGCCGACCCGTGAGGATGGTCGGGATCGCGCCCGAGCTGTACCCGAGGATGGTGCGCAGCGGCTGCCGGTGCGGGAGCAGATCGGAGAGGAAGTTCTTGCCGTCCACGAGCACCCAGCCGAGGGCGTCGATGAGGACGAAAATCCGGACAGGGCCCCGGCCGGTCACGAGCCCGCCTCCAGGGTCTGGACGCCGAGCCAGTCCGGGCGCAGGCGGAGCAGGACGCGCTTGGGAACGTGCAGGAGGAGAGCGCGGGGCATGCGGCGAAGGAAGATGCGCGGGCTGCCTCGCAGCAGGCGGACGAAATCCTGAGCGGGCGTGTCCGGATAGATCGCAATGCGACTCACGGAGCTGGCGCCCGGCCGTGCCGGCCAGCTCCAGGACGTGCAGACGGCGCGGTAGCCGACCTCTCGCGCCGAGCGGATCACGCGGGCATTGACCAGCCCGTAGGGCGCGGCCAGGAAATCGATCGGCGCCCCCAGCCGGTCCTCGAGGAGCCGCTTGGAATCCCGCAGCTGACGCTCCAGAGCCGTCTGGCCCAGCCCTACGAGCGCGACATGATCGTGGCTGTGGGAGTGAAACGCGAGGCCGCCACGTTGCATTTCGGCGATCTGGGTCCAGGTGAGGAAGCCGGGCTGGCCGATGGTGGAGGTGTTGACGAAGAAATCAGCGCGAAGCTCCGCCGCTGCGAGGGCGGGGTAGGCCTGCGTGTAGTTCGACATGTCACCGTCATCGAAGGTGAGACCGACCGGACGCGAGGCCCCCGTGAGCGTTCCCTGAGCCCACAGGGCGCGCAGAGAGACCGGGGAGAAGCCATCGCCCTTGAGAATCGCGAGGTGTTCCCTGAACGTAGCACCCGGTACGGTGTAGCGACGGTCGACGCCCGGCCGCGGCGCTTCCTGCGGGCCAGTGAGCAGGTGATACATGAAGACCGGGACGCCGCGGACGCCGAAGACTCCCGTCGCGCGTACCATGACTAACTGACCCGCCGCCAGGCGCTCTCGCCGCGACCCGTGAGCCACCGAAGGAAACCAACCAGAAAGGCGAGGTGAATGGCCACAAGGTAGTAGCTGAGCAGCGCGTAACGGACGCCCTGCAGGCGCGCGCGGCAAAGCGCGCCCAGAGCAGCCCAGGCGTAGAAGACCCCCTGGGCGATGAACAGGGCGCGGTAGAACGGGTGCCCCGACAGGGCGGCGCTTGTGCCGAGAAGGCCGATCAGGAGGAATGGCAGCACCCAGCGTAGGACCTTGTGGGACAAGAACGCGAACGTCGTCATGGGCCCGAGCCGGATGCGGAGCAGGCGGGGCAGCACGCGAAAGCTGCCGGTGGCGACCCGCACGCGGCGCGCGAACTCGCCGGCGACGGTGGACGCGGCGAAATCCGTGGCCCGAGCCTCGGGATCGTACAGCACCCGGTAGCCGGCCTGGCGCGCGTTCATGGGCACCAGGAGATCTTCTACGATCGTTTGCGAGGGCAGGGGCGCGTAACACCGACGGCGGAGTGCGTAGATCGCGCCGCTGGCAGTCAGGGTGGCGCCTAGGCGCGCCTCCATCAGCCGGAGCATGCTCTCGTAGCCCCAATAGATCCCCTCGGTGTGGCGCGACTCGAGCGTGCCGCAAAACTCAAGCGCACCACACACGACGCCGACCTGCGGATCGCCGAAGTGGCGCACCAGCTGCCGGATGGCATCCGTGGCGAACAGGGTGGCCGCGTCGGAGCAGACCAGGATCTCGTGCTTGCCCTGTTCGACCGCGTGATTGAGTGCGTTGGCCTTGCCACCCCGGCTGGGCAGTAGGACCGTGCGGATGGCTGGATCCTCGATGCGCTGCAAGATCGCGTTGGTGTCGTCGGTGGAGCCGTCGGACACAAAGATGACCTCGAGGCGATCGCGCGGATAGTCGAGTGCCCGGATGTTCGCGAGCTTGTCCGCCAAGTGCGCGGCCTCGTTGTAGGCCGGGATCAGCAGGCTGACTCCGGGGAGGGTCTCGGCGCTCAGATCCGGAACCCGCCGATCCCGGCGCTTGCGGAGGTAGCGCCAGTCCCGGTAGAGCTGGACCGCCGAACAAACGACGAACAGCGCCGCGGGATACAGCACATAGCTGTACGCCACGAGGAATACACAGCCCCACAACAGCACCTCGGCGAGAAGCACGGCGGGACGCGGCTACTGGGCCCCGCGGCCGAAAAGGACGATCTTGACGGTATCAACCATGATCCGGACGTCGAGCCAGAAGCTCATGTGCTTGATGTAGAACAGATCGTAGCGCATCTTCTCGGTGACCTGCTCGACGCTCACTGAATAGCCGAAGCGCGTCTGGGCCCAACCCGTGAGGCCCGGTCGAACCGACTGCCGAAGGAGGTAGTACGGGATCTGCTCGGCCATGGTCTGCACGTTCGCGAGAATCTCGGGCCGGGGGCCGACCAGATCCATGTCTCCCTTGAGCACGTTCCAGAACTGGGGCAGCTCGTCCAGCCGCAGGCGGCGGATCAACCCCCCGACCCGGGTGATCCGACTGGTATCGTCCCGGTCCCAGACCGCGGCCGGAAGCGACTGCCCGGGCGGCAGCGGATGCATCGTACGGAACTTGAACAATCGGAAGGGTCGCCCGTTGCGCCCGGCCCGCTGATCGATGAAGAGCACCGGGCCGCGCGAGTCGAGCGCGATCGCCATCGCGATCGCCACCATCAAGGGAGCGGTGAGGAGCAGGCCGACCGTCGCGGCCGCGAGGCTGGTCGCGCGCCGCAGGGCGAGCTGCAGGCGCGGCTTGCGGAAGGCGCCCGAGAAGATCAGGAACGACGGGTTGAGCGACTCGATGGGGAGCTTGCCCGTGAAGTACTCGTACGTGCCGAGGCCATCCTCGACCAGGATACCACGGCCGCCGCAGTCGAGCAGCTGGGCTAGCGGCATCCGGCCCCGACGCTCGGTCAGGGCCACAATCAGGCGGTCGGGCTTCACGTCCTCGATGATCTTGTCGAGCCGGTCGAGGGGTCCCAGAACCGGATACCGCAGATCCTCCGACGCCATGCCGCTGCCGTCGTCGACTACGCCCACCACCGCGTAGCGAAAGTTCGGCTGGGCCTCGATCTCGTGGATCACCCGCCGGGCCAGGGGACCCGCCCCGAGCACGAGCACGCGGTCTGCGAACGCGCGACGGCGCATAACGAAGTAACCGATGGCGCGGAGGGGGACGAGCAGGCCTGCCGCCACCAGCAGGCCGGAGACGAAGGCCCGCTGGGTCATGCCGGCGTCGGGGATGACCGCATAGAAAAGGGCGAGCAGTATCAGGGCCACGCCGAAGGACTGCAGCAGGCGGGAGGCAAACAGGCCGAAGCTGCGGACCACGCGCAGGTCATAGAGGTCGTTGTAGTAGAAGGCCACGATACAGCAGAGCGAGACGGCTCCCGCCTGGCCGAGCATGGCGGCCACGTCGCGCCAGTCCACGAACAGCCGATGGCCCCAGACGAAGGCGCTCCCGGCGACCGCCAGCGCGAGTACCAGGCCGTCGATGATCGCGAGCGTCACCGCTAACGGTCCCGAGACCGTCGATTCCGCTCGGCGGCCTCCTCGCCGCGGCGGAGCAGGAAGCCGATCCTTTGGCTGATCCGGGCGAGGGCACCGCCGCGCTCGGAGTCGTCCGGATCGGTCGGCGTATAGTAGCCCGGATAGTGGCGCCCGTGGCGGCCGCTGCTGATATCGTCGAACCCGTTGAAGACAATCCCAACCAGCTTGCTCGGGTCCACCACATCGAGGGCATTCTCCAGCAGGTTACGAGGCGTCTGGTGGGCCGCCACTACCACGACCACGCCGTCGACCCACCGGGCGACCACGCGGCAGTCCTGGACGACTGCCAGGGGCGGCGTGTCCATGACGATGAAGTCGTACTGGCTCCGCGCGTCATCGAGGAGCGCCCCGAGGCGGGGCGACTTCAGTACTTCGTACGGGCTCGGCGCGACCTGGCCCGCCAGCACCACGCTCAGGTTGAACGGAGGTCGGGGCTGCACGATGCTCGCGAGCGCCAGGCTGGGGTCGAGGATCGCATCGACCAGGCCAAGCGTTCGCGAGCTGTTGAACCCTAACAGGCCGCCGATGGAGGGCCGCCTTAGATCCGCCTCGACGAGGAGCACCGAGTTGTCGGCACCCTGCGCGAGAGCACCCGCGAGGTTGATCGAGGTCGTGGTCTTGCCATCACCGACGCCGGGGCTCGAGATGGCGATGACCGACAGAGCCTGGTTCTTGTGCCGCTGCTCCATCACGTGGCGCAGGGCCCGGTACTGCTCAGCCTCGAGCCCGGTCGGGGCCACGAGGCTCACCAGGTGGCTCTCGACCTCTTCGGTGATCATGGCGCTCCGGCGCGGCGCGATGATCGGCCGTTGCCGCGGGGCTCCGGTCTGCGGCGAGGGACCAGCCGGCGGGGTCGCGGCCACGGCCGGCGGCGGGGTCAGCGGGAGGGGCGGCGGCGGAACGGGCGGCGCCTCCTGCACCGGCGGCGTGTAGGCCCCGGGCGGGGCGGACGGCTGCACGCGCATGGAGCGCTCGCGCTGGGCCTGCTCGAGGGCTTTCGAAAATTTGCTCATCGCGACATCAGTGCGCGGACCGACCGAGCCAGGTCCGCCAGATAGGAGGTAGACACATCCGCGGCGGTCGGCAAAAACTCCGGGTGGATGAACACCGTGGCCACGACACCGGTGACGACCGCGGCCGACACCCCCAGCAGCGCCCACCGGAGCGGCCTGATCGGGCTGGGCTTGCGGCGGGCCCGGACGCGGCGCGCGGCAAGACTGCGGCGCGCGCGGGTGCGCGGACGGGCGCCGACCTCGAGATAGGCGATAGCCTGATCCAATATGCTGCGATCGATGCGCCGGGTCTGGTCGGCATAGCCGATCAGGAGGCAGTGGTCGCAGACCGTGTTCACGACGCGGGGAATGCCGGCCGCGTACTCGACGATCTGCTCGAGGGCGTCCTCCGTGAAGATGCCCAGGTCCCGGGCGCCGGCCATCCGGAGCCGGGTCCGGATGTAGTTTCGGGTGGCCGCCCGCGTCAGCGGCGGGATCGTGCACATGATCGAGATGCGCTGCTTGAGCTGGCGGAGCTCCGGCATCTCGAGCCGGGCCAGCAGCTCCGGCTGCCCGACGAGCACGATCTGGAGGATCTTCTCCTTGGTGGTCTCGAAGTTCGACAGGAGCCGGATCTGCTCGAGGGTCTGCGGGTAGAGATTCTGCGCCTCATCGAGGATGAGCACCGTGTTCTGCCCGGCGCCGTGGCGCTCCACCAGGAAGTTCTGCAGGACGACCAGCCGCTGGGCCGCCGACTCGCCCGGCTTCTCGATCTCGAACTCCTCCAGCATGTACTCCAGGATGGCCGGGAACGGAAGCAGCGAGTTCGAGATGTACGCCACCGCCGTGTTGCTGTCGAGCTCCCGGCGGAGCGCCTCCAGCAGAGTGGTCTTGCCCATGCCAATGTCTGCCGTCACCAGGATGAACCCCTTCTTCTCCTGGATGGCGTAGAGCAGCTGGGCGAGCGCCTCCCTGTGGCCCGGCGTCAAGAACAGAAAGTCGGGATCCGGCGTAACCCCGAACGGGTCCCGATCGAATCCGTAGAAGTTCAGATAGAGGGCCATGGCGCGCCTAGGCTTGCCCCCCGCGGGACAGCAGCTGGGCCAGCTGCTCGTTGCCGTGCGCGAAGATATAGGAGGAGCCGCCGATTACCACAAGGGCCACGAGCACACCGACTGCAGCGAATCGGAACCGCCAGCGGCTGCGGCGGGTGTCGGTCTCGGTCACGATGCGCGGGATGTTCACCAGGATCGGGACCGTGGTGTACGCGCGCAGGTCACGGGCGGAGTGGAACGAGGTGTCGACGAGCTCCGTGAGCACCATGCTCCCGGCCCCGAGCACGAAGGAGAGGGCCACGGCCGCCAGGAGGAGGCGCGCGCGGCGGGGAGCGGCCGGTGTCACGGAGGGTAGGGCCGAGTCGAGGATACGGAACTGTTCGCCCTTCTGCCGTTGCTCCATGCTCTCCCCGAGCAGGGCATCGTCGTATTTCCGCGTGAGCGACTGGTAGAGTTCCTTGGTGCCCTGATAGTCTCGGGTCGCGTCCAGGTACTCCTGCTCGCGCTTCGGTGCGTTGTCCAGACGAGTCTGATACGTGGTGATCCCCTGCCGCAACCGCTGCTCCTCCTGCTTGGCCAGCCGCAGTTCCGTCTCGATCGAGCGCAGCGTATCCTGCAAGCGCGCGACCTCCGAGGTTGGCGGGCCCGCAACGGCCTTCGGATCAGGCTTCGCCTTTGGCGCGGCCAACTCCTTCTTGAGCCGCTCGATCTCGTCCTTGATCCGGATGATGTCCGGCCAGAGATCGGTGTACTTCATCCGCAGGGTGATCAGCTCTTGCTGCAGCCGGGCCAGCCGAACCTCGTCGGGCTCGGGGCCCCCCGAGTTGATCTTGGCCTGTTCCAGCTGATGGGCGACGGTGTCGCGACGCTCGGCCAGACGGATCTGGGTGTCATTGTTGATGCGCAGCTGCGCGTTCAGCGACTCGAGCGTGGCCAGGTTGCCCTGCAGTTGCTGCGGCAGCTCACCGAGGTAGCGGCGCTGCAGCTCACCCATGCGCGCTTCTTGCTCGTCGAGCCGCCGCTTGGCATCGTTCAGCTGCACCTTCAGGAATTCGGCGGTGCCGGTGGCCTGCCGCTCGCGCGCCTTCAGGTTCTCCTCGATGTAGAACGAGGCCAATGTGTTAGTAACGACCGCGACCGTCTGCGGATCGCGCCCGCTATAGGCGAGCGTGAACGAGGTCGTGGTGTTGCCTCGGCGCGCGTCAGCCCCGCGCAGTTCGAGACGGATGTCCCGGCGCATCCGGTTGACCGCGTCCTCGCTGCGGCCCTTGAGATCAGGATAGAGGCCCATCCGGTTGATCAGGGATTCGAGGCGCGATCGGCTCAGGATCTCCTGGCTCATGGTCTGCAGCCGGATCTCGAGCTCGCTCGTGACCGTGGGACGCACGAACGCCTCGGGCACCTGCTGGCGCTCGATCATCACGAGAGCGGTGGACTCGTAGAGATCCGGCAGGCCCATGATCATCGCGATTGCGGCGGTGAGCGGCAGCAGGAACACGATGACCCCGAGCCACTTGCGCCGGTCCCAGAGCGCCCAGACGCGGTCGAGCCCGCCGCCGCGAGGCGTGCTCTCCGCGTCGTCCAGTCCGCGCAGCGTGTCGCTCATGGCCGGTGCGCGGCGCGCCGCTCGCGGTCGAGCCCGCTGTCCTTGATCTTGTACAGCAGGGCGCGGTAGGAGATCTCGAGGAGTTTCGCGGCCCGGACGCGGTTCCACTGGGTCTGCTCGAGGGCCTGCCGGATCGCTTCCTTCTCCGCGGTCTGGGCCGCTCGGCGGGCGATGTCCTTGAGGGACGTAGTGGCGGTCTTCACCGCGCGCGCCCCCCCGTTCTCCTCGGTGGCCGGGGCGGGCCCAGGCAGGGGGCTACGCCGCAGCAAAGGATCGCCGAGCACGATCATCCGCTTGATCATGTTCTCCAGCTCGCGGACGTTCCCGGGAAACCGATGACGGATCAGCCGCTGCATCGTCTCCGCCGGCATCTGCACCGTCTCGCGCCGGAACAGTTGCGAGTAACGATGCATGAAGTAGTCGGCCAGGATCGGGATCTCCTCGGGGCGC